>Ga0105248_10010702_pt1 | contig 10123 bp, 10 predicted proteins | sample KBSS34metaG_FD_81524 | JGI IMG/M metagenome (GOLD analysis project Ga0105248, IMG submission 81524) | Switchgrass rhizosphere microbial communities from Kellogg Biological Station, Michigan, USA - KBS S3-4 metaG | ecosystem: Host-associated > Plants > Roots > Rhizosphere > Soil | place... | reverse complement strand
TCAAAATAAAATTTATGGCGCGTGCGATCCGTATCGGCTTGCTGTTGTTCATCCTGCTCGCAGTCGCGCAGAGCGCGTGGATTGCGCGCAGCCGCACGACCGATTGGAAGGAGCCGCTGCGAGTTGTAATTTTTCCAATCAATGGCGATGGCAGCGCGGCGGCCGACCGGTATATCCAGGGCCTGCCGCGCGACGCGTTCGAGCCGTTGGCCGATTTTTTGCGCGCGCAGGCGCGCAATTACGGACTGCCGCTGCGCTCGCCGGTCGAGGTCTATCTCGCACCGCGCGTCGACGCGCTGCCCCCCGAACCGCCGCGCGACGCAGGCGTGCTGGCCATCATGAGCTGGAGTTTGCAGTTGCGCTTCTGGGCATGGCGCAACGACGGCTACAGCGGGCCCAAGGCGCATGCGCGCATGTTCGTCAAGTACTTCGCACCGGCGCCGAATCTGAGTCTTGCACATTCGATCGGGCTGCGCGAAGGCTTGATCGGCGTAGTCAACGCATTCGCCAGCGACGAGATGGCCGGCGGCAACCAGGTCGTCATCGCGCACGAGTTGCTGCACACGTTCGGCGCCACCGATAAATACCATCCCGTTACCAATCAGCCGTTGTTTCCCGACGGTTATGCGGAGCCGAATGCCAACCCGCCGTTGCCTCAAAGCAAGGCCGAAATCATGGGCGGGCGGATACCGATTGAGCAGACGCGCGCCGACATGCCGCGCGGGTTGGACGATACCGTGATCGGTGCGAAGAGCGCGCGCGAAATCAGCTGGCTTAAATAACTGCAGAGAGGCGACAGGGGGTAGGCGGCAGGCGGAAGTTAAAGGCTGCGCAGGATGGCAGCGCCTTTGGCGAGCGTCTGCTCGGATTTGGCGAAGCAGAAGCGCAGCACCTTGTCGCAGTGCCCGTCGTGATAGAACACCGACAGCGGAATGGACGCGAGGCCTTTCTCCTTGGTGAGCCGCACCGCGAGATCGGTATCCTTTTCGTCGCTGATCGCATCGTAAGCGAGGTTCTGGAAAAAAGTGCCGCGCGAAAACAGTACGCGAAAGCGCGAACCGGCAAGCCCGGCGAGAAAGAAGTCGCGCTTTTTCTGATAAAACGCGGCGAGCGACAAGTACGCAGAGGCGTCGGCCATGTAGTCCGCGAGCACGTACTGCAGCGGCCCGTTGGTGACGAACACGTTGAACTGATGCACCTTGCGAAATTCGTTCATCAGCTCGCGGGGCGCCAGCACGTAGCCCATTTTCCAGCCGGTGACGCTGTAGGTCTTGCCGAACGACGAGACAACGAAACTGCGCTCGGCAAGTCCCGGAAAACGCGCGACGCTCTGATGCTGATGGCCGTCGTAAATCAGGTGCTCGTAGACTTCGTCGGCGACCACGATGATATTGGTGTTGCGCAACATGTTTTCGAACGCGCGCATGTCCTCGGCAGAGAACACGCTGGTCGTCGGATTGTTGGGCGTGTTGATCACGATCATGCGCGTTTTGGGCGTGATTGCCCGCTGCACCGCGTTCCAGTCGATGCTGTAGTCGGGATACTGGAGCCGCACGTAGACCGGCCGGCCGCCGTTGACTTCGACCGCGGGCGCATAGCTGTCGTACGTGGGTTCGAACAGCACCACCTCGTCGCCCGGCCGCACGAACGCGGTGATCGCCGTGAATATCCCGTAGGTCGCGCCTGGCACTATGGTCGCCTCGTGCTCAGGATCGTAAGTCGCGCCATACAGCGCCGCGGCCTTCTCCACCACCCGTTCGCGCAATGCCATCACGCCGGCCATCGGCGGGTATTGATTGAGGCCGGCGTTGAAATACTTCGCGACAAGTTCGAGCAGGCGGGGCGCGCAATCGAAATCCGGAAAGCCCTGCGACAAGTTGATCGCGTTGTGTTCCTGCGCGAGCTTGGACATGACGGTGAAGATCGTCGTGCCGACGGCTGGCAGTTTCGAGGTTATGGCGCTGGAAAAACTAGGCACGGTCGGCGGCGCTCAAAATTAGCGCAAGTATAGCTGCGAGCGCCGCGTCATCAGCCTGGCCGTGGGCGGGCGCCCGCGTCGAGAGTGCCCTGCAGTCGTCGGCGAACTTCTGCAGTCGATCGAGCGCGTGGGTGCGCTGCTCGCGCGTGAGCAGCTTGTCCACGGCGACGTAGAAATTCAGGCGCTTCGCGTAGACCTCGGCGGACAACTGGTCGTATTCCGGGGTGCGTCCGCGGTCCCACTCGAGTAGCCACAATTGCAGGCGGGCCGCAAACGCGGCTTTGGCCTGGCGAGTTTTAAGGAACTCGACAAACTCGCGCTGGCGCCGCATGCGATCCTCATAGCGCAGGTGCTCGATGAGCGGGATCGGTTCGAGCAGCGCGGCGACTTTGTGTTCCTGCTCGCGGGTCAGGCGGCCCGCCCAATCTTCGATCTGGTTGATGGATTTCTTCAGGCGGGCGCGCTTGCGTTTTTCGACGCCGGATTCGAGCTCGTGCTCATCGGCAAATTTCTTGTTGTCTTTAGCGAACTGCTTTTGCAGCGCTGTTATCTGTTCCGGCGCCAGCGTGGACAGCACCTCGGCCGCATCCGCGACGCCGCGGTTTACGATGATCTTGTAGCGCGCGCGAAAGCCGTCGACAAACCAGGCGATGTCCTGGGTCTTCAGGCCGTGCTCCGCCTTGTCGATCGCGGTGGTCAGGAACGTCGCGTATTCGGGCAGCTGCTCGTAGCGATGCCACGCGAGCAGCCGGTCCAGCCTCGCGGAGAAATCGCGCCGCTGGTCGCGGTCGAGATCGAAGTAGGTGTTGGCGCGCCATTCCAATATGACGTCCGCCTGCTGATAGCCCAGGCGCAGCCCGCTGCAGCCGGCGACCAGAGCGTCGCCGGCTAGCGCGAGGAGGAGAACGGGAAACAGGCGGCGCGATTTCATTCAGAAACTCTGGATCAGTTCGACCATGCGTTTGCGCGTGCGTTCATCGGGCAGGCGGCCGGCGCCGGCCTTGAGATTGTCGGTCATATGCCGCACTTTGCCGGTGCCGGGAATAACGCAGGTCACCGCCGGATGCGCGATGATGTACTTGAGGAAAAACTGCGCCCAGCTGTCGCAATCGAATTGCGCCGCCCACGCCGGAACGTCGCGGCCTTTGACTTTGCCGAACAGCTCGCCTTGCGCGAACGGCCGGTTGATGATGACCGCGGTGCCCGTTTCGGCGGCGACCGCGAGCAGGCGCTGCTCGGCCTCGCGCTCGGCGAGCGAATAGTTGAACTGCACGAAGTCGTACTCGCGCGTCTTCAGGAGTTTTTCGAGCTCGCGATACGCGCCGGCATGGTAATGCGTGATGCCGACGTAGCGCAGCGTGCCGGCGGCTTTCCACTCGTTCAGCGTTTTCGTGTGCGTCGCGAGGTCGAGCAGGTTGTGCACCTGCATGAGATCGATGCGCTGCGTGCGCATCAGCCGGAGCGAATCCTGCATTTGCCGGACACCGGCGTCGCGGCCGCTGGTCCACACTTTGGTCGCAAGAAAAACCGACTCGCGCAGGTTGGCGGCAGCGACGAGCTCGCCGACGACGGCCTCCGCGCGTCCGTACATCGGCGAGCTGTCGATGAGCCTGGCGCCGCCGGCGGTGAAGGTCTTGAGCACTTCCTTCAATTCGGCCAGCTCGGACGCGCCCGGCGGCACGTCGAGCACGATATAAGTGCCGAGGCCGAGCACCGGCAATTGCTCGCCGCTGCGGGGAATGCTGCGTTTTATCAGCGGCACGGCCGCGCTGCTTGAGTTGGAATGGGTCATGGTCATGATGGCGCCGGCGGCAAGCGTTCGCAGAGCTGCGCGGCGGGAATTAAAAAATGGTCCGGCCATACGTAATCGCCGCGTGCTGATCCGCGGCGGAACCTTGCGTCCGGTTATTGGGTTGCGTCTATTTTACGCTGCATCGGGGGCCATACCGTGCGCAGGTGGCGCAGCCGCCCCGCGTCAACCGCGGCGGGCGTCCGGCGCGCTTGCACTCGCGGCAATTTCACGCGCGCGCCGCTCGTGGGCCCGGCCCAAGGCAATTGCCAGCACTACCCACCCAAGCGCAACCGGCACAGTCGTTAGCGAAATCGTGGTCAATTCGAGCCCGGCGCCGCGCAGCGTCGCGAACAGCCAGCCATTGACCGCATCGGCGCCGCGGAAAACCACGATGTCGATGATGTTCTTGGCTTTGTATTTTTCGGTGCGCTCGACCACCGTAAACAGCACCTCGCGGGCCGGATTCGAGAGCGCGAAGTTGGCCGTGCGCTGGATCGCCTGAAAGGCAATGACGACGACGAGTACCGGCGAGAACGCAAGCGCCACGAAACCGAGCGCGAACACCAGCGGCAAAAAAGCCGCCGCCGGGCCGACGCCAAAACGCGCGATCAGCCGGCCGGTCGCCAGGCATTGCACGATGATCGTCAGGATGCCGATCGCGAGATCGATGGTCGCGAATATGCGCGTGCGTACCGCCGGATCGTCGGAGGCGGCCGCCACGATGTTCGCCTGCTGGAAGTACAGAAACGTGCCGGCCAGCGACAGCAGAAAAACCCAGGTGGCAATGCCGCCCAGATAAGGCGAGCGCAGCACCATCATGATGCCGTCGAGCCAGCCGCCGCCCAACACCTCGGAAGGCGGTGCAGCGCGCGGCGCCGTTGCGGCGTCGACCGCTGTGGTTTTCAAGTCGATTGCGGCGGCTTCGAGGCGGTGCGCGCACAGCACCGCCAGCTCCAGCAGCACCGCCGCGACGATCAGCAGATTGACCGGCCCGAGTGGCACCGCGAGCCACACCGTCATCGCCGGTCCCGCCAGTGCACCCGCGGACCCGCCGGCCGCGATGAAACCGAACAGCCGTTTGCCCTGCTCGCTCGCATACAGATCGGCCATGAACGACCAAAACACGGACACCGCAAACAGGTTGAATACGCTGATCCACACGAAGAATATCCGCGCGACGAGCGGCTTCTCGAAATCGAAGGTCAGGAGCAGCCAGAAAATCGCGATGTTGGCGACGAAGAAGTGATAGACGAGCGGGACAAAGCGGGCGCGCGGCAATCGCGCGACGATTGCGCCGAACAGCGGCACCGCCGCGAGCATCACGAGAAAGGTGGCCGTGAACAGCCACGGCAGGTTTTTCACACCGCCTGCGATGCCCATTTCATCGCGCAACGGCCGCAGTACGTAATATCCGGCAAGCAGGCAGAAAAAATACGCGAACGACCACGCGAGCGCACGGCCTTCGCCGGGACGGATGGAGACGACGCGCGCGAGGCTGCGCTGAAAAATCGTGGAGGTCATGCGCTCGTGCGGGTTTCGAAGTTCGCAGATCGGCCGGGCTCTGGCAAAGCGAAGTGGGTATTCAAGCGGCCGGGTAATCCGTCAAGGGAGGGAACGTGCTACGGCGTGACATGCTTAGTGCGGCATACAGTAGGTCATCCCGCGACCGTTACGCAAGCCTCGACGCCGCGCCTCGTCGTCAGCCTCTGAGGTGGTCAGATGTGCTGTGATGCACCATATTCTGGCGGGATGCCCGATTTTGGTCTCGTTTTTGGTCAAATGTATTACATAACTGCATAATTTATATATTTAATATGTTTGGAATAGAACTTGCCTAGAATTCCAGTGTCGGATGGGGCATGGCTCAATATTGGGCAAAAATGATGTGTCGCAGCATAACGTGATCAGGAAAGGCAATAGGATGATCGATCTCCTGTTTTCGGCGGGACAAGCGCTCAGCGTGATCGGCTTGGCGTACGGCGGTTATCTATCGCTAAGCAAGAGCGCGCTCACGGAAAGTGCCAGCGAAGCGGGCCGCAGGTCGACGCCCGTGCATCATGTGGCGATGGCATAGGATCGGCATGCTGACTGGAGTCCAGAAATTATCGTCGGTGCAACGCCCTGAAATATTCAGGCACTTAAAGACGCTGCCGGCCGAAGACCGCCGGCTGCGCTTCGGCACTTACATGATGGACGGGGCGCTCGACCAATACGTGCATCGCATCGACTTTGCGCACGATAAAGTCTTCGGCATCTTCGGGCGCGACATGGCGTTGATCGGCATGGCGCACCTCGCGCTCGATCGCAATCACGATTATGCCGAGCTCGGCCTGAGCGTCGAACCCTCGCATCGCGGCAACGGTTACGGACTCATGCTGCTCAATCGCGGCAAGCTGAGCGCCGTGACGCGCGGCTATACCACTTTATTCATGCATTGCCTCGCGGAAAACCAGATCATGATTCATCTCGCGCGCAAAGCCGGCTTGAGGCTCGTGACCGAGCAGGGCGAAGTCGATGCGCATTTGCAGCTCGAATCGACGAGCCACGCCGCGGTCGCGCGCGAAGCGCTTGAAGACCAGATCGCGCTCGCTGATCTCCTGTTTAAGCAGCAGTTCCAATGGCTGTTCAGGCGGCCGCACGCGGCCTGATAGCCGCAGTTTCGGCAGGTTGACCCCGCGGGCGGCGCGCCCGATACTGTCGGCCATTCCGGCAAGGAGGGGTGCGATGAAGTTAGAAAAAAGCGCGGCGGCGGCACTGACCGCACTATGCTGTTCGCTGTACTGGAGCGAGATTCCGGCGCAGCAATATCCGAGCAAGCCCGCACGGATCATCGTGCCGTTCGGCGCCGGCGGACCCGCTGATATCTACGCGCGATACCTTGCGCAACGACTGCAGGAACCGCTCGGCCAAAGTTTCGTCATCGATAACCGCCCCGGCGCGGGCTCCATCATCGGCACCGATCTGGTGGCGAAATCGCCGCCCGATGGCTATACGCTCCTGCTGATGTCGAACACGCACACGGTCAACGAATCGCTCGTGCCCAAGAAGCCCTTTGCGCTGATGAAGGATTTTTTGCCGATCGCGCCGATCAACTATTCGGACCTGGTGCTCGTCGTGCATCCGTCGGTGCCCGCGAAATCCATCAAGGAACTGATCGCGCTGGCGAAGGCCAAGCCGAACGGCCTCAACTATGCGTCGTCCGGCACTGGCACGCCGTATCACATGGCCGGCGAATTGTTCAAGTCGATGGCGGGCGTCCAGATCGTGCACATTCCGCATAAAGGCAGCGGCGAAGCGCGCACCAGCGTCATGAGCGGCCAGGTCGAAATCATGCTCGACGCAATTACCACCATGGCGCCGATGGCGCGCGCCGGCCGCGTCCGCGCGCTCGGCACCACCGGCGCGAAACGCTCGACGGTATTGCCGGACGTGCCAACAATATCCGAGGCGGGCGTCAAGGACTACGAGGCGACGATCTGGCTCGGCATTATGGCGCCGGCCGGCACGCCCAAACCCATTGTCGACCGGCTCAACGCCGAAATCGGCAAGATCGTCGCGCGGCCCGACGTCAAGAAAGCGTGGAACGAGCAGGGCGCCGAGCCGATGGCGATGACGCCGGCCGAGTTCGAAAAATTTCTGAATGCCGACATCGCCAAATGGACGCACGTGGTGAAAGTTGCTGGCGTCAAGCCGGATTAGGAGAAGCCATGCGTCTAGTCACTTTTTCCGATTCGAACGGCATCCGGATAGGCGTGCACGACAGCGCCTCCGCCACCATCGTCGATCTCGCCGCGGTGTCGCGCCTGCCCAAGGACATGACGAGCTTCATTGCGCTCGGAAAGAATGGTCTGAAGCGCGCGCGGGCAGCGGTGAAAAGCGGAGAGGGGCGTGTCGCGTTCGACAGCGTGAAGCTGCATGCGCCGATTCCGCGCCCAGTCAAAAACGTGTTGTGCGTCGGCAAGAATTACTACGACCACGCGAAGGAATTTCACGACAGCGGATTCGATGCGAGCGCGGGCAAAGACGCGATACCCGAGCTGCCGATCATCTTCACCAAGTGGCCGAACTCGGTGATCGCGCACGGGGAGCCGATTCCGAGCTATCTCGACTACACGAATTCGACGGATTACGAAGGCGAGCTCACGGTCGTTATCGGGCCGGGCGGGCGTGGCATCGCGAAGAACGATGCATTCGACCACGTGTACGGCTATACGATCGTCAACGATGCGACGGCACGCACGCTGCAGAATCAGCACAAGCAATGGTTCCTCGGCAAAAGTCTCGACGGCTATTGCCCGATGGGGCCGTGCATCGTCACGGCGGACGAAGTGCGCGATGTTACGAAATTGCAGCTCACGACGCGCGTGAACGGCGAAGTGCGCCAGGATGCGCCGGTGAGCCAGCTGATCTTCGACATTCCGACGCTGATTGAAACGCTCTCGCGCGTGATGACGCTGGAGCCGGGCGATCTGATCGCGACCGGCACCTGCGCGGGCGTCGGGATCGGATTCAATCCGCCGAAGTTCCTGCAGAAAGGCGACCGCGTCGCGATCACGATCGAGCCGATCGGCACGCTCGAAAATCCGGTGGAGTAGCCGCAAGGTCCTTGCCGCCGGATAATTTCGGTAGAATCGCGCAGTCGGTTTTGCGGTCACAACAAGTCCGGAGGAGTCATGCTTCGTATTCTGCTCGGCGCCCTTATTGCGCTCGCCTGCGGCCCCGTATTTGCGCAGGAAACCTACCCGTCGCGGCCGATCACCCTGATCGTGCCATTTCCGCCCGGCGGCGTCGCGGATCTGACCGGCCGGCCCACCGCAATCGCGCTCGAGAAGGTGCTCAAGCAGCCGGTAGTAATTGCGAATCGTCCCGGCGCCGGCGGCGCAGTCGGCAATTCACTCGTCGCGAACGCCAAGCCCGACGGTTATACGCTGCTGATGGCGCTGTCGAGCATTTCCGTGATACCCGAAGCGGACAAGCTCTTCGACCGCAAGCCCGCATACACGCTCGATCAGCTGGCTCCGCTCGCTCTGATTTCGGCCGATCCGACCATTCTCGTCGTGCATCCGTCGCTGCCGGTCAAATCGCTGAAAGAGCTGATTGTGCTCGCCAAGGCGAAATCCGGGCAAATGTCGTATTCGACGTCGGGCATTTATGGCGCGCTGCACATGCCGATGGAAATGTTTCTGCACGCCGCCAATCTGAAAATGCGCGCGGTGCATACCAACGGCGGCGGGCCCGCGATCACGATCCTGCTGGGCGGCCACGTCGAGATGACGGTCGGCGGGCCGGCGGCGATCGCGAGCCACGTCAAAGCCGGACGCCTGCGGCCCATCGTAGGCTGGGGAGCGAAGCGGCACGAGGCATTTCCGCAGGTACCGACGTTCAAAGAGCTCGGCTACGACATTGAGTATTACATCTGGGCCGGCATGTTCGCGCCGAAAGGCACGCCCGAGCCGGTGATGAAAACGGTGCGCGACGCTGTGCGCAAAGCGGTCGACGATCCCGACTTCAAGGCGACGATGCAGAAGATCGACTCGCCGATTCAATACCTGGACGCGCCGGAATTTGCCAAGTACTGGGCCAACGACGCGAAGCGGCTCGCGGAAGCCGTCAAAGCCGTCGGCCGCGTCGAAGACCACAAGTGAGCGGCGAAGCCGAGCGCCCGGCCGGCGCAGCGCCGCGCGGCTTGCGCAGCGATGCGGTCGCCGGCGTGGTGTTGATGCTGATCGCGCTTGTCGTCGGCTGGCAGAATCGCGCTTATCCGACGGGCAATCTCGCCGAGCCGGGGCCCGGCTACATGCCGTTGATGATCGCCTGCGCGCTCGGCGTATTTGGACTGTTGATCGCAGTGCGCGCCGGCTCGTCACCGCTTTTTAATACGCTCGACTGGTCGGAAGGCCGGCGCGGCATCGTGATGCTGGTTGCCTGCGGCGTCGCGGTCTTTGCGCTGGAGCGCATCGGTTATCGCCTGACCATGATCGCGCTGCTGGTCTTCATGCTCGGCGTAATCGAGCGCAAGCGCGCCCTGCCAACGCTGCTCGTCGCCTTGGGGTTTTCACTCCTCTCGTATTACCTGTTTGCGTCGCTGCTCAAGGTGCAGTTGCCGCGTGGACCCTGGGGCATTTGATGAGCACATTTAACGATGATGGGGTGTGCTCATCCCTCACCCCCCACCCCTCTCCCTCTTTTGGAGGGCGAGGGGAGCTTCGAGGTGCAAATGGACTTTAACCATCTGCACGAGGCTAATTGATGGAAGGCGTCGTCGCCAATCTGATGCTCGGATTCTCGGTCGCGCTGCAGCCGTCGGTGCTCGCCTATGCGTTCGCCGGCTGCGTGATCGGCACCCTGGTCGG
>Ga0105248_10010697_pt1 | contig 10125 bp, 13 predicted proteins | sample KBSS34metaG_FD_81524 | JGI IMG/M metagenome (GOLD analysis project Ga0105248, IMG submission 81524) | Switchgrass rhizosphere microbial communities from Kellogg Biological Station, Michigan, USA - KBS S3-4 metaG | ecosystem: Host-associated > Plants > Roots > Rhizosphere > Soil | place... | reverse complement strand
CCGGCTGGCTCGGCGCTCACGTCGAGCTTTCGACTCTGCGCTTGAGCCCGTCAGCGAACCGGGTGAACGACGGGGCCAGATCCGGGATCGACCTGGTGATGAGGCCGGCCAACGGTCCGGTGTACACCTCCCGCATCGCGAAGCGCACCTTCCCGTCGGACTGCTCGGTGAGGGTGTACGTGCGCGTCCCCGTGAACAGGCCGAGTGGCATCCCGCCGCGCCAGACCATGCGTTGGCCGGGCGTGAACTCGACCACCGTGACCGGGAATCCGCGCTTGGGGTTCACTTCGGGAAAGACGGTGACCTTGTGGCCTAACGCGATCGTGCCCTCGACCCGCACCACCGCCGAGTCCCAGTCCGTCCATCGTGGACCGTCCACAAGGACCGCCCAGACCGCGTCGGGCCTGGCGTCGATGACGGACGACGCTTGGAACTCCACGGCGCCCCCTCATCGGTAACAAGAAGGTGACCGTAACAAAAAAGCTACCGACGCACAACGAGGCTTGGGGTGCTCACCCGACGGGCGGATTCGGTGCGACGGACTCCGCGGCTTTAGCGGCTGAGACGGCGCGACGGGTGGCGCTGGATTGGGTGATGTCCGAGGGATCCTGCGCTAGTTCACGCCGATATGCGACGAAGAGCCTGTTAGGGTCGGTTCGTGCCCGGGCTCGACCGTGGTCACCACCCTGGATTGGATGGCGTCCGCGCTATCGCCATCCTTCTGGTGCTTGGCCAGCACGCTCCCGCTAGGCCGCTCATCGACGGTTTCCTGGGCGTGACCGTGTTCTTCTGCCTGTCGGGATATCTCATCACCACCCTGCTGGTCCGCGAACTCCACACCGGCACCATCGATGTGCGCGCGTTCTATCGCCGACGCGTGGCGCGACTCGGTCCTGGGTTGGTGACGGTCGTCGCGGTGACGGTCGTGGTGCTGCTCATCGCTCGACGGGACCTCAGAGCGGGGCAGGTTTTCGGACCCGCCGGGGCGGCTCTCGCATATACAACCAACCTCTTCAACTGGAGTGACCACTTCTTCGCCGCGCAGGACTACTTCAACTACACCTGGACGCTCTCGATCGAAGAGCAGTTCTACCTGCTGTGGCCGTTCGCACTGCTCCTGGGCTATCGCCGTAATCCTCGGCTGTTCGCCGCGTTCACCGTGTCGCTGATCGGGGTCACGCTGGCGCTCAACCTCTACCTCGGCCTGAGTCGAGCGGTGTTCTTCGATCCGCACGAGTATGACGGGACCGACACGAACGCCCTGCCGATCCTGGTCGGCTCACTGCTCGCGATCGTTGTGTGCAACGATTGGCTGCCGCGGACACGTCGATATCTCGCGCCCTGTGCGCCCTTGGCCGTCGCCCTGCTGCCCATCCTCGCGTATCGGGACGACACCGAACGCACGTCCCTGGTGGCCGTCGCGACGACCGCACTGACTCTCGTCACGTTGGTCGGTGTCGTGACGCGGAAGCGATCAGCGCTCGGCTCGCTGCTGGCGAGCCGCCCGATGCGGTGGCTGGGTGACCGGTCGTACTCCATCTATCTCTGGAATATCCTGGCGCGAATCGCGATCATCAATACGCTTGGACGCACGGTGGTCGGAGACATCGTCTGGGTTGCCATGTTCGTTGTGCTGGCCGAGGCGAGCTACCGGTTCGTGGAGCGCCCGCTGCGGGTGAAACTTTCGCAAAGGCCTGCCGTGTCGACCCCTCTCGTGTCAAGGCCGGCCGAGACTTGAACGGCTCGCTGCTCAACACCGGACGGTTGTACTCGTTTCGGCCGTACGGCGCAGCGAGCGTTGGGATGATGGCGATGTGGTCGCGCGTCCCGCACTCGTCGTTGTCAGCTCCGATCGCGACATCCGGTCCGGTCTGGCCGAGGAGCTGACCAACCGCTACCAGGTCGCCTATGACGTCGTCGCCTGCCCGGGGCGCGAGGATGCCGAGCACGCACTGCGGTCGGAGATGGACGTCGCCCTGGTGCTGGCCAGCCTCGGGCCCGGTGAGCCGGACGGGTTGTCGGTGCTCAGCTCGGTCCGGCCGCTGCAGCCGACCGCGATCCGCGTCGGAGCGGTGGCCTGGGGCGACTGGGCGACGACCACCCACCTGGTGACCGACGCGCTCGTCATGGGCCAACTGGACCAGTTCGTCGTTCGGCCCGGGGTGCCGGGCGACGAGGAGTTCCACCGCCTCATCACTGACTTTCTGAGCGAGTGGTGGGAGCGACGCGGTGGCGGTTTCGAGGCGGTACGCGTGGTGGACGCCGCCGACTCGCCCCGCGCCCGGGAACTTCGCGACGTCCTGTTCCGCGACCATGTGCCGGCCGGCTTCTACGCGGCCGACTCGCCCCGTGGCCACGAGATCGTCGAGCAGTCCGGGCTGTCCCGGCCCGATCTGCCGCTCGTGGTGCTGCAGTTCGGCGGCGCGACCCGGGTCCTGGCGAATCCGTCCGATGTGGACCTTGCCGACGCCTTTGGGCTCACTCCCGGTATCGCCGCCGAGGATCTGCTGGATCTGGTGGTGATCGGGGCCGGTCCGGCTGGGCTGGCCGCCGCGGTCAGCGCCTCATCGGAGGGGCTACGCACGCTCGTCGTCGAGCGGCAGGCCATGGGCGGTCAGGCCGGCACCACCTCGCTGATCCGCAACTACCTCGGCTTTCCCCAGGGCATCACCGGTACGCGCTTGGCGGCGAACGCGTTCCAGCAGGCGATGACGTTCGGCACCCTGTTCATGATCGGCCGTTCGGTCACGGGCCTGAGTCGGGACAACGGCACCTACCGGCTCAGCCTGGACGACCAGAGCACACTGCGCACCCGAACGGTCGTGCTGGCTGGCGGGGTCCGGTACCGCCGCATCGGCGTCCCCGCGCTCGAAGCGCTGGTCGGTCGAGGCGTGTTCTACGGCGCGGCCAGCAGTGAGGCGCCGTCGATGCGAGGTAGGCGCGTCTTCGTCGTCGGCGGCGGCAACTCCGCCGGACAGGCGGCCGTATACCTGGCCCGCTGGGCCGAACGCGTGACCCTGCTGGTCCGCGGACCCTCCCTGGCCGCGAACATGTCGCAGTATCTGGTGCGGCAGGTCGAGTCCGCGACCAACATCGACGTACGACATCGCACCGAGGTCGTCGGTGCCGCTGGGACTTTGAGTCTGTCCGCCCTCGAACTGCGCGACGATGCCGGACACAGCGACGTCGCGGCCGACGCGGCGTTCCTGCTCATCGGCTCGGATCCCAACACCGGATGGCTGGCCGGCCAGATCGGCCTGGACCCATGGGGCTTCGTGCGTACGCACTCCGACTCCGCGACCGGCCCGTCCAGCGCGCTGGCGACCAGCCTACCCGGGGTGTTCGCGGTCGGCGACGTGCGCGCCGGGTCGGTCAAGCGGGTGGCCTCGGCGGCCGGCGAAGGGGCCATCGCGGTGCAGTCGATCCATCCGTACCTCGCCGACGGCCAGACAGCAGACGCGGCACGGCACCTCCACCCGGCGGGATAGGTCCGCAGCAACCGTCCGTCTACTGCGGATAATGAACCTGGCCGACCGTCGGCCGGGAGAGGCTAAGGTCTATGTCATGAGCTCGCACCATCCGCTAGGGTTCCTGTTGGGGCTGCAAGGCGTCGCACTGCTGCAGCTGGCACCTCCAAAACTCGGAAGGCTAAGCGACGGCCTGATCCTCCGCCGTGGACGGCACGGTCGATGACCGCGTGGGCAGCGGCATGATCCGTCCACGTCGGACTGTCAGCCAGAGCAGGACAACGGCGGTCACGACTCCGACCGCCATCGCCACGAGGCTCGCCTCCGGCCCGAACCCGCCGCCGGTGAGCAGGTCGGGGCCGGTCAGTTCGCTGCGCAGCAGGCCCTGGAATCCGTTCTGCGTTCCGGAGACCGTGGTGGAGAAGACGCCACCCTCCATGAAGTTCCACGCCAGGTGAATGCCGACCGCGAACCAGATCGTACGGGTCAGCGCGTAGGCGGCGCCCAGCAGGACGCCGGCCTCGACAGCGATGGCCAATGCCCCGAACAGCGTGGCGCCCGGGTTCGCCAGGTGGACCAGGCCGAAGATCAGCGCTGAAACCGCCAAAGCGAGCCAGGTTCCGATCCAACGCTCGATGATCCGGAACAGCACAGCCCGGAAGATCAGCTCCTCGGCAACGGCGATCGAACACGTCATCCCGAGTAGCGCGATCGCACCGGCGACCGAACCCAGTCCCACAACGCGGTAGTGCCCGGCCGCTGCAATCGTCCCGACGACAGCGGACATCAGGACCGCCCCGAGGAGCAACCCGATGGCGACGTCGGTCACGGCACCGCGCGGGCTGACCTCCGCCACCGGGCGGCGGCGCTCCAGCAACCGGACGACCCACACATAGACGACCACCGCCACGACGGCCCCAGCGAGCCCGACGATGGTCGTGACCGCGGCGCTGTGTGTCACCAGGGACATCAGCCACTGCAGAAGTCCGTCCACGCCGAGCATCGTGCCGGCCAATATCATCAGTCGAACCCAACTGCGGCGCGCCCAGCGCGGCCCCGCGAACTCCTCCATAGTGGACAGGCTATCCGCGAACCGCGCGTAGCGACAGAGCGAGGCGACGCGGAATTGATCCGCCGCCATGTGTCGAATTGAACCGGCGGCCGTCGTAGTGGGGTGAGAGGCCGCCCAGCAGGGGCCGCCCCGGGTAAGGGATGGACGATCCTCATGACTACCTTGAGGGAGCTGGGCACAGTCACCACAAGCACCTCCGGTCGCCTGATGTGGGCGATCCTGGGGCTGGTGCTGCTCGCCGACTGGCCGTATTCGCCGCCGGCACCGGCCTGATCTTCGTACTGTCGCTGTTCCTCCAGGTGGGGCTGCACGCCAGCCCGCGCGACGCCTCGCTCGGCCTGCTGCCGCTCACGCTAGGGCTGATCGCCGCCGGATTCGCCGCCATGGGTGGCCCGGTTGCCAAGCTTGGTCGCCGCCTCGCCGTCATCGGCCTCATCCTCGACCTCGCCGGTTGCGGCCGGCAGCGCCAGCGGCTCGCTCAGCTCGATCCAGCAGCTCGCTTCAGCGATCGGATCCGCCGCGGTCGCGTCGATCTTCTTCCAGGCCGCAACCTCCGGATCGGCCCATGCGATGAGGGTGACCCTTATCATCGTCCTGGCCGTCACCGCCCTCAGCCTTCCGATCGTCGCTCTGATGCCCCACAAGGCACCGCAAGGACCCGACCACTGAGTTCCCGGCCAGGCGTGGCCAGGACGGCCGGCATCACGTTTGGGTCGAACACGACCTCGATTACCTCCTGCGCCGATAGCGGAACATGACCTGTACCTCCCAATCCCGGTGCCGGCATGGCCGCGGAGCCGCATGGGCGTAGTGGTGGGGTCGGTGCGACAGGGCTAGCGTCGTAACGTGCTGCTTGAACCAGCTCCGGCGCTGACCGATCTGCTGCTCGGCATTGTGGTGCTCGGTCTCGCCGTTGGCCTGAGCCGCGTGCCCGCCGTCAACAGGTATTGGCGCGGCGCCTTCTGGTGGGCCGGTTTCGGCGCGTTGGGTGGCTTCGTTCATCACGGCGTGCTGACCCGCTGGCCGGCGGTGGCTACATGGAGTTGGGTAATCCTCAGCATGATGGTGGTGCTGGCCGTCTCCTACCTGCTCGCCGCCACCGTCGAGGAGGTGCTTGGCCCAGGTCACGCACGTACCTTCTGGCTGCTGCGCACCGTCGGGTTGGTCGCCTACGCCTGCATCGCGCTGAGTGGACACGCCGGTGTCAGCGCGATCCTTGCCTGCGAAAGCCTCACCATGGCCGCGGTGCTCGCACTGTGGGGCTGGGCGGCATCCCGCCACCATCCCATGGCCCGGCCGGTGCTGCTGGCGATCCTGGCGAGCATGGCAGCCGCCGGTAGCCGTGCGCTGAGCCCCAATGTGACCGGGCATGTGAACCTTGACCCCACGTCCCTCTACCACCTCGCACAGATCGCCGGCATGGTGCTGCTCTACCGAGCGATCGTGGCGCACCGGCAGGCGGCCCCCCAACGGCGTGCGGCGCAGGTTGGCCAACAACTGTCCTGACGTGACAACCTGCGGCGGGCCATCCAATGTGGACGGCGATCGCTACGTCGAGGCGCCTGACCGGTCCCGGTAGTCATCGCCCAGGCGCGCTTCACCAACAACGCCGACCGATCGGTGGTGGAGCGGGAGGCCTCGCTGCTGACCGCGATCGGCAAGGTGTCGCCGCTGCCCGTCCCGGTACCGATGTTCGTGGACGAGGTCGAGGGGTGCCTGGCCTATCGCCGGCTGCCGGGCGTTCCGTTGCTCGAGCTGGCCCCATCCCTGCAGCAACGATTCGCGGGCGATATCGCGTCGCGGCTCGGCGAGTTCCTGTCCGGCATCCACGCCGTGCCGATCCGGGAGTTGGCCGGCCTGGTGGAGCTCGACGCGCAGCCGCCGCGGGGCTGGCTGGCCGGCGCGCGGGACGAGTACGTGGCGGTCGTCGACCACGTCCCGGCGGAGTACCGGCCGACGGTCGAGGCGTTCCTGACTGCGCCACCCCCGGCTCCGTCCGGCCACAACGTGTTCTCGCACAACGACCTTGGCATCGAACACGTCCTGGTCGACCCCGAGAACGGCGAGATCGGCGGCGTCATCGACTGGTCCGACGCGGCGATCACCGACCCCGCGTACGACCTAGGCCTGGTCTTGCGTGACCTCGGTCCGGTTGCCCTCGATGCGGCGCTGGCCAGCTACACCCGCGTCGAGGTTGGACTGTCCGAGCGGGCGGCATTCTATGCCCGCTGCTCGGTGCTCGAGGATCTGCGCTACGGCGTCGAAGAGGGGCGGCAGACGTACGCCGAGGAGAGCCTTCGCTCGCTGGCCTGGCTGTTCCCACCCGACTCGCCTAGGTGAACCTTTGTTCACCACCACCACTTTTGCGCGTAGCCGTACCGGATGAGCGCGATCGCGCCGATCACGGCACCGCCGACAACCGCGGCGATGACGAGCAGGATGAGTACGCTGCGAAGAAACACGACGGCGGGCGAGGGTTCTGGCAGCCCCTTCCGTTGCCGCTCCAGCCTTTTCTGCTTGTACCGCTCGGCTTGCTCCCGCTGCGCCTGCGCCACGTACTGCATCCGGATGATGTCCCGAATCGGGTCTGACATTGTCACTCCTCCTGGACATGGGCCTCCAGTGTGGATTGACACGGGCTACCGGGTGGCTACTGATGTGGCTGATATGTGCTTCCAGATTGCTACCGAAGGGTCTCCGTGGATTCGAGCCGGGATGACGCCGGTTGCGGGACCCGTCAGCTGACGAGCGCGGGCCCGGGCACTTCGGTGGGCTGGGGCGGCACGGCGGCCGGAGCCGGCGCCGGTACGGCGGGGCGGCCCCACCACGAGCCGGCCACCACGATCATCAGCGCGGTCGTGAGGCCGGCGAGGATTCCCTCCACGCCAGCCGAAGGGCCGTCGATCCTCGCCCAGGAACCGGTCAGCGGGGTCAGCACGGCCTCCGCCTCACGGCTGGTCAGCAGCGACCCGATCACAGCAGCGCTGGCGAGGCTCGGCGCGGCGAGGGCAGCGGCGGACGCACGACCAAGGCGTGCCACGTCCGGGGCCGGCCGAGCCCAACGGCCACCACGGCAAGCGTCGCCACGGCCACGAACCATTCGACGAGGAATGCTGGAGCGAGGCCGACAAGGCCGCCGTCGCGACGAGGACCGCCACCGGCGACGCCACGGTGACGACCGGGCCCTGACCGGCGATGGCCGCGGCACCCGCGATGAGGAGGAGGCCGACCGCCAGGGCCGCGACGAACGCGATCCGGTTCAGCGGCGGCGACGGCACATCCCCATTGGATACGAACGGGCGCACGGCGCCGACGACGCCCAGCGGTGCTGTGGCCACCGCGATCGCACTGAGAATCAACCGGTACGGCGTCCGCCCGGCGGCAACACGCCAATGACGGCGCCCACGAGGATCAGGGCGATCGCCGCCATCGGCAGGTGCGAGATGGCGTACCCGTTGGCGTACTCGTTGTAGGAGTGCGGATATGCCGGCTCCCCTACATCCGGCAACGTGAACGACAGCGCGAACGCGACCGCGCCCGCGAGGACCGACACCCCACCCAGTATCAAGCGCCCCCGCCTATTCATGGCGCTACTGTCCACTGGGGACCGGTACCTGTCAATGAGACACAGCTAGGCAACGGCCCACTATCCGGGCCGTCGGGTGAGGGCCTCGTCGGTTAAGGTGCGGCCATGTCCACGCCCGCTTCGCCTCCGGTACAACCCGCCGCTGGCGTCGCCAGGAAACGCCCCGGTGTCGTCACAGGCGCCGTGGTCCTGCTCGATGTGCTCGGCGTCGGTTTATGCGGGCTTTCGTTGGTGGACTACTGGGTCGTCGGCCTAACGGGCGTCAACGGCGGGCCGCGTGCCGTGGACTATGTCGACGCGACGATCCCGATGCTGTTCGGGGTGGCCATGTTCGTGCTCGGTGTGTTCCTGGCGAAGGGGCGGCGGGGGGCCCGGGTGACGACGTGGGTGGTCAGTGCACTGCTGGCACTGACCACTTGGGGCATCGGCCCGGTCCTCGATGGCACGGACTGGCTTCGGCAGAACGTCGAGTCCAAGCCGATCCGCGAGCTCGTGGCGTGGGCTCAGATCGACCTCATCCTCCAGAGCCGGGTTCTCGTCTATCTGTTTGTCCCCATCGTGATCATCGTGCTGCTCGCTCTGCCGCCGGCCAACGCCTATTTCCGGCGCCAGCCCGCGGTCTCGCCAGGGTCGATCGAATAAGGGGCAAGGCACATCTATCGATGTCGTGACGAACACCACTGCCCAGGTGTGTCGGGAATCGACGCCCGGCTTCGTCGTTGGGTTGGAGTGGAGCCGACGTTTAGGGGAGATCGTTGATGCGCGCGCACGACACGGAGATGAACCCGGGCCGGTCGGATCAGGTCAAGCTCATCGTGGTACTGGGGTTGCTGGTGGCGATCGGTCCGTTGACCATCGACATGTACCTGCCCGCCCTACCCACGATCGCTACCCAGTTGCACGCCTCGGCCGCGGCCGCCCAGCTGACCCTGACCGGCACCCTGCTGGGCCTGGCCGTCGGCCAGCTCGCCATCGGTCCGGTCTCCGACGCGATCGGCCGGCGTGCGCCGCTCATCGCCGGAGTCGCCCTGCACATCGTCGCCTCACTGCTGTGCGCCGTGGCGCCGAACATCGGCGTGCTCGGCGCGCTGCGCGTACTGCAGGGATTCGGCATGGCGGCCGCCGCGGTGGTCGCGTCGGCGGTGGTGCGCGACCGGTTCTCCGGCGACCTGGCCGCGAAGACCTTCTCCCGGCTCTTCCTCGTCATGGGGGTGGCGCCGATCCTCGCCCCCACCCTGGGCAGCCAGCTGCTTCGGCTGACCTCGTGGCGGGGCGTGTTCGTTGCGCTCGCCGTGTTCGGCGCGGCCATCCTCGTCCTGGCCGTGCTCGCCCTGCCGGAGACGTTGCCGCCCGCGAACCGCCGCCACGGTGGGTTCACCGGCACCCTGGCCGACTACCGTCGCCTGCTGCGGGACCGGGTGTTCCTGGGCCTGGTGGTGGTGGCCGGGTTCTCGGTCGCCTCGCTCTTCTCGTACATCTCGGGATCGTCCTTTGTGTACCAGGAGCAGTACGGGCTGAATGCGCAGCAGTTCGGGCTGCTCTTCGGCGCCGGCGCGGCCGCGTTCATCCTGTCCGGCCAGCTCAACGTGCGGCTGCTCAATCGCTACTCGTCGCAGCAGATCCTGACCGCCGCGTTGGTGTCGGGCTCGCTCGGCGGTCTGGCCCTGCTGTTCTTCGCGGCCACCGGGTTCGGTGGACTCGCCACCATCGTGGTCTCGGTCTGGGTCGTGCTCGGCGCCGGCGGGCTGGCAATCCCCAACGCGCCCGCGCTCGCGCTGACCCGACACGGCGAAGCGGCCGGCACCGCGGCCGCGCTGCTCGGCGCGGCCCAGTTCGGGCTGGGCGCGATCGTAGCTCCGGCGGTGGGTGCACTCGGCACCGGCGCGCTGGCGATGGGTGTGGTGGTCGCCGCCAGCATGGTGTGCGCCTTAGCGGTGCTCCTGATCACCGCCAGGCCGAGTCGGCTGGCCGCGGCCGAGTCTTCAACCTGACCCACCGCT
>Ga0105248_10010696_pt1 | contig 10125 bp, 6 predicted proteins | sample KBSS34metaG_FD_81524 | JGI IMG/M metagenome (GOLD analysis project Ga0105248, IMG submission 81524) | Switchgrass rhizosphere microbial communities from Kellogg Biological Station, Michigan, USA - KBS S3-4 metaG | ecosystem: Host-associated > Plants > Roots > Rhizosphere > Soil | place... | reverse complement strand
CGCGAAATCGGCGTCAGGCAAGGCGCGAACCACAGCCAGGTTGAACACCTGGCGAGGATTCGTAACGCAGCATGGCGTCGATTCTCGTCGGGTTTTCGGCCACGAATTAGTGGGACAGGACACTAGAACCTGATGAGATACGAAACGGTGATCTGATTATCGACGTAGTACACCGTGGAGGTTGTCAGCGAACTGTCCGGTTGCTCTTTTGGTTTCGAATACACGCCGCGGTAGGAAATGTCCAACGCCTGGCGTTCCGTGATGGCAAAGTTGTAACCCAGCGTCAAAATCCCCGTCCGAGCGTCGAACCGATAGTCGGTGCGCTGAGGATCGGTGAAGACATCGTCGAGCACTCTCGCTTGGGCGATGCTGCGAAAGGCCGGCGAGGGCAACATCGTGGAAACGCTTTGCCCATCGCGATATTCCAGTCCCAGGTACAAGCTGTTTCTGCGCGACAGCGAATAATCGAGCGTGCCACGCACCGAAACGTTCCGGGTGTCGAATACGTCGCTCTGCGCATTCCCGTAGTTGAAGGCAACTGCGCCGAATGCAACGATGCGATCGGTCACGGGCTTTCTGACGGAAACGCCTAGAGAGGTTCGATAGCCGTCGCGCAGATCCGAATTGAACCAGTCGAAGCGTTCGCGCACGAACACAGACCAGATCGGCGCACTGTATTGGCCGGAACTGCGATATTGCCACTCGCCCTGTATATCGAAGGCGACCTGGTCCAGCCCCGTATAGCGAATGTACGTCTGACCACCGAGGGTGGCATTGAGGACGAGCCTGGAATGTGGCGTGAGCTCCAAAGGCAAGTTTGCACCCAACGCCAACGTCGCGAAGCTGTCGCTCAGTTTCTGATCGGTGGTGGCGCGAGGAACGTTGTCATCCCAAGTGTAGTCGACGTCCGCTCGTATGCGCAGATCATCCATCCCGGCGAAGGCTATCGAGGCCCCTGAAATGGCGACCAGGATGACGAACGCGCATGCATGGCAGGACACCCAATTCCGCGGTGCGAACTCCCTAGCGACGCATCTTCTTTCTTGCATGGCCTGAGGTATCCGCGTCTCTGGACCTTGCCGTACGGAACGCCCGGCCGGGGCCCAGGGTTGTACGGTATTAGTTGGGTTGCACGGTACTAATGGGGTGGTACTGTACTTATTCGCGGATGGCTGCGTAAGACCCACCAGGGTCTGTAGTTCCGATCAGGGCCGACTGGGAATTGCAGGCTAGCTTGCCACGTAGCCGTAGCGCAGATTGCTGCGTGTGCCGCCAGCTTCGCGATAAGCCTGTTTTATTTCCATCAACTTATCGCCTGCGCCCGCAAGGCTGGTCGGTCGAATCCCATACAGCCGCGCAGAATTCTCGCCGAAAATAGCACTCTTTACGTGGCCGGTGGCGGAGCCAAGCGGCGCAAAGCCGTGTTTCTCCTGCATGTCCTCGGGAATCTCTAGCCGTCTCAATCCTTCGATCTGCCATTGAGGCGCGCCGGTCCATACCGCATCGGAGCCCCACACTACGTTCTTCACTCCGAGTCCCTTGACGAGGGTCCCCATGATGGCAGCGGCTAGCCGCGGCTGAGCTACCGTGGTAGTGGCGAAAACCTGACCGAGGTCACCGTAGACATTGTTCACGCCATATTTCTGCGGAATCTCCGCCAGATCAGTAACCCAATCCACCCGCCCGGTCTGCTCGAATTGTGCAAGCGCTTCTTCGGGCGTACCACCGCCAGGAAAGCGATAAGCCGAGTGATAGATGATGAAGTTCAGCATGGGCCAGTCCTTCGCCGCCTGGCCCACGTCCCGCACATCGCAGTACTCGCGCAGATGCGGATACTGCTTCTCGACCGACGGTGGGAACAACCCCTTGTGCACACAGACATTGCGGATGTTGGCTTTCCAAAGCGTCTCGTAGAAGGGATAGAGGCGCTTCTCATCATCCAAGCGCCAGGGGTGGCGACTCAACTCTTTGTGAGTGTTGTCGCCGATGGTGTAGCCCTTGAAGGAGTCCGGCTTGTCTTCCGCGATCGCACGCTCCACCTCTTCGACCCAGCCTAACTGCCCAGGGGTGAAGATGGCATGGCTCAGCATTCGGCGAGCGCCGAGCGTTTCATTGACGCGCAAGCGCGCCTTCGCCATCATTTGATTGGTGAGGAACCAATCGTCAGGCACATCCGAGGGCGCGCTGCTGATGATGGCGATCTTGGTATCGCTATCCAGGAAGACTTCCTTGAAGTAGTTGTCGAACTTCAAATCTTCGATGCTTTGCGGTTTGCCAACCAAGTCTGGATTCCAGCCAGCCTTGCCAACGGCCTCACGCATGCGCACGAAAGTCTCGATACGCGTGTCTTCGCGCAGAAAGTGCGTGTGACCATCGAAGATGAATTGCCCGGCGAGAGCGTTGGCGCGCTCATCGGCCAGCTCGGGCGTGGCTGCTTCCGCGCGACTGACGCCGAACAGCGGGCCGTAGACTTCGTTCATGGCCACGAACGCCGCAGCCATGCCCGCGGCGGTTCGGAAGAACTGCCGACGCGTCATTCCCTGGGACTGAGCCAGTTCGTCGGCGAGCGCTTTCAGTCTTCTCTCGACTTCGCGCTGTTTCGCGGTCTGGGGGATCGGCGCGAATTCATCGCTGGACACGATCTGGGTGGGGATTGGCGAATCGAGGCTTGCGAGTTCCGCCGGCATCAAGGCCTGGCGCTCGCGATCCGAAAGCAGTTTCATCCTGTCTCCAATTTAGATTGGACTGTGTGGATGATGACCGCTTCGCGACCGGGAAAGTTCATTCGAGCGACGCGACCGCAGACACTACGCTTATACGCGTACCCCCTTTCTTGCGCCTGCTGGGGTTGTAACCGGTACGAGCGCTAAGCGTCCGCCGGCGGCATGGGTTTCGGCAGCATCGTCAACTTCGCGGGCTTGAGCTTGTCCGGCAGCACCCGACCCATCCGCGCACGGTGGCCGGCGTAGTGGGCAAGTTTGTCTCCCTCGATGGTGATCTGCCTATCCTTGCCGCGACTGGTCCCCGTCACGATGAGGCCGGGTTGATCGGATACGGCTACCGCAAGCAGTTTCTCGCCTTTCTCCAAACCCATGATGACAACGCCACGACCTTTGGACATCTGCTTCATCTCGCTGACATGGAACAACAGCATGCGCCCCTGTTCTCCAATGGCAACGACGATATTCTTCGGCGACTCTTCGTACATGGCGGGCTCCACCGGGGTCTCGCCCTCTTCGATCGCCATGAACTCGCGGCCCGCACGCCGGTTCGACACCATGTCGGCAATGCTGCAGAGGAACCCGTAGCCACCGGTGGAGGCAACCATGACGTTGGTGCCCGGCTTGCCGGCCACGGTATACATGATCAGCGCGCCTTCCTGCACGTCGACCAACGATGAGGCCGGAGCGCCGTCGCCGCGTGCGGGCGGCAGTTCGCCCGCCTGCACGGTGTACGCTCGGCCCTTCGAGTCCAGGAAGATGACTGGATCGACCGTGCGGCATTGGAGCATCGTCAGCAGTTCGTCGCCCTCTTTGAACGAGAGCGCGGTCGGATCCACTTCCCAGCCTTGCCGTGCGCGGACCCAGCCTTTACGAGAAAAAATCACCGTTACCGGCTCGTCGATTACCGGCGTTTCGATCTCCGCCTTTTCCGCCTCCTCGATCTTGGTCCGGCGTTTGTCGCCGAACGTTTTGGTGTCGTCTTCGATCTCCGAAATCACCAGATCTTCGAGCGCCTTGCGGTCCTTGAGCACCTTCTCCAAACCCTTTTGCTCTTTCTGGAGATCCTTCAACTCCTGCTCGATCTTGATGTGCTCGAGCTTGGCCAGCATGCGCAAACGCATGTCCAGGATGTCTTCGGCCTGGCGCTCGGTCAGCTTGAAAGCGCGGATCAAATCGGCCTTGGGCTCATCGGCGTTGCGGATGATCTTGATGACCTTGTCCACGTTGAGCAGGACGATCATCCGTCCTTCCAATACGTGAATGCGGTCGAGTACCTGGTCGAGCTTATACTGGGTGCGTCGGGTTACGGTCGTGAAGCGGAACTGCACCCACTCCGAGATGATGTCGCGCAGAGTCTTGCCAGCGGGACGCCCATCGAGGCCGACCATTACCAGGTTGATGGAAGCGTTCGTCTCCAGGCTGGTCTTAGCCAACAGTAAGTTGACGAATTCGTTCTCGTCGATCTTCGAGGTCTTTGGCTCGAACACCAAACGCACCGGGTGCGTCCGATCGCTCTCGTCGCGTTGCTTGTCCAGCATGGAGAGCAGGAGCTGCTTCTCGCGGGTCTGCTCGGGTGTGAGCGATTTCTTGCCCGCTTTCGCCTGCGGATTGGCAATGGCGTCGATCTCTTCGAGCACCTTCTTCGCCGACGTTCCGGGCGGGAGTTCGTTCACTACGACCTGCCACTGTCCACGCGCAAGCCGCTCGATGCTCCAACGTGCACGCACGCGCACCGAACCGCGCCCGCTGGTATAGGCGTCTTTGACCTCCGAACGCGGAGTGATTAGCTGGCCGCCTCCCGGGAAATCGGGCCCTTTGATGTGCTTCATCAAGCCGGCAATGCTGATCTCTGGATCGCGGATCATGGCGATCGTGGCCTGCGCCACTTCGTTGAGATTGTGGCTCGGGATTTCCGTCGCCATTCCCACCGCGATGCCAGACGCACCGTTGAGCAGCAGGACCGGCAAGCGCGCAGGCAATACGACCGGCTCCTGGCGAGTGCCGTCATAGTTGGGCGCGAAATCGACCGTGCCCATGCCGAGCTCGGACAGGAGTACCTCGGCGAACCTGGTCAGTCGCGCTTCGGTATAGCGATAGGCAGCCGCCTCGTCTCCGTCGCGCGATCCGAAATTGCCTTCACCGTCGATCAGTGGATAACGCATGGTGAAGTCCTGCGCCAGCCTCACCAGGGCGTCGTACACTGATTGGTCACCGTGCGGGTGGAACTTACCCAACACCTCGCCGACCACGGCTGCGGACTTGGTGCGTTTGGTTCCCGCCCGCGTGCCGGTATCCCACATCGAGTAGAGAATGCGGCCCTGCACCGGCTTTTGGCCGTCGGCGACGCGTGGTAACGCGCGGTCCTTTACTGTGGCGATAGCGTATTGCAGGTACTGTGTGGAAGCGTAGCGACCCAACGGCAGCGTGTCGCCGAACTCGCCCGACATCGGGGCAAAGTGCGGCGGCAGACCGTCGCCGCCGCCCGCGCCGGATGCAGCCGGTGCCTTCGGCGCGGGTGCTTTTCGCGCGCCGTCCACCGGACCTTGCTCTTTCATCGCCTTGCCCTTTCCAGCTCGATCTTTGTCTAATGTAGCGAGACCGCCATCACGGGCATCGAACAGATCGCGTTGCTTGTCTTCCATGCGCTTGTTCTCTTCCATCTTAGGGTCCGTGATTCGTGACTCGTGACTCGTGATTCGTGATTGGTGGCTCGTGGTTCGTTACTTGTCACTCGTCACTAGCCACCTGTCACTGGTCGTCATCAAGTGATATCCGCCTCGACCAGATTTCCGTAGGCTTCCATCCACTCGCGGCGCTGCGAAGCGTTCTCTTTGGACATCATCATGTTGAAGATGTCCACGGATACGTCTATGCCGTCATCCAACGACACTGGCAGCATGCGGCGTGTATCGGGGTTGAGCGTTGTTTCCCACAACTGTTCGGGATTCATCTCGCCCAGGCCTTTGAAGCGGCTCACCGTCCAGCTGCCGGCGCGCACGTTCTCGTCCTCGAGCTTCTCTTCCAGCACCGCCAATTCTTGCCGGTCCAATGCGTACAGTTTGCGAGCCGGTTTGCCCTTACCTTGCCCTGGCACGTCGATACGAAACAGCGGCGGCTGCGCGACGAACACGTTACCGTTGTCGATCAAGCGCGGGAAATGCCGGAAGAACAGCGTGAGCAGCAGCACCTGAATGTGTGCGCCATCCACGTCGGCGTCGGCCAGGATGATGATCTTGCGATAGCGCAGACCGGATACGTCCACGACATCGCCCGGTTTGTGGTGATCCACGCCAATGGCCAGCGCAATGGCTTCGATTTCTTTGTTCGCATAGAGCGTGTCGGGGCTGTCCTGCCAAGTGTTCTTCGGCTTGCCCTTGAGTGGCAGAACAGCCTGAAACTCCTTGTCGCGCGCCTGTTTGGCCGAGCCGCCGGCTGAATCGCCTTCGACGATAAAGAGTTCGTTGCGCTCCGGATCATCCGACGCGCAATCGGTGAGCTTGCCGGGTAGAACCGCTACGCCCGAACTCTTGCGGCGCTCCACTTTTTGGGCAGCGCGCGTACGCGCCTGCGCCTGGTGAATCACCAGCTCCGCAATACCCTTGCCTTCGTCCACATGTTGATTCAGCCACAGCTCGAAAGGATCACGGACCATCTGCGACACCAGCTTGACCGCATCGCGTGAGATCAGCTCGTTCTTCACCTGCCCTTTGAACTGCGGATCGAGCATCTTCACCGACAGCACGAAATTGGCGCGTGACCACACGTCCTCGGGCACGACTTTCAAGCCGCGCTGACCCATTGCATGGAGATCGATGAAGTTCTTGATCGCGTTGTAGACGCCCTCGCGCAAACCTGCGACATGCGTACCGCCGTGACGCGTCGGGATCATGTTTACGTACGACTCGGTGACGAGTTCGCCATCGGGCGTCCACGCGATGGCCCACATCGCACCCTCGCCTTCTGCAAAGCTGTCGCCCTCGGACTGTGCGGCGATATAACGCTCGCCGAAGAACGCGCTGGCGACCGGCTCCTGGCCCGCAATCGCGCTATCGAAGTAGCCCTGAATGCCCTGCGGAAAGTGCCACGTCTGAGTTTCGATCTTCCCTTTCTTCTCGATTCCCAGCGTGAAGCGCACGCCCGGCAGCAGCATCGCCTTGGCACGTAGTAGCGCTGCGAGATCCGAGGCGACGATGGTCGGAGAGTCGAAATACTTGCCGTCAGGCCAGAATCGCACGCGCGTGCCCGTCTCTTTCGCCCCTGCCGTTCCGGTCTTCTTGAGCGGCTCTTTCACTTTACCGTTGTCGGCGAACACGATGCGATAGGCGGCCCCATCGCGCTTTACATCGACTTCGAGGCGCTTGGACAGCGCGTTGCTGACGCATACACCGACGCCATGCAGACCGCCGGCGATGCGATACGCCGCATCCTTGTCGGTCTTGCGAAACTTGCCGCCCGAATGCAGCGTGGTGAAGATGACCTGGACGGCAGGTACCTTCTTCTTCGGGTGGATGTCGACCGGGATGCCACGACCGTCGTCCAGCACTTCCGCGGATCCATCCTCGTAGAGAACGACGGAGACATTTTTGGCGAAACCTGCCAAGCCTTCATCCGCGGAGTTGTCGATGATCTCGACCAGCGCATGGTTGGGGTTGACCGGGTCCGTGTACATGCCCGGCCGATGCAGGATCGGCGAGAGATCCTCGAGAATCTCGATGTCTTCGGCGGTATACCCATTCGGCTTCTTTGCCATCTTTCGCTTACCTCAATTACTGCTTTTCGTTTCGGGGCGAGGGGCTCTCGCTCGCTGCGTCTGCCTGCGTCGTATCCATCGTCAGGCGAAGCCGCAACTCCCGCACTGCCGCCTCCCGCTCTGGACCCTCGCCGGCGCGGATCGCATCGACGAGCGCCAGCAGCTGATAGAGCTTCGCATCACGTTTCGCCGCCTGCGGAACCGATTTGTACAAGGGAGAAAACTCGATCCCACGCACCGTCCCATCGGCGTCGGGCCAAACCGGCGGAGGCTCCGCGTCCATCGAAAACACCTGGTTAAGTGGCGGCGCAGCATGCGCCGTCGGCATGCCCAGCGTCAACCCACCCCGAACCGGCGTAAACACGTACTTGACTCCGTGCACCAAGAATTCTTCCAACGCCGCCCCGTCCGGGTATCCCCACCCCTCTTCGAGCTTCATTAGCGACGCTTCCACCGCCCGCTTGACCCCGGCATGGACCTCCGAGGCCGACATGCCGAGCTCGTACGCGAGCTGGCCATAGGACCAGGGCGTATGCTCCAGGGCCACGATTTTGAGGAGGACGCATACGTCCTGGGGCTTGAGACTCACGGTTGCGCAAAGTGATGCAATGCGGGATAGTCTATTCGCGAATCGCGAACAGCGAAAGCCATATTCAGTTTATCGCGCAATGGGTATGGTCGTGCGTCTGTTCAGGCGCCTGAGAGGCTTGTACGCTAAAGTGCCTCCGAGGCGCTGTTTATAAGCAGAACGGGTATAAACCAGCCCAATTCGGGGACCTTGAAGTATGAATACAGACATCGCCGTCATAGTTGGCGCGGGTAGCGGACTGTCCGCATCGCTGGCGCGACTGTTCTCCCGGGACGGAATGCGGGTTGCCCTGGCTGCCCGTCACCCCGAAAAACTCGCGGACCTCTGCGCCGAAACCAAAGCTCGGGCTTATGCATGTGACGCGACAGACCCAGAACAAGTTGCGCGACTCCATGCACAGGTAGCGACCGATTTGGGCGACCCGACACTGGTGGTGTACAACGCGGGGTCGCGACTGCGCGGCGCCATCGAGACGCTCGATCCACGTGGCGTGCAGGAAGTCATCCTGGCCAACTGCTTCGGCGGATTCCTGGTAGGACAGGCTGCCGCTAAGCGCATGCTGAAGGCGGGCCGGGGCACGATTCTCTTTACCGGCGCCACGGCGGGGGTAAAGGGATTCGCTCAGTCCGCGCCGTTCGCCATGGGCAAGTTTGGTTTGCGCGGACTGGCGCAGAGCATGGCGCGAGAACTCGCGCCGAAGAATATTCATGTTGCCCACGTAGTAGTCGATGGGGGCATCGCGCCGACGCACACCACCAGTGCATCGGATCGTGCCTCGGATCGGTTTCTCGACCCGGACGCTATTGCACCGACCTATTTGCACCTGCATCGTCAGCAACGCAGTGCTTGGACTTGGGAGATCGAGGTTCGGCCTTGGACTGAGAACTTCTGATGCGTACATCGACTGACATGCTGCGCCCGCTCGGCGCCAGGCTGCTATCTGCCGCAACTCTCCTCTGGATGCTCCTGGCCGCAAGCCCGGCAACAGCGGAGGAATCCGTCGTCCCCAAGAAGTACCAGTTGTTGTATGCCACGCTGGAGACACAGCTCAACGCCTTCGAAGCACGCCTTCCAAAGGTGTCGGGAGAACGCGCATTGCTACGCGGGGCCGCGCTCGAATCCATGCGCTGCTCACATCCCGAAAGCCTGCTGAGTGAGACACGCAGGGAAAACGCAACGCGCGAGTTGGATGCTTTGCGTCGCGCCGGTGCGCAGGCTATCGTCATCGAAGTCTGCTACCCGTTGCTGTCGCCGGGGTTCCAGGATCCGCGCCCGCTGTTAGAGCACTATGCCAACCTGGCGAACGAAGTGCGGCGCCGGGACATGAAGCTGGTGATAGAGCATGGTGCGCTGGGGCCCAAGGAAGGGATCGTCGTAGCCAGTCGCTTTTACCAGCGCATGACCAAGCAGCGCTTTGCGCAAGAGCGCTACGCGGAACTCAAGAGTATCGCGATCGCACTGCAGCCGGACTATCTCACCATGGTCTCCGATCCGCGCGTCCAGAGCGCTGGGTTGAAACTGAGCGCGAAGGATTGGAACCGGTACGTCGGCAGCAGCATCGCAGCATTGCGGCACGAACTAGGTGACTTCGTGCAGGCGCTGGGGGCGGGTGTGGGGCTCTGGTACGACGTCGGCTACCTGGATGCCTTCGCCGCAGCGCCGGGGCTGGACTACGTCGATTTGCGTCTGTATCCCCTCGTCATGGGCAGAGAGAACTCACTCGATCGGTTGCTGAGTTGGCCGGATCGGATACGCGAAATCGATCCGGCCAAGCGCATCCTCGTCAGCCAGGCGTGGCTGTACAAGGCCGGGGGCGAGGATGCAGCAACTCCAGTGGCGGACCCGGATATCGTCGCGCGCGGAGTCTATGGCTTCTGGGCACCCCTGGACGCACGGTACCTGCGTGCGATCGCGCGTGCGGCTCGGGTCAAGGATATCGAATTCATGGCCCCGCTTTGGAGTTCCTTTTTCTTCGCCTATCTCGACTTCTACGACCCCGCTACATTCAAAGCCATTCCGCGCCGGCTGATGGAGTTGGAAGAGCAGCGCGCGTCGGGGGCGAT
>Ga0105248_10010693_pt1 | contig 10125 bp, 9 predicted proteins | sample KBSS34metaG_FD_81524 | JGI IMG/M metagenome (GOLD analysis project Ga0105248, IMG submission 81524) | Switchgrass rhizosphere microbial communities from Kellogg Biological Station, Michigan, USA - KBS S3-4 metaG | ecosystem: Host-associated > Plants > Roots > Rhizosphere > Soil | place... | reverse complement strand
TTGAAGCCCTCGTCGACGTGGAACGGCGTCCACGGGCTCCGCTCCTCGTTCTCGGCGAAGCACGCGGTATATGCCCAGTTGTTGCCGAGCGAGCCCATGTACGTTTCGCCCGGAGTCGAGCCGCCCTGCGCGTTCTGGCTCAGCAAACCGTACGCGCGGCCGATCGTCGTGTTCGCGTGGTTGTACGGGCCCATCGCGCCGATGCCGGCGTTCATGCCGATCTCGTTGCGGATCGGGCCGTTGACGACCGAGATCGTCGCCCAGGACGTCGTGCTGCTCGAGCGCGCGGTGATGCCGCTCGCCGACATCGCGAGGATCACGGGCAGATATTCCGGCCGAGCGCCGGCCATCACCGCGTTGACGGCGACCTTCTCGACATCGAACGCCCACGCTTCGCGGAACGCGGTCGGCCGCATGCGGCCGATGATCTTGTCGCGCGGCTGCTTGGTTCCCTTGAGCATCCGCTCGACGCGCTCTTCCGTCGGCAAGATGATCGGCATGAAGTCCGTCCAGCGCTGCTCGATGAAGAGCTCGCGCAGGTTGTCCTCGGTGTCGGGCGGCAAGAGCCTCGCCGTCTCACGCTCGAACGTCGCGCCTTTCAGATCCTCGTCGTCGAGCGGCTTCGTGAGCCCCTCGAGCACCACCTGCATGAACGGCCGCTTCGCGATCGGATCCGTTCCCTCGATGTAGGCGCGCAGCTCCGACGCCGTGCGGCCGACAACGGGCTGCGGAACGAACGCGTTGCGTGTCGTCGGCACGCCGGCGGCGAGCGACGTGGCTTTCGCGAGGCGCGCGAACACGTGGGTGCTGACCGGGACCGTCGGCACGCCTTGTTGCTCTAGTGCTAGAGCCAACCCCACGACCGTGGGGCAACAGGTGCTTCAGAGACCGACGCCGATGATGGCGGCGTTGCCCTCCGCGGCGATCTTCTTGCGCATATCCGGGTCGTCGACCCAGCTCTCGCGCGGCTTGATCACACGCGTCAGGACGGCCGGCAGATGCTCGGCGAACCACTGCCTGAGCTGCTCCATGAAGATGTCGGAGCTGTCGAACAGGCAGTCGACGAGATAGACGATCTTGCCGTCGACGCTCTGCAGACGGTTCGCGAGGCGCTTGCCGACGACCTTCGGCGGGTAGCCCCGCGGATCGTAAACGGTGAGCTTTTCGGCCATTTGCCTAGCGTACACTGAAGGGGCGCGTGCGTCTTGCGTGTTGCCGAGCGGGGGAACGATGACGAGCGGTGTGCGGACGATCGATGTGACGGCGTCAATCGAGCGCCGCCGTTTCAACGGCTTCTACTACGGCGTGATTGCGCTGTCGTGGCTGATCACGGCGTTCGACGGCCTCGACGGCCTCATGATCGGCTTCACGCTGCCGTACATGCGCGACGAGCTCCATCTCACGACGGCGATGATGGGCTACATCGCGGCCGCGGGTAACGCGGGCACTGCGGCCGGCGGCTTCTTGTCGCCGCTGCTCGCGGATCGGATCGGACGACGCCCAACTCTGATCGCGATGGCGCTGATGTTCGGTGTGCTCACGACGGCGACGGCATGGGCCGGTAGCTACGAAGCGCTAGTCGTGATGCGCTTCGTGAACGGGCTCGCGCTCGGCGGCCTGCTCCCGCTCGCTTGGGCGCTCAACATCGAGTTCGTGCCGAAGCGCATGCGCGCAACCGTGGTCACGATCATCATGGTCGGCTACAGCGTCGGCAGCGCGACGGCGGGGCCGCTCACGAACGCGCTCGCGCCGGGGCATGGTTGGCAAGGCGTCTATCTCGCAGCGGGGCTCGGCACGCTCGTCTGCACAGTCGCGTTGTGGATCTGGCTGCCCGAGTCGATTCGCTTCTTGGTGCTGAGCGGGCGGCAACCCGAAGCCGTCGCGCGCACCCTGCATCGACTCGATCCCGCGTCCGACGCGACAGCCGGCGACCGCTTCTTCTTGAGCGACGAGGTGAAGACGACCGGCAAGATCCCTATCAAGGACCTCTTTGCCGGGCCGCTACGCGTAGTCACGCCGCTTCTGTGGCTCGGCTTCTTCATGAGCTCCCTCGGCGTGTTCTTCACGTCGTCGTTCGGGCCGACGGTGCTCGAGTCGATCGGGTTCCCGCGCCCGACCGCGGCGCTCGTGAAGTCCTCGGTGTCCTTGGTCGGCGCCGGACTTGGTCTCCTGCTCATGCGGTTCACGGATCGCAAAGGGCCTATCGCTCTCACGGCGTACACCGCCGCGGCCGTGCCGGTGCTGCTCGTCGTCGGCTACGGTCTATTGAGCGGCGACGTGTTCCTCGCCATGGTGCTGCTCGGCACGGGTCTCGTGATGGGCGGCCACTTCGGCGTGCAGTCGATCGCGGGTGTCTATTATCCGAGCGCAATCCGCGCGACCGGTGGCGGCTTTGCATCGGGCGTCGCGAAATTCGGCGCGGTCTTGGGGCCGATCGTGGGCGCCGCCATTTTGTCGAGCGAACTGCCGGTCGTGCGCACCTACGCCCTGCTCGCGATTTGTCCCGCGGCGCTGTGCCTGTGCGCTTTCGGAATCGCAGCCGTCCTGCGCAAGCCTCGAGCCGCGCCCGCCGCGACGATGCCGACCGGTAAGGCGGCCCACGTATGACTCGATCCGACGCCATGGTCACGCACACCGGGGGCTGTCACTGCGGGCGCGTCCGCTTCGAGGTGACTGCGCCGGCGCGGCCGCAGGTCTCGGAGTGCGATTGCTCGATCTGCAGCAAGTCAGGATACCTGCACCTGGTCGTGCCGAAGTCGCGATTCAGGATCCTTTCGGGCGAGGACTGGCTCACGACGTACGAGTTCAACACGCGAACCGCCAAGCATCTGTTCTGTTCGGTATGCGGGGTGAAGTCGTTCTACGTGCCGCGCTCCTATCCCGAGGGCTACAGCGTGAACGCGCGCTGCTTGGACGAAGGGACCGTCGAAGCACTGACGATCATCCAGACCGATGGCAAGAACTGGGAAAAGACGCACGCCGCCGGTCACGGCAGACCGGTCGACTGAGCGTCCTACGAGCTCAGATACATCCCGCCGTTGACGGCGATCGTTTGCCCCGTGATGTAGCCGTTGCTGGCGAGCAGCACGGCCACGTCGGCACATTCCTCGACCCTACCGAAACGCCCGACGGGAATGATGTCGGGCTTCACGTGCGGGTTCGACACCACCATCTCGGTGCCGATCAACGCCGGCGAAATCGCGTTGACCGTGATGCCTTCCTTGGCGAGCAACCGCGCATAGCTCTTCGTCGCTGCGATCACGCCGGCTTTCGCCGCCGAGTAGTGCACGGCCATCACGCTGCCCGCCTGCGCCGCTACCGAGGTGAGGTTGATGATGCGGCCCCACTTGCGGGCGCGCATACCGGGCAGCACCGCTTGCGATAGCAAGAACACCGAAGTCAGGTTGACCGCGAGCGTGTCGTTCCAGGAGGCCTCGGTCATCTGCTCGATGCTTTCAAACGTCGCGCGACCGGCGTTGTTGACGAGTATCTCGATCGGACCGAGACCGCTTTCGACGGCGGCGATCAACGCCGCGACATCGGCGCTCTTCGATACGTCGCCTTTGACGACGACGGCTCGCCGGCCCAGCGCTCGAATCGCGTCAGCGGTGCCCTGCGCTTCGGTCTCGCGGCTCGCGTAGTTGACGGCAACGTCGCAGCCCGCGGCGGCGAGCGCGAGCGCGATCCCCTTGCCGATGCCGCGGCTCGCTCCGGTCACGAGCGCCACTCTGCCGTTCAACGACGTCTGCGTCATGCGCCGGTCAGAGCATCGCGCGCAGCGCGATCCTGTTGATCTTGTTCGTCCCGGTCTTCGGCAGCGCGTCGACGAAGCGAACTTCGACGGGCCGCTTGTACTTCACCATCTCTTCCTTGCAGTAGGCGAAGAACTCGTCCTCGGTAAGCGTCTCGCCGCGCGCAAGGACGACGAACGCGACGAGCACCTCGCCGAGACGGTGATCGGGCCTGCCGACGGTCGCGGCCTCGCGGATCTTCGGGTGCTTGAACAGCACTTCGTCCACTTCGCGCGGATACACGTTGAAACCGCCGACGATCACCATGTCCTTCTTCCGATCGACGAGCGAGACGAATCCCTCGTCGTCGATCACGCCGATGTCGCCCGTGTACATCCAGCCGTCGCGGAGCGCTGCGCGCGTCTCCTCGGGGCGATTGCGGTATTCGCGCATGAGCTGCGGCCCGCGCACGCGGACCTCGCCGCGCTCGCCGAGCGGCAGTACGCGCTCGCCGCTTTCGAGATCCACGATCTGCACTTCGGTCTCGGGGACCGGATTGCCGACCGACAGGAGCTTGCGCTTGCCCGAGCCGCACGGGTTCAGGCAGAACGGCGCGCCCTCGGTCATCCCCCAGCCCTCGAGCAGCGGGCACTTCGCGCGCGCGTTCCACTCGCGGTGCAGCTCGGCGGGGCACGGCGCGCCGCCGGACAAGCAATACCGCAGCCCGGAAAGGTCACAGTCGTCGAAGATCGGGCTCGCGAGGAGGCCCATATATATAGGAGCCGGGCCGCCGGCGAAAATCGTGACCTTGTGGTCGCTGAGCGCACGCACGACTTTGTCCGGCTCGTAGCGCGGCACCATCACTAGCGTGCTCTGCGCGTAGATCGGAACCCACGTCGCGTAGCCGAGCCCCCAGATGTGGAACATCGGCGCAACATTCAGGAACACCTCGCGCCCATACTCGACCGGCCACACGTCGACGTGGATATAGGTGCCCGCGAGCAGCCCGCGGTGCGTATGGTTCACGCCCTTCGGGATTCCGGTCGAGCCGCCCGTGAAAATGATCAGTGCGAGATCGTCGAGGCCGGGCAGCGCTTTGCGATCGAGCGCGAGCGACGTGTCGCGAGTCCATGCGTCGAGCGTATTGCCACCGGCGCCGAGAACGAAGTGGTTCGGGACACTGAACTCACGCGCGACGTTTGCGGCTTTCTCCGCCGTTAGCTGATCGCTGATCACTACGCGCGCGTCGATGTCGGCGAGCTGCTTCGAGAGCTCGTGCGGGGTCAGAAACGGATTCACGGGGACGACCTGCGCGCCGGTCGCCATCACGGCCATCAGCGCGACGTCCATCTCGATCGAGTTCGCCATCATCAGGACGCCGCGCTCGCCGCGGCGCAAGCCCTGCCCCGCGAGCTTCCGGGCGAGACCTGCTACCGCGCGCCCGAACTCGGCATAAGTGATCCGCTGGTCCTGGTAGATCACGGCCGTGACTTCGGGATGTGCGTCCACCGCCGCGAGCAGCATGTGCACGAGGCTGTCGTAGCGCGGCAGGTTCGGATCGATCGGGAATTTGCCGCGCAGATGGGAGGGCTTCGTCATGCCGTGGCCTGTGGTTCCGGGTACTCGCGCGCGAGGGCCGCGAAAGTACCATGCCGGCGCGGCGATCTGGTAGCGTCGCCATTATGCCCACGGAGCCAAGCTCGGCGGTCCGCAGGTTGTCGGCGACGCTGCTCGCGACGCTCGTGGCGATCGCCTGCATCGGGATCTCGCGTAGCCAGAACGGCGAGGAGCGCGACGATACACACGATGCGTCGGGCGAGTTTCATTTCGCGCGGATGATCTACCAAGATCGCGCGGGCGGGGGCGGCTTCTATCGGGGCGGCTACGGTCGAGGATGGTGGCGACAAGACGCGCCCGCGGCAGACATTCACTTCACGCAGGCGATCCGTCGCCTCACACGAATCGACGCGGGCGAGTACGTCGCGGTCGATCTGCGCGACGGCCGCTTGTTCGAGTACCCATGGCTTTACGCGACGCAGGCGGGCTTCTGGGACCTCAGCGACCAGGAGATCGCGATGCTGCGCGAGTACCTGTTGCGCGGCGGCTTCTTCGTGGCCGACGACTTCTGGCAGGACGGCGAGTGGGAGGTGTTCCGAGAGGCGATGGGTCGGCTCTTTCCCGAATATCCCATCGTCGAGCTCACGGGCGGCAACGCCGAGGTGCTGCACGTCCTATACGACATCGAGGGGCTCACTCAGATCCCAGGTCTACGCCACCTGCGCAATTTCGATCCGCGCATCGGCAAGATCATCGGGTTGCCGGACCCGCACTGGCGCGGCATCTACGACTCGAAAGGGCGGCTCATGGTCGCCGCGAATTTCAACCAAGACGTCGGCGATGCGTGGGAGCACGCGGACTGGCCCGAGTACCCCGAGCCGATGACGACGCTTGCCTACCGCTTCGGCATCAACTACATCATCTATTCGATGACGCACTGAGCGACCGAGCCGTCACCAGCGGCCGAAGTTCGGCTTGAAGTCGGTCGCCATTGCGGCGTCGTAGTAGCGCAGCGTTGTGGCGAGCGGCGGGGCAAACGCGTCGATCCGCGCGCGATCCTCGTCCGTTATCGTCACACCCGCTGCGCCGAGGTTGTCGAGCACCTGGTCGAGCGTGCGCGGGCCGATGATCGGCGCCGTGACGCCGGGCTGCGCCGCGAGCCACGCTAGCGCGAGCTGCGACGGCGAGCAACCTTTCTCCTCCGCCAGCGCGACCACGCCCTCGATCACGTCGAACGCCTCGGGCGTCACCCGGCGGTCGAAGTTGTCCTTGCCGCCGTGCCAGCGGCCGGCCGCGCTCTGGTCGTCGCGCTTGTACTTCCCTGTCAGGAGGCCGCCGCAGAGCGGTGCCCACGGGATCGTCGCGATGCCGAACGTGCGCGCGGCGGGCAACACTTCGCGCTCGGCCGTGCGATCGAGCAGGTTGTATGCCATCTGCTCGCAGACGAAGCGGTTCAGCCCGAATTCCTTCGCGGCCCACAGCGACTCGACGATCTTCCAGCTCGGGAACATGCTCGTGCCGATGTAGCGGATCTTGCCCGCGCGAATCAGATCGTCGAGCGCGCGCAGTGTCTCGTCGATCGGCACGTCGGATTGCGCGCGATGCAGCTGATAAAGATCGATCCAATCCGTCTGCAGCCGTTCGAGCGACGCGTTGCATGCGTCGATCAAGTGTCGGCGGCTCAGGCCGCGCCCGTTCGGGTCCTTCGGGTCGAGCGGGAAGAAACCTTTCGTGGCGAGCACCACGGACGCGCGCCGGCCGCCGGCGAGCGCCTTGCCGACGTAGCGCTCGCTCGCGCCGGCCGAATACGCGTTCGCGGTGTCGACGAAGTTCACGCCCTGGTCGAGCGCGCGCTCGATGATCGCGACGGAGTCCGCTTCGCTCGTGCTCCGGCCGAACATCATCGTGCCGAGGCAGAGCTGGCTCACCTTGACGCCGGTACGACCGAGGTTGCGGTACTCCACGATCGCGATCTCGAGCTAGGCGCCCGCGGACGGCCTCAGCGGCCGCCGATGAAGTCGCCCTTACCGATCTGGACGCCGTTGTGCCGGAGGATCGCGTACGCGGTCACATAGTGGAAGTAGAAATTCGGCACGGCGAAGTTCAGCAGATAGTCCTTGCCCGTGAAGTTGAACGTCGCGTTCGGAAATTTGAGCTCGATCGAGCGGGTCTCCGCCGAGTCGAACTGCGCGGGCTTGAACGTCTTCAGGTAATCGATGGTCTTCGTGACGCGCGCATGCAAGTCGGCGAACGACTTCTCCTCGTCGGACCACTTCGGGTTGTCTTGGCCCGCGAGCCGGCTCGCTGCGCCCTTCGCATGATCCGTCGCGATCTGCACCTGGCGGACGAGCGGCAGCATGTCCGGAGCGAGGCGCCCATTGATGAACACGCTGGGATCGATCTTGCGCGCTTCGCAGTCGGCCTCGGCCTTCTGGAGCACGTTGCCGAGATTCGTGAGCATTCTGGTAAACGGAGGAACGAACTGATCGTAGATGCTGATAGCCACGGATTGACCCCTTGTCTTTGTTTCCTTGATGCTGCCACCGGCAGCGGCAACGAGTGCCGCCTGCCGTTGGCGGGGGCCAATGATAAGAGCGAGGCCGGATCGCGACTAGGGGTGGGCAGCAGCTACGCGCTGCGGGGCCGAGATCGAGGACGAGTGCAATCCACTATAGTCTCCGTGCTCACTGTAGATCGACGATGATGCTAGCCGCCCGCAGCGGCGGGTGCTCTGAATCGAGATCGATCGTCAGCAAGGGCGGAAAGTATTGATCCTTCGGAAACGCGGCGGACTGTCCGGAGTCCGCACACTGCGCGCATTGCACGGACGTCTGCTGATCCGTCGCGACGAGCTGGTTCAAAAGACGGAGGTTGGGGAATTCCTGCTTGAAGAGATCCGTGACGATTCGAGCGTGGCCTTCGTTGCGGACGATCGACGATGCCACAAGCATCGAACCGAACGTCTGCGCGGTGACTTTTACGACGTCGCCGACGTCGAGATAGGCAAACGACAGCTGGTCGCCGGCGATGTTCTCAGAGTCGCGCGCACCGACATAGGTCACCGGAAATCCTTGGACGTCGAACCCGAGCAGCCTGAGGCGCCGCTGCGCCGGATCGACCTGCTCTATCTGACCTCGCATCTGGACGGTACTCCAAGGTCCGATGTTCGTCGAGATCAACGTGGATCCGCCGCTGTAATCGCTCGTGCGAAGATCCAACGGAGTACCGACCGCAGGCGGAAGCGCGGTGAACTGATAGCAAGTACACGACTCGACGATTACCTTCCGGCCACCGACGTCGAAGTCAAATGGCGATCGCACCGCAGTCACGACGCCCTGCAGGAGCAACCGATGACCTTGGTACATCGACGTTGCGTCCCAGACCGCGCGTTCGAACCGCGCCTTGTCGACGGCGAGTATTCCCTGGCGTGGCGCGGTGGCGGCAATTAGGACGACTGGATCTTGGGGCAGTGGCGTGCTCGCCGGGAACCCCACGAGGTTCGCCGAAGCCAGATCGACCTCGAGCGCACCGACTCGCAAGATCCCATGGGGACCTGCGGTCAGTATCCCGCGAACGAGGAACGGTGCACCGGCCGGGGCACGATCGATGCGGGTTGCGAAAATCTGTCCTCCCGCACCGACGTATCCGTTTACCTCGGCAACCGCGCCGACGATCAGCGCTAGCGCGTCCACCCTGCCTTGAACACCCCACAGAAAGACGTCTTGCCCCATCACAGTGATTCGCGCGTGGTCGGCGTCGATGGCTTCGACCGGGCCGACCACAGCACGCAGGACCTCGACCGTCGCCGTGTTCACACCCTTAGCAACGGTCGCGCGCAGCTCGATGACCTTGCGGTCGATGCTGTTGAGATCCTGTGCCTCACCGTCGGCGAGCACGGCGTCGACGCAAAGCGCCGAGGACGCGTCCGGTGCATGGCAGTTGCTCGGCGGCCGGAGCCCCACGTCGCCGAGCCAAAAGGATTGAACGACCCCGACATAGTTGTACTCACCTGAGCGCGGTTCAGAAGGGGGCGGCGGTGGAATGGGTTGCGCGACGCGCGGAGGGACGGCCGGGGTGGTCGCAGATGAAGACGACGCCGGCGGCCCGTCATTCTTCGAGCTGCATCCGCCCAGTTGAATCGCGAGCAGTAGAACGCCGGTCGTTGCCCAGAGGTTCATCTCGTTCACCGTCAAGGAGCCTTTGACGGACTATGCGGGGCTTGCGGGCGTCGACGCCTCCCCTATCCCGCCAACCTTCGGCAAAGATTCGGTGAAGATTCGTCCAAGCCGCTTGCAACCGGGACAACGCGGTGGAGCAAACCACCGCGTGGAAAGCTAAGATCTGCGCCGTGAGCGCAACACCGGCAACGCCGTCGCGCTACCGCTGCGGCGACCTCGAAATCGACGTCGGCTTGCAACGCGTCGCACGCGGCGGCGTCGAGCTGCCGTTGCCAAAGCTGTCGTTCGATCTGCTCCTCGCGTTGGTCGAGGCGGCGCCGAACTTCTTGACGAACGGGCAGCTCATGGAGAGCGTGTGGCCGGGCCTGGTCGTGGAGAACAAAACCGTGAGCCAGCGCGTGAAGCTACTGCGCGACGCGCTCGGCGACGACCCGGAAGACGCGCGGTACGTGCTTGGCCTACGCGGCCGCGGTTACCGGCTCAAACCGGCCGTGCTTAGAGTCGCGGATGCGCCCGACTCAGGGCACGATGCGGCGCCGCCGCAGGCGAGCCCCGAGCCGGTTAGCGGCGATTCGGCCTCTGTTAGCACCGCATGGCGTCGCCCGTCGCCCGGAAGCTCGCGCACTGCCGGATGGCTCGTGCTCGCGTCGATCGTCGGG
>Ga0105248_10010692_pt1 | contig 10126 bp, 16 predicted proteins | sample KBSS34metaG_FD_81524 | JGI IMG/M metagenome (GOLD analysis project Ga0105248, IMG submission 81524) | Switchgrass rhizosphere microbial communities from Kellogg Biological Station, Michigan, USA - KBS S3-4 metaG | ecosystem: Host-associated > Plants > Roots > Rhizosphere > Soil | place... | reverse complement strand
TCAGGTGCGACCGGTCGCTGCCGTCGGAGCAAGTGCTTAAGCCTGTGCGTGCCGTCGGCGCACGTCCGCGCCATCGTGCGCCCCACACATCGGGCTTTCACCTCGTAGGCGTTGTCACTTCAGAATGAGCGCCACCGTCCATCGCTTTGGGGATGCTTCTATCTATGGCAAGGCGAACCGATGCGTCACGATGTCCGAGGGGGCGCAGTTGTCGGTCGCTGACGCTTGTCAGTGCCCGATCGACGCGTTCTCCGATCTGCTGAACGCTCACCGTTGTTGCACGAGCCTGTTCACCATGGCCATAAGTGCCTTCATCTGCGGGCTCGACTTGAACGCGTAATTCGGGCCGGTGTAGCCCCACCAATCCCAGCAGCCGCGCGGGTTGTACGGGGTCTCCGACTTATTGACCTGAGGATAGAGCACGAGGAGGTCATTGCCGTCGGCCCAGTTGTTATAGCCCGTGTCGGTGTAGAACTGGTTGCCGACCGACTCGGCCGCCTGCCGGCAGCCGTGGATAGCCACATGCACCTTGCAGCGCGCGCTGGCGGCAGTGCAGCTCTGCGGCACATATAAGTAGCCGGTCTCGGCCATGCCAGTGGCGGCGGTTGCATAGGCGCGCTGGTTGAAACTGACAACCTGCCCAGTGGGCGTATCGACTCGCGGATGGAGTTCGCCATAGATGTGCTGCAGTATCGCCCCGGCTTGATCGTACGCTTGGCTGCCGACCCGGCAATGGCTGATGTAAGGGGCGGCGTTAGCTGAGCAGTCGTTGCCATAGCTCGGCGTAATTACCGCATGGCCGGCCGGCACCGTGTTGACATACTTCAAGTTCTCTCCCTGGACCCCCACATGCCGGAAGAACGACACGGTGGCATCGACAGCCGGTTGGCGCACCACGCTGTCGTCGGTACCGCTGAATACATAAATACGACGGTGGGTCAGGTTAAGCAGCGGATCGATCAGGCCCGCGCTGGCAAAGTCCTTGGCGGCATTGGCCATCAGCAAGGAATTGGGTCGGACCGAGCGCACCTGGCCCGTGCAGATCTCCGTAAAAAGCACGTTGTTCGCGGCGCAATAATAAGGCCCCCCGGCAACGATGCCAGCGCCGATGATCGAACCCGAGTACGACACCTGCAACTGCACCGCCATGAAGGCGCCAGACGAAAGCCCGGACACCGACGTCTGCTGTGGGTCTGCGCCATATGCCGGAAGAGTCGCGGGGGCGGCGACCACCGTGTCGACAACAAAGCCAGCGAGCACCATGCAGGCTATGAAACGACACAGCGACATGGCTTTTCCTTTCGGTAACTGTTGGTCCGCACGAAATCGGCATCGGCACCAAGCGTTGATCAAAATGTACGTCTTTCGCGACGAGTGCGGTGCCGCTGCGAGCGTTGGGTCCGTAGAGGGCATCACATACGGCGGTCCTAGGCTGCCAAGGCACTACGAAGGAGGAGGTTTCTTGAACCGCATGCATGCGGACATCGACGAAGGTCTGTATGTGGGCAATAGACCACCCAGGGTTGATCCCTGGGACGAGCACGAACCGGGGGTCTCCCGGACCACTCGGCGGGGAATGGCACAGCGGCGCTCGGAATGGCGGTCGATGTCTGTTCGCGCATAACCATCTTGGTGCGTTAGACGACTCGCATCGGGCACCTACGGTCCGCCCGAGCGGTCCTACGTGAATTGCAGACGATTGATGACGTCGTCCTCGAGTCACGACACATAATATGTAGCCTTCAACTCACTCAACGACCCTTAGGAGAACTGCAAATGAGAAATCCCTGGCTCAAAAAGAATCCGTTTATGAGTATGTGGATGAGCGGTGCCAATTCCGTTATGGGCGCCGCGCGCAGTCGAGCCACCGCTGAAGGAAAGCGTCAAGCGGCCACTATGATGTCGCACGGTACGAAAGAGGTGGCTCGTTTCTGGACCAATGCTTTGATGCCTTCGACCCGGAAACACAAGAAATCCCGTTGAACCCGCTTGGCAACTTGATTTAGCAGAGCGGTGTTCGACCTTTCGTCACCACCTCAACAGGTTGGTAGCTTCAACCTAGTGCAGATGGATCCCCATAGCGGGCTCACGTACCCATATGTCGCCCAATTCACGCTGTCGTCCATTGGTGTGGCGAAAAGCAATCTGGGTTCGTTCGAGAAGGCAAAGCCCAAGTGCGTTTGAGACGGCCAAGGTCACGGACGCGCCGATACGTGACTTCTTGCTCGGCTACGTCGGTGGCGGCGCGCCGGTTAGCTAGAACGTCGACGGCCGCGAAAGGGCCGCTTTGCGACCTTGCGCTTGACCGCTTTGGGTCGTACTGCGACCTTCGACGATCAGACCGTTCGCGGTCAGACGTGAGGGTCGCTGACCGGCCATGAGCCGCCCGTGAGCCTCGCCCATCAAGTTACCTGGAACCGGTCATTCACCGCATCATCATGCCGGGTGTGGCGAGCATGCGGCGGTTGTCACGACGGCTTCACCGCCAGCAACGAGATGCTTTTGACGCCGAATTTCTTGCTGGCGCCGCGCGCGTTGTCCGAGATGAACTGGTAGGTCGGATTGTCCTCGACTTTGATCACGTTCATGCCTGCGGCTGTGATCTGATCGCGATAGTTGTCTTGCTGGGCGGCTCCGCCAATGCACGCGGCCCATAGTGTCGAGTTGCACACGATGGTTTCGGGCAACTGAACCTCGGTGACAACGTCCGAGATCGCAAATCGGCCTCCCGGTTTGAGGAGCCGTGCTGCCTCGTTGAATACCTTGCTCTTGTCAGTTGCCAGATTGATTACGCCATTGCTGATTACCACGTCGACCGACGCTGCTGGCGCCGGGACATTCTCGATGTAGCCTTTCACGTACGTCACATTCGTGAAGCCATCGCGGTCGCGCAGGCGTTCCGCCTTGGCGCGCTAATCATCAGTCATGTCGACGCCGATGACTTTCCCGCGCGGACCCACCTTTAGCGCAGCGATGAACGTGTCCATGCCCGAACCGCTTCCGAGATCAACGACGCTTTCGGATTGCTTGAGATCGGCAAGATGGAAGTAGTAGCCAACACCGGCAAACGAGTCAATTGCCTCTTTGGGGATGCGATCCAGGTCGGCAGGCGCATAGCCGAGGCGCTCGGCCATGGCTCGGCCCATCTCGAAGTGGAACTCGCCATGCGGATTCTCGGCGACGCTGCGGTACATTGCCTTGACCTTGGACTCGAGTTCCTTCGGGTCGAAACTAACGGGAGTAGCCATGATGGTCCTCCTTGCAAGAATGGTGTCGGCACGAGCGCCACCCACCGACGTCGAGCAGTTTTACTCGCAAGACCGACAGGTTCCGCGCCCGGTGGGGGAGCGTCTTGTCGGCCCAAGGGTCCGGCCGGTGGTAACAGACAAGTGTTACGAATTTAATTATTGAGAGCTCGGTCCTGCCGGTCAAGCGTCCGTTCTGGGCGGCGGTGCAGCCCTCATTCTTTCTCGACCAAGTGCCTTTAGGCGGCGATCAGCGCAGCGGCGGCGCGGTTGAGGTCCCTCTGGGTGGTCGTCCAGCCCACCTGAAGGCGTACCGCATTCGACCCGCGTACCGAATCGATCACATCGAGCGCGGTCGCGGACACGTCGAGAACCGATACATGGCGATAGCCACGGTCGAGCAGGTCATCCACCAAAGTTGCCTCACCACCGCCAACATCGACAATCGCCGCTTCCCGATCCGGGGCCGCATCCTCGATCAGCCGCAGGGACGTTTCCAAATGGGGTGCGTACCAACTGACCTCGGTCGGCTGCTTGGTACGGTAGACCTGTTCCCAATGCTGTCGCGCGTCCACTCGTTGATTTTAGCGCCTACCATTGGAGCGCAGCCGAATGGCCGATCTTCAAAGTGACCTAACGTGCAGTCTGTCGGAAAAACGGGCGACAAGCACCAATCAAGGACGCACGCCGAAGCGGTGCGCATTTTCGTAAAATTCTGAATGGACCCGATCTTTCAGTCGATCATTACGTGCCCGCACTGCGGAGCGTCCCGCGAAGAAACGATGCCTGACAACGCATGCCTGCGCATTTATGAATGCATCGGCTGCGGCGCGACGATTCGACCGACACCGGGCCATTGCTGCGTGTTCTGTTCCTACGGTTCGGTGAAGTGCCCGCCGATGCAGGCCGAGTGCGGTGCGGCGTAGTCGTTCAGGAAAGGACAGGCATGAAGCTCAATCGCTGGTTCACGACGGCCTTCGCCACGGTCATGTTGTCGCTCGCGACGTCAGCGGCCAAGGGCGACGACATGGTACTCATTCACGTGCATGGCCTCGGTTATAGCGCTGACGGCAACGAATTGGTGATCCCGAGCCACCAAGGGCTCGCCGTGTACCGCGATGGAAAATGGACCAAAGCGCCGGGGCCACAGCACGATTACATGGGCTTCGTCGCGACGGAGCACGGCTACTACACGAGCGGGCATCCCGCCCCTGCCTCGGGCCTGATTAATCCCTTCGGCCTCCTGCGCAGCGACGACAACGCAAAGTCGTGGAAGAAGCTCGGGCTTGAGGGACAGGCGGATTTTCACCTTCTGGCGGCGAGCTTCAAGGCCAACGCGGTCTACGTGTACAACGCTGCTCCCAACAGCAAGATGGAACGGCCGGGCCTTTACGTGACAGTGGACGACGGAGCGACGTGGCGTCGAGCAGATGCCATTGGGCTCGAAGGTAAAATCCTGTCGCTTGCGGTGCATCCGACAGACTCCGACAACATTGCGGCCGGTACTCGCGTCGGGCTGTTTGTGTCGCATGATGCCGGTAAGCGCTTCAACCGAGCGCTCGAGGATGCGCAGGTGCAATCCCTGATGTTCGATCAGGACGGCAGAACGGTATGGGCAAGTACATTCGATCGGTCTGCTCATTTATTGCAGATTGACCCGACGAACGGGCACAAGACCGAAAGTGCGCTGCCTTCACTTGGCGACGACGCGGTCGCCTACATCGCGCAGCATCCGAAAGACGGGAAGCAGGTAGCGATCGCGACCTTCGCACGCAGCGTCTTTATCAGCAAGGACAGGGCGATGACTTGGAAGCAAATCGCGGATCGTGGTCGAACGCTTTAGGCGTACAAGATGCCAAGACATGAAGCACCGACCGGTCGGCTTCCCTTGATGGGCGGTGTCGGGCTACGGGGGGGCCGGCTCGAATACTTACTTTTTTCGACTGCGTCAGGCGACGGAGCGCCTATTTAGTTCGGTGGACCTGCGCGAAGCAGGACGAGACCGCGACACCCGTCGGCCAAGCACGCCCGGCCGGAGGAGCCCGGGCATGAGCCTCTTTGTAGGCGATGAGTGCGTCTCGACAATCTATTTCCCAGATTGCACTGCGTCCTTTCAACTCGTGGCCGTACACCAGAATCGGCCGTTCATGGAAAGCTGGTCACGACGTTGAGGTGCGTGGCGATGTCGATCCCCGGATTCACCGCGACACCGCCGTTGTCCCGGCATGTCTTGCTGTTCTCGGCGCCGTCAGCCCCATGGTGGATGAAGCAGAAGGTATCAACCGCCGTGAGTTGCAGAAAGAACCCGCTCGTGCCTGCTCGGGTCGAAGGCATGCTGCCGAGCCAATGGAAGTGCGCATGGGCACCAGGTTGTGGAATGTCGATGCGGCTCACGAGAAACACCGGGTGGTCGTCATCCACTTGATAAGAAACGACGCTATGCCGGGCTCGCCCTCCAGCGTCCAGCCCACGGTGCAGAGGCTGACACTGCAATCGACGTGTGTCGCCACGGGATAACCGTCCTTCGTGCTAACCCCAGTGAAGTGAATATAGAAATACCCTGATAGGCTGCCGTCGTTCTTCAGCTGTGTCTGCTGATGGGTGTCAATGTCATTGCCAAACAGGAATGGGAACGGCGCGACATGGTTGCGCCATGGGTAGAAAGCAGCGACAGGGCCGGCCCCAAACAGCGACAGAACGAACGTCGTCAAAGTGATGAGCCTTTTCATGGCGCTTCCTTATGCTGGGAAGGGAATCGGATCGTAGCCCCAGACCCGAGGCGATTCAATAATCGGTCATTCCTTGAGCTTCGCCGCCACCGTGGTGCGCGCCGCCGGTCGCGGGTTGACCCATTTCATTGAAGGGCCGCTTCCAAGAGGTTCGACCGGCTGGTTAGGGTCGACTGCAGCAGTTCAAGCGATCCGACCGAGCGACCGCTATTCGAACTGTGTGCGCGCTGCCCCCATCAAATGAACAAATCGGGCAAGAGCGGGGTGCCCGGCTTGACCGCATAGCCTGAAAAATCCGTCACGCCCGCCTCACGCAGCACCTCTTCGTCAATAAAAAAGCGGCCGGTGGCAGAGCGCGCGTCGCGCACAAGGATGGCATGCGCTGCGTCGGCGACGATCTCTGGCTTGCGCGTGCGGTCCAGATTTTCAGACGCACCGGGTAGCATCGCGAGCGCCGCCGTGCCAATCACGGTGCGGGGCCACAGCGCATTGACGGCGATGCTGTCGGGACGGAATTCCTCGGCCATCCCGAGCACGCACATGCTCATGCCGTATTTGGCGATCGTGTACGCGACGTGCTTCGCGAACCATTTTGGGTCCAAGTTGAGCGGCGGGGCCAGCGTGAGAATGTGCGCATCGCCCTGTGCCGCTGCCGCGCGTTTAAGATGCGGCATGCACGCCTGCGAGCACAGGAACGTGCCACGCACGTCGACGTCGATCATCAAGTCGAAGCGCTTCATCGGGGTGTCCAGCGTGCCCGTGAGGCTGATCGCGCTCGCATTGTTGACCAGAATGTCGACGACGCCGAAACGCTTGACCGCGGCATCGACGGCCGCGTAGACCGCCGCTTCGTCGCGAATGTCACACTCAACCGGCAACGCGTTGCCGCCGGCTTTCTCGATCGCCGCGGCCGCCGAGTAAATGGTGCCGGGAAGCTTGGCATGCGGCTGCGTGGTTTTCGCCGCGATCACCACGTTGGCGCCGTCGCGTGCCGCCCGCAACGCGATCGCGAGCCCGATCCCGCGCGAACCGCCGGTGATGAAAAGTGTCTTGCCTCGGAGAGCGCGCATTATCTACCCCTAACCTGGCATGTCGTTTGTGATTAGTTGAGTACCCAAACCGCCGCTTTCACAGACGCTCCCTGTTGCTCAAGGGCCCGTCAATCCTGATGTAGAGTCTCGCCCCAGCAATCATGCTCTCGACGCAGAGGCCGCGTATCGTCGCGGCACTCAGGCGTACCAAGATTCCTTCTGCAATGAGCGGAGATCCCTCAACGACCGTCCGCTCTTGGCCCGAACTGAGACCGTCGAGTCCGGCATTCGCGCCGGGCCGGCTACACCGCCAAATTCACGGAGGTCACTGACCTCGATCTGGAGGTAAAGAACGCATCAGTCGCGCCAGAGGGTCCGAAATCGATCCGGCGCGAGCTGCGTATAGCGCACCGTGTGCATGATGTTCCGATGCCCAAGGTAGGCTTGAATTGTGCGCGTGTCCACGCCGTTGTTGGCGAGGTAGAAGCCGGTAGCGTGCCGCAACATGTGCGGATGAATCGGTAGTTCCATGCCAGCTTGCTTACCAGCCCGTGCGATTATCTTTCGAACCGTCGCCTCGGTTATTGGTCCGCCGCGTTCGGTGACGAATAGGAAAGGTGACTTCGGATAGGCGCGCTTGAGCTGGCGTAGCGCTCGCAACTCGCGTCCGGCCAACGGGTGAGTTGCCGCCTCACCGTTCTTCTTGCGATTCACATGCAGCGTGCCGCGTTCGAGGTCGACCTGATCCCAACGGATTGCGACGAGTTCGCCTACACGCAGCCCGTGTCGGAAGGCTATCAGGATCAGCATCGCGTCGCGCGCTCCGTGCCTCCCCGCCTTGGTGGCAGCGGCGACCAGCCGCTCCACCTCGGCTGGGGTGAGATGCTCGCGGCTGCGGCGTTCCAGGTTGGTCACGCGACGCGGCGGCCTCACTTTCCCATTTTCGATGCCTGGTGATGCGCGCTCGCGATTCTTGAATGCCAGTACGGTGCTCATCGATTGACTCCAATCATTCCCGTGAAGAGACGTTTTTGGGAAAGTCGCAGTGGCTCTATGCCCGATGCACGTCGACTGCGTACGGAGCTCAACCGCGACGTCGGTCGGCATTGGGGTCTCAGGCTGCCAAATCAGAACTGGATTTGTCGTCAGAGACAATGTCGTCTTCCGGTTCTATTCGTGCCTGCTGTTCGGCCGCCCAGGTCGTGATCCGCCGCTCGTGAAGTTCACTGAACTGGGGATAGAACTGCGATTCAGCTTCCACGAACCGCAACATCGAGGCCCGGTTGTAACCGTCGCGGCCGAAGTTCATGTCCAGGACGCCGAAGAGCGGCCATGCGCCATTGAAGAATCGCTCCAGTTCGCTCAGCGTGAGTGGGCGGATGGAGGAGCGGGTCGCCGTCCCTGACAGCGTTTGGCCACCGTAGTCGTCGACCACGCGGTAGTAGATCCGGTTCTTGCCGCGGCGCGCGTACATGCTCGTCACATCGCGCGTTACCGAGGCGATGGTGATGCGGGCGATCTCGACTTCGGTCTCCAGAAGATCGGGCAGGTATTCGCCGCCCATCAAGGCCGGGTGGATCTGTCCGAGGGCCCGTCGATCGGCTTCGCTCAGCGCCGATTGAGCAAGGAACTCTGGGATGTCTTCGATGCGGCTGCTTCAATGAGCCGTTCCAACGCTGCTTTGCGTTCACTGCCCTTGACGCGTGTCAGCAGGTGCGTTTCGAGGTCCAGCGGCCAGAAGTAGGAACGTGGCCGAAAACCAAGATTGATTCCGGGGACTTCTGGGACTTCTGACCTTATTGTCATCGTCGACTCCGTGGTCGGCGCTCCGTTTAGCTGACTTGTTTACCGTCGCGGCAAGTGGAGCTAAATCACGACGTCCTGCGATTCCGGATCTTGTGTAATGTATGGCTAGAGATCAAGTCCGTCCATCGGTGTCGGCCGGTCAACGGGGCGGTACTTCCCAGTCACGCGAAACCAGTCAAGCGCCGCTAACGTGTGCAGACGCTCCGGCACTTTTGACGGGAATCATGCCAGCGCCCGCTCGAAAATCTGCCGAAGACTCGCTTTTAATGCACCTGGCTGCTCAGGATTTGCTGACAACGCAGCTATCTCTGGTGTGTGGTCACCTGCGGAAAAACTTACTTCTGGCCCTGGGTACAAAATCGCTGCATACCTAACTACACGCTCACCGTGCTGCCCGCGCAAGGCGTCGCGATAGGCGTGCATCTTATCGATGTCTTCTTTCTTCGGCGAGCCATTACCGATACTTTCTTGATCGCTGTCCAGCTTGTATTTCGGATCGAATACGTACAACTGCGGTGAATCTCCCTGCGGACGAACCTCAACCGTGACGTCCGGCACTTGAGTGAACGTCTTCGACGTAATCCAACCGGCCCCCCGTATGCACGTTGCGGGATGAGGCGGACTTCGATTAGCCGTGAAGGATGGTACAAAACGATCGCGGGACGCCCGTTGGGGAGTAGCCTTACATATAAGCCTTCAGAGTCCTGCGCGGTAAGTTGGGTCTCCCGTCGCTGCATGTAGCCTAATTGAGCGGCGGTCTCGAGAAGTACGGACAAAATGTGAAGCGTGCCCCAGACTTCGTAGAAGTATGGGAAATTCTCAAGTGGAGCGTCCAGCGCGGGGTCCTCCAGACGGACCCAGACACTGCGCAGGAATTCGTAATATCGCTCGAGCGCGCGCGATACGGCGCTTTATTCAGAAGCACCATGGAAATCCGGTCCGGCGCGCGTCTCAGGTCGCCGACGGTATCCAGGAAAGACGCCTGCGCACGTGCCCGAAACAAACGCTTCCGTTGATCGATGCTTTCTTGTAAGGCATCACTACGTTCGCGCGAGCCGGCAGCTTTTCCATCGGTAATTAGATCTGTTTTCGTAAGGCTGTGCGCGAGTCGAGCCAGGCGCCTGCTAACTGCTTGCTCGAAACTTTTGACGAAGCGGTTCTCATAAGTGTCGTTGAAACAGCCCCCTGAATTGCCGGACACGACTTCTCACTTATCCTAACGGGTAGGCAAAGGGTTGTGTCTATGACTAGTTCGAAGAGTAACGAAGCAGAAGTGTTGGGCGCCGAGCGACGGCGCCGCTGGTCAGCGGCTGAG
>Ga0105248_10010689_pt1 | contig 10128 bp, 12 predicted proteins | sample KBSS34metaG_FD_81524 | JGI IMG/M metagenome (GOLD analysis project Ga0105248, IMG submission 81524) | Switchgrass rhizosphere microbial communities from Kellogg Biological Station, Michigan, USA - KBS S3-4 metaG | ecosystem: Host-associated > Plants > Roots > Rhizosphere > Soil | place... | reverse complement strand
CGAGTGACTCACTGCTTCGCCCAGACACTGACTACTTGTCGGAGTCAGCGGGAGTTACCTTTGCGGCCTTTTCAGGCTTCTCCTTCTTCTGCTTCTTCTCCGTGGAGGCAGGCGCAGGTGCCGCCTTCTTCGCATCCGTTGCCACGACGTGCTCTTTGCGCGCGAGGCTAGCGTCGATGGCGGCAATGGCTTTGGTGATAGCCTGATGTTTAGCCTTCAACTTCCCATACACCTTGTCTTTCTTGAACTCACCCGGGGCCATTCCCCGTTTCTCGAGGACGGTTTGACGCGCTTGCAGACGTTCGTCGTACAGCTTCTTCTGATTCTCTCTCGTGGCTCTTGATTGTGACGACATCGTGTGTCTCCTCGCAAAAGATCTTCGCACAGTATAGGCATTCCGCCCCCCTATACGAATATCTTCCCGACAATGCAGTCGACCTCATAAGACGGCGGCGGAAGAGCCCCGCTTGAGTGCGCGGGGCCAGTGGCCTAATATGTGGGCCCTGGTATGTGGGCAGTTGGTGTGTCGGCTGGTATGTGTGGGCCCTGGCTGCCCCGCTCTCCTTTCTGTGTTGGCTCTCATGCAACGACTCTGGCTTGTCGCACTTCTGCTGCTCTCCTGTTCCGCTCGGGCAGCTGACCCTCAAGACGCTTGCGAAAAGTACGACTGGGACATGGGGCGAGAGTTCGGCCTGCTTCTATCTACACCGATCAAACGGGAAGCGCTCGCGCAGCAGATAGCCGAGGCCGCGTGGACCCCCGCGGACCGCCCTGTCGAAGTCGCCTTACGCCCGATGGCCGAGGTGAAACTGCTCGCGAAGCCTGGACGCGAGTACACGGCAGAGAGCTTTGGCGGTCTGTTGAAGCTTTCGGTCCCACGTACTGCTGGGTACCGTATCTCCTCCAACCAACGCCTTTGGATCGATGTGATCGGTCCAGATGGGGTGGTCAAGTCCAGCAAGTTCACCATGCAACCCGCGTGCGACAAGCTCAGAAAGAGCGTCGCTTTTCGTCTCGAACCGGATACGGACTACTGGATCCAGCTGTCCGGCAACCCGACAGCCGAGGCAATGCTGCTAATTACGCTCGATCACTGAAACATGACTACCTCGGAAGACAAACACGCGTTCGCCACTCGCGCCATCCATGCCGGTCAAACGCCGGACCCGTCCACCGGTGCGGTGATGCAACCGATCTATGCCACTTCCACGTTCAAGCAATCCTCACCCGGCGTGCACACGGGATTCGAGTACGCACGCTCGCAGAATCCCACGCGCATGGCCTTCGAACGCTGCATTGCCGATCTCGAAAGCGGTACGCGTGGCTTCGCATTTTCTTCCGGCCTCGCCGCCAGCAGCACCATCCTGGAACTGCTGGACGCGGGCAGTCACATCGTGGCGGTGGACGATATGTATGGCGGGAGCTGGCGTTTGTTCGAACGCGTGCGCAAACGCTCTATGGGTCTACGAGTCAGCTACGCAGATCCGGCAGTGGCTGGCTCGCTGGAGAAAGCGCTGCAGCCGGATACAAAGATGATTTGGGCCGAAACGCCGTCCAACCCGCTGCTCAAAGTCAGCGACTTGGCGGCGATCGCAAAGATCGGCAAAGCGCGTGGCATCCTCACGGTGGTGGACAACACCTTCGCTTCGCCGTGGCTGCAACGACCGCTGGAACTCGGCATCGATCTGGTCGTGCATTCGGTCACCAAATACATCAACGGCCATTCGGACATGGTGGGTGGACTGGTAGTCGTTCGAGAACGCAAGGAAATCGCCGAGAAGCTGGAGTTCATGCAGAACGCGATCGGCTCGATCCTCGATCCGTTTTCAAGCTTCCTCGCCCTGCGCGGCGTCAAGACGCTTCCGCTGCGCATGCGTCAACACTGCGGCAACGCGATGCATCTGGCCACCTGGCTCCAGTCTCACCCCAAGGTCGAGCGGATCATCTATCCCGGCCTGCCGACTCATCCGCAGCACCTGCTCGCGGCGAAACAGATGAACGGTTTTTATGGCGCCATGATCGCGGTTTATCTCAAGACCGACATGGCCGGCGTGCGCCGTGCATTGGAAGCGTGCGAGGTGTTTACCCTGGCCGAGAGCCTGGGTGGCGTCGAAAGTCTGGTCGGCCATCCCGTGACGATGAGCCACGGCTCGCTCCCCGTAGAGCGACGCGCGCGACTAGGTATCATCGACAACCTGGTGCGTTTGTCGGTCGGGATCGAAGCTGTCGAGGACCTCATCGCAGATCTCGAGCAGGCGCTGGCCAAGATCTAAGCGGATGATTGTCCTGCTGCGTGCCCGACTGATCTATCTCGCCATCTTCCTGGCCTGCGCCGGGTTGATGGGATTTGGCCTCTATCTCCAGCATGTGGAGAACCTGGAGCCCTGCCCGCTATGCATCCTGCAACGCTATGCGTTCATCGCGACCGGTTTGGTGGCTTTGATCGCTGCTATCCACGGTCCCGGCAGATTGGGGCGGTGGCTGTATTCGGTGTTGATCGTTGTGGCTGCCGGCAGCGGCGCCATCGTCGCTGGCCGCCAGAGCTGGCTGCAGCATTATCCGCCCAAGGTGCTCGACTGCGGACCGGATCTGGCCTACATGATCGATTCGTTTCCCATCGCGCAAGTCCTGCCCAAAGTGTTCAAAGGCGAAGGCGATTGTGCGAAAGTCGCGTGGAAGTTCTTAGGACTTTCGATACCGGAATGGGCGCTGGTATGGTTCGCGTTGTTCATCATCGGCGCCGTGTTGGCGCTCGCCCGGCGCGGGCGCTAATTCGCGCTCGCTATGAGTGACTAGCGGCCCAGCGCAGCAGGTGTGGTCCATGCGGGCGCGCCATTGGGGTCGGTCACGAAGCCGATCTTGCTCACACCGGCATTGTGTGCCGCTGCCATGATCTATCCTGTGCTGGAGGCAGCGCGCTGGCGCCATGCATCGTTGGTCTTCCTTTGTTGGAATTACATAACGACTTGCTGTGCCGCGATATTTCAAGAAGAACAGGTTCAAAAGAATTAGTGAACGGCCTCGCCTTCGAATCGCATCACTCGTCCGATAGCTCTCTGATCCCACTCGTCCTTCAGCCGGGTACAGAGACAGCGAATACAGTCGTCGACGCCGCCTTGTCCCGACAAGCGCGTGAGATGGTCAGCAATGGCTCGCGCTACTGCTGGACAGGGTTGGCGCTGATAACGCGTCATGAGGTAGATCACGGCTGCCAGCGCGACTTCGGGGCGCGCAACGATGGGTTCGGAAATCAAGGAATGCTCCTCGACCGAATGCAGACGAACGCCGCGCGCGTGGCAAGATTGCGCACAGTACGAGAGCGAAAGGAAATGGGATCAGCCAACGCAGCCTCCAGCCAGTATGGTTACTTGCTGGCTGGCTCGACTCGGGATAAGTCTTGCTGGCTGGCTAATGCGGCGCCAATGTGCAGGCGCGCGTCATATCGACGACAAGGGAATCCGCGAACGAGATCGCAGACCACCTCATGTGCGGCGCACACCAGAATCCAAAGGGATAGACTCAGAGGGCCGCATATCGGAACAAGATCAAATGATAATGATTCGCATTAGCTTGTCAAGCTATTTGCGCGCATCCGCATTCGATCAGGTTGAAGCGCGACGCGATCGCGCCCAGGTCAGGGAACTAGGGGACGTGCAATCTTGGGTTCAAAACCGCGCTTGTACACCATTACGCTGCGCCTGAACGTGATGACGATGATGCCATCCTGGTTGAACCCGGCGGTCTTGACGGTCACGATCCCCACATTCGGTCGCGACTTCGACTCACGTTTGTCCAATACCTCGGACTGCGAGTAGAGCGTGTCGCCCTCGAACACGGGATTGGGCAGCCGCACCTCGTCCCAGCCCAGATTGGCAAACACGTTCTGAGAAATGTCGGCCACGGTCTGACCGGTGACCAAAGCTATCGTGAAGGCCGAGTTTACCAGCGGCTTCTTGAATTCCGTCTGAGATGCGTAATGCACGTCGAAGTGCAGTGGGGCCGTGTTCTGGGTCAGCAAGGTGAACCAGATATTGTCGGTCTGAGTGACGGTGCGTCCGAGGCGGTGCGCATATACGTCGCCCACCTCGAAATCCTCGAAGAACCTTCCCCGCCAGCCTTCCTTTAGTGCCACGAGTGCCTCCGTTTAAAGCGCGCGCTCAGAGGTCACAGGGAACAGAGGTTATGATTTTGTGGGGATGGGCACCGCCACACCCACCATCGCGTCTCGCCCGACCGTCGATGCGAGTCGCTCCTCGCTCCACCCTTCGGTTCCAGCAGGACGCATGGGGAGTACGAGGTAACGCATGTCCGCCGTCGAATCGTGTACGCGCACGGCAACGTTGTCCGCCAGATCCAGGCCGAATTCGCGCAATACAGCGCGCGGCTCTCGCACCATCCGACTGCGGTAACTGCGGCTCTTGTACCAGTCCGGAGGCAGGCCGAGCAGCCAGCGCGGATAGCACGAACACAGCGTGCAAACGATCACGTTGTGTACATCAGGTGTGTTCTCGACCACGACCAACTTGTAGGGGCCGCGATCCAGCCCCACTTCCTCGACCGCCGAATTGCCTTCTGTCAGCAACCGAGCCTTGAACTCCGCATCGACCCACGCGCGCGCTACCACCTTCGCCCCACGCGCCGGCGTGCGGTTGTCCATGTCTTCGACCTGGCGGCGCACTTCATCAGCGGTCAGAATGCCTTTGTCGATGAGTAGTTCGCGGACTGCGACTTCCATCGCCTGGTAATAAGTCAATGCGCCATCGTCGTCCGGTCGCGTCGGATGCGGATGATCGTGGTCATCGTGATCTGCGTGATTGTGCTCGGGTTCCATCTTCGCTCCTCAGGCTGGATCCAACCAGTGCTGGTAGATTTCGACATCTACGGTGTCGGTGAGATTGCCGCTGTAGTCCGGCCAAATCTCGCGCTGAAGAAAGCGGACCCGGTACAGCGGTTGAGCGGGTCGACCGCTACGTGCGTAGGCCAACTCTTCTGGATTAGGATAGCTGCCACAGAAGCGCTCGATCACACCTCGGTGACCACGGATGTAGTAGGGAGTACGTACATGACCGGGCGGATGTGCGAACCGCACTTTCACCGGATCGCCCGTCTTGAACAGCGCGGGTAGCACCGCTTCGCTCACAACTCGCCTCGAGCGGCGCGTTGCTCTACGTCCGCAATTTTGCGGCCGAGTTCGTCGATGCCGATCACGCCGCGCTGAATGAGCGTCTGTGAGATGGCGTGCATCCAGCGCTCGTAGTAGGTCAGCTTGTCGTAGGCCTCCGCGCCCAGACTTTCGATGTTGCGCCGGAGTTCATCCACAGTCATGTGCCGACAGTCCTTGCGCGACAGGAGCACCATGAGCGCGTCTACGCGCTTTTCCCAGATTGCGTAGTCGTGCTCGGTGTGCTCGACCGCGTCGGTGGGTTGGCCACCCATATCGTGATGGGAGCGAGCAGGATCATGAGCCATGATGAAAAGAATTATACGCTCAGGCCAGCGCTCGGCTCATCTTACTTCCCCGCGGCTGTCGCGCTCTTGGCTCCGGGGCTAGTAATAGGCGTCGGAGGTGTCTGTGCAGCGGCGGGCGTGGTGGGTGACCCGGCCACCTTGACCTTCGCGCTATCGGCAACGGTGTTCGGCAGGTTGAGGGCCACCGTCACATTCTCGTCCAAGCCGCTTTCGATCCGGATAACTTTGCCATCGGTACCTGCCACGGTGATTGGGGTCAGCTTTATGCGGCTGTCCGGTCCGACCACTGCCACCATCCGTTTGCCGTCACGCATTATGAGCGCAGGCGCTGGCACTTCTATGTAGCTTTTGGCCGGAATCAGGAGGCTCACGTTCACGAAGCTGCCGGGGATGAACTCGCCTTTGCCGTTATCGAAATCGACTTCGGTAAGCTGAGTTCTGGTCCTGGTGTCGAGCTCTCCGGACACGCGCGCGACTTTGCCCATGCCCTGCCGTGATGAGTTGGAAGCGTCGACCACCTCAGCGGGGATACCGGTGCGCACGTTAGGGGCCTCTGATTGGTCCACATACACCGTCACTCTCAGATGCGACGGATCCGAGATGGTCACCACGGGGAGCGAAGAACTCTGATTCGAAGTCGCGTTGGTTACCAGAGCACCGAGATCGACATAGCGCGCAGTCACCACACCAGCGAAGGGCGCGGTCAGCACCTTGTAGGAGGTCAGCGCTTTCACGCCGGCGACTTGCTGCTCCGAGAGCTTCACATTGGTTTCAGCGTCTTCGGCCGCCTGCACCGAGATGAATTTCTGGTCTGCCAGCTCCCGCTGGCGTTTCGCCAGGCGCTGCTTGTTTTCCAGATCGGCCAGTGCACTGCTGTACTGGTGATCCAATTCGGGCGAATTGATCTCGGCGATGAACTGACCGGCCTTCACGTGATCGCCCTTGTCGACCGCAATCTTGCTGAGATAACCGCTCACTTTCGAATACAGCGTTGCACTTTTGTAGGGAAGCGCCTCGCCCAGCAAAGTCAGCTTGCGCACCCCCGAGCCTTTCTTAGAGGTCGCCACCGCCACGCTAGGTCCGGCTTCCGCGACCGCCGCACGTTCCTTCAATTGCGCCGCAAGGTCGCTCTGCTTCGTCTGCCAGAAATAGAACACAGCGCCCGCACAAACGGCGACCAAGACGGCACCAAAGATGTAGAAACCGAAGAACGATCTCTGGCGTTGCATGCGCAAACCTCCGGAAGAACCTAAAGTGACGCTGCGGACGCGCCGCGCGACTCGGTAGCGAAGCGCTCGTCGAGCTCGTGCAAAGTAGGCGGACCTTTGCGTAAGAACGTGTAGATCACCGGCACTACGAACAGCGTCCCAAACGTAGCGAACGCAAGGCCGCCGATCACGGCACGTCCCAGCGGCGCGTTCTGCTCGCCAGCCTCGCCCAATCCCAACGCCATGGGCACCATGCCGATAATCATCGCAATTGCCGTCATCAACACTGGCCGCAACCGCGTCTTGCCCGCTTCCACCGCGGCGTCGATCACGTTCAGACTCGGATTCGCCACCCGAATGTCATTGGCGAAGCTAACGACCAGGATAGAGTTGGACACCCCTATTCCGACCGCCATGATCGCGCCCATCAGCGACATCACATTGATGGTGGTCCCGGTGAGCGCGAGTATCCACAATATACCTAGAAGCGCCCCCGGTACCGCCATCATGATGATGAACGGGTCCACCCAGGACTGGAATAATACGACAAGAAGCGCATAGACCAGGATCACGGCGAGAACCAATCCCAGCAGCAGGCTGGTAAAAGAGTTCTGCATCAACTCGTATTGTCCTCGCACGATGATCTTGACCGCTTTGGGGAAATCCGGCGCGTTTACGATCTCGGCGATCTTCTTCTGGATGTCGGAAACAACGCCACCCAAATCTCGGCCATCGACGTTTGCCGCGATGTCGATCACGCGCTGAACGGTGTAGTGACTCACCGATTCGAAACTCGATTCGGGTCTCAGCGTAGCCAGATTGGACAGGCGCGTGATGGGCGCCCCGGGCATAGCGTCCAACCGCGACGAGACCGCACCGTCGATGATTGGCGCGGTCGTCGCAGTGATCGAAGTCGCCATCATATCGTCCACGCCCGTAATCTTTTCGATCGGCGTTTGCACGACCACCGCGTAGTTGACGCCGTTCGGCGCCAGGAAGTACGACGGGTTGACCAGCGAACTGGAAGACAGCGTAGTGAGCAGGCTGTTCGCCACGTCGCGCTGTGTGAAGCCCAAACGGGCCGCCCGCAACCGGTCGACATCGACCCGCAAGCCCGGATAGTTCAACACTTGCAGCTGACGTACATCCACTGCGCCAGGAACTTCTTCGATCGCTTTACGCAGGCGTCCGGCATACAACTGTCCGCGCTCGAAATTGAAATCCTGGACTTGGACGTCGATCGGGGCAGGCAGTCCGAAGTTCAAAACCTGAGTCACGATATCGGCCGCTTGGAAATAGAAGCTCGAGCCCGGGAATTTCGGCGGGATCTTGCTGCGGATCTCGCGCATGTACTCGGCGACCGGACGGTGCGGCTCCTTGAGAGAAATCAGGATTTCGGCATCCATTCCGCTGATGTTGTCGGTGGGTACAAAAGCGAGGTTGAAGAAGATAGGCACACCCTGCATATCGTTGATGGTCGCAAGCTCCGCCGGGGGGATGATCTTGCGAATCTCGTCCTCGACCTGCAGAACGAGCTTCTCTGTTTCCTCGATGCGCAGGCCCACGGGAGCGCGGTAATGCAGTTTCATGATTCCGACGTCGACTTGCGGAAAGAAGTCCGTACCCACGACGCGACCCAGCACCGCGCTCACGGCACCGACCGCCACCATCAGCATCAACACGAAAATCCTGTGCCGCATCAGCAATGTCAGGAGGCCACCGTACCACTCGCGCAACCCATCCAGCACATTCTCGCGCGTCTGGTTCACGCGATCGGCCAAGCTCATACGGCCACCCCGTCCCATACCTTCGTGTCCCGCCACCTCGTGCTTTTCGCCCGCGAGCAGGAAGCGGGATAGCATCGGCACCAAGGTGAAGGACAGAAAGTAGGAAGCGAGCAGCGAAAAGACCACCGACAGCGCGAGCGGCGTGAACAGGTACTTGGACACGCCGAACAGGAAAGTCACCGGGAAGAACACGATACAGATGGCGAGCGTCGCCATCGTACGCGGGAGTGCTACCTCGTGGGACCCGTCCAGGATGGCCACGGTAAGAGGCTTACCCAGTGAGCGGTTACGGTGAATGTTTTCCACTGCGACGGTCGCGTCGTCCACCAAGATACCTGTGGCGAGTGCCAGCCCGCCCAGCGTCATCAGGTTGATGGTGTTGCCCGTGAGGTACAGGCAGATGATCCCGGCGAACATCGAGCAGGGAATCGACGTAATCACCACGATCGTGTTGCGCCAGCTGCCCAAGAACAAGAGAATCATCAGGGACACGAGCCCTGCCGCGATGAAGGCCTCCGATGTGACGTTGCGAATCGCGGCACGCACGAACACGGATTGGTCGAAGTCGAACTTGATGTCGAGCCCCTCTGGCGCGGCGGCACGGATGTCCGGCAACAAGGAGCGTGCTGTATCCACCACGGCCAGGCTGGAAGCATCGGCAGCCTTCAGGATCTGCAGATAGGTCGCCCGGCGTCCGTCCACGTGCACGATATTGTTCTGCACCGCGAAGGAGTCATGCACGAAAGCGACGTCACCCACCAGCACCGGTACGTTGTTTACCACCTTGATCGGCATCTGATTGAACAGATCTACCGAAGGTGGACTCGAGTTCATCATGACGTTGTAGTCGATGTCCCCGAGCCGGGCGGTACCTGCTGGGATCAGCAGATTCGAAGTCACCAGTGCATTTACTACGTCGTTGGGCGAGACGCCCTTGGAGGCCATCAGCGTCGGATTGATATCGACCTGAATCTGTCGCAGCGTGCCGCCGAAGGGGGCGGGTGTCTGCAGACCGGGGACCGTGAAAAGCTTGACCCGAACGAAGTTCAGCGTGTAGTCAAAGATCTGGGCCTCGGTCAGCGTCTTGCTGCCGAGGATCATCTGCACGATGGGGACGGTGGCGGGATTGGACCGGATCATGACTGGCGGAGTGAGGCCGGGCGGCATGATGCGCAGCGCCGTGCCGTTGACCGCATTGATCTGAGCGATCGCCGCCCCGATATCGGCGCCCTGGTGGAAGTAGACCTTGACCAGCCCCGTACCCGGTATGCAGTAGGATTCGATGCGCTCGATGCCGTTGACTGTAGTGGAGTAGGCGCGCTCGCTGATGATCACGATGCGGCGTTCCATCTCCTCGGCCGACAAGCCCGGGTAGTTCCAGCCCACGAATACGATCGGGATGTCGATCTTCGGAAAGAAGTCGACGACCATCTGCTTCATCGACAAATAGCCGAGCAGCAGGATCAGCAACGAAAGCACGGCAATGGTATACGGCCGGCGCAATGCCAACCGCACGAGTGCCATCATGTGGATCGGACCCCTTTCTTCAATCTGTCGGCGGGGCGTGAAGTCGCCCGATTACGGGTTAGCACCGGTGCCCCAAAGCGTAATCATAATCTGTGCGCGCTCGAAAAGGAAAACAGAAACGCTGGCGCGTGGGCTGG
>Ga0105248_10010686_pt1 | contig 10130 bp, 8 predicted proteins | sample KBSS34metaG_FD_81524 | JGI IMG/M metagenome (GOLD analysis project Ga0105248, IMG submission 81524) | Switchgrass rhizosphere microbial communities from Kellogg Biological Station, Michigan, USA - KBS S3-4 metaG | ecosystem: Host-associated > Plants > Roots > Rhizosphere > Soil | place... | reverse complement strand
GGGAAGCGGTGACGCTAAGATGATACCCGCAGGGCCGTCCTGCCGGTGGAGGAAGCATGGCAGCGGGAATCCTGTACGTGGTGGCGACGCCGATCGGCAACCTGGCCGATCTGTCGCAGCGAGCGATCGAGACCCTGCGTGGTGTCGATGCGATCTGCGCGGAGGACACCCGGCATAGCCGTCCGCTGCTTGCGCACCACCGCATCGAGCGCCCGCTGCTCGCGTTGCACGAGCACAATGAATCGGAAATCGCCGGGAAACTCGTTGCGCGAATGCTGAACGGCGAAAGCCTCGCGCTGATTTCCGACGCGGGCACGCCCCTGGTCAGCGATCCCGGTTATCGCCTGGTGCGCGCGGCGCGCGGGGCGGGCATCCGTGTCAGTCCATTGCCGGGAGCCTGTGCGGCGATCGCAGCGTTGTCGGTGGCCGGGCTTGCGAGCGACCGGTTCGCATTCGAAGGGTTTCTTCCAGCGAAACCCGCCGCACGCCGCGCGCGGCTGGCCGAGCTCGCGTCCGAGTCGCGCACGCTGGTGTTCTACGAATCCTCGCATCGCATCGAGGAGATGCTCGCCGATGCACGCGTTGCCTTCGGCGACGCGCGTGCCGCGGTGATCGCGCGCGAACTCACCAAGCTGTTCGAGACCGTGCTCGATGGCGATCTTGCGGCGCTGCATGCGCGCGTCGTCGCGGATGCCGACCAGCGCAAGGGCGAATTCGTGGTGATCGTCGAGGGCGTTGGCGACGATGTCGATGCGCGCTTGATCGAAGGGCGGCGCCTGTACGCGAAACTCTGCGAACACCTGCCGCCGTCCCAGGCCGCGAAGCTCGCCGCCGAACTCAGCGGCGCGGCGCGCAAGGCGTTGTATCGCGGTGGTGGGGACTAAGAGGTCGCGTGGAACGGGCTTTAGCGTCCGGGCTGTCGTGGTCGCTCGAAGTCTAGCTGCAGAAGTCCGTCATCGCCCAAGCGCCTATGGTCCGATCGGTGGACGGGTTCGGCGGCCGAATGCGGGCAATCCCGCCTGGGTTCCGCCGCAACGAGCCGCCAGGAGTCAACCTTTCGAGCCCTTTCGGTACGAAGCGATGCACACGGCTCCGGCCAGGGCCCAGGCCGTGCCCAGGTAGGCAAGACTGTAGGTTCGAGCGTCATCCACACCGGGAAGAACGTACGAGATCCCGAAGCTCGTCACGTTCACGGATGTGTGGAGTAGAAGGACGGGAAGCAGGCTGGGTGCCGTCTTGAGATAGAGCCACGCGAAGACGATGGACAAGGCCGCCAGCGTTGCGCCAAAGAGGGCAATCGAGGAGCCCGCCTGGGCGGCCCCTTCCATCCAGAACAGCGGCAGATGCCATGCGAACCAGAGCAGCGCCACGGTAAGGCTGACGGGCAGCAGCGTGAACCGCTTCGCCAGTTCGGGAACCATGACGCCTCGCCACCCCGGCTCCTCACCCAGCGGGCCGCCAAGAACGAGGATTCCCAGTGCGACAACGGGTGTGAGCCAGAGCTTGCCGGTGTCGGGACGCGGCACATGGCCCCCGAGAGCGGCATGAATCGCAATGGCGACCAGGATGATCCCCACCGGCACGAGGAGCGCAAACGCGATCCAACGGCTCAATCCCTGGTAGAGGAAGAGCGACCTGAGCAGTTGCCAACGACCCTCGCGGGACCCTGCCACGACCAGTGCTGCGATGGCGGGTCCGAAACTGCCGAGTGGACCGGGCGAGAAGTGGAAGGGGAGCCAGCCTTGCTTCGATCCAATGGCCAAGAGCCAGAGGGTCCATGAATAGCCGCATGCGAGGAGGACGAAGAAGACGAGTCGACGGGTATTCATCGGGCGGATCCGGTGATGCCTGGCGCTTGCAAGTGGCGGCCGCCGTCCGGCAGTCCCTGCGTGGACCGAGTCTACACCGGGCCTCCAGCTGGGGTTCGACATTGGGCGAAGGTCCATCCTGGGTCTTAAGCAGTCATCCGTGCGACCCGGACCCATGTGAGACAATGATCTTGGCGGAGTCGGCCAGACAGTCGCGTCATCCGCAAGGGTGCCGAGGAAAGTCCGGGCTCCACAGGGCAAGGTGCCAGGTAATGCCTGGGCGGCGCGAGCCGACGGCTAGTGCAACAGAAAGCAAACCGCCGAACGGCCGAGTTGTCCTTTGGGGCGGCGAGGCGCGTGGTAAGGGTGAAATGGTGCGGTAAGAGCGCACCGCGTGCGGGGTCAACGCTGCACGGCACGGTAAACCCCACCTGGAGCAAGGCCAAATAGGGGTGCGATGGTGCTGCCCGTACCGCACCCGGGTAGGCTGCTTGAGTTCAGCGGTGACGCTGCGCCTAGAGGAATGACTGTCCAAGACAGAACCCGGCTTACCGGCCGGCTCCGCCACTTCTGAATCCGCGAATGGTACCGCCCACACCTGGAGCAAGACCAAATCGGGGTGCAATGGTACGGCCCGTACTTCACCCGGGTAGGCTGCTTGAGCGTAACGGTGACGTTGCGCCTAGAGGAATGGTCCAAGAGAGCCGGGCAAACCGGCCGGCTCCGCCACTTCCTCGTCGCGCCGCAGATGCGTGCGAATCTGCGAACGGTACCGCCCACACCTGGAGCAAGGCCGGAGGGTGCATGACGCGGCCCGCGTCGGATCCCAAGGCTGCTCGAGCGCAACGGCGAGGTGGTGCTTAGAAGAATGGTCCAAGAGAGCCGGGCCTACCGGTCGGCTCCGCCATTTTGTCGTCGCACCGTCACTTCTTGTTCGAACAGTTTTCCGCCAGATTTTGTGGTCGGTCTGAACCATCCAGTCTCACAATCTGAGACAAAACAACGGCTAGTGGATAAGTCTTGAACCATTCTCTGAAGAGTGGCGCAAGTCCTTGCCACGCTTAGGAAAAAATAGTCCTGAAAGCTGTTGACAAGCCTGTGGACGACTCCTATCGTGGCGACTCGTGGGGAAATCTGGTTTTTCGTGGATTTTCCGTTAGTCGCAGCCCGCTTTTGCGGGCCTGAATGGGGTGCGGACGGGCATGTTCCAGGGCGAGACCGCGATCACGATCGACGACAAGGGGCGGCTGGCGATTCCGACCAGCTACCGCGATGCCGTCGCGCGCGCGTGCGGCGGTCGCCTGGTCATCACCTACAGCCCGTTCGAGTCCGGTTGCCTGTACCTGTACCCGCAGCCGGTCTGGGAGCGCCTGCGCGACCAGGTCAACGCGCTGCCACGAGCGAAGAGCGTCAGCCGCAACCTGCAGCTGAAGCTGGTCGGCGCGGCGAGTTTCGTCGAGCCCGACGGCAACGGTCGCATCAGCGTGCCGGCGAGCCATCGCAATGCGGTCGGGATCGAGAAGCGCGCGGTGTTGCTCGGGATGGGCGACAAGTTCGAGTTGTGGAGTGAGCAGGCGCACCACGCGCAGATCCAGCAGACGCTTTCGGATGCCGACATGGGTTCCGAACTGCTTGATCTGAAGCTGTGACGGACGGTCGCGCGGACGCACGTTCCGCTCATCTCCCGGTGTTGTTTACGCAGGTCATGAAAGGCCTGCGGGTGGTCGGGGATGGAACCTATCTGGACGGCACGTTCGGGCGCGGCGGCCATGCGCGCGGGGTACTGGAGCAACTGGGGACGAAGGGGCGACTGCTGCTGATGGACAAGGATCCCGAAGCGATCGCGCAGGCCGAAGCCGACTTCGGCAGCGATCCGCGCGTCGCGATCCGGCGCGGCAGCTTCGCCGACCTTGCAACGTGGCACGAAACCGAAGCCGGACTCGACGGCGTGCTGTTCGATCTTGGCGTGTCGTCACCACAGATCGATGACGCGCGACGCGGCTTCAGCTTCCGCAACGACGGTCCACTCGACATGCGCATGGACAACGCGAGCGGCGAGTCCGCGGCCGACTGGCTCGCGCGCGCCGATGCGGACGAAATCGCCGACGTGCTGTGGACCTACGGCGAGGAACGCATGAGCCGGCGCATCGCCAAGGCGATCGTCGCGCAGCGCGTCGAAACGCCGATCACGCGCACCACCCAGCTCGCCGAATTGATCGCGTCGATCGTCGGCCGTGGCGCCGACAAGATCCATCCGGCGACGCGCAGCTTCCAGGGCATCCGCATCTTCATCAACCGCGAGCTCGACGATCTCGAAAAGGGACTCGACGCCGCATGTGCACGTTTGCGTGCCGGCGGACGGCTCGCGGTGATCAGCTTCCATTCGCTCGAGGACCGCATCGTCAAGCGTTTCATCAACACGCACGCGAAAGCGCCGGCCGGCAACCGCCGGTTGCCGATGCCGGAGGCGTTCACGCCGACGCTGCGTGCGATCGGCGGCGACCAGCGCGCCGATGGGGCCGAAACAATGCACAACCCGCGCGCTCGCAGCGCGGTCCTGCGTGTCGCCGAAAAGATCGGTGCGGAGGAGCGACCATGAGGCTCGGCGCGGCCTTCATCGTCCTGCTGCTGGTCGTGACGATCGGAAGCGCGCTCGGCGTCGTTTACGCGCGCCAGAAGCATCGGCAGTTGTTCATCGAAATCAACCGGCTCCAGCGCGAGCGCGACGACCTGAATATCGAATTCGGCCGCCTGCAGCTCGAGCAGGCGACGTGGGCCGAAACCAATCGCATCGAGCAGATCGCGACCGGCAAGCTCGGCATGTTCACGCCGACCGGCAAGGACATCGTGGTGGTTCGCCCATGAGGTTGTTCCCGCCAGCAGCGAAACCCACGCGCCCGCCACCGCGCCCGCAACCGCAATTGCGCCAGCGCCAGCCGGGCGTGGCCGGCATCCGCACGCGCCTGCTGTGGGTTGCCGGCGTGCTTGGTGTCGCCGCGGTCGCGCTGGTCGCGCGCGCGGTGGACCTGCAATTCGTCAACCAGGATTTCTACCAGCAGCAGGGCGACCAGCGCTTCCTGCGCGAACTGCCGATCGCGACCACGCGCGGGATGATCACCGATCGCAACGGCGAGCCGCTGGCGATCTCCACGCCGGTGGAATCGATCTGGGCGAACCCGAGCGAGCTGTCCGAGCATCCGGACCGCTTTGCCCAGCTCGCGACCGCGCTCGGCGTTCCGGTCGCCGACCTGACGGCCGCGGTGAAGAAGCGCGCCGACAAGGAATTCCTCTACCTGCGCCGGCACATGGATCCCGACGCTGCCGAAGCGATCGTGAAGCTCGGGATCCCGGGCGTGTACTCGCGGCGCGAATACCGGCGCTATTACCCGCTCGGCGAAGTGATGGCGCACGTGCTCGGCTACACCAATGTCGACGACCACGGCCAGGAAGGCGTCGAACTCGCCTTCGACGAATGGTTGACCGGCAAGACCGGCGCCAAGCGCGTCATCCGCGACCTCAAGGGCCACATCGTCGAGAACGTCGACCTGATCCGTCCCGCCGAGCCGGGCCGCGACCTGACCCTGTCGATCGATCGTCGCCTGCAATACCTGTCGTATCGCGAACTCGCCGAGGCGATCAAGAAGAACGACGCGAGCGCGGGCAGCGCGGTCATCCTCGACGTGCACACCGGCGAAGTGCTCGCGATGGTGAACCTGCCGTCGTACAACCCGAACGCGCGCACCGACAACCGGCCGAGCGCGCACCGCAACCGCGCCGCCACCGACGTCACCGAGCCGGGTTCGGTGATGAAGGCGTTCACCATCGCCTCCGCGCTGGAGTCGGGCAAGGTCACGCCGGACTCGGTGTTCGACACCAACCCCGGTTCGATGGAACTCGCCGGGCACGTGATCCACGACACCCACAACCACGGCGTGCTGACCACCACCGGCATCATCACCAAGTCGTCGAACGTCGGCGCGGCGAAGTTGTCGCTGCAGATGACCAGCGCGCAGATGTTCGACATGCTGCATCGCTTCGGTTTTGGCCAGGTCACCGGCAGCGGATTCCCGGGCGAGTCGGCCGGCGTGCTGCCGAATGGCAGGAACTGGTCGACGATCCAGAAGGCGACCATTGCTTACGGTTACGGCGTGTCGGTCACTGCGATGCAGCTCGCGCAGGCGTATGCGGCGATCGGCAATGGCGGGCGCCTGGTGACGCCGACCTTCGTCAAGGGCGGCGAAACGCCGAGCAAGGCGGTGCTCGATCCGCACATCGCCAGCCAGATCATGGCGATGCTCGAAACCGTGGTCACCCCGCAAGGCACCGCGCCGCAGGCGGCCGTGCTCGGCTATCGCGTCGCCGGCAAGACCGGCACCGCGCGTTACGCGAGCGGCGGCAGCTACAGCAAGATCTACGACAGCCTGTTCATCGGACTCGTGCCGGCGAGCAATCCGCGCATGGTCATGGTGATCATGGTTCACGATCCGAAAGGCTCCGTGTACTACGGCGGACTCGTGTCCGCGCCGGTGTTCGGCAAGGTCATGGACGGCGCATTGCGCCTGATGGATGTGCCGCCCGACAACGTGCAGCAGTGGTATGCCGACCAGCCGCCGGTTCCCGCCGCGCCGGCGCAGCCGCTGGATGCCGACCTTCCACCCGGGGTCGATGCACCGCTTGATGCCGCCAGCACGCCCGCAGCGGACGCGACCAAACCGGGAGCAGTGGCGCGATGAGTTTCGCGACGGCAACCCGCGCGATGCCACTGGACGAGCTGCTCGACGGCATGGACGCGGTCGCGCAATCGCCCGCCGCGATCGTGACCGGGATGACTTCGAACAGCAGCGCGGTGCGCAGCGGCGACGCGTTTTTCGCATTGGCCGGCGCGAGCGTGCACGGGCTTCGCTTCGCCGACGGCGCGCTCGCCGCGGGCGCATCGGCGATCGTGTTCGAAGCGCCCGCGCCCGGCGATCTTGCGATTCCCGCTGGCGCTGTCGGCGTGCCGAAACTGCGCGGCAAGCTCGGCGCGATCGCCGATCGATTTTACGGCGCGCCATCGCTGCACCTGACCGTGGTTGGCGTCACCGGCACCAATGGCAAGACCTCGTTCGTGCAATTGCTGGCGCAGGCACTCCACCTGCGCGGCGAGGTCGCCGGCAGCATCGGCACGCTGGGCGCCGGGCTGTATGGCCATGTCGTTGCCGGTGAGCGCACCACCCCCGATGTGATCGCGGTGCATGGTCTGCTCGCTGGCATGCGCGATGCCGGCGCAAGCCATGTCGCGATGGAAGTCTCGTCGCATGCGCTCGACCAGGGACGCGTGGACGCGGTCGCGTTCGACGTCGCGGTGTTCACCAACCTCACCCGCGACCATCTCGACTACCACGGCAGCATGGATGCCTACGGCGAGGCGAAGGCGAGGCTGTTCGCATGGCCGACGCTGCGCGCAGCGGTGGTCAACCTCGACGATGCATTCGGCGCATCGCTGTACGCGACATTGTCCGACCGACTCCTGCGCATCGGCGTGAGTTCGCGCGGCGCGGAACACGCGACCTTGCGTGCCGAAGGTGTTCGCCTCGACGCAAGCGGCATCGCATTCGAACTCGTGCATGGCGACGAACGCCATCCGATCGCATCGAAGCTGCTCGGCCGCTTCAATGTCGACAACCTGCTCAGCGTAGCCGGCGCGCTGCTCGCGCTGGACTGGCCGCTGGCAACGATTGCAGCGCTGCTGCCTCGACTTCATCCGGTGAACGGACGCATGAACCGGGTGGGTGGCGATGCGCGTAGTCCACTGGTGGTGGTGGACTACGCGCATACGCCCGATGCGCTCGAGCAGGCGCTTTCGAGCCTGCGCGCGCACACGTCGGGCCGGCTGGTCTGCGTGTTCGGTTGCGGCGGTGAGCGCGATCGCGGCAAGCGGCCGCAGATGGGCGAGATCGCCAGCCGTTTGGCGGACTGGACGATCATCACCGACGACAATCCGCGCGGCGAGGATGGCGACGCGATCGTCGCTGAAATCCTGGCTGGATTCGATGGGTTGCACGCCCAGATTGAACGCGACCGTGCAAGGGCGATCGCTCTGGCGATTGCGCAGGCGATGCCCGGCGATGTGGTCCTGATCGCCGGCAAGGGCCACGAGCCCTACCAGGAAGCAAACGGCGTGCGCCGTCCGTTCGACGACATGGCGCATGCGCGCATCGCGCTCGGCCTGGCTCCTTCGGAGATGGAATCGTGAGGCCGCTCGCGCTCGGCGATATCGCGCGCTGGTGCGAAGCGCGGCTGCTCGGCGATGCGGACGCGGCGACGTTGTGCATCGACGCGGTCGCGATCGACACCCGCAAGCTCGATCCGGACGATGGCCGCCGCGTGCTGTTCGTCGCGCTGCGTGGCGAGAACCACGATGCGCACGATCACCTCGACGAAGCACGCGCGCGCGGCGCTGGCGCCTTGCTGGTCAGCCGTGCGGTCGAAACCGACCTGCCGCAACTGCTGTGCAGCGATACCGAACTGGCGCTCGGCGAACTCGCTGCCGGTGCGCAGCAAGGCCGTCCGGCGACCGTCGTCGGGTTGACCGGGAGCAACGGCAAGACCAGCGTCAAGACCCTGCTGCTCGGCATCCTCGAACGCGCCGGCGCCGCGTATGCGAATCCCGGCAATCGCAACAACGAGATCGGCCTGCCGCTCGCGGTGCTCGATGCGCCAGAAGACGCGCGCTTCGCGATCTACGAAATGGGCGCGGGCAAACCCGGCGACATCGCCTACCTGACCAGCATCGTCCGCCCGCACATCGCGCTGGTGAACAACATCGCGCCGGCGCACCTCGAGCGCATGGGCACGCTGCTCGGCGTGGCGCAGACTAAGGGCGCGATCTACGAAGCGTTGCCCGGCGATGGCGTCGCCGTCATCAATGCCGACGATGCGTTCGCGCCGTATTTCACGACGATTGCGCAGGGCCGTCGCGTGCTACGTTTCGGCCTCGACGCGAGTGCCGACATCACCGCGCGCGCGCTGCATGCCGATGCCGATGGCAGCCGCTTCGAACTGCTGGCGCCGACCGGCCATGTGCAGGTCGCGCTGCCGTTGCCGGGTCGCCACAACGTGATGAACGCATTGGCTGCCGCGGCGCTCGCGTTCGGCGCGGGCGTCGCGCTCGACACGATCCGCGGCGGACTCGAGAACGCGCGCCCGGTTCCGGGGCGGCAGGTCGCGCACACGCTCGCCAACGGCGCGGTGCTCATCGACGACAGCTACAACGCGAATCCCGGTTCGGTCGAAGCGGCGCTTGCAGCACTCGCATCGGCTGGCGGCGAGTCCTGGCTGGTGCTCGGCGACATGGCCGAACTCGGCGAAGGCAGCGAACTGTTGCACGCGCAGGTCGGCGACAGCGCGCGCAACAAGAAGATCGCGCGGCTCTACACGGTCGGGACGAACAGCCGGGCGGCAGCCCGCGCGTTCGGCGTCGATGCGCGCCACTTCGACGACCAGCCGGCGTTGCTGCGCGCATTGCGCGGCGACCTGTGCAACGGCGTGCGCGTGCTCGTCAAGGGTTCGCGTTCGAGCGCGATGGACAAGGTGGTCGCGGCATTGCTCGCCGACCAACACACGGGGACACGGACGATGCCGGGGAACGAACATGCTGCTTGAGCTCGCCCGCTGGCTGCACGGCATGGCCCACGAACGGCTGTTTGCGCTGTTCTCGTACATCACGTTCCGCGGAATCCTCAGCGCGTTGACCTCGCTCGCCCTCTCGCTGTTGATGGGTCCGGGCATCATCCGCCGGCTCGCCCAGCTCAAGGGCGGCCAGCCGATCCGCACCGACGGCCCGCAGTCGCATTTCGTCAAGGCCGGCACGCCGACGATGGGCGGCGTGTTGATCATCCTCGCAGTCGCGCTATCCACCTTGTTGTGGGCCGACCTGCGCAATCGCTACGTGTGGATCGTGCTCGGCGTGCTGCTCGCTTTCGGCGCGATCGGCTGGATCGACGACTGGATCAAGATCGTGCGACGCGATCCGAACGGGCTGAAGTCGCGCTGGAAATATCTCCTGCAATCAGTCTGCGGCCTCGTCGCGGCGATCCTGCTCTATCTCATCGCCGACAGTCCGGTGAGCACGACGTTCTACGTGCCGCTGCTCAAGGGCGTCGCGATTCCACTGGGCATCTGGTTCATCGCGGTCGCGTATTTCTGGATCGTCGGGTTCTCCAACGCGGTGAACCTGACCGATGGCCTCGATGGCCTGGCCATCATGCCGTCGGTGCTGGTCGCATCCGCTCTCGGCGTGTTCGCGTATCTCTCCGGCCACGCCGAATTCGCGCGTTACCT
>Ga0105248_10010685_pt1 | contig 10130 bp, 9 predicted proteins | sample KBSS34metaG_FD_81524 | JGI IMG/M metagenome (GOLD analysis project Ga0105248, IMG submission 81524) | Switchgrass rhizosphere microbial communities from Kellogg Biological Station, Michigan, USA - KBS S3-4 metaG | ecosystem: Host-associated > Plants > Roots > Rhizosphere > Soil | place... | reverse complement strand
TGCGGCGTGAACGTACGGGCCGGACCAGGGACATGGATCCGAATCCGCTGGCCGTCGCGAATCTCGCCGTCAATCGCGGTGACAGTCGAGTTCCAGCGATGAAAATCCTTCGCATCGGTCAGTAGCGCCCAGACTCTGGCAGCTGGCGACTCGATGTTGACCTCGACGCGGCACAGCAAAGAGAACGTGCGCCGGGTCTGCGCTACGAGTGGGCGCTCGGGAGCGTCAGGCACCAATCGTCAGTGGGTTGCAAGGCGCGTGACCTCATCCGCCGTGCACCAGACTTTATCGAGATCGGGACGATCGTCACTGTTGCGGTAATCGACGAAAGTCGTCCAAAGTGCCACGCGAGCGACAAACCGCCACTGTCCGGTGGAAAGCCGTGCTACGTCGATGTGTTCACGCTGTCGAGCGACGGGAAGACGTTGACCGACGACGGAAACCCGGTGGCGGCGAAGGAGCCCGTAAAAGCGGTCTACGAGCGCCAATAATCGGGCACTACTTCTGATCGGAGCTCCGGTTCACCGCGCGGAGCCAGTTGGTCCGTATTCTCATGGGGCTCTGAAACGCCCACTCGCCGCTCGACAGAAGGAAGCGTCCGTCTTTTGTCAGTTCGAGGGAATTGCATGTCGGGCAGGTCGTCGCTGGCAGCCTGAAAACCTGCGTCGGGACACTGTCGCGAAAGCCCTTATCAGTGCCCAGGTCAACGGCCATCAGGCTGTTATTCATCGAGACGAAGAACAATCGCTGAGAGTCGTGGCGCCAGAACGGCACGCGGCCGCCGTCCGAGGACACTTGAATTGGATCGCCGCCGGCCATTGGCTTGACATAGATTTCCGTTCGACCCGATTCGTTCGATCGATACGCCAGCCATTTGCCGTCGTACGAGAACCGCGCTTGATCCTCGGTAGCCTCAGTGCTAGCAGCGGAAAGCGGGTCGCCTTTCTGTTTCAGATCGAGGACAAGAATGTCGGCTCTCGTTTTGGGATTGCGCTCCATGAACGCGATGAACCGGCCGTCCATCGACCAGTCCAAGGGAAACTTATCGTAGGCGGATTTGTACACGACCTCTGGAGCGCCCGATCCGGACGCCGCTATCTTGTAAAGATCAAAGTGCCCAGCCTACCATCGGCCGAGAAGGTGCGCCGAGGGCGACACCGGCCACCTGGTATGCTTCAGGGCAGGATCACGGTGGCGTTCCGCTTCGGGACCTGTCCGACTGGAATGCGCGTGACCTCTGTAAGGGTACTGAGATCAACCACCGACACGGAGTTCGAGCCAGCGTTGGCAACGTAGGCGATCTTGCCGTCCGGCGTCAGCGTCACCCAATCAGGCGCCCGGCCGACATCAACCGAACCCAGAAGCTTGAGGTCGGGCAGCGAGTACACGTAGACGGCGCTATTCAGACGGCTGTCCACCACCAGTTTCTTTGCGTCTGCTGTCACCGCCAGACCGTGGGACGCATTGCCTCCTTCGAGCACTGGCGTCTTGCCGGGGCCAAGCTTCGGAAGCTCGATTCGCGTCAGTTCTTTGCGAGTCGCAAAGTCGACGACCGCGAAACCATTGAACTCGGTGAGTTGCACGAACATGCGCTTCGTCGAGCCGTCGCTGTTCGGCTCGAAGGCCATCGGCCGGACGCCGAGGTCAAAGTCCATCACCCACGCAGGTTGTTCCGTCTGCGTATCGATGACCGTTGCGTTCTTGCCTTCGATACTGCCAGCCACGACGTACCGTCCGTCAGGCGTCACGAACGTGTTGTGCACCGCGCCCTTCACGGGAATGCTCTTCACTCGCCGCAGCGCGACGGTATCGATCACGTCGACCGCACCAGGTTCCTGGCGTATCGCGACATAGACGTGCTTGCCGTCGCGGCCCGCGGCGATGTTATTGGGATGTCCACTCAGCGGGATCTTGCTCGTGACGCGGAGTGTTCGTCCGTCGACGACGTCGAGCGTCAAGTCGGCTTCATTGCTGATGTAGATGCGGCTGCCGTCCGGCGCCGCCGCGGCTCCGTGTCCGACTTCAATGCCGGCGATCTGTCCGACGACCGTGTTCGTCGACGGGTCGATGATGTGGACGTTGTCGCCGGCGCTGTTCGTCTGAATGATTCTGACCTTGCCGGCCGCAGTCGACCCGCTGTGCAGCGTCTCCCCGCGAACCCAGGCCGCGAGCGTCTGCCATTCGGGGTCATCCTTCGACGTCCAGTGTTTGCCGCCGTCATGTTGTGGATCGCCTCCGGCGCTTTCCGCGAGCGGATGTCGCAGCAGTCGGCTCGCGTCCGGATTGCCCGGCACGACACGCAGCCGGATCACGTCGAAGTTCTTCCGCGACTCCTCTTCAGTCCATGTGCCACTGTCTGGTGGTAATGCCTGTAACCGCATCGGTGTGCCGAACGCGTGGCAAGAGACGCACCGCGCGTTGCCCGGACGCTTCGTCGTGAACACCGGTTGGACGCGGCTTCGAAAGTATTCGAAGTCGAGGGACGGTACCGAGGTCGGCTGCTGAAGGCCGACGGAGGGAGCGGCGACAAGCACACCAATGACGGCCAACAGGCGCAACGACATACAACCCTCCTGTGCGTGGAGGATTATGCGCCTGCAATCGGCCGTTTCCAACCACCGACCAGTCTCGAGTCGCTGACTGTCGACGTGATCGAATCAGGCCCTTTCGGCCGGTTCGTCTCAGCGTTCGCCGAACGCGTAGAGCGCTGTCGGCGTGCGGACGTAGAGCGTTCCTTCGGGCGACACCGCGGGGGTGGCAAAGAGAGGCTCGCCGAGGTCGTTCCGCGCGAGAACCTTCAACTCGTCACCGGGCGAAAAGACGACGAGCAGCCCCTCGCCGGAGCCGACGAGGAGTCGGCCGCCCACTGCGATCGGCGACGAGAAATACGGACCCGGCGCACCGAGCCGGGTCCGGTAGACGACCCGTCCGTTGGCGGTATCGAGGCACGTGAGGATGCCGCCGTTGCGGACGTAATACACGCGATTCTCGTAGACCAAAGGCGACGGCACCTCGCCGATCGACTTCTTCTCTTTCCAGACCACATGTGTTGCAGTCACATCGCCGCGGCCTCCGGTCTTGATCGCCAGCAGTCCATGCTCCTGCGTGGTCGCTCCGGCAACGAACGCGAGCAGCCCCGCCCATTCGGCCGCGCTCACTTCTCCATTCTTGTCCGCGTCAAGAAGCGCGAAAGGCACGGTCATTGAGGCACCGGGTACATCGGGTACTTCGGGCCGTTCGAAGGCTTTGATCTTGGCCGCGGTCAGCTCCGTCTGATTGAGCGTGCCGGACTTGTCGGTGTCGTAGGCCTGGAGTGCGGTCTGAAAGTCAGGAATCGGCGGCAGCTGATCGGCTTCACCGAATGGACTCCAGGCTCCGACATACACCATGTCGCCGACAACCGCTGGCGTACTCGTCCCCGTTGTCGGCACACGAACCCACCACCGCTTCTCCCCAGTGCCCGCATCGTACGCGATGACGTTCTGCATACTGTGGATGATGATTTCGCCTCCGGCGACCACCGGTGTCGCGTAGCCGGAGTGAGGGACCGGACCAACTATCGCCTCACGCGGGACTCGCCACTTGATCGTCCCCGCGCGGCGATCCACGGCGATCATCTCCGGGTTCGCGATCGTGTCTCGGTTCAACACGAGCAGGTCGCCAACAAGCACAGGAGACGTCCCGCTGCCGAAGCGGACCTGGGCGGCGGGAAGCGGCAGCTTCCACGCGGGCGTGCCGTCAAGCGCGTAGGCGAAGAGACCCGCCTGGATGAAGTACGCGTAGACACGCTCGCCGTCGACCGCCGGTGTCGCTGTCGCCGGCGTGCTCATCGGGTGGACGGGGCCAAGCGCTTCGTATGGCACGTCTCGACGCCAGAGCTCACGACCGGTCGCGCGATCGAGCCCCATCACCAGCAGCTGCTTCTTGTCGGCATCGAATGCCGTCAGAAAAATGCGATCGCCCCAGAGGACGGGCGAGGAATGCCCAGTCGGGAGCGCGACCTTCCACAGCATGTTCTTCTTGGGTCCGAACTCGAGAGGCGGCGCCTTGGAATCCTTAGCGATCCCGGACGCATTCGGTCCACGGAACTGCGTCCAGCCCGAGCCGTCCGGCTTCTGCGCACGAGCGGTCAAGACCACAGAGAGACAGATCACGATCGTGGCCGCGGTGAGCCGGTGTCGCATCGGTCCTCCAAGAACTGGAATCGAAGAGTCGGCGCAAGTATACAATCCCCTCACACCATTCACTCATGATTGGACAAACTCTCGGGCCGTACCGTGTGCAAGCCTTCCCCGACACGGAGTCTGGCCGGTGGCAGGTGTCGTCGAGCGGCGGCAGATATCCACTCTGGTCACCCGACGGGCGGGAACTCTTCTATGTCAACGCCGCGAGCAAGCTGGTCGCGGTCCCGGTGGACACGCACAGCGGCTTTGCGACCGGTGTCCCGGTGGAGCTGTTCCGGACCGATTCGTACAACGACAGCGCCAATTCGAGGCCGTACGATATCTCGCGCGATGGCAAGCGGTTCGTGTTCCCGAAACCTCTGGCGAGGCCAGACCGACTATCAACGTCGTGACGAACTGGCTGCAGGAAGTCGTCGCGAAGGTGAACGCGCAGCAGAAGGCGACGAGATAGAGCACGTCCGCCATGGACGATGGCTGCCGATCACTTCGGACACTGGCGATTCACAATCTCGTCGCGCTTGCGCTTGAACGCGTCGACCCATTCATCGGCGGTATGGCCGGAGCGGCGCTCGAAGTGTGCGACGTCAAACAGATCGTGCAGTTGGGCGTCCGATAGTTGGACCATTCGATCAGCAAGGAATCTGCGCCCCTCTTCTCCGATCACTGGATGGTCAAGCGTGCCCGTTACTGATTTCGAGAGGTCTGCCACGCAGCGCTTTGCGTCGGACCATACGGGCGTATGCGACCATTCGTCGAAGTTTACGCTCCCGGGTGCATCCCGATTGAATCGGTTGGCGTGACCGAACGTCTGCCCGACGTCGTTCAGCATGAGGAAGGGCTGCGCGCACGGCTCGTGTGATTTCTCCGACGACAGGCACATCAGGCGCTGCTGTTCAGGTTTGCTGTCCGTGTGCTGGATGAACGCCGCGAGCAGGCGTAACGCATCGAGCTGGGCGCGCGGCGCGCCGCCGGCACGTTCATCGACCGCCTCGAGTTCCGGCCACGCCCACCCCGACTCCTCGTGCGTCTCGATCGCGCGTCCCGGCATCTTCCGCTCGATGGCGGCGGACTCGATCAGGACCGGCGGACGCCCGTGTTGACGCGGCCCTCGGAAATTCGGCGGGCAGCCTCGACACTCGATCCGCACCGGGTACATGTGATCGGCGCCGAAGCCGAGCGCCCAGAGCAGCCGCGTGGCGGCGACTTCGGCATACACCTCACCGTTGTGCAGGCCGTACTTGACCTTGACTTCGTCATGCTCGCCGAGCGAGCACGTGAACTTTGGCGTGCGCCCGGTTTGCGGCTTGTCCACGTACTCGCACTGGACAAGAGCGTCCGGCGGGAACCCTCCCGGATCCGATGCACCCGCGCGAAGGTTCATCGAGCCGACATCGGTCGGCATCCAGACCTGCGCACGTCGGAGAGCCTCCATCCGTTGCGCCGGCGAGACCATTTCGCGCTTGTCGTGATGAGCGACGGGCGCAGCATGGATCGCGCAGCCGAAGGAGAGCCCTGCTAGCGCGACCACTGGCGGCCATGCCACGGATCGCATACGTCCAAGCCCTGCAAACTCGACTCCACCGCGCGGGCAGAGCTAGTAGTGTGAGGCCTTGGGGCTCACAGCGTCGGAGTCTTGAGTCGCAGCCGCGCCATCACTTTGCGGGGGTCCACAGACGGATGGAACCGGCGTGCCGCGGGAAGCTGCAGGTAGATGATCGAGCCTGCCGATAGGAGTCCCAGGAGTAACGAGTGGATCCTGATCGCACGTAGAATCTCGCAGGACAGGAAAACATAGACGGAGAATCGCGCCCGCTCGTGACGAGTAAGCATCAACCAACCGACCACCGGCGCAATGAGGAAGTAAACGAACGAGTCCCAGGGGTGGTGGCTGCCGAAGTTGAGCCAATGCGTGTCGAGAAACAGCGCCAGCGCGTGAAACACCGGGCTGGCCAGCAGCGCGACCGTCAGCACCCAGAGTCCGGCCGGGCGCCGCATCTCATACGGGGTCTCTGATTCCATCGGGCAAGTGTACGTCAGGTGCGCCAGCGCCATTGCCACTCAGGCTTGCTTCCGCGCCCAACGCCGGAGGCCACATGGATTGCTCAGGAGACGCAGCGTGAAGATTCGCATCGGTTCCCTGCTTGCGTTAGTGGCCGTCGTCGTGACTGCGCTTGGCGCGTTTGCCATCATCCAGCGCAGCGGCGCAGCCGAGCTTTTTCGTGAGAACCGGCGGTGTTGTCAGCTGCCGTTCCTGCGAAACGTGCATGTCACCGTCGACGAACTCAGGGGTCGTCAGCAGTACTTTGGCGAGATTGGTCAGGACAAATGGGTGCTCGAACGTGTGTTTCCAGGCGTAACCAACGGCTACTTCGTTGACATCGGCTCCGGTCACGGCACGATTGGATCCAACAGCCGGGCCCTCGAGCAGCATGGATGGAGCGGACTCTGTATCGATCCGTTCCCTGTCCACATGGAAGGCCGCACCTGCACGATGATCAAAGAGGTTGTGTTCAGCGAGCCCGGCCTACTGATGGCGTTTCATACGGCCGGCGGACTTGGAGGCGTTGACGAGACGCTAGGCGCCTGGAACAAGACGGCGGCGCGTGCGCCGACGGTCAACTTAAGAACGGTCACGCTCGACAACATCCTGACACGTGCCGCCGCTCCCCAGTTCATCCATTACGTGTCTCTGGACGTCGAGGGCGCGGAGCTGGAAGCGCTGCGGGGATTTCCGTTCGATCGCTATCGTGTGGGCGCCTGGACTATCGAGCACAATCGCGAGGAGCCCAAGCGAAGCCAGATCGTCGCGCTGCTCGCACGGCACGGATATCGTCGCGTCAACGAATGGCGCCAGGACGACTTTTTTGTCCCGGCCGACACTCGTTAGTGTCCGGTGATCGCAGCGGCGTCGCGCCGCGGTTCCAACCTTTGGCCCGGATACATCTGTCTAAGAAACGTCATGGATCCGATGAACCAGCCTCAGCTGCCGCACGTGATCGCCTCCGGCGTGTCCCCCGCATCTGTCTGTCGCGATCTCCTGCAGGACGTGCGCTACTCGGCGCGCATATTCAGGAAGCAACCCGGTTTCGCCGCAGCTGCGGTCCTGACGCTGGCACTCGGCATTGGCGCCACCACTGCCATCTTCAGCGTCGTCTACGGTGTGTTGCTGAAGCCTCTGCCCTTTCCAGAACCCGAACGCCTGGTGAGTCTGCAACAAATCGCGCCACACGGTGCCGGCACGAACCATGGCCCCGCCACCTATCTGGCGTATCGCGAGAACCAGCAGGTGTACGAGGACGTCGGCGCGTGGGATCCAACTGAGGTGTCGATCACGGGTGGCGGCAACCCCGAACGGGTCCAGGGCCTGCTCGTCAGCTCGTCGACGCTGCCGTTATTGCGGGTGCAACCGTTTCTTGGTCGGGCCTTCACCGCCGAAGACGACATACCCGGCGCGTCACCGCGAGTGATGTTGACGTACGGCTATTGGCAGCGCCGTTTCGGCGGCGCAGATAACGTTCTCGGCCAGCAACTGGTCATCGACGGCAGGCCGACGGAAGTGATCGGGGTGCTGCCCGCGTCGTTCACATTTCTGCGGACGCGGCCGGCGATTGTGCTGCCGATGCCCGTCGACGTCAACGCACGATGGATCAGTTTCGGGTTTCAAGCGCTCGCGAGGATGAAACCGGGCGTCACGCTTGCCCAGGCGAATGCTGATGCCGCGCGCATAATCTCGCTCTTGCCGCCAATGTTCGCGCGATTGGAGCTGCGGCCGAACGTGCGCCCGCTGGCGACCGACGTCATCAGGAACGTCGGTCAGATCCTTTGGATTCTGCTCGCGGCGGTCGGGGTCGTACTGCTGATCGCGTGCGGCAACGTGGCGAACCTCTTTCTCGTGCGAGCGGAGGGGCGCCATCAGGAGCTCGCCGTCCGCGCCGCACTGGGCGCCAGCCGCGGCCGGATCGCCCGTGCACTGTTGTCCGAGAGCGTGGTACTGGCGCTCGCGGGTGGCCTGCTTGGTGTACTGCTCGCGGAAATAGCGATTGGATTGTTGCGCAGCATCGCGCCAGCGGAGCTGCCGCGTGTCGACGACATCGGCATTGACTGGAAAGTGCTGCTGTTCACGATGTCTATCTCGCTGGTGAGTGGCGTGCTCTGCGGCACCGCGGCCATGATCCGGTTCGGGAAGCCAAGCATCACGGCGCTCAAGGAGGGAGGTCGTTCGGGCGGTGACTCTCCTGGCCGCCAGCGTGCGCGGCACACCCTGGTCGTCGGGCAGATCGCGTTGGCGCTCACGCTGTTGATCGTCTCGGGGTTGATGATTCGAACGGCAATGGCGATGCTTCAGGTCAATCCCGGATTCACGCGTCCAGAGGAGCTGCAGACGTTCGTGCTCGCGATACCGGCAAGCTTTATCAGCGATCCACAGCAGACCGTGCGGACGTTTGAGGGGGTCGCGGAACAGCTCGCTCGTGTGCCGGGCGTCACGTCCGTCGGTCTTTCGTCCTCCATTACGATGGACGGCGAAGACAATGGCAATTACGCCGCGATAGAAGAATTCCCGGTCCCTGAGGGCACGATGGTCAAGCTCCGGAGGTTCAAGAGCATCGGCCCCGGGTACTTCGAGACGATGGGCAACCGGCTGGTCGCGGGCCGATCGATCACGTGGACCGACATCATTGAGCAGCGACCAGTCGTGATCATTTCCGAGCCGCTCGCGCGAGAGTACTGGGCCGAGCCCGCGAAAGCGATCGGTAAGCGGCTCCGCGGCAGTTCGTCGCAGTCTCCGTGGCGCGAAATCATCGGCGTATCCGGCAACGAGCGAGACGACGGGTTAGCGCAGCCGCCGACACCGATCGTCTACTGGCCGATGCTGAATGAGAGCTATCGATGGCGGACGATGGCCTTCGCGGTGCGGTCAACGCGCGTCGGCACGCCAGGCTTTGTCCGTGAGCTCGAGCAGGCGGTCTGGTCGGTCAACCCGAATTTGCCGCTCGCGACCGTGCAGACCGTCGCGGAAATCCAGGCGAGCTCGATGACGCAGACGTCGTTCGCGCTGGTGATGCTGAGCATCGCCGCGAGCGTCGCTCTGCTGATCGGCATGGTGGGCGTCTACGGCGCGGTTGCCTACTCGGCGACGCAGCGAACGCGCGAGATCGGCGTACGGATGGCGCTCGGCGCGCAGGTCAGCGAGGTCCGGCAGATGTTTCTGCGGCAAGGGCTGTGGCTGACCGCGATCGGCATCGGGATCGGTATCGCCATCGCGCTCATGGTGACGCGCGTGATGTCGGCGTTTTTGTTCGGCGTGAGCCTCGTCGATCCGCTCACCTACGTGGCGGTGGCCTGCCTTCTCGCCGCCATGACGCTCGTGGCCACATATCTTCCCGCCCGCCGTGCCTCGCAGATCGATCCCGTCGTCGCTCTGCGAGCGGAGGCGTAGACCGATCGAGAGCGTGGCAACAACCTGACAAGAACCGCGATGTCACGCGCCATCGTGCGGGTGCGCGGTGCTTGCGGTCCAGCGGTCACTCGCGGTCAGCGACGCCGGAAGAGACCTTCGCAAATCACCGGCGCTGTGCCAGTTTGGATTATTCCTTTTCGGCGTTGATTCAGCTCTCGAAGCGGAAGCGCAGCGTCGGCCTCGAAGCCTTCTGCCCGGAGCTCGCTGACAATCTCCTCCCTCGTGAGAAAGCATTGCGGCTGCCCGGAGAACTCCGTAAACACGAACGTCTCACCGGCTACGGGCTCCACGGTATCTGAGAGCGTGCTGCGCGAGAACGTGAACAAGAACAGCGCACATCCGGGGCGTGCCACGCGCGCCGCTTCCCGGATCGCCAGCCTGAACTCACGGCCGGAGCGCGCGAGGTTCCAGATCCCATGCGCCACGATGACGTCGAAGCGTTCCGTCGCGCACGGCAGGTTGTACATCGGCGCGAGCACACACTGCAC
>Ga0105248_10010683_pt1 | contig 10130 bp, 7 predicted proteins | sample KBSS34metaG_FD_81524 | JGI IMG/M metagenome (GOLD analysis project Ga0105248, IMG submission 81524) | Switchgrass rhizosphere microbial communities from Kellogg Biological Station, Michigan, USA - KBS S3-4 metaG | ecosystem: Host-associated > Plants > Roots > Rhizosphere > Soil | place... | reverse complement strand
CGGCGCCGGCGGTCAAGGCGATCGCGGCCCGGCCCTGACCACCACTCGGCTGGCGCACGGCAACGACGACGCGGACGTCTTTCATTCGATTCGTGCCGGGGTGCCCGGCACACAGATGCCGCCGTTCGCGGGCTTGAGCGACCAGCAGATCTGGCAGCTTGTCAGCTACATCCGCAGCCTGCAGAACGACACGCCGGTCGATCGCACCGCGGCGGCGCCGGCGTCCGAGGGCAGCGCGGCAGCCGGAGAAGCGGTCTTCTTCGGGCGCGGGGCCTGCGTCACCTGCCACGAGGTGAATGGCCGCGGCGGGATCACCGGCCCCGATCTCTCGGGCGCCGGACGGCAGTCGGCGGCCGCCTTACGCCAGAAGATCGTCGATCCCAACGGCGGGCCGGCAGCGGTGACGGTGGTCGTCAGAACCCGCGACGGCCGCGACATCCGCGGCGTCCGCCGTAACGAAGACACGTTCTCGGTGCAGATGGTCGACGCGTCCGGGCAACTGCATCTTCTCGACAAGCGCACGCTGGCGTCCTTCCAGGTCGAGAACCGCTCGCTGATGCCCGCTGATTACGCAACGCGGTTGTCCCCGGCGGATATCGGGGATCTCGTCGCTTACCTTCGCACACTGCAGGGCCGCGATCTGCGTCAGACGATGAAGCAACCGATGGGCGGTGGAGTTACCACCGAGCGCCTGCGCAACGCGCGGGCCGAGCCGCAGAACTGGCTGATGTACTGGGGCGACTATCACGGCACGCACTACTCGCCGCTCGCGACGATCACTGCGGCCAACGTGCGTCAGCTTCAGGCGGCATGGACAGCGCCGATGCCGGGCGAGCAGGTGCTCGAGAGTACGCCATTGGTCGTCGACGGCGTGATGTATGTGACGGGCAGCGGCACGCCGGCCACCGTCACCGCGCTCGATGCCAGGACCGGACGGCAGATCTGGCGCTGGACGCGTCCGCAAAAGGTGGTCAATCCCTACGAGATCAACCCGTTCAACCGCGGCGTGTCGATCCTCGGAAACCGGCTGTTTGTCGGCACGCTGGACGCCGCGCTGATCGCGCTCGACGCGCGAACCGGATTGCCGCTGTGGGAGACGCAGGTCGCCGACACGATGGAGGGCTACAGCATCACCAGCCCGCCGCTGATCGTGAAAGACAAGGTCATCCTCGGCATCGCCGGCGGCGAATTCGCGACGCGCGGATTCATCGACGCCTACGATGCCGCGACCGGCGCGCGACTCTGGCGATTCAACACGATTCCCGGTCCGGGCGAGTTCGGTCGCGAAACGTGGAAGGGCGACAGTTGGCAAACCGGCGGCGGCGCGACCTGGCTGACCGGCACCTACGATCCGGAGCTCGACACGGTGTACTGGCCGGTCGGTAACCCGGCGCCGCAAATCGATCGCTCGACGCGCGGCGATCTCGACAACCTGTTCAGCGATGCCGTCGTCGCATTGGATCCGGAGACCGGCCGGCGCAAATGGCATTATCAGTTCACGCCGAACGACGGTCACGACTGGGATTCGGTCCAGGACATGGTGCTGGTCGACCGCATGTGGCGCGGCCAGAACCGCAAGCTGCTGCTGCATGCGGATCGCAACGGCCATTTCTACGTCCTGGATCGTACTGATGGCACATTCCTTTCCGGTACGCCGTTTGTCTACCAGAACTGGAACAAGGGCTTCGACGACAAGGGGCGGCCACAGCCGATTGCCGGATCGAACTCGAGCAACGAGGGCAGCTTCCTCGTGTATCCGACGCTTGGCGGCGGCACAAACTTCCAGGCGCCGTCGTACAGCCCGGTGACCGGCTGGCTCTATCTCGCGTATGCGGAGGGCGGGCAGCAGTACATGAGCGCTCCCGCCGAGATTGAACGTGGCCGCCAGTACATCGGGCGCAGCCCCGTCCGCGGAACTCCACCGGCGCGCGGTCCCAACGATCCGGTCCCGAACGCCGGTATCAAGGCCATCGATCCGGCGGACGGAAAAACGGTGTGGGATTTCAAGTTGTTCCGCGGGTCGTTGACCAACGGGCTCCTGGCGACGGCAGGGGGCGTGGTCTTCGCCGCGTCACGCGATGGGAATCTCATCGCGCTTGACGCCAGGACCGGCGCGCACGAATGGCACTTCCAGACCGGCGGCGCCATGGCTGCGTCGCCCATGAGTTTTGCCGTGGACGGCCGCCAGTACGTCGCCATTTCTGCCGGCAACACAGTCTTCAGCTTCGCCCTGCCGGAATGACCAGACCGCCACGTCGTACGATCGCGATCGTCGCCACGTCCGCCGTCCTCTGCCTTGCGATCGTCCGCGCGGGACCCTTCGCTGCGGAGCGGTATTCGGTCCGCCAGCACGACGGCATCGTCCAGCTCGAAGATGCTCAGGCACGGACGATCGTGTCGATTGTGCCGTCGGTCGGCAACGTCACCTTCTCGATGACGGTCACGGGGCAGGAGATCCTGCGGTTCCCGTACGGTTCGGTCGCGGAGTTCAAGGCCCGCCCCGGGCTCGCCGGCATTCCGTTCCTCGGGCCGTGGGCGAATCGCCTCGACGAACAGGCGTTCTACGCGAACGGGAAGAAATACACGTTGAACATGGAGCTCGGCAACGTTCGTGGAGCGCATCCGATCCATGGGTTCCTGAGCGCGACCGATCGCTGGCGCGTCGTCGACGCGAAAGCCGACGGTCAGGCCGCGTGGGTGACGAGCCGGCTCGAGTTCTTCACACAGCCGGAGTGGATGGCCCAGTTTCCGTTCGCTCACACCGTGGAGATCACGCACCGCCTGCAAGCCGGTGTTCTCGAGGTCGACACCCGAATACACAACCTGAGCGCCGAGCCGATGCCGGTCGCGATCGGTTTCCATCCGTATTTTCAGCTGACCGATTCGCCGCGCGATGCGTGGACCGTTTCGGTCGGCGCACGGACGGAATGGATGCTCGCGCCCGACAAGATTCCGACCGGAGAGACGCGGCCGATCGAGCGGTTCTTTCCGTCGCCTGCGGCGGCGGCATTGAAGGACTACGACCTCGATCACGTATTCGGCGATCTGATCCGTGATGCCTCGGGCCGCGCCGTGATGTCGGTGAAAGGGAAATCGCAGCAGATCGACGTGGCCGTCGGCCCGAACTACCGCGCGATCGTGGTGTACGCGCCGTCGCCGGACGCGCCGAACCCGGGCGGGCAGAACCGCAATTTCATCTGCTTCGAGCCGATGGCGTCCATCACCGACGCGCTCAACCTGGCACAGCGCGGGCTCTACAAGGAGCTGCAGAGCATTCCTCCCGGGCAGGCCTGGGAGGAGCGATTCTGGGTGCGTCCGAGCGGGTTCTGAGGATTTTCATCATGAACGGAATGAGGGCTTGCGGCTGGGGGCTGGCGTTCGCAGTCATCGTGGCTTCGTCAGGTCCGGCTAAAGCCGGACACTACGTACGCACGCTGGACGCTGCTCTGGTAGTGTCCGGCTTTAGCCGGACCGTGACCGCCGCCGATGACGCCGTAAGAAAACAGCTCGCGGGCGAATGGACACTCGTGAAGTACGAGATCTTCGGCGAGAACGGCCAGACGCGGCCGGGGAACTACGACATCGGCCGCATCAACTACGGCGACCGTGAAATGTCGGCGCACCTGATGCGATCGGGACGGCCAAAGGAAACTCCCGCGACGGAAGCGGCGCGCGCCGCGGCGTTCCAAGGTTACCTTGGCTACTTCGGTCCCTATACCGTCGACGCCGACAAGAAGATCGTCGTCCACCACGTCGCCGGCTCGTCGCTGCCGAACTGGATCGGCACCGAGCAGGTGCGGCACTACGCCTTCTCGAGCGACGGCAAACAGCTCACGCTGTCGCTGAAGGCTGGAGAGCGGATCACCCAGACGCTGACATGGGAACGGACGAGGCCTTGAGAGGGCTATTGACGGGCCTTCGCGGGAATCGATGTGACGTGTCCGTCACATGACTGTAGCGTGAGCCGGAGGAACCGATTTCCGCCCGTCAACCTCCGAGCGGCATGTCGAAGCACGGCGCGCCGGTCCCAACTTCTGGACGGCGAGGGGAGTTGACGTTCAAAGCAATTTGGTCTCGTCATTTCACGATGTAAGCGCATGGCCAAACCAAGAGCAGCGTCCGCCACGCGAAACAAACCGCGGAAACGGCTTGCGCCGCGACCCGCTCTCGCTCGGAGGCCTCGGGCCGCCGCCCTCATCTCCACGCATCTGGCGTCTCAACCGCCGGTGCCCACGCAGCGGTACCTGCGCGGCTACGCGTTCGATCCCAGTCTCGCCACTCAGCTGGAAACGGCGCTGGTCAGCGAGATCCTCTACAAGGTGCCGTGGGAACCGCTCAAGCCGGGGCCGATTGGTGAATATGTCGAGGTGGTGGACGTGGATCCACCGAGCGACTGCTTCTACGCGCCGGTCGACCTCGATCATCCGAACGTCCTTGCGCGGCAAGGGCTGACGCCGTCGGAAGGCAATCCACAGTTCCACCAGCAGATGGTCTACGCGGTGGCGATGACGACGATCGATCGCTTCGAACAATCGCTGGGCCGCAAAGCATTCTGGACGGATCGATTCGTGCGCGGCGTCACCGAACCCGGCGGCGAGTTCGTGCAGCGGCTGCGTTTCTACCCGCACGCGATGCGCATGGCCAACGCCTATTACAGCCGCAATCGCGGCGGGCTGCTGTTCGGCTACTTTCCCGCGACCGACGACCGCACATCCGGGCAGTTTCCCGGCGGGATGGTCTTTACCTGTCTCTCGCACGACATCATCGCCCACGAGACGACGCACGGGCTGCTCGACGGCTTTCACGAGTACTTCATGGAAGCGACCAACCCGGACGTGCTGGCGTTTCACGAAGCCTTTGCCGATATCGTCGCGCTGTTTCAGCACTTCACGCTGCCCGAAGTGCTCGCGCATCAGATTGCGAAGACCCGTGGCGATCTGGCCGGTGCCGAAAACCTGATGGCGCAACTGGCGACGCAGTTCGGGCACGCCCGCGGCGGCCACGGCGCGCTTCGCGACGCGATCGGCGGGTTCGATCCGGCGGTCGGCAAGTGGGTGCGGCACAAGCCGGATCCGTTCGAGCTCGACGAGACACTCGAGGTTCACGCGCGCGGCGCGATCCTGGTGGCGGCGGCGTTCGACGCCTTTCTGTCGATCTATCAGAACCGCACGCGAGACCTGCTGCGCCTCGCCAGCGGCGGAACCGGCATGCTCGAAGGCGAGCTCCATCCGGATCTGGTCAGCCGGCTGGCGCAGGAAGCCGCGAAGGCGGCGGGACACGTGCTCACCATGTGTATCCGCGCGCTCGACTACTGCCCGCCGGTCGATCTGACGTTCGGCGAATACCTTCGCGCCATCATCACCGCCGACATGGACCTGATGCCGGAGGACGAGCATCGCTACCGTGTGGCGTTCATCGAAGCGTTCCGGCGCCGCGGCATCTACCCGCGCGACCTGCGCACCCTGTCCGAAGACAGCTTGCGCTGGGCGCGGCCAGGCGAAGATCCGTCGCTGGCGCCGGGCCAGATGGACGCCATGCTGAAGACCTTCATCGAGTCGATCCGGCTCCGCAGTCAGGTCGATCGCCTGCGCTACAAGCGGACACGAAGGGAAATCTGGGAGGAGACGCGAGGCATTCGCGCCGACTTGCATGGTGCGATTCAGGCCTATGTGCAGAAAGCGGTCCTGCTGCAGCGCGTCACCGGGCTGGCGCTGACGACCTACGAAGTGCCGGAAGGCGTGAAGTTGCACCGCGACGGACTGCCGGTCTTCACCGTCAAGGCATTTCGAGAGGCGCGGCGTCAGCAGGGCAACGGCCGCGTCCTCAACCAGGTGTTCATCACGCTCCTGCAGACCGAGAGGGTCGAGCACGAAGGACAGATCCATTCAATTCGCAGCGGCAGCACGCTGATTATCGACCTGGACGAGATTCGCATCACGTATGCGATCGGCAAGGGGCTCCACGACACGGAGCGCATCAAACGAACCATTGCGTTCAAAGAGGGGGCGGCGGCGGAAGCATCGTTGGCCGCGACGTATTTCGGCGCATCGAACGAGCCATTTGCCGCGCTGCACAACACCGGCGCATAGGTGGGTCCATGGCGATCAAAAAGAACGCAAAAAGCGCCTCGAAATCCGCCGGTGCCAAGACCACACGCAAGCAGAAGACGACGAAGACGAAGACGAACGCCAAGCCGAGCGCGGCTGGTACCGACCCGATCGTGGCCCCTGGCAGTCCCGGTCAATTCCGCGCCCGCGTCCGCATGTACCGCCAGGGACTCGGCGACTGCTTCCTGATCACGTTTCCCCAGAGCGGCAAGCCGGTTCATGTGCTGATCGACTGCGGCGTGCTCGTCGGCACCGCCGACAAGATGAAAACGATCGTGGCGCATATACGCGACACCATCCTCGACGGCAAGACCGCTGGCAAAGCGCACATCGACGTGCTCGTCGCCACGCATGAACACAAGGACCACCTCTCAGGTTTCAACCAGGCGCGCGACCTGTTCAACAACGACTTCGACATCGGCTCGGTGTGGCTCGGCTGGACCGAGAACCTGACGAAGGCGGAGATCAAGAAAATCAAGGAAGCGAAGAAGAAAGCCGCGCTGATGTTGCGCGCTGCCATGAGCGGCCCTATGGCCGCGGCGTCAGACACGCCATTCGGCGCCGTCAAGTCGCTGCTGGCATTCGCCGATGACGACGACACGAGCGGGTCGGGGACTATCGCCGAAGCGCTGGAGTACCTGAAACTGCGCGGCAAGAACGCCGGTGACCTGCGCTATCTCGAGCCCGGTACCGGTCCGATTGAGGTAAAGGGCGTCAAAGGCGTCCGTGCCTTCGTTCTCGGACCCCCCCGCGACCCCATCCTGCTCAAGGGCAGCGAAGTCACGGAAGCCGACAAGAACAACGATGTGATCTATCACCTGTCGCGCACCGGCGAAGTCGGCGTCGACGCGCTCGCCGCAGCCGTCACGACAGTGCCGGGTTCGGACGGCGATCGCTACTACCCATTCGCGGCGGAACACCGGATCCCCCGTGTCATCAACGATCCGCTCCATCCGCGGAAGACCAGGCGCAATCCCAACTTTTCCGGTATCGCGTCGTTCGTGACCGCCACCTATGACAAGCCGGCGGAGGCCTGGCGCCGCATCGATCACGACTGGTTGGCCGCATTCGGGCAGCTCGCGCTGGACCTGGACAGCGATACCAACAATACCAGCCTGGTGCTGGCCTTCGAATTCACCGAGACGCGCGAAGTGCTGCTGTTTGTCGGCGACGCCCAGGTCGGCAACTGGAAATCCTGGGCGACGGTGAAGTACGACATTCCCGGTCAGACCAAGCCGATGCCGGCGCACGATTTACTCGCGCGAACGGTCTTCTACAAAGTCGGTCACCACTGCAGCCACAACGCGACGCTCAAGAACGGCGGACTCGAGTTGATGCAGCACGACGACCTTGTCGCCTTCATTCCGCTCGACAAGGCCACCGCCAAAGCGCAGGGCAAGAAAGACGAACACGGGGTGCCGAAGGGCTGGGACATGCCCGCCGCGCCGCTGTTCAAGGCCTTGAACGAACGCGCGAAGAACCGCGTCGTCATTTCCGACGTCAACGAGAAGCTCACGCCTGAAGCGGGCCAAGCCGGCGTGATCGCGACCGATACCTACATCGACTATTTTCTTGCGTGAAACGGACCCGTCAGGCGGCGTCTGCCGCAGCCAAGGAGTCGGCCGATGAATGGCAACCCTTCTCAAACCCTGACAACCCCGGCACCCAACACGCCGGGAGTACACCAGATGGGCAAACGGCGCCCGCCCGGTCCACGGAGGATTTCGGCTCGCGCGAAAAAAGGAACCAAGGAGCTCGAAACATCGAGGGTTGTCGACGTCAAACCCGGGCTGCAGGACGTTCGAGTGACGCTGGGCTGATGGTCAATCACGCAGAAGTACGGTGCGAGCCGGACGGGGATTCGTATGATCCGTCCGGAACGCCGCACCCCTAACCCGGTACCAAGGAGGTCTACGATGCCGCGAACCAAGACCGCAAAACGCCCCAAGGCCGACGCGCAACCGGCCAACTCGCCGCAACTGCTGAAGGCGGCGCCATCGACCAGGCCGGATCCCGAGGTCCATGTGTTCGGCAACGGCTTCAGGTGCGATACCGAGACGCGGGGGCACGCCACGCCACAAGGGCGATCGCCGCTCGAGATCGTCGTCGACGCGTCCGAGGGCTTCATTCCGCTCTGGACAAAGGACACAACGCTGCGCTGGCGATTTCGTGAAAGCACGATGAAGTACTTCAAGAGCCCGGGGACCGCCAAGGCCGAGATTCGGAAGCTGCTCGGTGAGGCTCTCCTGGCCTGGGGCGACGCGGCGCCGGTCAAATTCGCCGAGCGGACCGACGTGTCGGACTTCGAGATCGTGATGAAGAAGAACGACGACTGCGACGCGAACGGATGCGTGCTGGCAAGCGCGTTCTTCCCCGACTCCGGCCGTCACCAGCTGACGATCTACCCGAAGATGTTCACGCAGGTCAGGCAGGAACAGGTGGAAACGCTGATCCACGAAATCGGCCACGTTTTCGGGCTGCGGCACTTTTTTGCCCTGATCAGCGAGACCTCGTTCCCGGCTCAGATATTCGGGACACACAAGCCATTCAGCATCATGAATTACGGCAGCCAGAGCGTGCTGACGGCCGACGACAAGTCCGATCTGAAGCGTCTCTATCAACTGGTGTGGTCGGGTGAGCTGACGCAGATCAACGGCACGCCCATCAAGCTGGTGAAGGCGTTCCATACCATCGGGGCTCCGCCCGAAAATCTCATTGCCGTCACTCAAATGCAGCCCGCGCCCCAGCCCCTTCCGAGGGCCGCGTATATCAGCGCGGTCTGACCGGGATTAGCCGGCGGGGCGGTGACGCTCCGCCGGCTTTGACACTGAAGAACTCAAAGCTCAAAACTCGGAACTGAGCGTCAGGGCTTCGGGCTGACGAACTTGATCGCCTTCAGCGCCGCAGTATCCGTCGGCAGATCCGCCTGGCCGGCGGGAAAACTCCCCTTCTTCAGAAGATACGCGATCACATCGACGGTCTGTTCCGGCGTCAGCGATCCCGGCTTGTCGGCCGGCATCGAGAGGTGCGTGCGATCGTAGAGATCGCCCATCGACAGGTCGTTCCAGTCGCTGTTGAACTCCTTGCCGGCGAGTGGCGGCGTCTGGCCACCGCCGGACAGGTCGTCGCCGTGACAGGTCATGCACGAGGTGCCGTAGACTTTCTCGCCGCGCGCCGCCTGCGCGTCGCTGTAAATGCCGTCGAGCGTCGTCTTGCCTTGCGCCGAGACGAGGATGAGCGCCTGCAGGACGACGACCGATGCGAGCACAATCGTGAACCTCATGACGGGAGCTCCGCGAGGCGGGCCGCATGCCGCGCCAGATAGGCCACGCGCGCGTCGAAGGTGGCGAAACGGTGATCGGTGGTCTGCCCCTGCGCGTAGCGGTAGTAAATCTGCTGGATGACGACGGCGATCTTGAAGACCGCGAAGATTTCATAGTAGCGGATCGTGGCGAGGTCGCGCCCTGAGCGTACGGCGTAGCGGTCGAGAATCTCCTCCCGGGTGAAGTAGCCCGGTCGATCGGTCACCGACGTCAGCGCATCACGTTGCTCGGGCGGCGCGGTCGGGAACCAGTAAGTGAGCACGATCCCGAGATCGACCAGCGGATCGCCGAGCGCGCTCATCTCCCAGTCGAACACCGCGACGAGGCGGCCGACATCGTCAGCGTCGAGCATGACGTTGTCCAGTTTGAAGTCGCCGTGGACGATCGATGGTCTGGCCGGATCCGCGGGCAGATGTGCGCGCAGCCATTCGGCGAGCGCGTCCATCTCCGGCAGCGACGTCGTCTTCGATCGATGCCAGCGTTCGGACCAGCCGCGCACCTGGCGCTCGACGAAGCCCGCCGGTTTACCGAGGGTGCTGAGCGGCGGCGCGCTGACGTCAATTGCGTGGAGATCGGCCAGCGTGTCGATCATCGCCTCGCTCAGCCGGCGCCGCGCTGCGGGGTTCGCGAGCGCCGCAGGCTCTTCGGCCCGCACGACGACCCCGCGCCGGCGCTCCATCGCGTAGAACACGGAGCCGAT
>Ga0105248_10010682_pt1 | contig 10131 bp, 6 predicted proteins | sample KBSS34metaG_FD_81524 | JGI IMG/M metagenome (GOLD analysis project Ga0105248, IMG submission 81524) | Switchgrass rhizosphere microbial communities from Kellogg Biological Station, Michigan, USA - KBS S3-4 metaG | ecosystem: Host-associated > Plants > Roots > Rhizosphere > Soil | place... | reverse complement strand
CGTGACACGGGACGGCCCGGCGGCGGCGACTGGTCGGTCATCTACAACTGCGCGGTGCCGTCGCGATACCCGTTCGCGGGTGATACCGACCCGCGAACCGCGCCGTTGGTCTTCCTCGGTCGCCTCGACAGGATCAAAGGCGCGCATCACGCCATCGCCGTCGCACGGCGTCTTCAGCGGCGTCTGGTCATCGCGGGCAGCATCTCTCCGTACGCGCACGAGCAGGAGTATTTCGACACGGACATCAAGCCACAGATCGATGGTTCGCTGATCTCATACATCGGCCCGGTCGACGACCGTCAGAAACGCGCGCTGCTTGGCGGGGCGGCCGCGGTGCTGATGCCGATCGAATGGGAGGAACCGTTTCCGGTCGTTCTCCCCGAGGCCATGCTGTGCGGGACGCCTCTCGTCGCCTTTCGTCGCGGCGGAGTGCCGGAGGGGATCGATCACGGTCGCACGGGCTTTCTGTGTGATACGGCCGACGAGATGGCCGCGCTCGTGCAACGACTCCCGGAGATCGATCGGGTGATTGTCCGGCGTGAAGCGGAGCGCCGGTTCAGCGACACGGCCGTCGTCGCCGAGTACGAACGGTTGTACGAGCGTCTTGCTGATCGGATCCCGCTGGCAGTGGAGTCGCCGGCCTGACCGTCAAGCAGCAGTTCGGGCGCTGGCGGTTTGCGCATCTGCCCGTCATGTGGGCGATGTTCGACCGGCTTCGGTTCGAAGCGAACTCGTGGCTGGACACCCGCGAAGAGCTGCCGCTGCATTCGCCCTGCGTCGACGCGGTGAAGTCGGCGTGACGACCGTGCCGGCCGGGCCGATGGTCAACGCCGGCTCGGGCCCGGCCGATCCCAGCCCCTGGATCAACATCGACGGGTCGTGGCAGGCGCGGCTCTCTGGACACCGGTGGCTGGCGCGCGCCGGATCGCGGCTGCTCGGGATTGAAATCGGGCATTGGCCGCGCGGAGTCAGATACCGCGACGTGCGCCGTGGCCTCGGATACGCGGACGGATCGCTGGCGGTCGTCTACTCGTCGCACATGCTCGAACACCTGTACCGCGATCAAGCCCTTCGCTTCCTCGAGGACGTCCATCGAGCCCTGATGCCCGAAGGCATCTGCCGGATCGTCGTGCCGGATGTCGAGCAGATCGTGCATTGGTATCTCGCTCATCAGCGCGAGCCACTGGAGTCGCGCCGCCAGTCGAGCAGCGACCTGCTGATGGGGCTGATGCTGTTGCGCCCGAAGATCGGCGGCCGTGGATCGGGGCTGCTACGATTCGCACGCGGCCTCGCCGACCTGCACGAGCACAAGTGGATGTACGACCGCGAGGGACTGATCGCGCTTTTTCGTGAAGCCGGCTTCCGCTGCCCAGCGCCGCGCCCCTTCCTCGACAGCGCCATCCCCCGGGCCGCGCTCGAACAGGTCGAGCAGCGCGATCGTGTCGACGACGGTGCGGGCATTTGCGTGGAGTCGCGCAAGTAGATGCGGCGTGTGCTGATCGTGAGCCCGCATTTTCCGCCCGACTCGAGCGCGGCGTCCCACCGCGTGCGGCTGCTGGCGCCGCATCTCGCGAATGCAGGATGGTCGCCGACCGTTGTCACCCTCGAGCCGTCCGCATACGAAGGGCGGCTCGATCCCGAGCTCGGCGCGCTCGTGCCGCCATCGCTCGATGTCGTGCGCGCGCCGGCGTGGAGTCCCGCGTCGACGCGCTGGGCCGGCCTTGGCGATCTGGGTCTGCGCGCGTTCACCGGGCTCAAACGGACATGCCGGGAGCTGCTGAAACGCCATCGCTACCACGCCGTGTTCATCACCGTCTACCCGGTCTATCCGGCGCTCATCGGTCCACAGCTGAAGGCGGAATTCGGCCTGCCGTTCGTCCTCGACTATCAGGATCCCTGGGTCGGCGCATGGGGCCGATCGGTCGGCGGCGGCCCGGGAGGCGCCATTGACTGGAAGAGCCGCGCGTCGCGCCGCCTCGGCGAGTGGCTCGAGCCACACGCCGTCGACGCGGCTGATGCGCTGGTCGCTGTCTCGCAGGGCACGATCGACGGGATCGTCGAACGCATCCCGAGCGCGGGACGGTTGCCGCACGCGGTGATTCCGCTCGGTTTCGAGGCCGCCGATTTCGATGCGGTCGGTGGACGCCGGCCGGCAACCGCCGGCTTCGATCCATCAGACGGCCTGGTCCATCTTTGTTATGTCGGCACGCTGCTGCCGACCGGCCTCGAGACGCTGCGCCTGCTGCTCGGCGGCCTGGCGCGCGCGCGCCGCGACGATCCGGCCGCCGGCCGCGTGCGTTTGCACTTTTTCGGGACCAGCAATCAGTCGTCGTCGAGCGCCTATCGCGTCCTGCCGTGCGCCCGCGAGTGCGGCGTTGCCGACGCGGTGACGGAGTCGCCTGGACGGCTCGATTATCTCGACGCGCTGTCCGTGCTGACCCACGCGAGCGCGATTCTGTTGCTCGGCAGCACGGAACGGCACTACACCGCCAGCAAGCTCTATCCGGCGCTGCTGGCGAAGCGGTCGATTCTGGCGTTGTTCCACGAGGCCAGCAGCGTCGTGTCGATCCTCCGCGACGCCGGTTCCGAGCCGACCGTCCGCGTCGTGGCGTACGACGATCGGCCATCGACCGACGCGCGAATCGCCGAAGTGGCCTGCCATCTCCGCGCTCTCGGCGCGAACAGTTCCTATCGCTGCGCTGACGTGTCGCTCGATCGCGTGTCGAGTGTCTCCGCGCGCATGCTCGCCGGTCAACTGGCCGGCCTCTTCGATCGAGTCGCCGCATGACGCCCTTGCGCCTGACCGTGGTGCTGACGCATCCGATTCAGTACTACGCGCCCTGGTTCCGTCACATCGAGCGGCGGGCGCCCGAGATTGCCTTGACGGTCCTGCACGCCACAGTGCCGACGCCGGAGCAGCAGGGCGTCGGGTTCGATCGTGCGTTCGAGTGGGATGTGCCGCTGACCGAGGGCTATCGCTCGCTGACAGTCCGGCCGCCTCTGCCAGGGGATCGGGTTGACAGCTCCTCTTTCACTGGCCTCGATGTTCCAGAAATCGGTCGCGCGATCGCGGATACCGATCCGGATGTCGTGTTGATCACCGGCTGGTATTCGGTCACGCTGGTCCGCGCCCTCGTTGCGTGCCGCCGCCTCGGCATTCCGACGCTCTATCGCGGCGATTCGCATCTGCTGAGTGGACCGAATGACTGGAAGCGGCCGCTGTGGAACCTCAAGACCGGATTCCTGCTTCGCCAGTTCGACGGTTTCCTGTCGCCCGGACAGCGCGTCAACGATTACCTGCGCTGGTACCGCGTCGCGGAGCACCGCATTTTCCGTGTGCCGCACGCCGTGGACAACGAGATGTTCGCCGCGACCGCAGCGCCGTTTCAGCAGCCCGAGGCACGGGCGGCGGCTCGGAAACGATTGGGTATCGCGCCTGACGCGTTCGTCCCGCTGTTCGTCGGCAAACTGGTGCCGTCGAAGCGCCCGGCCAATATCGTGCGCGCTGCCGCACGTCTCGACCGCGGCACTTCCGTCATGCTCGTCGGCTCCGGTGTGCTCGAGGGCGAGCTTCGCACGCTCGCGGCCGAACTCGGCGTCGATCTGAAACTCGTCGGATTCCTGAATCAGACCGAGCTCGGGGAGGCGTATGCCATCGCCGACTGTCTGGTGCTGCCGAGTGATTATCCGGAAACCTGGGGTCTGGTCGTCAATGAGGCGCTCGCCACCGGTCTGCCCTGCGTCGTCAGCGATGCCGTTGGCTGCGCCCCCGACATGATCCGCGACGGCGAGAGCGGGTACGTCTATCCGCTGGGAAATGTCGAGGCGCTCACGGCGGCGCTCGCAAAAATCCGGGGGCGGAAGGCGGAAGAACATGACTGGCGCCCGGTCTGCCGCCGGATCGTCGCCGAGTTCAGCTATGACGCGACGACAGCAGGCCTGGTGCGCGCCTGCCGCTCTGTCATCAGGCGATCCCCCGGGCCCGAGCCGAGTGTCGACGTTCCACTGCGCGTTGTCGCCTGCTGCGGCCAGATGGTTATCGTCGGAGGGGTCGAGCGGATGACGTTTCTGATGCTCAACGTCTTGCGCCCGTACGGCGCGCGCGTCCACTGCATTGTGAACGGTTGGGAGAATTTTCGGATTACGCCAATGGTCGAGGAGGTTCACGCGACCTGGTCGGTCGGGCCATACTGGTACCCGCTGACTCGGCGCCGTCTGACACCGCTGAAGATGGCGAAGATGGCGTGGGAGATGCTCCGTGTCAGCGGGCACCTGCTGCGCGAGTCACGGCGGATTCGTGCGACTCACGTGTTCATTCCGGACTTCCTGACAGCGATCCGAAACGGACCGGCGCTTCTCTGGCTGCGCGCCCGCGGCACCACGGTCATTGCGAAGCTGGGCAACGCTCCTGATGAAGGCAGGTTTTATCGTCTGCTCTGGCGGTGGGTTGTGGATCCGCTGATCGACGTCTTCGTGTGCAACTCGGAGTTCACGCGCGGCGAACTGTTGCGCCATGGGATCGCAGCGCGGAAGGCGGTGACGATTCCCAACGCCATGCCTCCCCGGCGCCAGGCGGCCGCCGCCGGTGCGGAACGCATTCCAGGGCGTGTCATATACGTCGGCCAGATCATTCCTGACAAAGGACTCGAGATCCTGCTCGATGCGATGGCGATCCTGAGGTCGCGCGGCGTCGAGGCGACGCTCGACGTGGTCGGCGACATGGACGGATGGGAGTCCCCCAGCTTCCGTGGTTATCGCGCCCGCCTGCGCGAGCGCGCGAACGGCCCGGACCTCCAAGGGGCGGTGACGTTTCTCGGCTATCGCGACGACGTGCCTGCGCTGATGGCGCGTGCGTCGGTGCACTGCTGTCCGAGCCTGCCAGCCATTCGCGAGGCGTTCGGTCTCGTCGTGCTCGAGGCGAAGGCCGCCGGTTTGCCGTCAATCGTCACGCGCAGCGGCAATCTTGGGACGCTCGTCGATCACCGCCGAACCGGTTGGGTGTGTCGCGAGGCGACCGCCGCGGATCTCGCCGAAGGCCTCGGGTTTTTCCTGTTAGATCCCTCGCGCCTGGCTGCCGCGCGGGTCGCTGCCATCGCGTCGGCGGGCGACTACAGCGAGGAGCGGTTTGCCAACGCCTGGGCGACGATGTTCGGCTGCGCCGTGAAGGAATCGATCTGCGCGTGAATCACCGCGAAGTCGTGGCCATCTTCCTGGCCGCGATTCTGGGAGGGCTGTACGCTGACGACTGGCTGATCAGCGCCTCGATTCTCGTCCTCTGGGTGATTTGGAAGCTGACGTTGGTGCCCGACGGATTGTTCGTGGTGCCGTTGGCGCTGACGTTTCAATGGGTCCAGTCGACGATCGGCTTGTTCTACCTGGGCTTCACCGGCCGCACGCTGGACGCCATTCAGCGCAGCGACTGGAGGCCGATGGTGATGATCGCTCTCGGTTGCTGCCTGGCGCTGGCGCTCGGTTTCAGGCTGGGGCTGCAGCTGCTCAGGCCGCCGCGAGCCGGCGAGGATCGGCCCGAGTTCGCGCTGTCATTCAAGCTGCTGGTCATTGCCTACGTTGCCTCGATTGTCCTCGAGGGCGGCTTGAACACGGCGGTTCGCGGGCTTCCCTCGATGCGGCAGATCGTCATCACGTTCGACGAGGCGCGGCTTGCCATCCTCTACCTGCTGCTGCGGCGGTTCTTTCGACCGGTCCCGCAATGGCGACTGATCGTCGGTGTCGTGGGCTTCGAGGTGATCCTGGGCATCACAGGGTTCTTTGCCGGCTTTCGCGAGCCGCTCGTGCTGGCCGGCCTGGCGATGCTGGAGATCTTCGACCGGCGCAATATGCGGCACTGGACGGCTGCTGCCGTCATGGCCGTGATCACCGTCGGATTTGGTCTGGTGTGGATGGGCATTCGAACTGAATACCGCCGGGACTACGTGCAGATCGATAATTTCAAGGCGGATCGCGGAGCGCGCATCGCCCGCATCGGCGACCTCGTATCTGGGTTCTTGCACAGCGACGGCGACGAGTTCACCAAGACCTTCGACAACTTCATCGATCGGATGTGGCCGATCTACTATCCGGCCTTGGCCGTGACGCGCGTGCCGCGCACACTGCCGCATACCAACGGCGCCATCATCAGCGCCGCCCTCCAGCACATCACCATGCCGCGGGTGTTCTTCCCCAACAAGGGCGAGCTGTCGTCGGACAGCGAGATGGTGCGGAAGTATTCGGGCGTGTGGGTCGCCGGCGCGGAGATGGGCACCAGCATTGCCTTCGGCTACGCCGCTGAGTCGTACCTCGATTTCGGCATCCCGTGGATGTTTCTGCCGGTGTTCCTGTTTGCCCTTGCGATGGGGCTGGTGTACCGCGTGGTGTCCGTGCAAATCAAGCACCTTGACCTGATGGCTGGGTACGCGACCGTGACCTTCTGGTTTGCGATGTACCTCTTCGAACGATCGTGGGTGGTCATGCTTGGAGAGGCCGTTGGCCTGATCGTCTACGTCGGCGTCCCACTGGTGCTGCTCGACCGCTTCCTCCTGGTGCGCTACGAACGGCAGCAGGCAGACGGCGATCTGCTCTTTCAGCAACCCGAACATTTCGAGATCTGACCACGCGCGTCCTTCACGTCTCGCCGTACTTTCCGCCGGCGATCCCCTACGGCGGTCCGCCGGCCTCGATCCTCGGTCTCTGCCAGGGACTGCAGCGTGCCGGCCTCGACATCGAAGTGGTGACGACGACCGCCAATGGCGAGGCGGATCTACCGGCATCGACGCAGGACGGGGATCAGTACGACGGCGTCCGCGTGCGGTACGTGCAGACCGCGTTTCCGCGGCGATTCTTCGGGGCACGCGTCCGCGCGCCGCTCACCGCCGCGCTGGAGCGTGCCGATGTCTGCCACATCCACGGCGTCTGGAATGTCCCTGAGTGGTGGGCGTCGTATCTGGCGCGCTCGCGATCTCTCCCGTACGTGGTGTCGCCGCGGGGGATGCTGCAGCCGCAAGCCGTCCGTCGCGGCCGCCTGCGCAAATCGGTCGCCTATCAGCTGCTCGAGCGCGCCAACCTGCGCGGGGCGGCGCTGCTGCACGCGACATCGGAGCAGGAAGCCGACGCGCTCCGCGGTCTGCGCCTGGGCGTTCCGATAGCCGTCGTGCCGAACGGCGTCGATCTGGAATCGGTGCGGTCGGCGCCGCGGGACTATCGCGAGCGCCTCGGGATTCCTCCCGATGCGTTCGTCGTGCTGTATCTGGGGCGCATGCACCGAATCAAGCGGCTCGATCTGCTGGCTGATGCGTTCGACGATCTGCGGAGGACCCATCCGTCTGCACATCTGTTGGTGGCCGGACCCGACGAGCAGGGATTGATTCCGGGGCTGATGCGCCGCCTGTCGACGCACGAATCATCGGTACACCCGATCGCCGCGGTGGGCGGGCGCGACAAGTGGGCGCTCCTCCGCGACGCGGACGCGACCGTTGTCTGCTCCGACTCCGAGAGTTTCGGCATGACGGTGGTGGAATCGCTGGCCGCCGGTGTGCCCGCCGTCGTCACACGCACCTGTCCGTGGTCCGAGATCGAGCAGCGCCAGTGCGGTCTGTGGGTCGAACAGGACGCCGCGGCGATTGCGAACGGGCTTCGCCGCCTCGCGGACGATCCAGTGGCACGCCGCCAGATGGGGGCGCGTGCGGCCGCGTTCGCTCGGGAACGCTACGGCTGGGATGCGATTGCGCCGGTGATGTCGCGCCTCTACGCCGGGCTGCTTTAATCGTGTCAGCTATTCTCCTCACGCCGAACCTCTCGGGGGCCGACGGCATCTCCACTGTCGCGCGCCTGGTCACGCGCGCGTGCGAGGACGTGACGGTGCTCGCGTTGCACGAGGCGGACCGCACCACGTTCGACGACGTCGACGTCGAGGGCTCCGGCGGACGCTCGTCGCATTTCGTGACCGCTGCGACGCGGTGGGCCGTCTCGGCCGATCGGCCGGCGACCGTCATCGTCAACCACCTGCATCTCGCGCCGGCAGCGCTGGCCTTCGCGGCCCGCGGCGCCTCGCTGTTGACGATCGTGCACGGCGTCGAGGGGTGGAAGCCGCTCACCTGGCTGCAGCGGGTCGCGCTCGACCGCAGCGAGCGGATTGTCGCGGTCTCGGCTTATTCGCGCGATCGGTTCCGAGCGGCCAATCCCCATTTCGCGCAGCGGCGCATCGACGTCTGCCACCTCGGCCTCGAGCCGATCGTGACGTCCCAGGGGCCGGCCGAGTGGGTGCCTTCGGCGCTCATCGTCGGCCGAATGGCGCGCGACGAGCGATACAAGGGGCACGATCTGCTCCTCGACATCTGGCGTGATGTGACCATCGAGGTTCCTGATGCCGTGCTACGGATCGTCGGCGACGGCGACGACCGCCCGCGACTGGAGCAGAAAGCCGTGTCGATGAGTCTCGGAACCCGGGTCGAATTTCTCGGCCGGATCAGCGACGAGCGTCTCGCGCACGAGTACCAGCGGTGCACAGCCGTGGTGATGCCCAGCCGGGGCGAGGGCTTCGGGCTGGTCTTCATCGAGGCGATGCGTGCCGCCCGTGGCTGCATCGGCGGCTACGGATCGGCTTCCGAGATCATCGTCGACGGCGACACCGGGTTTCTGGTCGATCCGAATAATGGGGCGAATCTTCGTCGGGCGGTGGTGCGGATGCTCCGCGATCGGACAGCCACCGCGGCGATGGGGATTCGCGGCCGCGCCCGGTTCCTGCAGCACTTCACCGAGGACCATTTCCGCCGCCGGCTGCACGCCCTGTTGCCTGACGCCGCGAATACGACCGCGCCCGAGACGATGTCGAAGGCGCATGGTTTCTGAAACGCCGTGAACATCCTCGGCCTCAACGCGTATCACGGCGACGTCGCGGCGGCGTTGATCCGTGACGGACAGCTTATCGCGGCCATCGAAGAGGAGCGGTTCCGACGGATCAAGCACGTGGCGGGTTTTCCTCACCACGCGATCGCTGCCTGCCTGGAGATGGGCGGCATCGCGGCATCGGATGTCGACGTGTTTGCCGTGTCGCGCGATCCGCGCGCCCACCTCTGGCGCAAGGCGCTGTTCCTGCTGAAGAACCGGCCGAAGGGGATCGTCGCGTCGAGGGCTCGCAACCTGGCCAGCCTGCGTGCTCTCCCCGCGGCGATTGCGAAGTCGCTGAACCTCGACGCAGCGGTGGTGCGTCAACGGACGCGGTTCGTGGAACATCACCCGGCTCATCTCGCCAGCGCCGCCTTCGTGTCGCCCTTCGAAGAGGCGGCGGTGTGCGCGATCGACGGATTCGGCGACTTTGTCAGCACGTCGTGGGGCCGGGTCGCCGGAACGCGGTTGTCCGTCGAGGGACGAGTGTTCTTCCCCCACTCGCTGGGGCTGCTATATCTGGCGATCACGCAGTACCTCGGCTTCCCCAACTACGGCGATGAATTCAAGGTGATGGGCCTCGCGCCGTATGGCGAGCCGGGGTTCGTGCGCGAGATCGAATCGCTCGTTCAGTTGAAAGACGACGGCCGTTTCGAGCTCGACCTGTCGTACTTCCGGCACTGGTCGGAAGGCGTCCAGATGACGTGGGAGGATGGGGAGCCGACGCTCGGCGCGGTCTTTACGCCCAAGCTCGAGTCGTTGCTCGGCCCGGCGCGGCGTCGCCAGGATCCGCTGGAGGCGAAGCACGAGGCGATCGCCGCGTCTCTGCAGGTCGCGTTCGAACGCGCCGCCCTCCATGTGCTGCGGCACGTGCAGAAATCGACCGGCAGCACGCGGCTCTGTTTTGCCGGCGGGTGCGCGATGAACAGCGTCGCCAACGGCAAGATCCGCGAGCAGACCGGATTCCGCGAGCTCTTCATCCAGCCAGCGGCGGGAGACAATGGCACGGCGCTGGGGGCGGCGTTGTACGCCTGCCACCAGATGAACGGCAGCCACCGCGGCTTCGTGATGGAGCACGGTTACTGGGGGCCGTCGTTCGACGACCGTGCAATCGGCGCGGCGCTGGACGCGCAGCATGCAGCGACTGCGGAGCACGGCTGCAGCCGCCGGGCCTGGGACGACGAGGCGGCGCTCGACCGGTGGACGGCGGAGCAGATTGCCGCGGGTCGGGTGGTGGGCTGGTATCAGGGG
>Ga0105248_10010678_pt1 | contig 10131 bp, 13 predicted proteins | sample KBSS34metaG_FD_81524 | JGI IMG/M metagenome (GOLD analysis project Ga0105248, IMG submission 81524) | Switchgrass rhizosphere microbial communities from Kellogg Biological Station, Michigan, USA - KBS S3-4 metaG | ecosystem: Host-associated > Plants > Roots > Rhizosphere > Soil | place... | reverse complement strand
GATGTCCGCGGTGTCCATGCGGATCAGTGGTTCGTCGTCCACGACAAGGGCAATTGGTTGGGAGATTTCGTCGAATTGCTTGCTGCTCATGCCGGGTAACCTTGGCGCCGCGTGGTTGTTCCACGCAGCGCGAAAGCATTTCGGCTACACCGGAGACGACGGCATCGTGTCCTCCTATTGCTGCACGCAGGAACGTTCAGCAATCCGGGTGCACGGTCGCCGAGGCCGGGGCCGTGGCCAGCAACGGAGATTCACCTCCATTCCATCTTAACGTCGGAACATAACGTTGCGCGGCGAGTTCTCATCTCACGGACGTGTGAACCCGCTCCGGGAAAACGAGGAATCTCAATGAAAATCATGATTTTGGCCGCGGCGCTCGTCGCAGCGTCGGCGATGATGGCTGCTGCCCAGACAACCCCAGCACCATCGACCGAGGGCAAAATGCCCGCAGTTGCAACTCCCAACACGAAGAATCCGACCGCGCCTGTAGAGGGAGCCAACAGCTTCACCGAGGCGCAAGCAAAGGACCGCATTGAGCAGGGAGGTTACAGCGGCGTGACGGGACTGAAGCTCGATGACAAGGGCGTATGGCAGGCGTCCGCCACCAAGGACGGCAAGCCCGTCAAGGTCAGCCTCGACTATCAAGGCAACATTGTCGCCATGTGATCGCCAATAGCGATCGAACCCCTTTTGAGGAGACTTTCATGAAAACGATCACCGGACTTTTCGACGACTATAACGATGCAAGCTCGGCCGTCAGCGCCCTGGAAGCAGCGGGCATACCCTCCAACGACATCAGCATCGTCTCCAATAACGCGGACGACGGCCACGTTAGCAACCAGTCGGGTGCTGCGACCGGGGCTGAATCCGGCGCCGGACTTGGCGCGGTTGTCGGCGGTGCAGGTGGCCTTCTGACCGGTTTGGGCATTATGGCCATTCCTGGCGTCGGTCCCGTCGTTGCGGCTGGTTGGCTTGCCGCGACGGCGGTCGGCGCTGTTGCTGGCGCAGTCGCAGGCGGTGCAGCCGGCGGACTTATTGGCGCACTGACGGATTCCGGGGTGTCCGAGGAGGATGCCCATCTCTATGCCGAGGGCATTCGACGCGGCGGCTCGCTCGTGACGGCAAGGGTCGACGAGGCATTTGCACCTGAGGCCGAGGCGATCCTGAAGGGCTTAAACTGGGTCGATCCCGTCGAACGCCGGGCGGCTTACAACGAACAGGGCTGGACGGAGTTCGACGACACGCTCGACCCCTACGCCCCGGATCAGATCGACCAAGAGCGCAAAAGATACCGCAGTCCCGCAAACCTCTGATCGATCGATCAGATCCGGCGAGAACGAAGCCAGGCGAGGTTATCGCCTGGTGCGAAAGAAAATTCAACCAACCCGAGGAGCCAATCATGGCCAAGGAAATCAAAACACTCGACGTGCTTTTCCACGACACGCTGAAGGATGTCTATTTCGCAGAAAACAAGATCGTCGCCACGCTGCCAAAGATGCACGACGCCGCGAAGAGCAAGCAGCTCAAGGACGCCTTTACGAAGCACCTCGCCGAGACGAAGGTCCATGTGCAGCGGCTGGAAGAGGTCTTCAAGATCATCGGCAAGAAGCCGGAACAAAAGACCTGCGACGCAATCATGGGTATCGTAAAGGAGGGCGCTGAGATCATCGAGGACTATCAGGGCGCTCCGGCTCTCGATGCCGGCCTCCTGGCCGCCGCTCAGGCCGTCGAGCACTATGAGATGTCGCGCTATGGCACCCTTAGAACATGGGCGCTTGAACTTGGCAGGAAGGACGCAGCGAAACTCCTTCAGACCACGCTTGACGAAGAGCAGGCGACCGACCTCGCCCTCACCGCGATCGCCACGAAGGTCGTCAACCAGAACGCTGAAAAGGCGGCCTAAAGCCTAAGGTCAACGATCTGGACCCGATGGACGCGCGCACCGCGCGACCATCGGGCAGCCCTAGAGCCTGCGCAGCCCCCACAGTCGCATCAACTGATTTGGCGCGGAGATTTCTGCCGGTAGCACGAAGGGGTCTTGCGAGCGTTTCGGCGCGGTGGCGGCCGCTTTGCTTATCGGAATGCCGTGACCCAAGCCCGCGACTGAATAGAGCGCCACGCGGACTTGCCCTGCTCGCTTCCAAGACCGCAGGACGCCCCATGATTTCTCCTCGTGTCGCCCGGCTTCTTCGGGGATCCCAAGCACTTCGAGCCATTGCGCAATGCATGCATTTGCGTTGACGGGATTGACCACCCTGTCCCGCCCTCCCTGCCAAATCGTCACTGGGGGCCACGCGCGGCAATCTGGCGACGTTTCTCTGACGCGCCGTCCCCATCCGCCTCGCGGAGCCGAAGCCCCGGACCGCATCACGCGCAGGGCCGACATTGCGTCGCCCGCAGCGCCAAACGGCAGGCCGACAATGATCGCCACCCCTGCGAACGATTCGGGATAGTTGGCGACCAGCGCGGAGGTCATCGCCCCGCCGGCTGACAGTCCGGCAATGAAGATGCGCGACCGGTCGATCCGATGGCGGACACATACGTACTCAATCATCTGCCGTATCGACATTAACTCCCCACGGTCGTAGGCAACGGCGCTCAGACGAAACCAGTTAAAGCACCCTTGCGCGTTGTTCGCCTTCGTCTGCTCCGGATAAAGGAGGATGAAGCCGCGCTCCCTCGCGAGCCTTCGAGAAACCGCTTGCGGCATCAAGGCTTTCGGGGGTCTGGCGGCAGCCGTGCAGCAGAACGACCAGCGCTGGGACATGTTCCCGCCTCTCCGGAACGAAGGATTTCATGATAAGACCACCGGGATTGGTGCCGAAAGCGGATGTCTGCCGAAGGACAGAGGGTGTTTTCCGAGTGGAGGGTCGAGTACGCTTTCTTTTGGCCGATGGACCTCGAAACGCCTTCTCGAGTAGCTTGCGGAACTTCTTCTGCGTCTTGAGCGCCTTCGATAGCGATCTGCCGAAACCGTTTTTCATGAGCCGTCGCTTTCGTTGCTTTTCCTGGAGGACTCAAACGCTGAGTAGACGAGGTCGTTCCGCGGGAAGACGCTGATGTGGGACCCTCAAGCCGGGGCGCGCTGTCGGCAGTCCACAATGTCGGTGCTTGACCGAAACCGCCGACAAATTCGAACAGGGCGTTTGAACGTTGAAAGGGCGCTCCAGACGTCTTGCCGTGAGAAGCTGCCGAACGAGCCGCGGCATATCCACATTGGAGTCTTCCAGCAGCTCCGCCGCAGGAACAACAGAGTGCCGCAATTATTCGTCACCGCTGAGGAAGTGCCCGATGGCGGCAAGAGGCCGAATTCCATCGCAGACGATTTTCGTGACGGCCAGCATCGGCACGGCCAGAATTGCTCCCGGCACACCCCACATCCAGAACCAGAAGATTAGCGCTATGATTACAAGTACAGGATTGAGTGTGAAGCGCCGGGCGAGCAGCATCGGCGTGATGATCTCTCCCTCGGCCACATGGATTAGAAAATAGAGCGCAGCCGGTAGAAGAGCCAGCCACAACGGATCTATTACCAGAAGGCCGGCGAGGAAAAAAATTCCGACCCCTAGAAGGGGTCCCATGATCGGGACATAGTTTAGAAGAAACGCCACGACACCCCATAGAACCGGATCACCGAGCCCTGTCAGCCACATGGCTATGCCTGTGGCCAGACCAACGGCGCCATTCATGACTGTGATGGTGACCAGATAGACAGAGATATTCTTCTCGACATCCTGGGACATTTCGACGACCTGGCGCTTCTCCTTGAAGTTAGGCAGTATTTCGACCATCCGTTTTAAGAACGTGCTTCCGGATACGAGCAAAAAAAACAATATGATGATGGTTTCGAAGAAACTGGCTGCGAAGTGGGTAGTTCCAGCAAATAGCGTCGCTGCGATCGTTGAAGCGCCTCCCCCACTTGAGACGGAACCCTGCTGCATGAAGTTGTCAAGCTGATGCAGGAACGTCTGGAGTGCTTTCACGGGTTGATTGAGGAACTTCAGACGCTCCTGCAATCTGGGAATACCTTCGGGCAGCTTCGCAGCCCACTCCGTCGCCGGACCGGAGATCGCAGCCCCGATACCGACGATGGCGCCGAAAACCAACAGGATTAGCAACAAAGCTGCAAGGCTTCGCGGAAAATGGAGTTTCTCGAGCAATCGCATGGCCGGCTGGAATAGAAGCTTAAGAACGAACGCGAGAACAATGGGCAGCACGATTTCTGCCGCCAGGTAGGCAATACACAGTATGGCGAGCGCTACCAGCAGTGAGAGCAGCACAACCACCGGATTGGTCGGCAGATCCAGCGATCTGACTTGTGCGACGGGACCCGGTTTGGGCTCTGCCACGTTATCGACGTTCAGTTCGGTATTGTCATCGGTCGCCATTTTGTATTTCCTTTGACCCTGCCAAACTGACCGGTCGAATTGAGTTGCAAGAGCCCGCTTGTCACCGACCCACAGAGTGCGTTTAAGCCTCGGTGTTTTTGTGGATCTGCTCACCGGGCTTGGTATCCTGCGCGCGGGTGCTCGAACGCCTGTAAGCCAGCGCTTCTCTCGAGGAAGGATTGCTGGTGCCAGAGGTCACGCCTAACTTAGTTGCAGTGGCTCCGCTTGCCGATGGCACGTTGTTGCTCCTTCACTGAGGAGAGCGGGTGTGTCTCGCTATGAGAACAAAAATACCAGTCAAGTGTTCCGCCCTGTCTGACAGTTCCGAGCACAACTAGGTGAAGGCCGCCGCCGCGTTGGGGCCGGGCGTGCGAAACGCCCTGTGCTTTCCCATTCAGCCCGGGTAAGACCCTCCAGCTCGTCGAAGGCGCGAACCACATCGAGCCTTGCGACAGTTCTTCAAACGCCTCTCGACCCATCCGGGGCCGCGAAGCAGCAGAGTGAACCCGTCCCGGCGCCATGCCTTCATAGGAGCTTTCACGAGGAGGGACGGCTTACCTGACGCTCTCATGCTCTGCCCAGCTTCTCCCGGACGTGAATCTAGAGGATTGCAGCTAGTTGCCCAGCAGACCCTGTATCTCGTAGCGATGCAGACAGGGACCTAGTCCCGGTCGCTTCCCGATTAAGCACGCACGCCATCTCCTCAGCATCGATTTTCGAAAGGTTTAGTAGGGGAATGAATCGCGGCTTGGCGACACTGCTGGAGTGCGTGTCAACCACCGCCCAACTGCCGTTCACCTCGCGCCGATGCGCGTAGGGCATTTCGGTCGTCTCGCTCATTTCACCATCTCCGGCATTGCGCCCTCTATAGAGCGCAGCAACACGGACTCTGAGGGGACATGCAGAGGACCGGCGAGAGGCCGCATCTTGGAGGTCAAGTAATGTGCTCGCTTAAGCAGCGTCTGAAGGATTTGAGCGTCACGTGCACGAAAGTCGACGTGCTGAATGCTGGAAGACACAGGTCCTCCTTTCAAATAAGGCCAGGGTTGGTGGCCCTGAAGCAGCAGCGCCTGTAAGAATTGCTGCTGAAGTGGCGACAATGGGCGCATGCCTATCTAATGGCAAGCGATCAATTGAGGTCACTTCGGCCTGACCTTCATAAGAAGGCCATCTCGCCGATCTGTCCCAGGCAGAACGAAACAGCATTGATTGGAGGAGAATCTCGGCGTGATCGACATCGACCTTTCGACTGCCGAACGTCTCGAACAGAATATGCACTTGCCGGGATTGAGGTTCAGCGCGAGCGCTCCCCGTATCGGCTGAGAGGACTGTAGAAAGTCGCGGTATCGCTGCTTAAGAACTACGCCGATTTCTTTAGCTTGGATGTGACTGCTCTGGGTCGGTGGCAGAAGAATGGCTCTCGTTTTCGAGGATTGCCGTCAGCCTCATCTTGTAATTGTGATTGGGCATCCCCATATTTGCTAAGGTAGCAGCCACAGCACGGGCGCTGCTTTCAAGGGCACTTAGAAACGCTCTAGCCCCAATCAAGGAGGACACGATGTCTTCCACCCAATCCCTACACCGCGCAACTCGCTACCTCAGCCGATTTCGCTATGTCGATTTCATCATCAAGTCGACACCACTAATATGCATGGCTTTCGTTCTTTACCTCATACTCCACGGCACGTTCGGGTAGCGGTAGCAGCGCGCATATTTACGGGCCGCAAGGCGCTTGCGGCATGAGCAACCCAACAGACATGAGGTTTTCCCATGACCGAACGCACCCCAGCATCTGAAATCACCTTTTCTCACCCGTTCATTCTAGGTTCGCTGATCGTGCCGCTTGATGCCGGCACCTACCGGCTCATAGTGGATGAGGAGCTGATCGAGGGACTCTCCTTTCCTGCCTACAGAAGAACCGGAACCCATCTCGAAATTCCGGCGGTGGGGGTCGAGATTGGCACCAGGCAATTGCTGCAGGTTCCTCTACAGGAACTGGAGGCGGCAATGCAGAGGGATGCAGAAGACGGTGAGGAAAGCCTTGCTTCCAAAGCATGAGGTGCCCGATGGGTACGCTTCGGGCTAGCTCTCTCGATTCTGTTTATGGATTGAGCCGCCCCAACAATGCTCACGGAATAAACCAGCATGCGACCGCGGTCAGCTCGCACCATACAGCGTCGCCGACCTCCTCTGCATCAGCAACGTGAAAATCGCGAAACCACACCTGGAGATCAACATCATGACCGCTAACAATACCGACAAATATGCGCCTGCAAAATTGGCAAGGGTTTGGAATATCCGTGAATACGCCAAGCGTTTCAGGCTTGATCGATTTGAAGAAAAGCGGCTGCTGAAGCTCCTGGGACCAACGGCGACAGAGCGCCAGCTTCTAATGAACGCGGGCCGCCGGCCCCTCTAGAACGCCGAGCGAGGCAGGAGATCCATAATCAAGAAAGCACCAGAAAACATTGAAAGTTATAGAGCGGGAAAGCCAAGGCACTTGGGTCTGCCTGGCGAAGAAAGGAAGTCAATCCGCATCCATTCCAAAGCGCCAAGCCCGGACCTGGAAGCATGTAGCCTCAGACCAACCGCAGTGGAGATCAGTCTCGTAAACGCGCAACGCTACACCTTCCAAAGATCAAGGATTGAAAACAATGTGCCACAGCTCTGAGGAACCACGAGCGACGCTCCGGCGCGTTCTTAGACGCGCCAACTACAAAACTTCGGAAATGCAAGCCGCCGAGGGTGATTTGCGTCAGGCTGAAACTGTGATCATTCGCAGAATTGAAGCTGCGACCATTCCCACGAAGAACTATTCTCCGTTCAAACGGCAGCGACAGAGCCGCAATTCTGATGCTATTGCTACGTGGGAGAACGAGGGCGGCTCTGTGCAGGCCTCGAAACAGAAGCAATAGCCGCCTTTCCAAAATGGCCTTCATCTAACGCCGTTGGCCGCGACGCACTTCGCCCTTTGCCTGCGTTTAATTGGAGCAATAGTATAGAGCGCAAACGTCGGTTGACCTTCAAGGCGGGAGGCCTGCGAAGCCTCGCCAGAGACGAACGAACACGTTCTTCGTACATTCACCAACAACGTCCCGGCGTCAGTGAAATCAACGGTGCCCCCGAAGAGACTTGTCTGAACTGGTCGAGGTCTGCCCGAATGGGAATTCGGAAGCCCGTTCACAATGACTCCTGGCCCCGGGAAGCGTGTGGCAATCGGCCATCACATCTCCTATCGGGCGAGCCAGCCGCCGTCGACTGGCAGCAACGTCCCATGAACATAATCCGAGGCACGCGAGGCAAGAAAAACCGCAGCCCCCACCATATCCTGTGGCTTGGCCCAGCGCGCGGCCGGAATGCGCTTCAGGATATCCGCGCTTCTTTCCGCATCGGCGCGAAGCGCCTCGGTGTTGTTGGTCTCGACATAGCCGGGCGCGATCGCATTGACATTGATGCCTTTCGACGCCCATTCGTTCGCCATCAGCCTGGTGATACCGGCCAGCCCGCTCTTCGATGCCGTGTAGGATGGAATGCGAACGCCACCCTGAAACGACAGGAGCGAGGCGATGTTGATGATCTTCGCCGGCATATCCCGAGCGAGTGCTGCCTTCGCGAACGCCTGGCAGAGGAAGAAGACGGATTTCAGATTGGTGTCCAGAACGGCATCCCAGTCCTCTTCTGTAAACTCGAGCGCATCGGCTCGGCGTATGATGCCGGCATTGTTGACGAGGATGTCAGGGGAAGCGCCGGCGGCAAAGGCGCGCTCGACAACGGCCCCTGCCTCCTTGGTATCAGACAGGTCCGCCTTGAGCGATACAAACCGGCGCCCCGTCGATGTGACCACATGCGCGGTGTCGTCCATGGCCGAGCGGCCGGCGCCGACAATATCAGCGCCCGCTTCCGCCAGACCAATCGCAATTGCCTGACCAATGCCAGTATTGGCGCCGGTGACAATGGCGCAGCGGCCGGTAAGATCGAAAGGGCTCATCGCAGCGCTTCCATCGGCACCTTGTCCATGTCGGTGAAGCTCATATTGTCGCCGGCCATGGCCCAGATAAAGGCATAGCGGCCGGTACCAGCGCCAGAATGAATGGACCAGCCGGGCGACAGAACCGCCTCGTGGTTCTTCAGGACGACATGCCGTGTCTCACCCGGTTCACCCATGAAGTGGAATATCCGCGTCGTCTCCTGCATGCCAAAATAGAGATAGACCTCCATGCGCCGGTCGTGGACATGCGCCGGCATCGTATTCCAGACCGAACCTGGCTCGAACATCGTTAGCCCCACGAGCAATTGGCAGCTCTCGCAGACGTCGGGATGGACGTACTGGTTGATGGTGCGCGCGTTGGATTCCTCTGCGGTGCCCACAGTCACCTTTTTGGCCATCTCGCGGGTAATGTGAACCGTTGGGCAAGCACGATGTGCGGGTGCGCTCAGCAGGTAGAACAGTGCCGGTTCGGCAACGTCAAGGCTGGTGAAGCTCAGGGCGCCCTCACCCATCCCGATGTAGAGTGCCTCCTGGAAATCGAGCTCGTAGCGTTTTCCGGCGACGCTGACCGTACCCGCTCCACCGATATTGACGACAGCGGCTTCGCGCCGATCGAGAAAGCGCTCGGTGCCGGTCTGCGCAATGGCAGCGATCTCCAGAGGCTTGGTATCCGGCATGACACCGCCGACGATCATGCGATCGAGATGACTGTAGGTGAGATTGGCCTCTCCTTCGCGAAACAGCCCCTCGATCACGAACCCATCGCGCAAACCCTGCGTGTCACGCTTTGCTGCGTCCTCGGGTCCTACGACCTGGCGTACTGATACTGAAATTGTCACGGGCTATGCCTCTTTTGTCTGGAATGCGGGATCAGGTGAGTACGACATATTCGGTCAGCTGGTTGATCGTCGTGTCTGCCTTGTCGACATCGAACACCTTGGTGCCATGGCTCATGATCACGAAGCGGTCGCAGACCTGATAGGCGTGGTAGATATTGTGCGTTACCAGCACGCTGGACACGTTCTCGGCCTTGAGCTTCAGCACCTGGTTCAAAAGCGCCTCCGTCTCGCGAACCGACAGTGCCGAGGTCGGTTCGTCAAGAAGCAGCACTCGCTTCTTGAAATAGACTGCGCGAGCAATGGCGACCGCCTGTTTCTGGCCGCCGGAAAGGTTGCCTACCAGCGTGTCGGGAGAATCAATGCCCGAGATGTGGACGGCATTCTGCAGCACCTCCATCGCGATCTCGCGCATCTCGCGCTGCCTGAGGAAGCCGAAGCGATCGGTAAGTTCGCGACCCATGAAGATGTTGCGGGTGATCGACAGGGAATCCACCAGCGCCGTGTGCTGATAGATGGTTTCGATACCAGCATCGGCCGAGTCCGACCGGCAGCTGAAAGCGGTCTTCCTGCCGTCGACGCTGAGATAGCCTTCCGTCGGCTGGTGGATCCCGGAGATCAGGTTCACGGTAGTCGACTTGCCGGCACCGTTGTCGCCGAGCAGCCCCACCACTTCGCCTTCGCCGATATGGAAGCTTAAGTTCCGCAGCGCCGTCAGCGCGCCGAAGCTTTTCGAGATGTTGTGCAGTTCGAGAAGATTTGGGGCCGACATCACGCAAGACCTCGCCGCTCGATAAGATGGTTGAAGATGGCGGCCAGCACGATCAGCGTCGCGATGAACATGTCGAGATAGAAGCCCGGCGCGCGCAGGAGCAGCAGAACGTCGGTAATCGTATGGATCAGGAGCACGCCGAGGAAG
>Ga0105248_10010677_pt1 | contig 10132 bp, 7 predicted proteins | sample KBSS34metaG_FD_81524 | JGI IMG/M metagenome (GOLD analysis project Ga0105248, IMG submission 81524) | Switchgrass rhizosphere microbial communities from Kellogg Biological Station, Michigan, USA - KBS S3-4 metaG | ecosystem: Host-associated > Plants > Roots > Rhizosphere > Soil | place... | reverse complement strand
TCGTTCTGTTGCTCTCCCTCTTCGCGTCCGCACCGCTTTATGCGGGCGAGCTTACATGCATCTATAGCGGACCAGAAAAGTATTGGATCAACAAAATCAGGATTGATACCAGCACTGGAATTGCGGAGATAAATACCGGCCCCTATCAATCAAAGATAGAAACGGTTCAAGCTCGTCTGGTCTATGCGGACAAATCGCAGCTCAACGGCTATCCTGCTCTGGCGTTCGACGCACCGACAGGGGCATCAGACCAACGGAACGTTTTTAAGCTCTTTCGCGCCATGAATCACTGGCGTCTTATCGACGCCGGCATCAAGTATGTGAATGGCGCACCAACCTTGTTGGCCTTGGGCAAAAGCGTGCCATTTGACTGCGAAGGGAACTGGCCGTAATGGCATCGCCGTCGCTGACCAGCGATTGTTGACGATGTACTCGCTACGGTCGGCCGGCCGAATCAGGCCGAACCCGGAAGCACAAGGTCACCTCGGCAGGTTGCCTTTGCCGCCTAAGGTCGAACTCCCGTAGCCGACCCGATGCTGCCAGTCGATAGCGTAGATTGGCGGTCAGGACGGCTACGGCGAGCCTTTATACTTCGCACCGACACCATCTGCACCCACAACAATCGACTCCGATTAAATGTCCGAGCAACCTCAAGTAAATATGGATGAGCCGAACCTGCAGATTGGAGGGTTGAAGCTTTGGGTCCGCGGTCGCCAATTCCCGTCGGCGCAAGATTACTGGGATGGAAACTGGCTGCAAGTGACCGCGCGATGTGACTCCGCAAGCTCAACCGTTTCGGCGGCCGGCCCCATTGTGCACCTAGGTGAGTTGGTGCAATTCCTCGAAGAATGCGAGCGTCTCTACGAGTCCCTATCGGGTATTGCGAAGCTCGACTGCATGGAGCCAAACCTAAGCGTTACCTTGATGGCCAAGACAAGCGGGCACATCGATGTGCGGATTCACATCACGCCCAACTGCATGTTAGAGAGGCATGAGTTCAATGAATCGTTTGACCAAACGTTCTTGCCGCCAATCATCTCGCAGTGCCGCGAGATTCTGATAGAACACCCGCTGCGCAAGCCGAGCAACGGAAACTGAACAAGTCAAAATCATTCGCGCGCTTGTGCAGACTGGTGCCCCACCCTAGCGACGTACTCGAAAGCAGCCTCTCGTGAACGTCCGAGATTGCCGAGCCCGGTCTGATGCTCAGTTGATGAGCGATGCGCCGGAGATCGCCGGCGTGCGTCCCGGGTCGCCCCATCTCTGCCTTTCGACCCGAACCTACAAGCGACCGCTCTGAACTGAGACCGGACGCCAAGCGGTCCCCGTGAACGCTCGGTTGCGAGCTGGCGCCCCCCGCGCACGCGGGAAGCGGTATTGGCGTCGGCGTTGCTATCGAACAGCGCGAGTTGGGCAAACAACGTGCGAGTTGCCGATTGACCACCCGCTCCAGATCTCGCTGATGCGGCGGCAATCGAATCTCCGCTGGTCCGCGCAACCGATCAGCAGGTCCACTTCGGCCGGCCGGTGAAACTTCGCGTTGATGAGCACCTACTTGCGGCTGGTCGCGACGTCGATAGCGGTTTCGCGGCCGTGGTTGCAGCTCATGCCGCGGCCGCGCCGCTGATGGGGTGTGCGACTTCGCGCACAAGTCTATCGATGTACGGATCCGGCACGTCGAGTTCGGCGAGGCCGGCGTGGGTTCGCTGCAGATAATCGGCGTTGCTGCCCAACAGGCCCGAGGCCGTCCGCAAACGGCTAACGATGTCCCCTTCCGCCAGGCCACCTGCATAGCGCGAATTGGCCCGATCCACCACGAACGCGACCATCGGCGCCATGCGCGCGCCGTGTGCGTCGTGCGCCGCGTCGAGCCATACCGCGCGATAGGTGCCAAGCAGCATCTCGCGCCGCCACAGGATCTTCATTTCCTGCGCGATATCGCGTTCGTCGACAAAGAACGCGACACCGCTGCACTGCCCGCCGAGATCGAGCGCCATCGTCAGACCCGGCTGCTCGCGCGAGCCGCGCCCGATCGTATCCTCGATACAAAACGCGCGCTGCCAGCCGCTTACCGTGACGATACATCGTGACGCGGCATTCAGCGGGCAATTCCATATTAGCGAGCCGTAGGCAAACACCCAGATACCCGCGCCCGCTTCCGGCCGTTCGTCCAGTGTCACTTGCAATGAACTGTCGAGTTCGTGCTGGCTCAGAAACTCGATGCCCGGCACCGCTGCCGCGAGCAATGCGTGGAAATCGTCGCGCACGAGCATTTCGCGACTCAATAGCGATGCCGGTTGGGCTGAGGTGTTCATGGCTTGCCTGCTTCGTTCCAGTGGTTGTCCACTATGAACGCTTCGTGCCCGGCCACTATTCCTTCACGTGCACAGCGAGCGACGGCCGGTGACGGTGTCTTTGCGCAGGCTATGCCACAGCGGAATGCACTTGACGAAAGAATCGTCATGCGAGGTCACTCTGTTAGCAACATATGCTCCAAACGACCTCATGCCGACACCGGCGGCCTTCATGCGATCTAAATCGGAAACCTTGTAACTCGTGTCGGGCAAAGGAATACAAAGCCGCGTTGCACGTTATACAGAGAACGGTGAGCCGGTGGCTACTGAAGTCGCGGCAAGCATGACAAATAGCCGCCCCAGCAGTGCCCAGTAACAAAAGCTTACGGCACGGCCACTATCGTGAAGGAATGGTGAAATATGGAACAAGCGACAGATTCTCGGGTAACGGCTGGCTCTCAGAGCATGCGCCGGGTTCTGCAACGAACCCGAGGGAAAGCTACCGGGCCAATCACCCGGTTAGCCAGCCCGTCGGATATTGGACATCTGATCAAGCCATTTGTGTTCCTTGACTATATCGACGTCAAATCGCCGATCCAGACCGAAACTCCCCTGCATCCTCATTCGGGCATTGCGACCCTCACGGCGCTCGTGGAAGGATCGTTGCATCATCAGGACAGCAAGGGACAGCCGAGATCAATGACAGCCGGGGGCATCGAATGGATGCAGGCTGGTCGTGGCGTATGGCATGGGGGTTTTGCAAAGACGACTGGCCCGATAAAGCTCTATCAGCTGTGGATTACGCTACCCCCAGCACTCGAATTGAGTGCGTCTTCTGAAATATTTCTGCGAGCAGATGAGATGCCGTCAGTGGGCCCCGCCCAGATCTTGCTCGGTCGCCTGAACGGGCAAGCAAGTCCGATAAGTGAGCCGCAGCCTATGACTTATCTGAATGTCCGCCTGAATCAAGGCGAGAGATGGCGCTATACGCCGCCCCGCGATCACGATGTGTTATGGATTTCCGTGTATGCGGGTTCTCTCGATGCCGGCGAGGAAGTTTCGGAAGGCGAGTTAGTGGTGTTTGAGAAATCCGGGCACAGCGTCGACTTTCTTGCCAAAGAGGATTGTGGTTTTCTGCTGGGATCGGCTGCACACAGTCCATTCGATCTGGTCGAGGGTTACTACTCCGTGCATACGAAGCGTGCGGCTTTGCAAAACGGTGAACAGGAAATCGGGCGCCAAGGCGCACAGTTATGCGCAGACGGTCGGATAAGCTCCGAACGTGCCGCTCAGGTTGCTCATCAGATGTCGACCGTCACAAAGAGCTAGGCCCCTGACGGGCTCACGCCGCTTCCTTCGGGAGGATCGCGTGCTCACAAGCATTGTTCAATATAAGGCCAAACGCCATTCTCGACGTAGCGAACGCGCTTTGACCACCGGCCCTGCAAGTCATGCAGCGCTTTGCCGAAGGCGCTTTGTGGCAACACTGCGTGCAATGCACGCAGGAGCATTTCCTCGATTTGTACAAGGATCACACGACTCTCGCGCTGCCTCACGAGCAACCAATCCGCTGGCGTCATGTTCTGGCAGTGAGATTCGATCACAAAGATCTGCCAGATCGACCGATGAATTTGCTGGCCGGATGATGGTGACCACCTTGCGTCTTCGACGGGTTCCCTTATGCCTCGATCATGTGGCATCGCGCGTGTGCCCTCTCACCAACCAAAGACGCATTTACCTGCTACTGGAGAATTCTGATGGGCCAATACCGTTCGTGTTTGCCGCTGCTGGATCGCGATCGGCTGTTTCTCGCGTCAGGTGGGCTCGAGACTTCGCTGGTCTTTCATGAAGGCATCGATTTGCCGCACTTTGCGTCGTTCACTCTTCTGAAGGACGACGTGGGGGTCGCACTGATCGAAAAACATTTCGACCGTTTTTGCAGCCTTGCTCGCAATCGCGAGGCCGGCTTGATGCTTGCTACGCCAACATGGCGCGCGAATCGAGATTGGGGGCAAAAACTCGACTACTCAGACAGCGCGTTGAAAGACGCAAACCAACGCGCCGTCGATCTGCTACTCAGGCAACGCGCGAAGTGGCAGACGCCCCAGACGCAAGTAGTCATCTCAGGCACCATCGGGCCCCGTGGTGACGGCTACCAGGCCAACATGCGCATGGGCGTCGATGCCGCACACGATTACCATCGAACCCAGATCGAAACCTTCGCGGAAACTCAGGCTGATCTGGTGGGAGGCAACACCTTGACCTATATCGATGAGGCCGTCGGTATGGCGCGAGCGGCCCAGGCATGTGCCATGCCGATCTTCCTGTCTTTCACCGTAGAGACCGACGGCCGCTTACCGTCGGGTGAGACGCTGCAAGAGGCAATCGAACGCGTAGATGCGGAAACCAGCGGTTATGTGGCGTTTTTCATGATCAATTGCGCGCACCCCACGCATTTCAAGTCAACCTTGCAAGCGGGCGGCGACTGGGTACACCGCATTTACGGCGTGCGGGCTAACGCATCGCGCCGTAGTCACGCCGAGCTGAATGACGCTCTCAAACTGGACGACGGCGACCCGGTCGAACTCGGCGAACAATATCAAGAGCTCGCGCGGTTCTTCCTGCGTCGCATGTCCATTGTGGGTGGTTGCTGTGGGACCGATGTCCGTCACGTCGATCAAATTTGTCAGGCAGTGCAACGCGTGCGCAACACTTGAAGCTCAAATCTGACCTTGCCCCTGTTTGACGCGCGGCATGTGCCCAGAAAAGAGTTGGCACATGATGCATGTACGCGAGGCTCGTTCGACGGCAAACGCCGCTTGGTCCACCTACCCCCAACGAGGCTCTTCATTGAGCCCAATGCCAAGTGTCGTCTTGCCTACTATCTCATGTACGAGGAACGTGTTGCCGGGATGAAATCGTCCACAACGCGCGTCGCGAAAAAGTCGCTCAAGCTCGTTTGAACGAAACATACCAGCCCCGCCGGACAACTCCATCGCCTGATCGACGATTCGCCAGCACGCCTCTACCGCGTGGTACTTGGCTGACAGGATTTTCGCCGGCCACGCCGCCCCGTGCGCCACGCCACTCGACCAGTCCTCAGCCACCCTGTCGAGATGTGGACCAATTGGATCAAAGGCAAGCGTAAGTTCTGCTACAGCGTGTTGAACTTCCGGGTGGTACGCCATGCTGCGGGAGACCGCAAGCGACGATTTCGCCTTGATGGCCGGCACTGCGATATCGATCGCGCGTTGCGCCAACCCATAGTAGACGTTGGCGAATCCCATTTGCGCCCACGCAAACATACCTAGTACAAACGCGTCATCTCCACCAACCGGGACAACACGTGCGACGTATCGATCGGGTACAAAAACACCATCCAGCAGCACGTCATCGCTTTGCGTGGCACGCATACCCATCGTGTCCCACGTCTTGACGATGCGGTATCCTGCCGCGTCGCGCGGCATGAACATGTGCACGATCTTCGTTCCGCCGTCAGGGTCGTCCCATGTAGCGTGCAATCCGAAGCGCGTCCACGCGGGCGCGAGGCTACCAAAAATCTTATGTCCTGTTACGCGAAATCCACCATCCACACGCTCAGCCTTGCTCGTCGACAGCAACGCCGGAAGGTCGTTGCCGCGCTCCGCATGCCCAGCCGCAAATACCTCGCCGAGCGCAGCTTCACGTAATAACCATTCCAGTGAACGGTCACCACGATGCCAGAGATCCGCAACGAGACCCGTCCAATAGATATGCATGTTTATGCCAAGCGCCGTGGCGGGTGCGAAATAACCAAGGCGACGTTGCTCACGACAGACCTCGGCCAAGCTCAGTCCCAGGCCGCCTAGTTCGCGCGGGACGGCCATGACGAGATAGCCAGCCGAACGCAGCTCATCGAGATCTTCCATAAAAAAGCGGTTATCTCGATCGTAGGCGCCTGCCCGGGCTGCGAAACGCTCTACGATTGCGTCAGATAACACCGATACTTGCGTCATAGATTTTTCCGTTTTAACTTCATTGTGTCGGCACGGATTTCCGGCGCTTCAAGCAATGCGCCGTTGACCTGCTTCGTCACTGCGCGGCAAGCCCATTTGTTTGCATGCAGGCTATGTCTCAGGTTAGGCCGGTTCAATGGTTAAGCGCGCGACATGCGCGTCACAAGTTGACCTCCGTGCGAGACGTCGAGTGAGTCATCAAAGAATACAAAACGCCGGAGAAATCGCACTATTCCCTTCTAGTCGGGAGAATTTGGCTTGGAGTAGCCCCCTGAACCTCAGGACACGACGACTCTCAGGCTCGAGGTCGCACCGGACGTGATTGATGTACCTGGCCCCAACACCCGCTCAGGCTGGTTGAGATGGACGAGCCTGGCGTAGACATTCAATCGCCGCCTTCGTGTTGCGAACAGTGCAATGCCGTCAGCGTAGTTGTCCACCGGTTAGACTTCGGTTCGTTTGTGTCGTGCACGCAGGTTGCAGTGCCGATGTACCGTGAGATTCCCATAAGGAATAAAACAGATGCATCGAACGTTCATCTCCATCAGGTGCGTAGAGTCAGCCGTGGAACGTAGGTAATTGCAGGCGCCAGCAGATCTAGCTGCCTCAGCCTCCGCTCTACAAGCGCCTTCGTCGAGATCTTGTTACCAGGAACGTCAATGGCTAGTGAAAATCGAAGAACATTCGTCCTGATTGCAGGCGCTTGGTGCGGCGCCTGGGCTTGGCGAGAAGTCATTTCCGGACTCCGCCGTCTAGGACACGACGTAACAGCGCCGACACTGTCTGGCCTAGGCGAGCGTCAACATGTCGGAAATGCGACCGCCGATTTGAGCACTCACATCGAAGATGTAGTCGCTCATATGGAAATGGAAGACCTGCGGGATGTGACGCTGGTGGGATGGAGCTACGGTGGCATCGTCACGACCGGGGTGCTAGGGCGCGCGCAACAGAGGATTCGATCGATGATTTATCTCGATGCCTTTGTACCCGAAAACGGGATGTCGTGGATGGACTACGCGCCACCGCAGGCACGAAATGCAATGGAGTCGTACAGGCAACGTGACGAGGCAATTCCTCCCCCGCCGCTGTCATACTTCAAAGTGACCGAGCCAACGCTAGTCGATTTTATTACTCCCAGACTCGTGAACCATCCATGGAGAACCCTCTTTGAAACAGTAAACGTCTTGCCGCAAGCGTCGGACATACCCGTTACATATGTGCGTTGTCTACGTCACGAGCAAGCCGCATTAACAGAAGCACTTGAACGTACAAGAAAGGCCGGTGCCCGGACGGCGAGTATCGATGCCGATCATTTTTGTCCGCTCACTGCGCCTGAGGAAACTGTCGACGTTCTTGCGCGCTTCGCCTGAAGGCCGTCACCCTCGGCATAGGGAGGAGACCTCCGAGCGCCGCATTCGGAAAACGTCCGATCGCCTACGTCACCCCAGGTGCTCATCGTCACCGGGCGGGGCATGTTCTTCGCTATTGCCTGGCAGCGCAAACTGGAAGACAGTGCCGCTGGGCACGTTTGACTTCGCGCACAGCTGTCCCCCGTGCGCTTCGACGATCGAACGACAGATCGACAAGCCCATGCCCAAGCCACCCGCCTTGGTCGTGTAGAACGGATCGAAGACACGCTCACTTCCTGCTGATGGCAATCCCGGCCCCGAATCCGAGACGGTAATCGAAACCCGCTGCGATGCATCGGCGGTCGTGCTGATCCGCAAATCGCGCGGCCCCTTGTGCATCGCGCTCATTGCTTCGATGGCGTTCACGATCAAATTGAGCATCACCTGTTGCAATTGCACGCGATCCCCGAGAACAGGCGGCAAACGATTTCCTAGTAGTGCCTGCAACGAGACATCATGCTTCGCAGCTTCCCCACGCGTGAGTTCAATGACCTCGCGGACTGCCTCATTGATGTCCACACTGTCCTTGTGTGGCGGCGCTTTCTCGACGTGTTCGCGAATCCGGCCAAGAATATCGCCGGCTCGCCTCGTGTCATTCACAATGCGATGAAGCGCCTGCTGAACCTCCTGCAAGTTGGCTGGCTGCGCGCCGAGCCAGCGTATGGCGGCCGCAGCGTTGGTCGACGCCGCGCTAATCGGTTGCTTGACCTCATGCGCGATCGAAGCCGTGAGCTGTCCCAGCGTGGCGACTCGATTCGCGTGCGCGAGCTCCATCTGCACCTGGCGTAGCTCCGCCTCTGCCCGTTTGCGTTCGCTCAGATCCAGTATGAATGCGACGCCCTGGTTCCCATTTTCTTCGAAGCTCGCTGGGCCAACGAGCACGGGCACCAGACTGCCGTCTTTCCGCAAGTATTCCTTCTCGAACGGTTGCGCGGCCCCGGTCAACTTCAGCTCATCAACGGCCCGTGCGTCGTTGTCACGCCATTTGGACGGCGTCAGGTCCGTCGTCCAGCGTATGCGACCCGCGACCAGATCCTCGCGGTCGTAACCCACGATGCGCAGGAACGCGTCGTTCGCCTCCAGAATTCGGCCTTCGAAATCCCAGAGGACGATGCCGATGATATTGGCCTCTACGAGGCGCCGGATCTTCGCCTCGCGTTCGGCCAGATCGCGGTACAAGCGTGCATTTTCCAGTGTGATCGCGGCCTGCGAGGCCAGTAGCTTCAACAGTGCGATGCGCCCCGGTGCGAAGGTGTGGGAAGCGAGATTGTTCTCGAGATACAGCGCGCCGATAAGCTTGGCCTGGTTGGTCAAGGGCAAGCAAAGAATGGAGCGCGGCTGGCGCTCCTTGATGTAGGGGTCTGCGGCAAACGATGTCTCTATCGTCGCATCGTCGAGAATCAGGCTATCCTGGGTGCGCACAACGTAGTGCAGAACCGATTCCGGCAACACGGCCGCGGTCACGGGTGCATCGCACCTTTGCACGATGACCGTCTCTCCGCCAGTCGTGGCTTCCGCCGCGACATGCTGTTCAGTGCCTTGCGCAAGCATCAACAGGCCGCGCTCGGCACCCGCGTACTCCAGTGCCGCGCGCAGGCACTTGTCGATCAGTTTGTCCAGGACAATCTCACCCGACACCGCCTGCGAGACATCAATCACCGTCGCGAGGTCGAGCTGTTCGACCGATGCCGCGACCGTCCTCGTCGGAGCGAGTACGGTCTCTTCCGTTTTCAGGTACGGATATATCTTGTCGAGTTGCCGCACCTTCCCGTCGGCGCCCCAGCGGGTATAGCAGTAACGGGCTTCCTTCAGGTAGGCTCGCGAAGTCGTCTGAAATCCGCGCGTCGCATAAAACCGTGCGGCAAGTTCATTGGCGAGCGCCTCATTGTGGACAAAGTCGTTGGCGCGCGCTGCGCGGATGGCCTGTTCGTAAAGGTCCATGGCGTCCAGCGCGCGGCCTTCAATCCGGGCGATCTCCGCCGCGACCAGCGCGGCGCGGTTCTCGAAATTGTCGGGGCAATTCCTGGCCCACACCTGAAGCTGACGGTGATGTGCGGTAAGAGCTTCAAAGTGCTGCTGCCGCGACATGACTGTTTCCATGTCCCAACATGCGGCGTGCGTCAGCGCACCATAAAAGTGATACTCCGCCGTTTCTAACACCGACGGCGAAGCTTTCACCCAAGGTTGCGCTCTGAATGACGCATCGGCCGCCGCCGCATATTCACCTGCGAAAAAGCGCGCCTGCAGCTTGCGTATCCAGTACCAGCATTCGACAGCGGCCAATGTAGGATGACTTGACAGATTGCGCTCGAAATCGAGCTCGTTGAACCGCCCATCATCAAACGAGCCGAATTCCGTCGTGAGACCGCGTAGCGTCCGGATAAGCCCGAGCTGTCCGGTGATCCACGCGACGATGGCGCCGAACCCTAATTTG
>Ga0105248_10010676_pt1 | contig 10132 bp, 10 predicted proteins | sample KBSS34metaG_FD_81524 | JGI IMG/M metagenome (GOLD analysis project Ga0105248, IMG submission 81524) | Switchgrass rhizosphere microbial communities from Kellogg Biological Station, Michigan, USA - KBS S3-4 metaG | ecosystem: Host-associated > Plants > Roots > Rhizosphere > Soil | place... | reverse complement strand
TCGTGAACATCGCGTGCGAGACCCAGTCGACGCCCTCGCCGCCCATCTGGATCAGCCCTTCGGTGTCGCGGTCCATCCACGACGCCATGAAGTGGCAGCCGATGCCGGCCTGCGCGCGCGAGCCTTCGGGCACCTTGGTCGACGTGTTGTGCGGGCAGCCGGCGCAGAAGTACGGGACGCGCTTGACGGCGTCGCCCTCGTTCGAGAGCAGCTCGGGAACGGTGAAGTCGCGAACGAGATGGCGCCGGTCCAGCTCGGGGAATCGATCGGCGAGCCAGCGCGCGACGATCTCGATGAGGCGCGACGGGCGCAGCTCGCCGAGCTCGCTGACGAGCGCCTTGCCGCTCGCGTCGCGCTTGCCGATCACGGCCGGCCGCAGCGCACGGTTGTAGAACAGGTCGCGCAGCTGCTGCTCGACCAGGCCGGCCTTTTCCTCGACGACGAGGATCTCGTCGAGTCCGGCGGCGAAGGCGTCGAGGCGGGTCGGCTCGAGCGGGTAGGCGAGGCCGATCTTGTGGATGCGAACGCCGGCGGCGGCGAGCGCGTCGAGCGGGATGTCGAGGCGGCGGAACACCTCGAGCAGGTCGAAGTGCGCCTTGCCGCAGGTGACGATGCCGACTGAGGCGCGTGGGGCGGAGACGACGTCGCGATCGATCGAATTGATCCTCGCGAACGCGCGCACTGCATCGAGCTTGGCGAAGAGGCGCTGCTCGATCTTCAGCGACGGCAGGTCCGGCCAGCGATAGTGCAAGCCGTCGGCCGGGGTGACGAAGCCGGTCTCGGCCGCCACGGTCGCGGCATCCTTCCAGGCGGCGACGCGCGCATTCGTCTCGTCCAGGTCGACCGTCGAGCCGCTCTCGACGACCTCCGAGAGGGCCGTGAAGCCGACCCAGTTGCCCGAGAAGCGCGACAGCGCCCAGCCGTACAGCCCGAACTCGAGGTACTCGGCGACGTTGGCCGGCGCGAGCACCGGCATGTGCCACGACTGCATCGACTGGTCGCTCTGGTGCGGCATCGACGACGAGACGCAGCCGTGGTCGTCGCCGGCGACGACGAGGACGCCGCCGTGCGGCGACGCGCCGTAGGCGTTGCCGTGCTTGAGCGCGTCGCCGGCGCGGTCGACGCCGGGGCCCTTGCCGTACCACATCGCGAAGACGCCGTCCGCCGTTCGCTCGGGGTCGGACTCGACGCGCTGCGTGCCGAGCACCGCGGTCGCGGCGAGCTCTTCGTTGATCGCGGGAAGGAATTTCACGCCGGCGGCGTCGAGACGCTTCGCGGCCTTCCACGCCTGCTGGTCGACCATGCCGAGCGGCGAGCCGCGGTAGCCGCTGATGAAACCGCGCGATGCGACGCCGGCCGCTGCATCGCGCGCGCTTTGCATGAGCGCGAGACGAATCAGCGCCTGCGTTCCGGTGAGAAAGACGGTGCCGGCGACCGCGCCGAGGTTGTCGGCGAGGGCGTAGTCGGGGCGGGCGAGCGAAGCAGGCATGAGAGGCCCTCCTGGGACACAGGCAAGGGAGCAATCTACCTGAGCGTAGCGAGAACAGGCTTCTGTTTTGACCTCTCCATGCGCAACTCGTAGAATTTCTTTCCTCGAATCTCCGAAATAGAAGATGTACGTTCTAGACGACAAGGACCGAGCCCTCCTCGCCGAGCTGCAGCGCGACTCACGCCAGACCGTCCAGCAGCTCGCCGCCGCCGTCGGCCTCAGCGCGACGCCGTGCTGGAAGCGCGTCAAGGACATGGAAGCGGCCGGCGTGATCCGCGGCTACGGTGCGACCGTCGACCGCGAGAGCGTCGGCCTCGCGCTTTGCGTCCTCGCCGAGGTGAACCTGACGCAGCACACCGAGAACACGGTGCGCGAGTTCGAGCGTGCCGTCGCCGCCTGCCCGCAGATCGTCAGCTGCCACAGCACTACCGGCGCTGCCGACTACAGCATCATGGTCCTGGTCGAGGACATCAAGAGCTACGAGGCGTTCCTGCACGACACCGCGTTCAAGCTGCCGGGGGTGACGCACATCCGCTCGAGCGTCGTGCTGAAGGAAGTGAAGGCCGCCGCGGGCGTGCCGATCGCCGGCGCGGCGCGCGCAACGCGGCCGGCGCGCAAGGCGCGCGTCAGGGCTTGACGAACTTGAGGACGAACTCGTCCTTCGGCATCGGCGGGTCGGGCTCCTCGCGATCGCGTGGGTCGGCCGGGTTGCGCAGGAAGTCGCCCGCCGCGGCGAGCCGGAAGCCCGCCGCTTCGACCTCGCGCCGGACGAGCGACTCCTCGACCCGATGCAGCGTGCCCGACTCCGAGATGCCGGTGCCGGGACGGCCCGCGTGGTCGGCGATGACATAGGCGCCGCCCGGCTTCAGCGCGGCGAACACCGCCGCGTTCAGGCGGGCGCGATCGACGCCCATCGCGCCGAAGTCGTGGTAGTTGAACATCAGCGCAACGAGGTCGAGGCCTGCGACGGCGACGTCGGCGGGGACGGGATTGTCGAACGGCTGCACGGCCGAGACCATGTTCGCGCCGGCGGGCGTCTTGAAACGCGCCGCCAGCGTCGTCCCCGGCGCTCGCCCCGACTGCGCATAGACGCGGCCGCCCGGCGCGACCGCGCGGGCGAGCAGCTCCGACGTGTAGCCCCCGCCGGCAAAGACGTCGAGGACCACCATCCCCGGCCGCACGCCGATGAAGGAAAGCATCTCGACCGGCTTCCTGCGCACGTCGTTGCGTCGATCGGAATCGCTGCGGTCGGCGCCCGCGACGATCGCTTCGATCTGTGATCGCGACAGCGCGCCGGCGTCGCGCCGACCGCTCGCGTCGGTGCTCGCGCAACCGCTGCCGAGCGCGGCCGCCGACGCGACCAGAAGGGCCAGGATGAGTGTTCGCATGACAGGCTCCACGCCGATGAGAAGCGGAGTGTGCCGCCGGACCGTCAGCGGCGCAGGCGCGACTCCAGCTCGGCGATGCGGTCGAGCAGGTCGAGCGCAAGGGCGACGCCCGCCGTGTTGATCTCGAGATCCTGCATCAGCCGTGTCGCCAGGCGCATCCGCGCGAGCGAGTCGCCGTGGAAGCGCCAGGCCTCACGCCTCTCGCCGCTCGGCTGCAGCACGCCTTCATGGACCCAGACCTCGACCTGCTGCTCGGTCGTGCGGCAGGCCCGGACGAGCTCGACGATCGTCAGCTCGACTTCCTCTTCGACGACGCTGCCGCGCAGCGCGCTGGAGATCGCTCGATTCATGCAAAGTCATCCTTGCAGATGCGCCCGCGGCCTGAAATCGGGGAAGGCCTTGGCGAGGTTCTCGTAGGCGGCGCGCCCGGCTTCGCTGTCGGCCTTCGGCGGCACGACCGCGAGCACCGCGTACAGGTCGCCGGGATTCTTCCCCGGCAATCCGCGGCCCTTGAGGCGGAGCTTCCTGCCCGCGGCCGAGCCGGCGGGGATCGTCAGCTGGACCGTGCCCTCGGGCGTCGGCACGTCGACGGTCGCGCCGAGCGCCGCTTCCCAGGGCGCCAGCGGCACGTCGACATAGACGTCGCTGCCGTCGACGCGAAACAGGCGGTGCGGGTTGAAGTCGATCTCGAGGTAGAGGTCGCCGGCGCGGGCGCCGCCGGTGCCGGGCGCCCCCTGGCCGGCGAGGCGCAGGTGCTGGCCCGGGCGAATTCCCCTCGGGATGTGGACGTCGAGGGTGCGCTCCTGCATCGCGATCCGCCCGTCGGCGTCCTCGACCGGCGCGCGCAGCGAGATGCTCCGCTCGGCGCCGCGGTAGGAGTCCTCGAGGTCGATCAGCACCTTGGCGTGATGGTCCTCGCCCTGGACGTTGGCGCGCGAGCGCGGCGCGCCGGAGGCGGCGCCGCGGCGCCCGAACAGCGACTCGAAGAAGTCGCTCGCATCGAAGTCCTGGGCACCGCCGAACGATGCCGCGCCGAACGGACCGGCGCCGCCACGGCCGCCGCGGAACTCGAACCCGGCGTCCCAGTTCGGCGGCGGCGAGAACTCCTGCCCCGCCTTCCAGTTGCTGCCCATCTGGTCGTAGGCAGCGCGCTTCTCGGGGTCCTTCAGGACCTCGTTGGCCTCGTTGATGTCCTTGAAGCGCGCCTCGGCGTCGGCCATCTTGCTGACGTCGGGGTGGTACTTGCGGGCGAGCTTGCGGTACGCCTTCTTGATCTCGTCCTGCGACGCGCCGCGCGGCACGCCGAGGGTCTCGTAGTAGTCCTTGTATTTCATGGCGGGAGCCGTCCTGCGCTCAATGCGAGTGGAGCGCCGGCGCAGCGGGCGCCGCGACGGCGCCGTCGCACGGCGTCATGAGCGTCTCGGTCGCCGCCTGCAGGGTGACGTGGCCGATCGCGAAGCGCTCGCGCATCCGCGCCGCCGCGGCGCGCAGGAACGCATCGTCGGGATGGCCGGCCGGCATCAGCAGGTGCGCGGTGAGGGCGACCTCCGTCGTCCCGGTCGCCCAGACGTGGAGGTCGCTGACGCAGGCGACGCCAGGCAGCGCCGCGAGCTCGGCGCGGACGGCTTCGAGATCGATCGAGGTCGGCACGCCGTCGAACATGAGGTGCAACGAGTCGCGAAACAAGCCCCACGTGCCGAGCAGGATGACAAAGGCGATCGCCAGGCTGGCCACGGGATCGAGCCACGTCCAGCCGAGCCAGACCGTCAGCGCCGCCGCCGCGACGACGCCGGCTGACACGGCCGCGTCGGCGGCCATGTGAAGGAAGGCGCCGCGCGCGTTCAGGTCGTGGTGGCTGCCGCGCAGGAAGAGCAGCGCGGTCGCGCCGTTGATGAAGATCCCCGCCGCCGCGACCGCCATCACCGTGCCGGCGGCGATTGGTGCCGGCGCCGCCAGCCGGCCGATGGCGGCCCAGGCGAGCGATCCGATCGCTACCAGCAGGAGGAGCGAATTGGCGAACGCGGCGAGGATCGACGCCCGCTTCCAGCCGTAGGTGTGGCGCTCGTCGGGGGCAAGCCGGCCGGCGAACGCGCCGGCCCAGGCGAGGACCAGGCCGAGGACGTCGCCCAGGTTGTGGCCGGCGTCGGCAAGGAGCGCGAGCGAATCGGCGCGCCAGCCGTAGTACGCCTCGACGGCGACGAAGGCGACGTTGATGACGATGCCGATCGCGAAGGCGCGATCGAGATTCGCCGGCGCGTGATCGTGGCCGGAAGGGTGAGCGTGCGAATGGACATGCGCGCGGCCCGGCTCGGAGGCGGGCGCCGTCGGGCCCGGCCGCGGCGAGCCGCGCTCGGCTTCGTGCTCGTGGCCGTGAGCGGCGTCGTGGCGATCCATGGCGATCCCCGCCCGACGACTCAGCCGCCGAGGCAGGCGCGCATCTCGGCGATGACCGCGCGGTAGTCGGCGGCGCCGAAAATCGCGCTGCCGGCGACGAACGTGTCGCAGCCGGCGTCGGCGGCGGCGCGGATGTTGTCGGCCTTGATGCCGCCGTCGACCTCGAGCCGGATGTCTCGCCCGCTCGCGTCGATGCGCCGCCGCACGTCCGCCAGCTTTCTCAGCGCCGACGGGATGAAGCTCTGGCCGCCGAAGCCGGGGTTGACGCTCATGACGAGGACGAGGTCGACCTTGTCGATCACCCAGTCGAGGACGTCGAGCGGCGCCGCCGGGTTGAACACCAGTCCCGCCTGGCAGCCGGCGTCGCGGATGAGCTGCAGCGTCCGGTCGACGTGCGTGCTCGCGTCGGGATGAAAGCTGATGACGTCGGCGCCGGCCTTCGCGAACGCCTGCGCGAGCGCGTCGACCGGCTCGACCATCAGGTGGACGTCGATCGGCACCTTCGAACCGTCGGCGCGGACCGCATGCTTGCGCAGCGCTTCGCAGACCATCGGGCCGATCGTCAGGTTCGGCACGTAATGGTTGTCCATCACGTCGAAGTGGATCCAGTCCGCACCGGCGGCGATGACGTCGCGCACTTCGTCGCCGAGGCGCGCGAAGTCGGCGGACAGGATGCTCGGGGCGATGCGAAAACGCGTCATGAGGTCGCTGGATTCTAGGTCGCGGCCTGCGGGGGCACGCCTCCTAGAATCGGCCATGGCCCATCCCGAGTTCACGACCAGCGTCGTGGTTCGCCACCTGCCCGAGCACTCGGACCGCGCCAGGGGCCAGTACGCGTTCGCCTACACGATCACGATCAGGAACAGCGGCGACATCACGGGCCAGCTGATCGCGCGTCACTGGATCGTCAGCGACGCCAGCGGTCACGTCGACGAGGTGCGCGGACTCGCGGTGGTCGGCCAGCAGCCGATCCTGAAGCCCGGCGAGAGCTTCGAGTACACGAGCTGGACGCGGATCGCGACGCCCAACGGAACGATGCGCGGCACGTTCTTCTGCATGACCGAGGACGCTCATTCCTTCGAGGCGCCGATCGGCGAGTTCGGCCTGACGCTCGCCTCGGCGCTGCACTGACTGCCGTCGTGTGCATCGCCATCCCGGCGCGATGTCGATGCGCTTGACCCCGTGAGCGGTCGTCGTGCCGCCGGTCGCGTTGGTCCTGGTCGGCGCGGCGCTGATGCTGCCGGTCGGCCTGCCCTTCATCGTCGTCGCCGTCCCCGCTCTCTTCGGCGCGGTGCTGGCCGCGGTGCACCACGCCGAGGTCGTCGCCCATCGCGTCGACGAGCCGTTCGGCACGCTCATCCTCGCCGTCGCCGTGACGGTGATCGAGGTGGCCCTGATCGTCTCGATGATGCTCGCCGGCGGCCCCGACAAGTCGGCGCTGCCTCGCGACACGATCTTTCGCGGTCGGCGCGATCACCCTCGGCACCGGCCGTACCAACGTCCTCCAGGGCGCCGTCCACCTCGTCATCTTCACCGCGTTCCTGGTCCTGGCGCTGGTGCCGTGACGATCAGCGCGGCTGGTCGTCGTCGCCGCGCTCGCCGCGGCGGCGGCCCGCGAACATCGTCCACCAGACGATCAAGACCAGCAACGCGCCGGCGCCGAACGCTTCCAGCAGAATGATCCACATGATCCGCGCTTCCGGTGGCGCCAGGCGGCTGGCGGCGCCGATTCTAGGAAGGCTCGCCGTCGTCACGGTGGCGACGCTGGTCGCTTGCTCGAGCGCGCCGCCGGGACCCGCCGCTCCGGCGCCACCGACTTCCGCTGCGCTCGAACCGGCCGCTCCGGGGCCGGGACGCGACGACCTCGCCGCCGCGACCATCGGCCGCCAGCGCGCGCGCTGGGTCGCGGTTCGCTGGAGCGAGCTGCCGGGCTGGGACGGCGATCGCCTCGCCGAATTCTGGAGCGCGTTCCTGCGCAGCTGCGAGCGGCCCGCCGCCGGCTGGCGCGACGCCTGCGCGAAGGCGCGCCAGCTTGCTCCCGCGGCCGCCACGGCGAGCGAAGTCGCGGTGCGCGAATGGGTGCAGCGCCAGCTGCGACCGTACCGGATCGAGTCGGTCGAGCGCGATCCGGTCGGCCTGGCGACCGGCTACTTCGAGCCGGTGATCGAAGCGTCGCGAGTCGCGCGCCCGGGATTCCGAGTCGCCCTCTACGCCCCGCCGGCCGACCTCGCGACGCGAAGCCCGTACTGGACGCGCCATCAGCTCGAGACCGTCCCCGCGGCGCAGAAGGCGCTGCAAGGCCGCGAGATCGCCTGGGTGCGCGATCGCCTCGACGCGCTCGTCCTGCAGGTGCAGGGCTCGGGCCGACTCGTCTTCGCGGCCGAGCGAAGCGGCGCGCCGGCGACGATCGTCCGCGTCGCCTACGCGGCGCACAACGACCAGCCGTACCGCTCGGTCGGGCGCTGGCTGATCGATCAGGGCGAGCTGCGCAGCGGCGAGGCGTCGTGGCCGGTGATCCGCACGTGGGCGCGCCAGCATCCGGCGCGAGTCGACGAGATGCTGCACAGCAACCCGCGCTTCGTCTTCTTTCGCGAGGAGCCGCTTGCCGATCCCGCCGTCGGGCCGCGCGGCGCGCAGGGCGTCGCGCTCTCGCCCGGCCGCTCGATCGCGGTCGATCCGCAGAGCGTCCCGTACGGAACGCCGGTCTGGCTCGACACGACCGAGCCGCTTGCGACCCGGCCGCTGCGCCGCCTCGTCGTCGCGCAGGACACCGGGTCGGCGATCGTCGGCGCCGTCCGCGCCGACTACTTCTGGGGCTGGGGCGACGACGCCGAGGCCGCCGCCGGCAGGATGAAGCAGCCGCTGCGGATGTGGGCGCTGTGGCCCGTATCGTGACGAACGAGATGTCGGCATGAGCATCTCGAGCGCGGGACTCGACGGCGGCCGCCTCATCGACTGGAGCCGCACCTCGGCCGACTACGCCGCGCATCGGCCGGGGCCGCCGCTGCGTCTCTACGACCTGCTCGCGGCGCTCGGCGTCGGCGTCACCGGCCAGCGCGTTCTCGACCTCGGCACCGGCACGGGCCTCGTCGCGCGCGAGCTGGCGCGGCGCGGCGCCGTCGTCAGCGGCATCGACGTCGCACCCGGGCAGATCGCGGCGGCGCGCGCGAGCGCCCGCGCCGAAGGCCTCGCCGTCGACTTCGCCGTCGCCGCCGCCGAGGCGTGCCCGTTCGCCGACGCGAGCTTCGACGTCATCGTCGCGAGCCAGTGCTGGATGTACTTCGACGTCGACCGCACGATCGCCGAGGTGCGCCGTGTCCTCGCGCCGGGAGGCGTGCTGGTGACGACGCACTTCAGCTGGCTGCCGCGCGCAGACGCGGTCGCGCGCGCGAGCGAGGCGCTGGTCCTGCGCCTGAATCCGGCCTGGCAGGGCGGCGACTGGTCGGGGCGGATCGCCGCCGAGCCGGCGTGGGCCGCCGGCCGCGCCCGCGTCGATGCCATGTTCTGGTTCGACGCCGACGTGCCGTTCACGCGCGCCGACTGGCGCGGCCGGATGCGCGCCTGCCGCGGCGTCGGCGCGGCGCTGTCGGAGGCCGAGGTCGCCGCCTTCGACGCCGCGCTCGCGGAATGGCTCGACGCCCACACGGCCCCGACGTTTGCCGTGCGCCACCGCGTCGACGCGCATGTCTTCACCCCCTGGCCCTCCGCCGACGTCTCGACGCCGGGGCCGGTCGCCGGGGCGGAGTCATCCACGCCAACCGCCCCGACGTAGAAAGGTTTTTTGCGCCGCGCCGACTGATCGGCGTCGATTCAAGGAGACTCGTGCCATGACCCGCCGCCCCTTCCTCGCCGTTCTCTCCGCCTTCGGCCTGTCCCCCGGCCTCGCCTCGGCGCAGCCGGCGACGTCGTCGAAGATCGTTCCGCTGACGCTCTCGGACGACCAGTGGAAGCAGCGCCTGACGCCCGCCGCGTATCAGGTCCTTCGCCACGAGGGCACCGAGTACCCGGGGTCGAGCCCGCTCAACAAGGAGCACCGCAAGGGCGTCTTCGCCTGCGCCGGCTGCGACCTGCCGCTGTTCACGTCGGAGACCAAGTTCGAGAGCGGCACCGGCTGGCCGAGCTTCTACGCGTCGATCCCCGATGCGGTGCTGACGAAGACCGACGTGAAGATGATCGTGCCGCGCACCGAATACCACTGCGCGCGCTGCGGCGGCCACCAGGGCCACGTCTTCGACGACGGCCCGAAGCCGACCGGCAAGCGGTATTGCAACAACGGCGTCGCGCTGAAGTTCGTTCCGGCCTCGGCGTAGCGTCTGACGAAAAGCCGCGGCGGTGGGCTGCGGCCGGCCGCGACCCCGGCTGCAAGAATTCGCCGTCCCGGCGCGACCCCGATGCCGGGGGAGCGAGCGGCATGAAGAAGGCAGGCCGGGCCAAGACGGCGAGGGCGCTCCGGGCCGGCCCCGCGAGCGCCGACGATCCGATAGCGTTGCTGCGCAAGACCAGGACGTCGACGAACGCCGCGCCGCCGGAGCCCGAAGAAGGGCTGGAAGGCTTCGCCCGCCGGCTCGGCCCCGGCCTGATCACCGGCGCCGCCGACGACGACCCGAGCGGCATCGCGACCTACTCGCAGGCCGGCGCGCAGTTCCGCTTCTCGCTCGTCTGGACGCTCTTCCTGACGACGCCGTTGATGATCGGCATCCAGATGCTCTCGGCGCGCATCGGCTGGGTGACGCGCCAGGGGCTGGCGACCAACATCGCCAAGGTCTGCCCGCGCTGGCTGACGGTGTCGCTGGTCGGGCTTCTCGTCGTCGCCAACACGATCAACATCGCCGCCGACGTCGCGGCGATGGCCGAGGCGACC
>Ga0105248_10010675_pt1 | contig 10132 bp, 12 predicted proteins | sample KBSS34metaG_FD_81524 | JGI IMG/M metagenome (GOLD analysis project Ga0105248, IMG submission 81524) | Switchgrass rhizosphere microbial communities from Kellogg Biological Station, Michigan, USA - KBS S3-4 metaG | ecosystem: Host-associated > Plants > Roots > Rhizosphere > Soil | place... | reverse complement strand
TGCCCTTCTCAAGCAATAGCTGACCACGCTGAACACCTGGGCGGCACTGCTCGGCAAACAAAACAAGCCGGCCGAAGCGATGTCGGTCAAAGCTCATGCGGAGCGCGTGGGGGAAGAATTGGCCGAGATGCTCAAGGACGAAGAGCCTGAAAAAACAGATGTGCCGAAAGTTGCCGCCTGGAATCCCGGCTCACCTCCAGTCGCCGTCATTGCCTCGCATAACTGGCTCTCCGCTGGTTCACTCACCCCAGAAGGCGAAATCAAGATAAAGAACATCTCCGGCCAGCCTGTCACCGAGCTCAGCCTGACAGCGGTTTTCTTCGATCACACCAAGCGTGCTTCCAACGGCTCCGTAGGTTTGCCGGTAGCCACGCCCAATTCCAACCCTTTTGCCCCGGGGATGGAGAGGACGCTATATTTTTCATGTCCTAACATAGTTAAGGAAGATCATCAGCTGGGCGTTATGATTCTCTGGAAGGGCAAGTTATTAAGGGAATTCCCGGTAGTAAAGCAACACTGATGCAAGACGAAGACAATCAACAACAAGAAGAAAAGCACGACGAGCCGCAGCACACTGAGCCGCAGCCGCTAGAGAGGTCACAGCCGCTAGAGAGGTCACAGCCGCTAGACAGGCCACAGGCTCAGCAGGCGTCACAGCCTCAGCATCTGCCCGGCCAGGCGCCGACACCTGACTATCCGGTGCGAGTGCACTCGCGCCGCCGTGCCCAGGTAGACGCGGCTGATGGTTCAGCCAATGTTTCGGCAAATGTCCCGGCTCAGCAAGAGGACATTTACGCCGTCCAGCACCCCGATGTAATTGAGTCGCGCATTGCGGCCCAACCCCAGCAACAACCCCAGTTCCAACCTCAGCCACAAGCCCAACAGCATCAGCAGGACGAGGTCTTCGAGCTTCAGCCTTTCCAGGAAACAGCCGAAGACCGTGAGCAGGCCTACATTCAGGAGCAGGAGGCACGCCTGGCCGGCTTGCCCGAGCCCAACGAGCCCGAAGCGCCACCGGTAAAAGCCTGCCGGCACGAATATGTACGAATTTTCCAGCGCAAACTTAAGGACCTTAATCGCCGAATGGTTTGCACCAAGGCCTATCTGCCTGTCGGCTTCAAAATGGGCGACTTTAGCCACCTGGGCGAAAACAGTTTTTGTTTCTGCGCCACCTGCCGCGTAAGGCTCTATCCCAAGCGCAGTCAGGCCGAAAAGGCCGAAGCTCGGATCCAGTTGGCACAGGGTAAGGCTCTCAAGGCCGAGTTGGCCCAGGCTCAGCTGACTGCCGACCTTCTAGAGGAAGTCGGAGCAAAGGCTTTCAAGGAATTGCTCATGCACGTGGACGATGATGAGGACAATGAGCCGGAAGAATCGGATGACGAAAATGTCCCGAAAGTTGATATACATGTAGAAGAATTGGAACAAGAAGCAGTAGGCGTTGAAGACATTGATGTCGAAAGCTTGAAAGGCAGTCAGGAGGACGATAATTGTGAAATGCTGGACCAAGAAGAAATGTAAGACTCGTAAAACAGGTCTGATGGGACTAATTGATAGATTTATGCTTTTGTCTGTGTTGATGCCGCCCGGCTACTTGCTGTACCGCTTCGTGCGTTGGTACATCAAGCAAGATAATGGTGCCGCCGATGTCGACCATGATGAAAGCGTTTAAGATCTAAATGACTCAGTACATCTTAAGAGTACTGAAGGCCATGCTGGTCAGCTCCGTAGGGTTTGGAGGTGGCATTGGTCTTCTGGTACTTATTTTTGTGCTGACCAATAAAAATGAGCCCAATGCTTTTCAGTATGGACTGACCGCCGGTCTCGTCTTTGGTTTGATATTTGCGGTTTTTATGGTGGCGGTGCTTTTGCCTCTCGACTTGAGCGCCCACGTCTTCCTTTCAAAAGGGCGCTACAAGCAGATCTGGGAGCTTGAGCAAGTACGCGAATTTGAAATCGACGGCACCGCAAAAGAGATGATGCACGCCAGCAGGCAGGCACTACTGATAGTGCCCTATGTCACCGCTGTTTCTGATGATGTGGAGCATATGCTCACTCGCGCTGTCACCGGTACGAGCTGGCGATCACCCGGCGGAGAAGAGCTTGAAGTGGAGCTTAACGCCATCTCTGCTCACCGCTGGAAAATACGAGCGACGAGTAAACCCAAGGCCAAGAGTCTTGTATTTGATTACGGCAAAAATTTTGAAAATCTCGAAACATGGATGAATCAGTTTCTGGAAATCGCTCAGACCGAAGGCAACCGAAATGTGAAAATGATTTCGGAAGAGCCGATAGAAGTGGCTAAGGCTGTGGCTCCTGGGGCGAAGGCACCGGCGGTGGAGCCAGCTAAAGCTGAAGACAAGACGGAAGAGAAGACTTAGTACAACGCGTTCAACTCAAGGAGCGACGGTATGCGCAAAAGTCTAACTTTGGGAATCATCGGCGTCCTTTCGATATGCTTGACTGCTTGTGCTGGTAGCGGGCCTGCCGATATTTCAGTACATGCAGGATCGAAGTCAACATTGAGCATAATGGTGCCCTTCAACAAAAAGTTTATGCTTGAAGTGCCTTCCGATTTTAAAGTTGACCAAAAGGCCGACAGTGCGAAAATTTATATCGAGGCGCCTCATGCCGCTGGTCAGGAGGGTGTTGAGGGACGGGGGATGACTATTGATATTATCCCCGCTGATAAGCCTGCAAATATGGACAGGTTGGTGGCTGGAGAAAGTGGCAGTGATTCTGCACTCCCCGGCGCCGTGAAGGCTGATGCTGTCGTTCAAGTGCCATTGGGATCGCGTACTTTTGATCGCGTAGATTTCACCGTCAATGATTCGGAACATGGTTTTGTTTTGCTAGGAACGGATGGATCTGATCACATCGTCATGTCCTGCGGGCCCAATACTACAGACAACTACAACGCTTACGAAAAGATTGCGTTCTCGCTTAAGTAGTTTGAGCCGGAGATGCAATTCGGCTTGATAGCTCGGCGATTACATCTTGTGCGACACCTTCGGAGGACGCATAAAACTCCATGTCCACCAGTAGATCTTTGCTTTTGCTGGGGAGCAGACGCTCAGTAGTGAAAGTCACTCTGATTAATTTCGACTTTGCTGAGTAAGGCTGAACGGTTTTAATATTGCCGTAGGGAACGATTCGATGATCGACGCCAGCCATTCGCACGCCGCTTTCTTCAAATTCAAATTTGTTACGCCTCAAATGTAAGAAGTGAAGCAAGCAAAAGACACAGCCACCTAAGATGGTCAAACCAGCGTAAGGATTTTCGGCAAGTGTACTGGCACCCACCCAGGGCAAAGTAAGGCCCCAAAGCGGCATCATCAGCCACATAATTATTAATTCCACCCGCTCCGCTCTACCATTCATTTTGATGCATTTGTTGTTTGCCATAGACTTCACTCCTGTGGCTTCTCTGCTGGCCGCTTAGCCTTGCAGTGCTAAGAAAAGACATCGTTCTCGCTTAAGTAATTTGAGCCGGCGATGCAATGCGCCTCGATAGTTCTGTGACTACTTCTTGAGCGACTTCCTCTGAGGGCGCTTCGTATAGCCTCGCTTCATCTGGAAGTTTGGTGGTCGTGCCTGGTAGCCAGTGTAAAGGTGTGAGGGTAACCATGAGCTCTTTTGCGTTATTTGAATCGATCTGAACGCTCCTAATATTGGAGTAGGGAACGACTCGATGATCGACTCCCGCCAGTCGGACGCCTTTCGCACCGAAAACAAATTTGTTGTTCGTCAAATGCAGGAAGTGCAGTGAGCAAAAAAAACAACCTGTTAGCAAAATCGCACGGACGAGTAGGTTATCCGGCGGTCCAAAATAACCAACGCAGGCCGCCGGTAATACAAATGCCCACACTGGCATCATCAGCCAGAGGAGTATTAACTCCAGCCGTTCAGATTTTGTGTTCATTTTTAGGCATTTATTTACCATGGACTCCATCCCTATGGCCTTTTTGGGGTGTCGCAAAGCCGTAAGGTCGCCTCATCTATTCTAATGCCATCGAGACCGACCACACCCATTTTACCTGCCGCAAGACCCTTACTAGTACCCCGGTCCAGAAATAGACCAGCTCCAGACCCAGACCCAGATCCGATCCAGAATTAAACCATCAACCAGGCCATAAGCATGACTGAAGAGTTCCAGAACATATGAGTGAGGAAGCAGGGGAAGAGGCTGCGCGTGCGCTCGTAGATTGTGGCGAGCGTTACGCCTACGATGAAGTGACCGACAAATAGATTGATGTCCATGTGGGATGCGGCGAAAATCGCGGCACTGAGCAGCACTGCTTTGGTAACTCCGAGGCGCTTGCGCAGAGCAGCATAGAAAATGCCTCTAAACATGATCTCTTCATAGAGTGGTGCCAAGACGGCGGTCCCAAGCCAGATAAGGGCTATATCCAGCGGGTTTGAGTTTATTGCGGCTGTGACTATCATATGATCAAACGGATTTGACGAAGCGGTCTGGTGCCGAAATGCCAACATCAAGGTTATGGTAAAAAGAAATACTAGAGTCCGCGCGAGGCAAAATCCTCCTAGAGACCAGGCCAGCGCCTGGCGCAGCCTGATTGGGAAGAGCCTGGGTAGCACTTCTCGTATGTTCAGCCCCTGAGGCTTGCAGAGCATCACTTGCGTGGTGATTGCCAGCATAATCAAGTTGCCTGTGAAAATTAAAATGGTCGAGAGTGACGTAAACTGATTTAGATTTTTTGCTTGACCAAAGACTAAAGCGCCCACGAGACCAACGAAAAAACTTACGACAAACTGCACGTAGTAAATGGCCAGCGACTGACTGTATATGAGTTTGATACTGCTGTCGCCGAGCTGATTTTCTAAGGGTGTCGGCGTCACCGGCTTGCGCAATGTTAAAAATAAAGCGATGCCGCCGGCGATACCACCACATAACCAGAGCACAATCATTATGCAACCGGCCAACATTCGGTGCATACGTGCAAGAAGATACTCGTCGTGTGCCGTCACCTGCGCGCGTAATTCATTGTCGGCGCCAGCCGCTTTGTACAGCGATTTGAGCAGGGCGTACCTGTACCAGCCGTCTGGAAGGCGCTTCTCGACTATGGCGACCGAGTCCGCCAGCTTGTCTTTGGCGATTGGATTGTCTATATTTTGTATTAGACTGACGTAAGCGGCTTCATCTTTGTCGATGCTTTCACTGCTCATCATTTTGCGCCTGAGAGACTCACGCATGTGCTCTCTCAAGACTTCATCGTCTTCGCTTTTTAGATATTTATCCAGAGCTTTTTCAACGTTTTCCTGTGAGGAATTTGTCATTAGCTTCTGCAGAGCCGGTGCCATCGGCTTGCCGATAGCGTGGTTGAAAATCGCTTGTCTAGTGGCAATGTCAAATGTCTGCTGCTGTTTTTCAGGTAGATCTTTGAAAAACTTTTCCACCGCCCCCTGAGCTTTTCCCACATCGTGAAGTCCCATTAGGACTGGTACTTGGGCCAATTGAGGATAGCGCCGGACAAAGACAAGACCGGCTTCAGCTTTCGTGATGGCGCTGGCAGCTAGTTCTGCTTTGGAGGCGTTGGACTGGACCGTGGCACTGGCCGGAATCGTCGGGATTTCGTCGCGGCTGCGCACATATTCGATGAGAGGCACGGACAAGTAGCCAACAACAGCGCAAACAGTGGCTGAGGCTATCAATATGTTGCCGCAGGCTTGAGATTCGCGCGGCTTTTTCTCCAGCAGGAAGATTATGAAGGTGACAAAAGTAACCAGCATGGATAGCAGCAATACGAGCACGTAGACTACAAGTATTGCCAGCGATAGATTCACGGAGATCCCTCAATTACCTTAGAGTAAATATTAGCACTCCCCATATAATATAGATAAATGGATAATCAAGTTGATGAGGTTAATATCAATCCGCAGCTGATACTACCGGCCGGTACGCAGGTGGTGACGCTGGTGGATGTGCGTGGATTGCACAATGCGGCAGAGCGGCGCAGCGGATCTGTGGGAAAAATTTCCAAGTCTCCAATCGATAATAAACACGCCTATATCATTGATTTCCCTGATGGTGGGCAGGCCAGCGTGCGCAGGCATGAAATTGCCATTCGCAAGCACTATCAAAAAGTCAATATTGATAGGCCCGGTGCCGTTCTCGGAGATAGAGATCTCTACGAACATATCATCTATCGCTGCGTCGTCGGTTCGCGCGCATATGGCCTTGATGTGGAAGGTTCAGATGTTGATCGGCGCGGCATATTTTTGCCGCCGGCGAGTCTGCACTGGTCCTTGTATGGTGTGCCTGAGCAGATTGAAGATAATGAGACGCAGGAATGTTATTGGGAATTACAGAAATTTTTGATGCTGGCACTGAAGGCCAACCCGAATGTGCTGGAGTGTCTGTATACCCCGCTCGTCGAGCATGCCGACGCAGTTGCGCAGGAGCTTCTAGATAACAAGGCGTGCTTTTTGTCGAAGTTGGTTTATCAAACTTACAACGGCTACGTCCTTTCTCAATTCAGGAAGCTTGAGCAGGACTTGCGGACGAGCGGTGACTTGAAGTGGAAGCACGTCATGCATTTGATTCGACTGCTGATTTCCGGTATCACGATCCTGCGCGATGAGACAGTCCCTGTGCGAATTGATCCGATTAGCTCAAACGGCAACCTGCGCGAGCGGCTGCTGGCCATTCGCAATGGTGAAATTTCTTGGGCCGATGTAGACACCTGGCGGCTTGAATTGCATAAAGAATTTGACCAGGCGCATGATAAAACCTCACTGCCTGATAGACCCGACTACGAGTGGGTCAATGATTTTCTAATTCGGGCCCGCAATCGAAAAGTCTAGGACCAAGACCAATACACAATTTTTTCACCCAGGATTGGCTACAGTGTTTTCAATCCTGGCGGAGCTTACATAAATGGCAGATACCCAACAACCACCTGACAGTGCCAAGGTAGCAGACAAGCCACAAGGTTCTGCCTCCGATGGTGAAGCTGGGGCACTTAGTAAAATGCTCAACGATGTATACGCAGAGCTCGGGAAGTTGGGCATAGGGCCGCAGTCCACTGTCAAGGAAACGACGCTCAAGTGCGAGATTCCCACTGATAAAGCACTGTTGCCGCCTGTAGACCTCTTTGACGGGGCTAAGATGCCCGTGACCGAGGCAGCACCAACGGCACCTGCAGACGCCACTAGCCCGCTACAGCTCCCATTTAAGCTGGAAATGCCCGCCCTCAAGTTTGAAGGTGATGGTTACTCGGTTTCGGTAGCTCCGACCGGCAATCCACTCAAACATAAGGGCGGGATTGAAGTCACAGGCACTTTTTCCAGTCTTTAGTTTTTAGTCTCAAGGCTCAAGTTTCTAGTGCAGGAATCCCATGAAATACAGGATGGCAATGCCGCCCACTGGTACGCCGAGAAGCCAAAGTATAAGTGCTTTTCCCATGATCTAAATTCCTTATATATGCGAGTTTTTCTACCCCGAGATTTCCATATTGCCGGGGTTTGTTTCTAATGCTTAGACGGAAGGCCGGGCTGTTGGTGCCATCCTGTCGGAAAAATCTGCTGAAATGGTAGAAATATGGGTGTTTGGTGTCGTGCTACAAGGGCGCCACAATCGTGTGACGATGCTGGAATAGCACGACCGTTATGTTGGACTCCTCACCAAGGAGGATTTATCCTATGCCCGCAGACGCTAACCACCTGTCAGAAATGCACCATGAAACTGCTTACCATTCAGCTTTACCTTCGGACCGTCTGTATGCTGATGCTCACCCATCAGATCCTCGCAGCATTGCAGCGGCCAGGGCCTGTGCTCGGGCTGCCGACGGTGCAAACGCTGTTGTTGATGTTCAATTTGGCACTTGCCAAATTGTCTCCAACTCTGATGTACCCGGTAGTATCCGATCAATTTATCGCACGCCTGATGGTAAGGTTGGACAGCTTATCGATACGGTTCCCTTACCAGGCAGTGGTGGTGCCTCCCAAATGGCTGATGATTTCGCGAGGATCGGAAATTCCAACCGCTGGAATATGTATCTTGGAGGCAACGGAAAGCCAGAGTCTATGGTTGTGAACAATCTCGATCTATCTGCTGACGGTCACGTTATTAAGTTTGATAAAATCGCCTCGGGTAAGGTTGCACACGTGGAAATTGGCTCTGAGTCTGCGTCCCTTTCGGATCCTATGACCCATAGAAATATGCATTTTTTAAAAGATGGATCCGTCAGCCAGGATCCCACGGCACATGAAGCTTCTCTCGGCTATAGAACGACAACGGTCGGAGCGGATGGCACTATTACAATCATTGGGCTGCAAGGACAGCGCCTCGAACTGCGGCCGGATAGAAGCGCAACCATGACATTTGCTGATGGTACTACTAAAGACACGATCTTTACCCGTGAAGAGATGCCTTTTCTGGGCACGCTTCGAGCCGGTAATCGCTTAATTGGAGCCCTGGTTGAATTTCCTGGGCATCACTACACGGTCCATGCGGTGCGAGGCGTACCCACCGACAAACAGCTTGAGTTTGAACCCCGTCCTAATCCGCCTGCAGCCGGAAGCTAGAGCTAGTTCGGTACAGCATTAGCTGCCACAGTGGTAGCCCTGGCCAGCGCCGCCCGAGCAAGTATTCTCGTCGAGTCCAAAATTGGCAAGACAGAGTCTTCCTGGGCAATAAGGAGAGGGATTTCGGTGCAACCCAATACAACCGCATCGCATCCCTTTTCTTTGAGGCTGGCAATCACAGCGCTAAAGTATTTGCGGGAAGCATCTTCAAATTTGCCGTAGACCAACTCATCAAAGATGACTTGATTTATGCGCTGGCGTTGTTCCTCTGTTGGTATCTCGCGCTTGATGGCGCGCCGTTCCAGGGCATTTAAATAGACTGGACCTTCCATGAGATATTTTGTGCCGAGCACGCCGATTTTGATGTAGCGATTTTGCGTGGCCACTGTCGCTACTTCGCGTGCGATGTGCAACCAGGGTATGACCGAGTGTTCTTCCACATAGTCAAAAGCCTGATGGATAGTATTGTCTGGGCATATGGCAAAAGTGGCACCGGTTTTGGCGACCCGCTCCGCCGATGATACCATCAGCTCGGCCACGCCTTGCCAGTCGTCACGGTAGATGTGCTCCATGTACTTGCTCAGCGGATAGGTGTGCATTGTGATTTCGGGGTGCGCGTGTGCGCCCATTATCGCCGGGCCTTCAGCACAGATTGTGCGATAACACAGCGCGGCGCCCTCGGCGCTACAAGCCACTATACCTATATGTTCGGAGTGCTGGGCATGCCCGGCAGACCCGGCATACTTTGTCTGCTCGGTCACTGTTGTGACCCTCCATCTTTAGGCCCGCGTTTGAAAAATTTGGAAATAGCGGCACCAAGGGCAACAACAATGATGATGACGAATTTCTTGCCGACGAGAATCATTGCCAGAAGCCATTTCCACATACCGCCCAGCACGCCGAGCTTGGCCGCCGCAGCCAGTGCACCGCCGCCGAGAATAAGACCAGCCAGGCCCAGGCCGGAGCTCTTGTCCTTGCCGGGTTGATAATCTTCATACTTGTTGCCGGCGATGAAGGCTGTGCGGTCCAGCAACTTCGCTGTCTGCACTTTGTTCGAATTGAGATAGGCAGGATCCGTCACGAGATTGAGCATGAGCACGCCCTTACGGCCGAGCACGCGGGTGTTGTAGTTGATGGTATTGACCGGCGAATTTGCTGTGTCTTCGTCTTTGATTGTGATGGCCCAGACCACCTGATGTTTTGACTTTTCATAGCGCGGCTTTTCGGCCCAACCCCCTACATAGAAAGGCGCCATGCCTTCTTCCTTGCGGTGTTCGTTTTCTTCAGCCTGTCCTTCTTTGTAGGAGTTAAGCAGAGCATCGGCATCTAGCTTGCCGGCGTCGTCGTCGTTGACGTAACCCATATCGTCGAAGCTGCATACAAGGAGGAAAGACTCACCGTCTTTGGCAGTCGCCGGCAGAAGCGGGTAGATGATTCCAAACAGTCCTTTTGGTACACCGCCGCTTTTCGCCAGGACTTCAGCCGCTGTTCTTTCTTTGATGAAGGCATAACCGGCCGGCAAATCGATCGCCGCGCAATTGTCTCCGAGGGGCAGCTTGGCCGGGCCGACGATCATTTGTCCTTCTTT
>Ga0105248_10010665_pt1 | contig 10137 bp, 9 predicted proteins | sample KBSS34metaG_FD_81524 | JGI IMG/M metagenome (GOLD analysis project Ga0105248, IMG submission 81524) | Switchgrass rhizosphere microbial communities from Kellogg Biological Station, Michigan, USA - KBS S3-4 metaG | ecosystem: Host-associated > Plants > Roots > Rhizosphere > Soil | place... | reverse complement strand
CGGTGACCCCGACCCCGGACCGCCAGACGTAGTAGCTGTTGTTGATCGTGTAACCCCAGATCTTGCTGGAGCCGTCGGCGATGGAGGCTTGGATACTGCCGTTGTCGACCAGGAGGTGCAGGTTCTCACGGACCGCCACGACGGCAGGATCGCCGAGATGCGCGTCCCGGCCCCATTCGCCGATCGTCATCGAACCATCGCGGAAGAAGATCTCGGCCGCGGCGCCGTCCTGAAGCCGGCCAACGGTTCGACCGTCCGCGTAGTAGCCGCCGAAAGTGCCGGGGAGAGCGTCCTTGAGTCGGAAGCCGCCGTTGAAGGTCGCCACCAGGTTCGTGCGTTTGCCCGGCGGTATCGTATTGGGCTCGGTCCATGGGCCTGAGCCCGGCTCTTCGCTGCCGGGGTGGAGGACGAACCTGACCGCCGTGGTGTTCATCCAGACGACAGAGGCGAGGTAGGAAGTGTGGGTCGGGTCGGGCCGGAGCTCCGCCTTGAGTACCGCTGGCCGGCCGTTGACGGCAGAGAGGACTCTCCACACTCCTTCGCCGGGTATTGCGGGTGCGATGACCGGCTCGATGTCTGGCGGTCCGCCGAGGGCCTCGCTCGGCGACCCCCCGGCTTCCATTGCCGAGCGATCGGCGTCGCTGAGTGCTCCACCGACCTTGGGCGGATTGCTCTCGTATCGCTGGTTCTCGGCCCAGGTCACCACGCCGCTCAGACCGTGATCACGGGCCCACTCCGCCAGGCGTTCGGTGAAGGTGTCGCTCCCCGGCCGCAACAGGGCGCTGCCGAGCGACCAGGCCGGCAATGCGAGGACGACGACCACGAACAGGATCACGCCGCGCCGGATCCGCCGCCGGTGCTGCACCAACCACGGCCACCGGGGTGCGCGGTGCGAGGTCGGCTTGGTGCGGTCGGGTCTGATCTCGTCGGTGGATGGGTCCGCGTCGCCCTCGGGGAGCGCCGTCGTCACGGCCCGGTCGGGGTCAAGATCGTCTGTCGGTGTCGTCATCGGTTCTCCCGGTCAGTGCGCCACGTACCAGCCGAGCACCAGCATCAGCCCGCAGCTGACCGCGCAGCCGACGAGCAGCCGATCGTGTACGAGCAACTGTTCCGGGCGTTCGCCGTCGCCGCGGCTGACGAGCAAGCTGTAGCGCAGCAGCGCTGTGGTGAATGGGATTGTTGACAGCGCGACCAACGAGTGCAGCACAGACTCATGGTCGACCGACTGGAACGCCCACAGGCAGTACGCGACGACCGTGGCGGTCAGTGCGAGTCCTTGGACCTGCGCCAGCCACTCTGGAGAGTAAAGGGCCGAGACGTCTCGATGGTCCGGCGCGTCGCTACCCATGGTGGCCAGCTCGGCCCGACGCTTGCCAACGACGAGGAAGAGTGCACCGAACGCCGCGACCATGAGAAACCACCGTGACAGCGGGATGCCATTCGCGGTCCCGCCGCCTACGGCGCGCAGGAGGAAGAACATCGCGATGGTGATGATATCGATAACTGTAATCTTCTTGAGTCGCAGTGAGTACGCCGCGGTCAGCGCGAGGTACATCAGGATCGTGATACCGAACCTAGGTCCGAGTAGCGCGGACGTGAACAAGGCCGCGGTGCACAGGGTGTAGCCCAGAATCTTCGCCGTGCGGACGCTGAGCGCTCCGGAGGCGACCGGCCGATCGCGTTTGACCGGATGCAGTCTGTCGGCATGCGCATCGTAGGCATCGTTGACGAGGTACCCGCCGACCGATGCCAACGTAAAGATGGCGGCCGCGGCCACCGAGTGTACGAGGACGTTGGTGTGGTTGAGGGTGCCCGAGGCCGCCGGTGCGGCAAGTACCAACAGATTCTTGGTCCACTGTCGTGGTCGAGACGCCGCCAGCAGGAGTCTCGTGTTGCGTTTCAGCGGCAGAAGCGGGGCGGATACGGAGACCATGGCGCGCCCGCTCATCGCCGAGAGTCGCTGGTGGCCGGTGCTCGCTTGTTGTTGGCCATCATGCGTCGGAACACCGGACCGGGCAGAGCACGAAGCGCCATCATGACGAACCGCAAGACGGCCGGTACGTACACCACCTGTGCAGAGGAGAGCACACCTTGTCGGATCGCGGATGCGACGTGCGAAGCGTCCACAGTGAACGGTACGTCGGGCAGCCCGGCCGTCATCTTGGTGCGCACCTGGCCGGGCCGTACCACGATCACCCGGACGCCTGAGGCGGCGAACACCTCGGCCAGACCGCGCGCGTACGCGTCCAGTCCGGCCTTCGCCGCGCTGTAGGCCAGAATCTCGCGCCGTGGTCGCAGCGCGGCCACCGAGGACAACACCACAACGACGCCGTGGCCCTGCTCGGCGAGCACCAAGGCCGCCGCATGTGTGGCCGTAGCCGGCCCCAACATGTTGGCACGCAAGGACTCCTCGGCGGCGACGGGGTCGTCGTCGAGGCGAGCCTGCTCGCCGAGTGATCCCACGCAGATCAGGACGGCGTCCAGGTCGCTCCCGTACGCGGCGGCACGGCGCACCATCGCGCCGACCGCCTCGGCCGAGTAGGCGGCATCGTAGGACAGCGTTCGCACCGTGCGCCGGTCGCGCGCCATGCGTGCGGCCGCGTCGGTGAGCGCGTCCGATTCACGTCCGGCAAGAATCAGCGTTCCACCGACCCCGGCGAGCAGTGCCTCCGCGGTTGCCAGACCGATGTCAGAGGTGCCTCCCACGACGAGTACGGTCTGCATCCGGCCGACGCCGTCCTTCATGAGGCCTCCCGCCGGCCGGCCAGGTTCAGCCGACGATTCAGGTCCGAGTTCATCAGATGATCCGGATCCACCACGTCGCGGACGACCCGCCAGCGGCGCAGTCCGGGATACATCGCTTCAAGGAGATCGGGGCGGAGTCGGCTGTCCTTCACCAGGTACACCCGCCCGCCGGCGGCCGCGACTTGCTCGTCGAGCACATCCAGCACCGCGGCCAGGCCCGGTGCACCGGCCGGGAAATCCAACGCCATCGTCCAGCCCGGCTGTGGGAAAGACAACGGTGCGGGGTCGGCCCCACCCAGCATTTTCAGGACCGCCAGCGCCGGTGGGCATCCCGCCCGCCGCGGCAGGGAAAGGGCGTTCTCCAATACGGACTCGGAGCCCGCCGGGACCACGAACTGGTACTGCACCAGCCCGCGCCGGCCATAGAGGCCGGGCATAGCGCGTATCGCGTCCAACGGGTGCAGGACGGAGGCCAACGGCATCACCCGGCTGCGCGGGTGCGCGTGTGCGAGAACCCACTTCGCCCGATTGGCCACCACGACCGCGGCCGGCCGGACCACGCTCCGCCCAAACGCGGGGATCGGCAACGCACGTTGAGGCGGATAGGACAGCGGGTCAGTACGACGGCGGGCCGGCAGGTCGGCGATCGCCGCTTCCCGAGCGGTCGTCACGACCCCTGCTCCCAAACTGGTGCCGCCGCGGTGTGCGTCCAGCCACGCCACCACGTGGTGGTCACCACTGCGGCCCTCGGCAAGCAGTTGCAGCACGCTGGACAGGTTCGCCGCGACCCGGTCCGTACTGACCATCCAGGCCGTCTGCAGCCGGCGGGCCCGCAGCCGCGCACTCCTGATCACGCCAGTAAGCCCGAGGCCACCCACCGTCGCCCAGAAGACGTCCGGCTCTTCCTGCGGGCTGACTTCTAGCGGCCCAAGCCCCGGCGTCAGTAGCCTCAGCTGTTCCACGCACGCGCTGAACGCGCCCGCCGTGGGGTGGTTCTTGCCGTGGACGTCGGCCGCGATGGCACCGCCAACGCTCACCTCCGTGGTGCCAGGAAGCACCGGCAGCGTCCAGCCGGAGGGAACGAGTCGTTGCATAAGGTCGCGCAGCCGTACGCCGGCATCGACGGTGACTGTACCTTCACCGACATCGATGTCAATTGTCGGATGTGGACAGTCGGTGAGCGCCACGATGCCGCCGGCATCCTGGGCGCAATCCCCATACCCGCTACCGGCCCCGCGCGCGATCAGGCCACGAGGACCAGGTGCCGCGAGCAACCGTTCCCACGCGCTCTCCCCGTCCGGGCGCACCATCGCCGCAGTGCTCGCCGTCGCCCGGCCCCAGCCCCCGACTCTGACCGGACGGCGCACCGCCCCAGCTGACGCAGCCGCCACCGCCGCGCGGTCGCTGGTGCTTGGAACCGGAACGGTCACCCTCCACATCGACATACCCCATATGTCACTTGGCGTGTCGGCCGCGACGAGCAGAAGCGGACCGACCAAGTATTGCGCAGGATGCTGGGTTGATCCAGAGTGCCGGATGCTGTTACCAGCGAAATCCGTCAACACATCGCGAACTGCGGCTATGGATATGCACCAATACGTGGCGACACAAGTGACATCGGCGGAGATTGTCGACCATCGAACCCATCATCGTCGATGTAGCGCTCGACGTCAGGCAGGCCCGTTCGTACGGATGATTAGTCCCAATTGGACGGTAGGACGGCTCGACAGTCTACATCGGACGAAAGACCTCAAGGGCGGCCATGATCTGGTCGGCGCATTCCGCGGGGCTCAGCGCCGAGGTATCGAGGTTCAGGTTATAAGGTCGCCAGTTGTGCACGAGGTCGAACTGGCCGCGGGCGGTGCCGTGCCGGCGGTCCCGGCGTTCACGTTCACGCCTCTCAAGTTCCTCCAGTGGGCAGTGCACGCCCACCCACAGCACTCGTGAACCGGACAGCGCCCGGTGAAGCTCGTCAGCCTGATCGCGCGTCAGCCAGACGTCGTCGATCACCTGGTCGATGCCCTGCTCGGCGGATGATCGCCAGAAGGCGGCTGCGGCACGGGTGAGTGCACGACCAACCGGCCCCAGTGTGATCCGGTACGCGGGTCGGCCGCCGACCGTCCCGGGCAACCAGGTGAACCCGGGCGCGACGTTGTCGTCGACGCCGAAGAACGCGGCACTCTGGCAACCCAGAAAGGTGTCGAGCCCGCTGACCTGTAGTGGGCCGGGCCAGCGGCGCTGCAGGGCCAGCGCGATGGAGGACTTGCCAGCCGAACTGGTGCCGTTCAGCACGATGCTGGTGCCGGTCATCCCGCCAGCGTAGATCTTGGGAGTCTCTTCACGTCGGCTGGTCATACAATCTTGCGGCCTGGTGAACCTGCGCGCGCCGTTATGCAATAGGGAAGCGATGAACGACGAGGAGTTGGTGGCCGCATCGGCCGCCGGCGATGACGTGGCGCTGCGGGAGCTGTTCGGCCGGCACGCGCCGTGGCTGGCTACCCGGTTGCGATCGGTGCTGCCCGTGGCGGACGTCGAGGACGTGGTGCAGGAGACGTTCATTGCCGTGTGGCGGGGCGCGGGGGCGTACCGGCCGGAGGGCGCGGTTGGCGGCTGGATCTGGGGGATCGCCCGCCGCCAAGCCGCGCTGTTGCTGCGCCGCCGCGGGCCTGCCTCATTCGTACTTCCGGAGGGGGCGATGGACGCACAACACGTCGAGGATCCGGTGGAGGCTCTGTTGTCGCGGGCCGCGATCGCCGAGGCATTCGATTCGCTGGGGCCGGAGGGTAGCCCGGAACGCGAGACTTGGCGGCTGGCGCATGTCGAAGACCGGCCAGTCGCGGAGGTGGCCAACTTGATGGGAGTGCCGGTCGGCACGGTGAAGAGCCGGCTGCACCGGGCTAGGCGGCTGCTTCGGATGGCGCTGCGTGGCGGCCCGGCGGCCGCGGGGGGTGGCGAATGAAGGATGGCGAGTCGGCCGAGGTCGACCTAAATCGGGTATGGATCGATGTTGCGGCGGAAATCTGGCGGCGGCATCCGGGTCGGGTCGAGCGGGTGACCGGCCGTCTGCTTCGATCGCCGGGTCTTGCCCGAGCGCTCGTGACGACACCGTCGCTCGTGGTGGGGTGGGTGATCGCCACCGTCGTCGTGTTGGCGGCCGGGCTGGTCGCCACGCTGACGACCGGGACGGCGTTCGTGCCGCTGTTGGCTCCCGCGGTCGCCGCGGCGGGTATCGCGTACGCCTACGGTCCGGGTATCGACCCGGCCTGGGAGTTGGTCGAGTCCATGGCGGTCAGCGACCGGATGGTGCTGCTCGTGCGGGCGCTGGCGGTATTCGGGCTGAACGCTGTACTCGGCCTGGCTGCCTCCGCCGCGTCGGGGACGGCAGCCGTGGTGACGTTCGGCTGGCTGGTGCCGATGGTCGCGGTCTGCGCGCTCGCGTTGGCCGCGGCGACGCTGAGCAGTTCCGCGAATGTTGGCGTGGCGACGGGTCTGGCCGTGTGGATGGGCGTGGTGCTCGGCGGACGAGCGACGACGGGATCGCTCGTTGCCGCCGTGACGACCTCGTCGTTGGTTGTGCCCTACGTGTTGGTCGCGGTGGTGTGCTGTGCCATCGCCTGGTATGCGACTCGAATGCCGAGGAGAACGTCGTGAACGTCGAGCTGACCGATCTGACCCGGCGCTTTGGTCGAACCCGGGCTGTGGATGGAGTGAGCCTGCAGGCTGGGCCGGGGGTCTTCGGGCTACTTGGGCCGAACGGGGCGGGAAAGACCTCGCTGCTGCGGATGATGGCGACCGTGCTGCGGCCGAACTCGGGCCGGATGCGGCTGCTCGGCCGCGATCCCGGTGACTATGCGCCGCGGCGCGAGATCCGGCGTCGACTCGGCTACCTGCCGCAGAATCTCGGCTATTACCCCGGCTTCACCGTCGCCGAGTTTGTCGAGTACTTCGCACTGTTGAAGGACATGCCGCCTGGGCAGGTCCCGCGGGCAGTGGCGGCCGCCATCGAGAGCGTGGGACTCGGGGACAACGCGAGGGCGAAGCTGCGCACACTGTCTGGCGGGATGCTGCGCCGAGCCGGCATCGCTCAGGCCATCGTGAACAGCCCCGAACTGCTGTTGCTGGACGAGCCGACCGCCGGGCTCGACCCCGAGCAGCGGGTGGCCTTCCGAGCGTTGCTGCGCGACCTCAGTCAGCGCGCGACCGTCGTGGTAAGCACGCACCTGGTCGAGGATGTCGGCGCCGTCTGCACCGCGGTCGCGCTGATGAACTCCGGGAAGATCGTCTTCAACGGCACGCCAGCCGAATTGACCGCTCGCGGCGAGGGCAGCGACGCGGTGGGTGACGCACCCCTGGAGCGGGGCTATGGTGCCGTGCTCGCCGCGGCCCGGTCCCTCACGCAGGTACGGTCATGACCGCGGCCACGGCCGCCCCGGTCCGGCCCGCACCTGTCCGGTGGGTGCGCTCAGCGCCCCTGTCTTTCCTGTTGCTGCTTCGCATGGAGCTACGCCGCAACCCAATGCCACTGATCCTGCCGCTGATCGCCGTGCTGTTCTGGTTCGACGCGTACCGGCCCAGTACGGCCACGCAGCCGTTCTGGATGATGCGCACGTTCTGGAACATGGGCCAGGGGCACACGATCATCGACTTCGGACCGTTCGTGGCCGGGATGGCGGCCTGGATCGGATCCCGCGACGGGCGTCGCGGTATTGCCGACCTGGCCTCCACCATGGTCCGTCCACGGTGGACGGCGCACCTCGCCACCTGGGCCGCGACGGCGATTTGGGCGGCGGCCGCCTACCTGGTTCTCGTTGGCGTCATGTTCGGCGTGTACGCATTTCAGGGCGTACACGGCCAGCCGCCCTGGTGGTGGGTCGCGGTTGGCGTCATGGCCGTGACTGCGTTCAGCGCCGCCGGGTTCGCCGCCGGTGTCTTGTGGCCGAACCGGTTCGCCGCACCGTTGGCGGCGTTCGGCGGCTTCCTGGCAATGATGTTGTCCTCGCAGACCGGATTCCGCAGCCATGCCGGCTGGGCGCTGATCCTGCCGACCAACTCCAATGGCAACTACAACCAGCAGGACACCGGTATCTTCTACCCGTACCTGCCCGACCTGCCGATCGCGCGAATCATCTTTCTGGCCGGGATTCTGGCCGTCTTCCTCGGTGTGCTCGGCCTGCCGGTCCATGCTGGCGGACGCCGATTGCGGGCGGCCGCCACACTGATCACTGTCGTCGGGTTGGCGGCGGTCTCCACTGCGGTCGGCCTGGTGCGCACCGCCCAACTGAGCCCTCGAGGCACGGTCATCGCGGCCCTGCACGACGCTGCCAGCGACCGCCCGATCGCGTATACGCCCGTCTGCGGCCTGTCCGCGCAGACGCCCGTGTGCCTAAATCCGGCCTACGGCAGCTACCTGTCCGACGTCACGGCCGCATTGACACCGGTCCTCGCCGAGGTGGCAGACCTACCCGGCGCACCGGTGCGCGGTACACAGATCGCCGACGACGCCGTCGGCACCTTGACCATCAGCGGCAGCCCGCCGGTGCTGGCGATGCCGCTCGGCGCGATCCCGTATTTGCCCGGCAGCACCGGCTTTGGCTACAGCACCACCGAAAAACAGTTCGCGGATATCCTGCGCGAGCAGTTCCTGCACGCGTTCGTGACATCGGCCGGCCCGCAGACGCCGGCGCAACAGGCGGTCGAAGCGGCCCTCCTGCAGCGCGCCGGCATACCCTTCGCCGACCAGCCCAAGCTGGAGGCCATCGCCGAGCCAGGGCCAGCCCCCGAGAAAGCCACGGCCACCGGTCCCGTGTACGACGCGGCGCAGCGGCTATTGGCGCTGCCCCCGACAGCCCAGCAGGCTTGGCTCACCGCCCACGTGGCCGATGTGCGTTCCGGCGTCATCACTCTGGCACAAATGCCATGACCGCCGGAGTGCGAAACCCATCGCCCAAGATCGCGCCGCACCGCGTGGCTTCCGGACGGGCCAGCGCCACCCTGCGGCTGACTTGGTTGCACGCGGTCAGCCGGCAGATTCCCGCCGTGCTTGGTCTACAGGCCGCACTTGGTGCCCTGCTCTTCATCGCGCTCGACCATCATTGGAGCATCGCGGGAGGCCGCGACACGGAGATGCTGATACCGCTGACGATCGAGACCGGCGCCGCCGCCGTCATCGCCGTCAGCACCTACGGACCCTTCGGCGATCCGGAACGTGCCACCGGGCGGTGGCTTCCGTGGCTGCGGCTCGGTGCGGTGCTCGCGATCACCGCGACCGCACTCGGCGCCCTGGCTGGCGGAGCCACCGGAGGTCTGTTACCCGGCGGCACCCTGGCTCTGCTTCGGTACCTCGTCGGGGGCACCGGTCTTGGTCTGCTCTCCGCTGTCGTCCTTGGCGGCGCGTTCGGCTGGGTCGGCCCGATGGCCTACCTGCTCATCACCGAAGTCGCGCTCAGCGGTGACCCGACGACTCCGTGGGTCTGGGCCGCACGCCCAACACATGATCTGGGCGCGGCAGCGTGCGCAGCCCTGGTGTTCGCCGTCGGCACTGCCGCCATCGCCGTGCTCGGCGCCCGAAACACGGGCCGACGCTCTGCCGCCTGAGTTCAAGTCAGGTCTCAGGTGACGTGTCGCGGGCTGTCGCCGAGCAGCAGCTCATCGACGGCTGATCCGAGGGCGAGCTGCCGAGCCCGAATCTGTCCACATCGGACGGTTCCACGACCGATGAGCGATATGTGCGTTGCCCGCCGGGTCGGCTGAGCCGAAGTCAAACGGTCACGCTCCAATCGTCACGGGTGACGAGCGCACCCGCCGCCGCCCGGCCCTCCACGACACGACCGCTCCGCCAGGACCGGCAGCAATGCATGAACACTTGCGCATGCCTTTGGAGCACGCAGAGCTACGACTTCCGCCGTCAAACATCTGGCCTTATCGTGTCTCCAGCCAATGCACATCGAACGCTCGCTCGGGAGCTGGCGTCCGGGCGGCGGATTGTGCTGTAAGCGTTGCCCCACAGCGACACAGCATTGCTACATCGACCTTCATGACCCCCGAAGGAGCACGATGTCCACGTTCCTCCCACGACGCGTCGGCCTGATCGGCGTCGCCACTGTTGCATTCGTAGCAACTCTCTCCGCAAGTACGTCCGCCTTTGGCGCGACTCAGGATGGCCTTGCCGCATTTCACCCGACGTCGCACCGAGTGATGATGCCTCCCAGGAACCCGGCTGCTGCGGCTGCGGCCGCGCGCACGAGCGCACTGCGTTACGGCGGCGGCGTCGACGGCATCGGCGTGACCACCGGTTCGCCGAAGGTCTACGTCGTGTTCTATGGCTCGCAATGGGGCACGGTCGGCACCGACGGCAACGGCTACACGACCCTGTCTGGCGATTCCAAGGGCATG
>Ga0105248_10010664_pt1 | contig 10137 bp, 9 predicted proteins | sample KBSS34metaG_FD_81524 | JGI IMG/M metagenome (GOLD analysis project Ga0105248, IMG submission 81524) | Switchgrass rhizosphere microbial communities from Kellogg Biological Station, Michigan, USA - KBS S3-4 metaG | ecosystem: Host-associated > Plants > Roots > Rhizosphere > Soil | place... | reverse complement strand
GCGAGAGCGACCCGTCCACGACGGAACTGCTTGGCAAGCTGGCGGAGCTGTACGTGCAGGAGGGCAAGTATCAGCAGGCGGAATCCGCCTACAACACGACGCTTCAGCGCCTGCGCGCCCTGCACGGCGACGAGCACGCCGACGTGCTGGCGGCGATGTCCGACCTCGCGGCGCTCTATCAATATCAAGGACGCTACAAGCCGGCCGCCGCACTCATCGAACAGGTACTGGCGACCGAGCGGCGGGTGCTGGGCCCCCAGCATCCGAACACGCTGACGACGATGGTCAATTTGGCCAACATCTACAGTCTCGAAGGAAACGACCGCGAGGCGGGCTCGCTGTACCGCCAGGTACTCGAGGTCCAGCGGCGGGTCCTGGGCACCGACCATCCCGACACGCTCAGCACGCTGTCAAATGTGGCGCTGAGCTACTCGCTGCAGGAAGACCTCGCCGCAGCGGAGCCGATCTTTCTCGAGGCACTCGAGGCCGAGAAGCGCGTGCTGGGACCCGAGCATCCGCAAACGCTCATAACGATGAACGACCTGGCCCTGATGTACAAGAATCACGGCCAGACCGAAAAAGCCGAACCGCTTTACAACGCGGTCCTCGAAGGAAGGCGTCGCCTCCTCGGCGACGAGCACCCCGATACGCTCAGCAGCATGAACAACCTCGGCGCCATGTATTCCCGGCAGCGCCGGTTCCCCGAGGCGGAAGCGTTGTTCGTCAAAGTTCTGGACGCTCGAAAACGGATTCTCGGTCTCGACCACCAGAACACGTTGAACACGATGACCAACCTCGCGCAGTTGTACGAGCGCGAAGGCAAGATTGCTGAAGCCGAGCGCGCCTATGTCGAAGTCCTCGGCCTCCGGCAGCGCGTCATGGGTAAAGACCATCCCGACTCGCGATTGATCATGAACAATCTCGGGTTGCTCTATTTCCGGACCAACCGGCAGGCGGACGCCGAGCCGATGTTCCGTCAGCTGCTGGAGATTCAGCAGCGCAAGCTGGGTAACGACCATCCCGACACGCTGAAGACCGCCGACAACCTCGGAATGCTCTACCTCCAGCAACATCGATATGCGGAGGTGCAAGCGCTGCTCGCGGATTTCATCGTCCCGAACGCCGCCGCGGCCGACACCTGGTACCGCGCCAACACGGCGGCGATTCTGGGCGCCGCGCTGACGGCAGACAGGCGCTACGACGAGGCCGAACGCCTGCTGCTCGACGGCTACCAGAGACTGGTTGAATGGAAAAAGACCATCCCGTCCGACACCGCAACTGCCGTCGAGCGCACGCGCGGGTGGATCGTCGAGCTCTATAAAGCGTGGGGCAAACCGGAACGCGCCGGAGAGTGGAGCGCCCGCGTGTCCGTCAACTGATGCGGGTTCCGACCGACGTCACTACTCCCAGGACTGCAGCTGCTGTTTCAGGTAGAGGCGGGCGGTCTGCAACTCGCGCTTCACGGTGCGTTCGCTGATCTGAAAAAGGTGGGCGATCTCGGCAACCGGGTTGCCGGCGAAGTAGTGCATCTCGACGATCTGCGCCTGACGGGCGTCGAGCCGTTCGAGGCGATCGAGCGCCTGGTCGAGCCCCAGCACTTCAACCGATTGGGGCACGGTGAGGGCAATGTCGTCCTCGAGCTCGACCTGCTGCACTTCGCCGCCACGTTTGTCGGCCAGCCGCCGCCGGGCGTAGTCCACCAGCACCCGCCGCATGGACCGCGCGGCGATCGCGAAGAAATGCGCGCGGTTTTCGAAGTGTGCCTGTTCACCGTCCATCAGCCGGATGAAGGCTTCGTGGACGACGGCGGTGGGCTGGAGGGTGTGGTCGGGCCGCTCGCGCCGCATCATGGCGGACGCGATCTTGCGCAACTCCTTGTAGACCAGCGGCACGAGCTGCGCGGCAGCCTGCTCGTCGCCCTCGCGGATCTGAGCGAGCAGCTGGGTCACCTCGCCTCGGTCGGCCATGGCGTGCGCGCGGTTCCGGAGACCGTCTAGATACCGCGCTGGCTGGCCGGCGGGACGAGACCGTTCAACCGGAGGTAGACGGCCATCTGGCCGTAGATGTCCTGCGTGTGGCCGAGCACGTAGTAGATCATCTTGGCGCGCGTGGCTTCGCGAATCCACGGCGGGCCCTGAATCGTCTCGAGCATCTGCGCCGCGGTGAATTCCTTGATCACCGCTTCGCCGTAGTCGTACGAATCGCTCAGCAGCTTCAGAATCTCCGCTTTCGACGTCGCCTTCAATCCGAACGTCGACAAGTCGCGCTCGGCGAGCGGCGGCGCGGCCGGTGCATTCTTCGCGCCGACGAACTTCAAGAGCATGTAGTTCGCGCCGGCGACATGAAGGATCTGCTCGCCGTAATTGCGCTGTGCGGGGGTGCTCTTGTAGTCGAACTTTTCGGCCGGCATCGCATCCGCGATCTTCATCATCGTCTGCTTCTGCGCCTGCCAGTCCTTCAGCAGGTCAGTGGCAATCGTGACGGTCTGGCCGTGCGCCGGCGGCGCGGCCAGGAGGAACGCGGTGATGACGGACGCGACTGACAGAATGGTTTTCATGGTCACTTCCCGTTCGTGGAGTATACCGCCATGGCCCTGGACCCCGGCAGCGGGCCGTTCACCCGTCCGAATCGTTCGCGAGCATGGCGTCCGCAAAGGCCAGGAAGTCCGGTGTCACGATGTCCGGCTTCGGGCCGAGCGGATACAGCACCTTGCCCGGACGCGCGATGAAAGCGCCGCGGCAGCCGGCCTGAAGTGCGCCGAGAATATCCCACGCGTGCGCGGCGACCATCCGCAAGTCGCCGATGGCCACGTTCAGTTCCCTGGCGACCTGCCGATACGGCTCCGGCGCCGGCTTGAAACGCTTGACGGCATCGACCGAGAAAGAGCCTTCGAAGAGATCGGTCAGCCCGGCGTTCTTCAGCTGCTGCTCGACGGCCGCCGGCGCGGAATTGGTCAGCGTCACCATGCGAAAGCCCTCGCTGCGCAGTCGCAGAAGTCCCGGCCTGACATCCGGGTGCGCCGGCAGCGTCCGCATGCCGGCGAGAATGCGATCGCGATCGGCGGATGTCACCTGGACGCCGCGAGCCTCGGCCAGCATGTCGAGCGCCGCCCCGCCGATGGCGCCGAAGTCCGAATAGGGACCCGCGAGGCTGACGGCGTTCGAATACAGCAACAGCGTCGAGAACCATTCGCGAAGGATCGGGCCATCGCCGAACGCGCGCGCGAAGTGCGGTTCGAGCGCATGGATGTCGAGCATGGTCTCGTTGACGTCCAGGACGAGAATCTGACGCCGCGTCAACGCCGCCTGCTTTCAGCCATGCCACACTCTCCTCGCGGGCGATTGTCGCGCCGGCGCCGATCAGATTAGCACCAGCTGGATATCCCGGATTCGATTGACCACGCGCTTGCGTTGGGTCAGCATCTGGTGAACGGATAAAGGATCCATGCGAATTTTCCACGGCGTCCTGCTCGCGGTTCTGGTGGCCACCCTCCCGCTGCACAGCCAACAGCCTGCCCCACAGAAAGTCGACGTCGCACGCCTCGGTCCGCAGGTGGGCGACAGAGTGCCCGACTTCCAGCTGCCGGATGCGCAGGGACACGTGTGGACGCGCGACTCCCTCATGGGCCCGAAGGGCGTGATGGTCGTGTTTTCTCGTTCGCTGGACTGGTGCCCTTACTGCAAGACGCAGGCGATCGAACTGCAGACCCGTGTCGGTGAGCTCAAGGCACAGGGACTTGGACTGGCCCTCATCACGTACGACTCGCCCGCGATCCTGGCGGATTTCGCGCGGCGCCGCGGCATCACGTTTCCGCTGCTGTCAGACACGGGGTCGCAAACGATCAAGGCATACGGCATCCTCAATACGACCGTTGCGCCAGACACCAGCAACTACGGTATCCCGTTTCCGGGGACGTTTCTGCTGGACCGGAGCGGTAAGGTGACGTCGCGATTTTTCGAAGAGGCCTATCAGGACCGGAATACCGTCTCGACGATCCTGATCGCCACGGGCAATGCCGCGGCGCCGACGAGGGCGCAGCTGGCGGAATCCGCGCAACTCGATATCACCGCGTATGTGAGCGACGAGGTGGTGGCGCCAGGATCGCAGTTTTCGGTGGTGTTCGACGTCAAGCCGCGCGCCGGCGTGCACGTCTACGCGCCGGGCGCCAAAGACTACAAGGTGGTCGCGTTCACGCTCACGCCGAATGCGCTGATCACGACACGACCGCTGCAGTATCCGTCATCTGAAACGTACTACTTCAAGCCGCTCGACGAGCGCGTCCCGGTTTTTCAGAAGCCGTTTCGCCTGGTCCAGAACATGTCGGTCAGCGCCTCGCCTGAGACGAGGGCCGCGCTCAACGGGCTCGATCACGTGACGATCGCCGGCACGTTCGAGTACCAGGCCTGCGACGATCGACTGTGCTTCACGCCGCAGTCGGTCCCGTTCTCGTTCGTCGTCGGTCTGAGGCCCCTGGACACGCAGCGAACGACCGTACCGAAGTAACGGGCACGCCGGCGTCAGGGATGATTGGGCCCAACGATCCGGATCCGTTGCGCGTGCTCGTCCAGGAGACCACGAACTTCCTCGTCGGTGGTCTGGGAAAAGTCGCGGTACCACAAACCCACGGCGCTGAAGGGATTCGGCATCCGGACACAGACGGCCTCGTCCGCGATGGCTGACATCTCCTCGCACGTGCTCGACGCGCCGACCGGAACGGCCACCACCACTCGCGACGGCATGTGCGCCCGAACGGCTTGAACAGCCGCCCGCATACTCGATCCGGTCGCAAGCCCGTCGTCCACCAGGATCACAATCCGATTGCGGAGATCGATCGCGGCCTTGCCTCCTCGGTACTCCCGCTCGCGCCGCTCCAGTTCCGCAAGCTCCTCTCTGGCGATGGCGGCGATCAGACTCTCCGGAATGCCGTAACTGCGGATGGCGTCTTCATTCACGACGAGACAGCCACCCGGTGCAATAGCGCCGATGGCGTACTCCTGATGCCCGGGCATTCCGAGTTTGCGAACGACGAATACATCCAAAGAGACGTCGAGCGCCTGGGCGACCTCGAAGGCAACGGGCACCCCGCCGCGCGGCAGCGCGAGCACGACGACCTCGGGCCGGCCGCGATACGCCGTCAGCCGGAGGGCCAGTTCCCTGCCGGCTTCGCGCCGGTCGGCGAATCGTGGCGGTCCCATGGCACTGGACACTCTACTTCGCCCGGTGTGTGTGCGGAGCGCGCTTCGTCGGCTTAGAGCAGTTCGCGTTTCCGTGTAGCAGCCTGTCCTTCGGCCGAGGTGCTTGGTCCTTCGTCCGTCCCTCGTCCGTTGTCCGTCGCCCTGATCCGTGGCGCGAACCACGGACCAGGGACCACAGGACGGACCAAGGACAAAGACCCAACGACCAGGGACGGCGCTACGCAGATTTGAAAACCGCGTTAGCTGAGCGTTCCTAGAATCGGAAGAGCCGGTTGATTTTCACGACAAACGCACGGTTTCTGAGGTCGGGATACCCCCGCGTCAGCGTGTCGCGTTCGTCCGTGTAAACGACGAACAGTTCGCTGCCCGGCAGGTACTCCCAACGAAAGCGCAGGTTACTGCTGAACACTTGATCCGTGGAGCTGTACTGGAGCAACGCCGACGCAAACATGCGCGGAGAGAATCCATAATCGGACCGCGCCCGGAGGAGCGTGGTGGTGAAATCTCCGCCCGGGAGGGTGACCGCATTCACCGCGACACTCGGCTCGACCGACCACTGCTTGACGATCGAGATACGCGCGGCGGTATAGCTGACGGCTGTGATATGGCCGTCGTAGAACTCGCCCGCCTGCAATGTCCACGTTCCAGAGACGCGCCGCTGCAACCCCATCGCGTACGCAGTTGTGATCTGGTTGAACGAATAGCCGCCGACCGGGATGACAACGCCCCTGGCCACAGTGAAAGGCTTCAAGAGCAGTTCGTAGTCCGCGTTCGCTTCGACCGAAAACACATCGCTGTTCTGCCGTTCGGCGGCGAAGCGCCCGGTCTGAACGCGGGTCTCCAACTGCCCCGCTCCGTTCTCGATGTACTCGACCGTGCCTTGGTACGTGAACTGACGAATGCCCCTGAAGCGCACCTTCGGACGTGGTGCGAACTTCGCCAGCCCGTACGACCGCCGCATGTTGTCGCGCCGCACGAAGCCCACTTCCGGCGTGAAGTTGTCGCCGACTTTCATGTACTGCGCCTGCGCCCCGTAGCGGTCGCCCGTGTACTCGAAGCGCCCCTGGTAGGAGTCGTTGTCGGTCTTCAGCCCTTCGGTGTCCGAACGCGCCCAGTAGCCGCCGAAGTTGACGTTCTGAAAGAACGAGAAGCCGGCGTCGGCCCCGTAGACCAGGTTCGACGCGCCGGGCGTGACCGTGGATTGCGAACGATTCGTCAGGATCAGCCCGACGGCGCTGCGGCGGAAAATGTCCCGCTTGACACGCACGGCCGTGAAATTGGTCCTCGGCGTCTTCGACACCGCATCGTCGCGCGTCTCGATGTTCATCGCGCCGATGCCGTAGCGCTCCACCTTTCCGGTGAGCCGCCCTCCGACATCGATCGGAATGATGCGGCTGCCATTGAGGCCGATGCGGCGGCTGTAAAAGAGCGCCGGCGTGACCGTGGTGCTGGAGGTCGCCTGGCCGCTGCGGGCGAAGTCGAAGAGACCGCGGCCTTCCAGGAAGAAGTCGCGCTTTTCCGGATAGAGCAGGCTGAAGCGCGTGAGGTTCACTTGCTGCTCATCGACCTCGACTTGCGCGAAGTCGGTGTTCACCGTGAGGTCCGCCGTGAGGTTCGCCGTGACGCCGTACTTCGCGTCCACGCCGACGTCGCCGGGGCGATCGTGGTGGGTCTGCGGCGCCACGGCTCGATCCGTCGTCGACCGCGCGATGCCGTACGGCTTGAGTTCCACGTTCTTGCTGGCTTCGGGAAGGTCGAGGCCGACGAGTGTGCCAGCGCGCGAGAGACGAAACATCCCGCCCGGCACGCCGGCGGCGGCCGGTATCGGCGTCAGGTGCGTCCACTCGTTCTTGCGGCGGATGACACGCCGGATATTGATGCCCCAGACCTGGTTCGCGCCCGAGTTGTAGCGCAGCGACTTGAAGGGGATCGCCATCTCCACCGTCCACCCTCCGTCGAAGCGGCCGGTGCGCACATCCCAGACCGGGTTCCAATCGGGATTCAGGTTGCCTTCGTCGGTGACGGCCTGATCGGCTCTGGCGCCGAGCGGGTTCGTGTAGAAGAGATATCCATTGCGGCGATCGTAGAACGTGTCGAGAATCACGCCGAACGTGTCGTTCTGCCGCAGCTGGTTCGTGTCGCGACGCAGCTCGTTCGCGACCCATTTCTCCGGCGGCGCCGTGTCCCAGCAACGAGCGGAGACATAGAGCGTGTCCTTGTCGAAGAGTACCCACGACTCCGTGCGCTCGGTAGCCGCGGCGCCTTCGCGCGGCACTTGCTGGACGAAGTCCGAGACGGACGCGACCGTCTGATAGACCTCCTCGTCGAGTTTCCCATCGACGGTCAGCGGCCGCTCGAGTCGAATGGCCCGCACGGTCGCACGGCCGGCGCTGTCGCGATTCACGACGGCGGGCACAACCGGCGCCGCTGGCCCGTCAATGGTCGGCGTCTGCGCCGAGGCGGCGGTCGCACTCAGACAGAGGCACCAGTACACCAGGGCGCACCCGGGCGAGCGCGTCATTTCAGAACGTTCCAGCGACGCGGCTGTGGCGCTTACGACTGGTCCGCCTGGTCGCCTTGCGCGGCCGATACGTGACGTCTCCCGAATCGAGCGTCTGCTCGCAGTGTGCGCAGTAATAGGCGAGCTCGATCGGATGGTCGCAGGTCTTGTGAGCCAGTTGCCGCGGCGTGTCCAGGTGGCGCGAGCCCCAGACGATCAGCGCGCCGACGACCGGCCGCAGCTCCATCCCGGCGGACGTAAGCGAATACTCCGCCCGCGGTGGATGATCCGAATAGATCCGGCGCTGGATCACGCCGCGCTCTTCGAGCAGCTTCAGGCGCAGCGACAGAACGGCCGGCGCGACGCCCGCGAGCGAGGTACTGAGATCCTGGAACTTCTGGGGGCCGCGCAGCAGGTCGCGGACGATCAGCAGCGTCCAGCGCTCACCGAGAAACTCCAGTGACCGGGCCATCGGACAGACCTGTCCGTACTCCTTCGCCATGGCGAAGGAGTATAGCGGGTGTGACTTCTAAAAAGATAGTTAGTACGGTCAGTCTTTCAGCTGGCGTTGATCCACTTCACCATGCCGCGGGTGTCCGACAGGATGCCCGAGGTGGTCAGGTTGGCGCCGCCGGTTCCGGTGATCTCCGTGACGATGCCGTTGTTCATGTTGAACGCGTGGTTCTTCGTACCGGCGCTGCAGTTCGTGAAGACGACGGTTGAAAAGACCGGCAGGATGGACGAAATGCCTTCCACGATCCATTCCGCCGTGGCGCCGATCGATGTGACTCCGGCCGGCGGCGTAATGCCGATGCTGGTCGCCTGGTTGGTGGTCTTGTTCAACATCGAACAGAACCCGTGGTTCGGCTGGTTGGCGCAGACGAGCACGGTGATGTAGTCGCCCGGCTTGATCGGAAAGTTCATCACCTTGATCGCCGGCAACGTCCACCACTCGGTCCACACCCAGTGCTCGATGGTCTGCCCGGTCACCGTCGCCGCGGTACCGGCCTGCAGCACCTGGTTGTTGCCGAACCCATCGATGCCGACCCAGAATCCGACGGTCTGTGCCCCCGCCGGTTCATTCGGAATGGGCGTGATGTTGGGAATGAACCACTCGCCGTAGACGCTCACCACCGGTTCGGCGGGATTGAAGTTGACGGGTTTCACCACGCCCGCCCACCCGCTCGGGCTGAACCGGAGGGCGTTCGCGCGCTTCTTGATCACCGGCCGTTTCCGCCGGGTGAGCGTGTGGTCGATGGCGATTTCCGCGGTGATGAATGTCGGCTTGGACGAGAACACGTTGTCCCACATCGCCCTGAGCTGCGGTTCCTTGCGCGCGTCCGGCCGACGCGGCAAACCGTGCTTGAGCAGCATCCGCGGCGGCGCGGCGTCAGGATCGAATCCGTACGGCGGCGCCGCGTAGGTCCTGAAGTGTTTCATCGCGTCCTTGTCACTCATTCTTTTTGGCATGTTTTCGCTCCCGTCTTTTCTTTGATTTCGAGCCCGGAATCTCAATCACCGCGGATTTGCGTCCGGTCAGGACAGGATCGACTGCCACGACCGCTTTGATGAACGTGGGATTGGAGGAGCCAGGAGTCGCGTCCTCGTACGGGGTGTAGTGTTTCAGCGCCTCCTTGTCGGACATCACGCGCGCCTTGCGCTTGGCCATGAACTGCTCTCCACTCTTCTGTACGACCATTCACTGAGACCGCCGCCCGAGCCTTGCCTGGGCGGGCACACGCCTGATCAGGCGCCTCAGCGTCGAACTGTTCACGCGGGCCGGGCTCGCCGGCATGACGGCGTCGAGGCCGCCGCTGCCACGGCGCCCGCGCCGGGTGGCCTCGAACATCGACGCAAACACCCCCTTCGTCATCCGCGGCGCCGTCTCCAACAAGCGGCGCTCCGATGCGGCGGCGGGCCGCGACGCGCGCGCCACTTCGTCGGCGACCGTCAGCACGGACTGGCATTGCTGGTTGAAGGCGGCTTCCGACGATGCGGCGCAGAGAGAGGCGACCTTGCGGCCACCAGCGCGCTCCAGCACGCGATGGAAGAACGAGTACGCGCCCGTACCGCTGATCGCGCGCTCGTCCGGTGCGGTTCTGTCGACGATGAGACCGATGTAGGAAAACTCTTTGCGGAACGCCGCATCGACGAACCAATGCGGCGAGCAGCGCGCGTCGCCCACCAGTCCCGTGTCAGCGACGAACAACGCCGCGGTGCACAGACCGGCGACTTCCGCGCCGGCGTGGTACTGTGCCCGCATCCACGGGATGAAGGCCGCATTGAGGCGCAGCGCTTCGGCGATATTGCCGGCCAGCGACGGGACGATGACGAGATCAGTGGATGCAGTCTGCGCAAGCTGGAGATCCGGCGTCACGGAACAATGTCCGCCATACAAGTCGACACGATCCGCCGTGCCCACCAGGTGAACATCGAAGATCG
>Ga0105248_10010662_pt1 | contig 10138 bp, 9 predicted proteins | sample KBSS34metaG_FD_81524 | JGI IMG/M metagenome (GOLD analysis project Ga0105248, IMG submission 81524) | Switchgrass rhizosphere microbial communities from Kellogg Biological Station, Michigan, USA - KBS S3-4 metaG | ecosystem: Host-associated > Plants > Roots > Rhizosphere > Soil | place... | reverse complement strand
CGCACGTGCTCGATGCCGCCGTCGAGATAGATGGCCGCGATCAGGGCCTCGTAGCCGTCGGCGAGCAGCGCCTGCTTCCGTCGGCCGCCGGTCTTCTCCTCGCCGCGCCCGAGCAGCAGATGCTCACCGAGGTTCAAACGCTCGGCCTGCCGCGCCAGCGTGGCGGTCGACACCAGCGCTGCCTTGGTCTTCGACTTTTCGCCTTCGTCGAACTCCGGGAATTCGCGAAACAGCACGTCGGCGACGACGAACCCGACGACGGCGTCGCCCAGGAACTCCATCGACTCGTTGTCGTGCACGCCGCCGCTGATATCCTCGTTGGCGCGCGAGGTGTGGGTCATCGCGTGTTCGAGCAGTCCGCGGTCGCGAAAACGGTAGCCAATCGCCTGCTGCAGCGCGTCGAACTCGTCGCGCAGCCGCACCACTTCGCCGTTTCTCAGCTCGGTGCGGTGGCTCTCGATGACGCGCTCGGCTTCTTCGGCCTCGCTGGGATGCACCGCGAGGCGAATGTTGCCGAGGCCATCGACCGACAGCGGAAAAATCGACTGCGGGACGTCGGATGAGACGACGGACATGATGCCGTGGGCCTCGAGAAGGCTGCGGACGATTCCAGCTTCGATGCCAGACGAGGTGCGGAACACCACGACCAGATCAGGCAACGGCCTCACCCACCTCGTCGACCTTCAGCAGGATCATCGTCATGTCGTCGTGTTGGGGCGCGTCGCCCACGAAGGCGGCAATCTCGCGCAGCACTCGCTCCCGCAGCTCGGCGGACGGCAGGTGGGCATGCGCCTGAATCAGCTCGCCCAGCCGCGGTTCGCCGAAGCATTCGTCGTGGGCGTTCATCGCCTCGCTGATCCCGTCCGTAAAGAACAGGTAGAGATCGCCGGGCCGCAGCGCGATCGTCTCCTCCTGCAGCAGCCGGCTAAACATCTCGCCGTTGTCCAGCTTGAGACCGACGACCATCCCGTCCGGTACGAGAATCCGGACACCGCGCGCGCCGCCGCCGTCGCCGGGGACGTAGATCAGCGGCGTGTGCCCGGCCCGCGCGTAGGTCATGCTGCGCTTCCGCAGATCGACGATCGCATACGTCATCGTGATGAAACTGCGCGCGTCGAGGTGATGGGCGATGATCCGGTTCGCGGCGATCAGGAGCTCGCGCGGCGACGAGTGATTTTCGCTCAGGGACAGCATCAATCCCTTGAGCTCGGCCATGTACAGCGCCGCCGAGGTCCCCTTGCCCGACACGTCGGCGATGAGTACGCCGACGCGGTGATCGTCCAGCGGCAGGAAATCGTAGTAGTCGCCGCCGACCTCGCGCGCGGGGACGCACAACGCGGTGACCGACAACCCCGGCATCTGCAGCGGACCCTGGGGCAGCAGCGACATCTGGATTTCATGGGCGATGCGCAGCTCTTCCTCGAGCCGTTTCTTTTCGGCAGCCTGCACCAGCAGGTCCTCGATGCTCGCGGTCATCGAGTTGAACGACACCGACAGTTCGCCGAGCTGATCGTCGGTCTTCACCGCAATCTTATGGGTGAAGTCGCCCTGCCGGACGCGCTCGGTGCCGGCGAACAGCTGATGCACCGAGCCGGTGATCGACTTCGCCAGCGCCAGGCCGGCAATCAGGGCCATGAACTGGATGATCAGAAACAGCGCGCCGATCGCGAACAGTGCGAGCAGCAACCCCTGTCCCACGCGCCGCCCCACGTTGCCGCCGGCGGAAGAAATCCGATCGTAGAGCTCCGCGACCGACAGGGACATCCGGATTGTCAGGCTGCCGGTGGTGCCGGTCCGCCAGTCGCGGAATTCGATCGTCCCGGGCAGATTGCCCATGACGCCGCTTTCGGCGACGACCGCCGGCTGCCCGTCGTGCCCGCCGGCCGCGCCCGGCAGCGGCTTGGCGAACTCCGGATCGGGGCTATCCGAGGCCGTGACGCTGCGGACGTCGACGCCGGTGTCGCGCCGGAGCTCCTGGCGAACGCGATCGTTGACCACCAGGTCGACGACGACGGCGTATCCAGGCCGCGGCGTGTCAGGAAACGCGACCGACCGCACCAGCAAATGCGTGTCCGCATCGTCGCCGGCCGACATCTTCTTGTGCGAGTACGCGAATACGCCCGAGTAGCCCGAGCAGCCGATCCAAGCCGGCACGGCTCGAGGCGGTTCTCCATGCGCCCACGGACCGGCCCTCGCGGCTTCAGTCCTCTGAGTTCCCGCTTCAGCCTTCTGACTTCCCGCTTCAGACTTCTTCGTGCAGCCTGCCGCGGGCAAAACAGCGATCGAGACGTCGGCAGCGCTCTTGTCAGAAGCGATCGCCTGCCGGTGGGAGATGATGCCGGCGACATCCCGGCCTCCGGCACGCTGAATCTCGAGCGCGGCGTTCTGCGCGACGAATTCGGCGCGGTCGCTCAGCGACTGCAGCCGCGCCTGCACGAGATACGAGCTGAAATTCAGAAACAGCAGGAAGCCGCATAACAGCGAGAAAGCGACGAGAAAAAATGCCGGGAAGAACCCGATGAAGATGTACGAGACCAGCAGCTTCCGTCTGACGCGCCACAGCAGGCGCCGTTTGGCGAGCAGGATGAGCTGGACGAGGAAGTAGCTGACACCGACTGCCGCCGCCAGCCCCGCCACGCGATCGACGACGCTGAGGAACGGCGACTCGGCGCCGAGCAGGACGCCGGCCGCCAGCACGGCGAGCTTGAGCGCGATGCCGACCACAATCACGCGTCCCGGCAGCGTGTGGAGCAGCGCGCCTCGCACGCCCGCGCGACGGTCGACCGTCAGTCTCGCCATGGACTTCGCGATATTAAAACATGTATCGTAACTGGATCGTGAAGCTCACAGCGCGCGCAAGGTTCAGTACGATCTGTCTGCATGCCGGACAGCAACCCGATCCAACGACCGGCGCCATCATCACCCCGATCTATCAAACGTCGACCTACGTGCAGGAGGCGTTGGGCCGCCACAAGGGTTTCGAGTACGGGCGCACGCAGAATCCGACGCGCATGGCGCTCGAGGCGAACCTCGCAGCGATCGAGAAGGGCAACGCCGGGTTCGCCTTTGCCTCCGGCATGGCGGCAATCGGCGCCATCGCCACGCTGCTGAAGTCCGGCGATCACGTCGTCGTATCTGACAACACCTACGGCGGCACCTTCCGCCTGTTCGACAAGGTGCTGCAACGCTACGGTCTGACCTTCAGTTATGTGGACACATCGAAGCTTGACGACGTCGAGCGCGCGTTCACGCCGGCGACACGGATGCTGTTCGTCGAGACGCCCACCAACCCGGTAATGCGCATCACAGACCTGCGGGCGGCGGCGGATCTCGCGCATCGCCACGACGTCCGGCTGGTGGTGGACAACACCTTCGCCAGTCCCTGCATCCAGCGGCCGATCGAGTTCGGCGCCGATCTGGTAACGCACAGCACGACGAAGTACCTCAACGGACATAGCGACAGCGTCGGCGGCATCGTCATCGCGGTCCGCGACGACGACATCGAGTGGCTGAGGTTCGTGCAGAATGCCGAAGGCGCCATCCTGGGGCCGTTCGATTCGTGGCTGGTCCTTCGCGGCACCAAGACGCTGGCGCTGCGGATGCAGCAGCACAGCGCCAACGGCCTTGCTCTGGCCCAGTTCCTGAGCGCCCACCCCAAGGTCAAGCGGGTCTACTACCCGGGTCTGCCGGCGCATCCTCAACACGAGCTCGCCCGGAAGCAGATGAACGGCTTCGGCGGCATGCTCGCCTTCGACCTCGGCTCCCTGGAAGCCGCGCGGCAGCTCCTGAATGCGGTGCGGCTGCACGCACTGGCCGAAAGCCTTGGCGGCGTCGAAACGCTGATCTCGCATCCGGCCACCATGACGCATGCGTCGGTCCCCGCCGATCGACGGGCCGCCATCGGCATCACCGACGGCCTGGTCAGGATTTCCGCCGGCATCGAGGACATCGACGACCTCATCGAAGATCTCACCCAGGCCCTCGATCAGGTATGACCGCTTGATCGACTTCGTCCTCCACTTCGACAAGCACCTGCTCGAGTTCGTTGGCAACTACGGCTCATGGGTGTACGGGTTGCTGTTCGCGATCGTATTCGCCGAAACCGGCTTCGTCGTCACGCCGTTCCTCCCGGGCGATTCATTGCTGTTCGCCGCCGGCGCGCTCGGGGCGACGGGCAAGCTGAGCACGCCGGCGCTGTTCGGGCTGCTGGCGTTCGCCGCCTTCGCAGGCAATACCGTCAATTACGCCGTGGGCCGGTTCATCGGACCGCGGGTGTTTCAGACATCCCATCGCCTGCTGAACCGGGAATACCTGGAACGCGCCCACGCCTTCTTCGAGCAGTACGGCGGAAAGGCGATCATCCTCGGCCGGTTCGTGCCGATCGTTCGGACGTTTGTCCCGTTCGTGGCCGGCGCGGCGCAGATGAAGTCCGCGTCGTTCGTCCTTTACAACGCCGCGGGCGCCGTCGCCTGGGTAGGGTTGTGTCTCGGCGCGGGCTTCCTGTTCGGCAACGTCCCGATCGTGAAGGACAACTTCTCGCTCGTGACCATCGGCATCGTCGTCGTGTCGGTGCTGCCAATGGTGTTCGAGCTCGTCAAGAGCCGACGGCGCCACTGACCCAGCGGCCGTAGGCCTCGCCGGCTTCCGCCGACAACACCACGAATTCGGGCAGCTCGTACGGATGCAGCGCCCGGAGGCGTGTCTCGACGTCGTGCAGCCGTGCCCGCGTCGTCTTGATGACCAGCGGACGCTCCGTCTCGCGCTCGACGGCATCCTTCCAGCGATACGTCGACGAGATCGGCGCCTGCACGTGGACGCACGCCGCCAGTCGTTCGTCCACGAGCGTTCGCGCCAGCGCATCGGCGCGCTCGTCGTCGGGCATCGTCGTCAGAATAACGATGAGGTCGGTCATCTCTTCACGCTTAGATGCTTGTACTTTGTAACAATTTGGTGTACTGTTTTCCGCGCGTGCCGAAGGCCGACGCCGCAGTCCCCCGCAAACGCCAGACGCCGAAAGCCAAGCGCCCCGTGCGCAGCCGCCGCATGGTGTCCATCCTGCTGCTGGTCGTCGCCGGCGCCATCCTCGTGGACGGCCTCGTCGGCGAAAAAGGCCTCCTCGCGATGCTCCGCGCCCGTCACCAGTACGATGTGCTGTCCGGGACCATCGAGCGCAAGCGTGCCGACAACGCGCGCCTGCGCGAGGAAGCCCGGCGCCTCAAGGACGACCCCAGCGCGATCGAGGAAGTCGCCCGCCGGGAGCTCGGCCTGATCAAGCCCGGCGAGAAGGTCTTCATCGTCAAAGACGTTCCGCCGACGAAACCATAAGAATACGGGGATTGTCGCGAAGTCGGCGTCCAGAAACCGCTGGACGGGAGCAATCCCCGTCCGCGCGATTCCTGGACCTGGGCGATCAAGTCGCCGTCGCAGTTCCGGTCTGCGACTGGCGACCGACCACTAGGCGCGTGCCTTCCGAAGGGCCCGAAGCGCGAATCCGCCGGCGATCGAGAGACCGCTGAACAGCTCGAACAACGGGAGCGGGCTCGCCGTCTTGGGCAATCTGCGACGTGGGCTTGCAGCCTGACCGGAGGTGGCGACCGGCGTCGGTTCGGTAATGGTCGTTCCGCGCGGCGTCGTCACTGGCTGAGGGGCGATCGTCGCCGGCGGCTCAACGGCCTGCGCGGTCGTCGGCGCGGGAGGCGGCATTGGTGCTGGCGGCGGTGCTGCAGCCGCCGTCGTCGTCGAGGCGGTGGTCGTCGAGGCCGTGGTTGTCGCCGGCGGCGTCACTGGCGCTGGAGCGGGGGCCGCCGCAGTCGTCGAGGATGCCGTGGTGGTGGTCGTCGTGCCCGACGGCGGTGTCGCCGGCGCCGCAGCGGCTGGAGCCGTCGTGGTCGTCGCGGTGGTGGTCGTCGAGGTTGTCGACGTACTCGTGGTCGCACGCTTGGCCGAATCCTTCAACTGCTCGTCGGCCGAGAGCACGCGATCGTTCTCGTCGATACGTGTCGTATCCGTGGCCATCGTCGTACCGGTCACTTCACCCTTCGCGGTCAACACCGAGGTGTGCATCGCCTTCGCGATCTTCAGCGCCTGATCGTGCGGATACACGAACTCATAGCCGGTGGTTTCACCCGGATAGAACCATGCCTTGACGGCTTCCGGTGCGCCCGCGGGTGCCTCTCTAAACATCACGATCGGCTTGTCGGATGGTTCCAGCTTCTGATCAGGAATACTGAGGAAGATGCCGTGGATCTTGCCGCCCTCCTTGTCCGAGATTCGGACCACCCGGCGGGTCGCGTCGGGGTCCGCCAGCTCGAACTTGTAGCTGCCGGCAGGCAACACCATACCGGGCATCTCGACCGGCGCGCTGAATGTGAAGTACGTCAGCTTGGTCCACTCGTCGGCATGGGCCGCGGGGGCCAGGCACGCCGCGAGTATCGCCGCGCCACATAACACTCTCACCTTATGCATGGAATCTCCTCCTTAGGTTCTCTCGTCCCGTGGGAGGAGGTGCAGGTTATGTGCCGAAGTACCAGATCAGGAAGTACCAGATCAGCTGACGGTCGAGTCGCCCTCCGAGCGGAAGAAGAAGGCGAAGAGTAACAGCACAACGGCCGCGCCTGCGGCCGGCACGAGCCAGATGCTCTGCCAGTCATGGCCCGCGGGTCCTCCGAACGCGTCGACCACTCGCCCGGAGACCCACGATCCGATGAACATGCCAACCCCGAGCGTGACGAAAGCAATCAGTCCCTGCGCTGCCGCGCGAAGGTCTGCCGGCGCCCGACGGTCGACGTAGATCTGTCCGGTGACGAAGAAAAAGTCGTAACAGATGCCGTGTAGCAGGATGCCCGCATACAGCATCCAGACGAGGTCGCTGCTGTTCCCATAGGCAAATAGTACGTAACGCGCGGTCCACGCGGCCATACCGACGAGCAGCATGTACTTGACGCCGAGGCGGCGGAAGAACCAGGGCATGACGAGCATGAAAAAGATTTCCGACATCTGCCCCAGCGTCATCTTCCCCGCCGCGTTCGTCACGTGCAGCTCGTTCAGGAAGAGGTTGGCGAACGCGTAATAGAACTGCAGCGGTATGCAGATGAGGAACGAGCCGAGCACGAAGATGGCAAACGACCGCTCACCCAACAGCTTCAGCGCGTCAAGCCCGAGGATGTCGGCGAGCTTCGCGCGGCTCTGCTTTTGTGGCGGCGTATGCGGCAGCGCCAGGCAGAACACGCCCAGCACGATTGAACTTGCGGCAGCCAGTTGCAGCGGCGTCGCCGACGCCTCGAGGCCGAGCGTACCGATGAGCAGACCGGCGACAATCCAGCCGATGGTGCCAAGCACGCGAATGGCCGGGAACTCGCGCCCCGGATCCTTCATCTGGTGAAACGAAATCGAGTTACTCAGCGCCAGCGTCGGCATGAAGCAGAGCGTGTAGATCAGCAGGATCGTGTAGAACGTCCCGAATGTGGTCTGAAGAGACGCCCAGAACATGACGACGCCGCCGATGAGGTGCAGCGCCGCCAGGATGCGTTCGGTCGAGAAAAAGCGGTCGGCGACCATTCCCATGAAGAACGGCGAGATCATGGCGGCCAGCGCCGTTGTGCCGGCAGCCAGGCCAATCTGTTCACCGGAAAAATGCAGCGTCTGACCGAGCCAGGTTCCCATCGTCACGTACCACGACCCCCAGACGAAATACTGGAGGAACATCAGCACGGACAGTTTCAGACGCGTCGCTGTGGTCATGCGGATTCGACCTTCGTCCACACGCCGCCGCGGGTGTGGCTGGCCAGGATGGCGTCGACGATGCGGGCCGATTGGTAGCCGTCCTCGAATGTGGCAAAGGCGGGCGGCCGCGGATCGGTGGGTGGCTTTCGGGCGGCTATGAAACCGTACACGTCACGCATCACATTGCAGAACGCGTCGGCCCAGGCTTCCTGGTGACCACCCGGCAGGTGGGCATACGCCCGGGCCGGCGGCCCGAGCAGCGACGGGTCCTTGAGGAGCGTGCCGTTCGCGCTGTCGCGGCGCCCGATCCAGAGCTCGTTCTGCCGTTCCTGCAACCAGCGCAGCGATGCCTGGCGACCGCTGACCTCGAACCAGAGATCGTTCTTGTGGCCGGCGCAGACCTGCCCGACCGACAACGCGCCTTTGGCTCCGCCGTCGAAGTGGACCAGGATGCTGGCCAGATCCTCGCTGCTGACGCTGAACGACTCGCGCGCGGCATCGGATGCGGTGGCGAATGCCTCGGTGGATGCCGACGGCTTGAGCCGAGTGCCGATGACCGTCGTGAAGTCGGCCAGGACCTCGACGATGTTCTGGCCGATGACGTGCTGCACCAGATCGCACCAGTGCGACCCGATATCGCCGACGGCAGATGTGCGACCGCCCTTTTCGGGCTCGAGACGCCACGAGAAGTCCGTGTCCTGCAGGAGCCAGTCCTGGAGGTACCCGCCGTGAACGAAATGGACGCGTCCGAGCTCGCCACCGGCAATCATCTCGCGCGCCTGCTGGACGAGCGGGTTGCCGCGGTAGTTGAAGGTCACGGCATGCACGACGCCGGCCTTCCTGGCCGCCTCGTACAGCTTCTTCGCATCCGCCGCCGTCATCGCGAGCGGCTTGTCCGAAACGACGTGCTTGCCGCGCTCCAGCGCGGCCAGCACGACGGGGACGTGCAGGTAATTCGGCGTCGTGTTGTGGACTACGTGGACGTCGGGATCGGCGACCAGCGCCTCGTAGCTGCCGTAAGCCTTGGGCACGCCGAGCGCGTCGGCTTTCCGCCGTGCAGACGCCTCGGTCGAAGCCGAGACGGCGACGACATCGACGAAACCCAGCCGGCGGACCGCGTCGATGTGGTGAGCGCCGACGAAGCCGGGGCCGACCAGGCCCATGCCAATGCGCGTCATGCCAGCGCCTGCCTGGCGTAGGCGTCGCAGCGTTTCACCTCGTCGACGGGACTGCCGGTGCCCTCGTATTCGTATTCGACGTAGGCGCGAATCGGCCAGCGTTCCTTTTTGAGCAGCTGGAGCACGTCGCGAATCGGTGCGTCACCCTGGCCCCAGACCGTGTTCGGGCCCTGATTCCTCTTTCGATCCTTCAGGTGAAGATTGGTGATGTCGCCGTGATGCTCGCGGATGTAGGCCACGGCATCGAAGTTCGCCGCCGTGAAGTGGCCGATGTCGAGGTTGATCTTGAAGAACCGCGACATCTTGAGGGCTGCGGCAAAGCTCTCGGGCGTCGCGAACTCGTTTGGATCGGTGAGGTTCGAGTGTCCGTGCATCGCGACGACCATCCGATGCTGCTCGGCAAACGGCTTGATCCGGGGCGCCACATCGAGCGTGGTCGACGCCGTGATGATCTCGGCGCCAAGCGCCTTCGCCATCTCGAATCCGCGGGCGATTTCGGGATCGGTATAGCTCTTGTTCGGGCTGTAGTTGTAGCCGTAGATCGAAATACCGGCAGCGTCGAAACGGCGCTTGACTGCGCGGAAGTGATCGAGGGGCGTCTCGAGCCGCCACGCGCGAATCGCGTCGCGGCTGAGCCCAGCGGGTTCCACCTGCGGCGCCCACAACTCGCATTCGTTCAGCCCGCAGGCGGTCATCGCGGCAATCAAGGGGCCGACACCATCGCCGCCGGCGGCGCGAGGGATATCGCGAAAGCTGTAGGTCTGCACGCCGAGGCGGACGCCGGCGGTCGCCGGTTGTGCAAATGCGGCGTTCCACTCGAGACCGAGACCGGTCGCGGCGAGCATCCCGAATTGACGTCGTGTCAGCATGGTGTCCTCGCGCGATCTATTGGTAGAGCGCGAACGCGTACAAGGTGTCGCCGACGGCGACCAGCACGTGTTGACGTCCTTCCACGAGGTAGGTTTCCGGGGCGTTCGACACCTGGCCAATCGCGGTGTGCCACAGCGGATTTCCGGTCGCCGGATCGAAGGCGACGAAGTTGCCCGACACGTCGCCGCCGAACAGCAGCTTGCCGGCAGTCGTCAACAGCCCGGGCGCTCCGCGACCGCCGCCAGCGGTGCGGAACTTGTGCTTCCAAACCGTCTTGCCGGTCTTGTAGTCGATCGCGCTGATATAGCTGCCCATCGTGCCGACGCTGACTTCGTCCTTGCCGCCGAGCCCCATCGCGCCGCGGGGAT
>Ga0105248_10010657_pt1 | contig 10140 bp, 8 predicted proteins | sample KBSS34metaG_FD_81524 | JGI IMG/M metagenome (GOLD analysis project Ga0105248, IMG submission 81524) | Switchgrass rhizosphere microbial communities from Kellogg Biological Station, Michigan, USA - KBS S3-4 metaG | ecosystem: Host-associated > Plants > Roots > Rhizosphere > Soil | place... | reverse complement strand
GGACGCATCAATATCGAAATCACCATCGACGATCCCGGCGCGTATTCTAAACCGTGGAAGGTCTTCGAATCGTCGCAGCTGGCGCCCGGCTGGGAAATCATCGAGTACATCTGCAACGAAAACAATCGCGACGTGGAACACCTTGTGGGCAAGTAGGGGCGAGTCATGCCTCGCCCGATGACAAGACGTATTTGCGTGTTTTGCGGCTCCAGCCCTGGCGCACGCCGGAGCTATGCTGATGCAGCGACTTCCTTGGCTCGATACCTGGCCGGAAAAGAGATTGCAGTTGTTTACGGCGGAGGCAATGTCGGGTTGATGGGCACGCTGGCGGATGCCGTGCTCGAAGCAGGAGGGGACATCATCGGTGTGATTCCGCAATCCTTGGTCGGAAAGGAGCTGTCACACGCAGGACTCTCGGACTTGCGGGTGGTAGGCTCCATGCACGAGCGGAAGGCGCTGATGGCGGAGCTGTCCGATGCGTTCATCGCGCTGCCGGGAGGGTATGGCACCTTCGAGGAATTCTGCGAGGTCCTAACCTGGACGCAGCTTGGATTGCATCGGAAGCCGTGCGGAATTCTGAACGTCGAGGGCTATTATGATCCCCTTTTGGCTCTTTTCGATCATGCTGCCGCGGAGCAGTTTGTGAAGCCAATCCATCGGCGGTTGGTCGTCTCGGAGAGCCAGCCCGAAGCGCTGGTCAACCGGCTGCTCGAATATGACGTTCCGATGGTGGCCAAATGGATTGACCGGGAGCAGGCCTAAGTCGGCCGTGCTCGCTACTCCCGTGAATCCACATCTCCTTTAGCCCTATCAGTTCCCAACCCCACCCCCCTATCCTCCGAGCCTCGGACGAGCGATAATACCTCAGGACCTTTCTGCATGCAGGGCCAGGAGACGACAATATGACATTCCTCACCAAAAGGCACCTTCCGCGCCGAACGTTTCTCCGTGGATTGGGAGTTACCATGTCGCTTCCGCTGCTGGACTCCATGGTTCCTGCTCAGACGCCCCTGGCGAAAACCGCCGCGAACCCGCAGATTCGCTTGGGCCTGTGCTTTATCCCTCACGGCGGCGTAATGAACAACTGGACGCCGGCTGAGGAGGGCGCGCTCACACTATCCCGCACGCTCATCCCGCTGGAGCCGTTCAAGAATCAGGTGGTGGTGGTAAGCAACCTGGCTCACAAGATGGCCGCGCCTGCCGGACCTGGCGACAACGGCGGCGATCATACCCGTTCCCCTGCCGTTTTCCTAAACGGCGTTCACCCCAAGCGAACTGATGGCGCTGACATTTACGCGGGAGTCACGATCGACCAAATCGCGGCGCAAAAGATCGGTCTCGAAACGCCGCTTCCGTCACTCGAACTGGCCACCGAAGACTACAGCGGACTGGTCGGCTCCTGCGACGTCGGTTTCAGTTGCGCGTACATGAATACGATCTCCTGGCGTACGCCCACCACGCCGCTGCCCATGGAAATCAATCCGCGCCTGGTGTTCGATCGCCTGTTTGGCGACGGGGCGACGGCGGCCGAGCGGTTGGAGCGCATCGAACAGCAACGCAGCATCCTCGACGCCATCACCGGGCAGGTACGGCGTCTGCAAGGCGGCTTGGGCGCGAACGACCGGAATCGCGTCGCCGAATATCTGGATACCGTCCGCGAGATCGAGCGCAGAATCCAACTGGCTGAGAAGCAGAACAACAACTCCGACCTGAGTGTTCCCGTGTCTCCCAGCGGGATCCCGGACGATCACCAGGAACATTCCAAGCTGATGTTCGATTTGATGGCACTGTCATTCCAGGCCGACATTACGCGTATCTCCACATTCATGATGGCGCGCGAAGTCAGTTACCGGACCTTCCCCATGCTGGGCATTTCGGAAGGCTTCCACCCGGCATCGCACCATCAAAACAACCCCGAACGGCTGGAGAATCTGACCAAGATCAACACCTATCATGTGAGTCTGTTGGCCCATCTGCTGAAAACGCTCAAAGCGACTCCAGATGGCGACGGCAATCTGTTGGACCATTCGCTGATCCTGTACGGCAGCGGAATGAGCAACAGCAACGTGCACAATCACTCGCCGCTACCGATTCTGGTGGCGGGCGGCGCTGCCGGTAAGATGAAGGGCGGCCGCCACGTGAAGTATCCGGAGAACACGCCCATGGCGAACCTGCTGCTGACGATTCTGGATAAAGCCGGCGTGCACGAAGAGAGCGTCGGCGATAGCACGGGCATGCTGTCGGAGGTCTAGAAGATGAGGATTCTTGTCGCTCTGGTACTAGGTTGCGGTTTTGCGAATGCCCAGATCGCGGATGCTGTTCAGAATCGCGACAGCGAAGCTTTCCATTCTCTGCTGAAACAAAAGATTGATATCAACGCAACGCAACCCGATGGAACCACAGCTCTGCATTGGGCAGCGCATTGGAACGATCTGGACGCCGTCAACTTGCTTTTGCGTGCCGGAGCGAACCCGAAAATCGCCAATCGCTACGGCGCTACGCCCCTTTCCGAAGCTGCGTCCGCCGGAAACGCGCCGATGATTGAAGCGCTGCTGAAGGCCGGTGCAGACCCCAAAGCGTTGACCACCGCCGACGGTGAAACCGTGCTGATGACGGCGGCACGCTCAGGGAGCGCCGATGCGGTGAAGATTCTCCTGGACCGCGGAGCGGATGTGAACGCTCGCGAAAGCTACAAGGGACAAACGGCCCTCATGTGGGCCGCCGCCGAGCATCATCCAGCGATCGTGAAACTGCTTCTGGAGCACGGCGCCGACTGGAAGATCCGCAACTTCGACCGGGAGACCAAGATGCCCAAGCTGAGCGCAGCATCTTCCGTCACTCCCATCGCCCGCGGCGGATTCACAGCATTTTTGTTTGCGGCGCGAGAAGGGGACATCGATTCCGCCAAAGTAATGCTGGAGGCCGGCGTGGACATCAATCAGACGGACGTGGACAACACCAATGCCCTGGTGGTCTCCATCATGAACCAGCACTATACTTTTGCGAAATTCCTCCTGGATCGGGGAGCCGATCCGAACGTCACCGACGTAAAGGGTCGCGCTGCACTGTATGCGGCCATCGACATTCGCAATCAGGATTACTCCGCTATGCCCGGACGCAAAGAGGACGACGCGATGCCGAGCATCGATATCGTGAAGGCGCTTCTTGCGCGCGGCGCGAATCCCAATACTGCGCTAACCAAGAATCTGCCCGGCCGCAGCGGAATGGATTCAGGCGATACGACCCTGGATGAGGGAACCACGCCGCTGATGCGCGCGGCCCGCGCCGGCGATGCTCCGGTGATGCGGCTCTTGCTCGAGAACAAGGCGGATCCCAAACTCACCACCAAAGAGGGAAACACTGCGCTCATGTTCGCGGCCGGCGTCGGCTATCGCGACAAGAACACCCGCGGCTCGGAGAGCGGCGCGCTGGAAGCTCTGAAAGTGGCGCTGGACGCAGGGTTGGATCTCAATCAGGTCAATACCCGCGGCGAGACTGCCCTGCACGGCGCGGCACTTCGCGGCGCCGACAGCATCGTACAATTCCTCGTGGACCATGGCGGCAAGGTGGACGCCAAAACCAAACAGGGTTTTACCACGCTCGATATCGCCCTGGGCAAGAACAGCATGGGCGCCCTGCCTGTTCCGCACGACAGCACGGTCGCGCTCTTGCGTAAACTCGGCGGCCACGAAGCCAAGGACCTACAGTAAGTCCGATACGATTACGCCGCGTTCTGATCTACTGCAAGTGTGGAAGTGGTCGGCTCGCCGCGATACACCTGTTCCCACAGCTCAACATTCCGCGCCATGTTGCGATGAGTCAGGACCCAATCGCGCTGCTCGAGCCAGAGCGACTCGCGGTCCGCGTCCAGGAGCGGCTCAAGCGTATCTTTCCATGATTGGCGGCTGTTCCGGGCGGTAATGGGCACTTCCGCCGAATAAGGCAGAACGCGCGAGGCCACCGTGATCGCGCCGGACAGAGCGTATTCGTAATACTTGATGCAGCTCTTGTGCTGATTGAAGCTGTCCTCCACCAGTGGCGCGATTCCGATATCCAGCCCGAGCTCACAGACCTTTTCGGAGTGCCGCCCAAACTCAACCATAGGATGGAATTCGTAGCGGATGCCTCGCAGCTCAGCCAGGAACCGCTTAATGGACTTGCCGAGCGGCGAAACTGAAAATGCCTTGCCGTGGCTGCCGACCAGACGCGCGTGAAACTCTTCGATGCTGGCGTCATCGCAAATTCCTTGCAGCACGAAGGTGAAGGGATGCCGCTTCTGCAGCTCACGGATGGCCGGAAGGGCAACAGCAAGATCGTAGAAATGCGTGGCGCTTCCGGTCCAGCCGATGCGAACATCGGCCTGCTGCGGCCGGACCGTCCACTCGTCGGGATCGGCGCTGTTGGGAAGGACCACGACGTTAGAATTTCTTTCGCGGAGATCGGCCGCGAGAGTCGCGGTGGTGGTGGTCACGACGTCGGCGTTTTCGATCAGAAAATCATAGAGGTCGAGCCGGCTCTGCAGACCGCGGTAGTTTACATTTTCCCGAGGCACTAAATCCAGCGCGTCATCGGTATCGAACACTACCCGAATCGCGCGCTGCTTGCACCATTCCACCAGCTTGAACACGTTGGGATAGTGGGCGCGAAAGATCACCAGAACGTCAGGGGATTCGTATGTTTTGAAATCGCCGTCAAATATCTGGACGTTGTGGCCCCGCTGGCGCAGGTACTTGGCGGGGGTCGCACCACGCCACTTGTAGCAGCCGCTTTCGGTCTCGGTCAGGAAAAAGATGTTCATGCGATCTCCGCCGACCTGCGAGGCGGTTCCATGCCCGTCTATCGGCGTTTTAAGGCGGAGACCTTAGGCCGGCTGTTCGTGCTCCCGATCACCGGCATCCGTGGCTTCAGCGTCTTGCTGATCGCGGATCTCGCGCACTGCGCGCAGGTAGGAGGTCCGATTGGCTTCGATGGTGGCAGCGGCTTGGCCGATCCGCTCCTCTGAAGCCTCGATGCCACACCAGTTTGCCAGCATTCCCGCGGTGATGTGCGGAAACTGGAGCGACTTTTCGTAGGAGAGCAACAAACAGCCAGCCCCGGAGGATTCGACGAAGGCGATCATGCGCTCCTGCCAGATAAGGGTTCGGCGCATGGCTTCGACCGCTTCGATGCCCACCGCGACCACTTCACGCGAGGATACGGCAATCGGGTCACGAAAGATCAGAACGAATTGCGCGCCGCGAAGTTCCTGCTCCAGAATCGGGAGCGAGTTTAGGGCCATGGGCAGCTTGAAGCCCCACACGCGATTCTCGAGGTTCCGGCGCAGGACGAGTGCGCGCAGGCTTTGCAGATCGATTTCACCAGGGGACTCGCGCCCGAGCAGCGTCTGGAAGTCCGGATCCTCCAGGTTGAAGCGCGAACCAGTAGCGGGACCCGTCACGCCAATGGGAAGCCCGAGCGTACGCAGGCATTCCGCCACCATGGTCGTGCCGCCGCGCGGCGTGCCGGTGATGACGATCGTCCTGTCCCGATCCGACGGCGTGGGATTTCCAACCACCATGATGCCGGTGTTGTAAGGCAACTCGGACAGGAAGCCGTGCTCGGGATGCTGCGCCAGGTAGACCTGCTTCTCTTCATGCATGCTTGGATTTCGCATCATAGCAAATTCGTGCGAAGACACGGCACCCAAGAGTGCGTGCGCCACAATAGAACTGGATGCAATTGAATGTACTGGATCAGTGTCCGATTGCTGAAGGGTCGGATGCCGGGGATGCGCTGCGAAATACGCTGGAGCTGGCGAGAGCAGCCGACCAGCTCGGCTACCGCCGCTACTGGCTGGCGGAGCATCACGGAACGCCGGGGCTTGCCTGCAACAGTCCGGAAGTGATGATCGGGCCGGTGGCGTCGGTCACCTCGTCGATCCGCGTGGGCAGCGGCGGCATCATGCTGCCTCACTACAGCCCGCTTAAAGTCGCGGAGAGTTTCACAATGCTGAACGCGCTGTTCCCGGGCCGCATCGACCTGGGGATCGGCCGCGCACCGGGCACGAGCGCAAAGGTCGCTTTCGCACTGCAGCGCGATCGGCGGCAGCCGTCCCCCGACGATTTCAGGGAGCAGATGGACGAACTGCTCGGCTACAAACACATTCCGGAAGTTTCGCTGCTTGGATCGTCGGCGCAGAGCGCGGTGTGGGCAGCCGAGCTCGGATTGCCGTATGTATTCGCGGACTTCATTCATCCCGGCGGAGAAGCGATAACGGAATATTATCGCCAGCACTTCCGTCCGTCGCCGACGCTACGGGAACCGCGGGTATCGGTAGCGGTATGGGCTTTAGCCTCAGATACTGATGAGGAAGCATTACGAGTCTCGGCGAGCGCGCGCATGATGCTGCTGTCTTTGTTTCGGGGCCGGCTGATCCCAGTGCCATCCGTTGAGAAAGCGCTGGCGTTTCTGGCGCACGAGAATGTACCGATCGAAATGCTGCCGGCCGGACGCCGAATCATCACAGGATCGCCGGAGCGAGTGCGGGAGTCTCTGGAGATGGTGGCAAAAGATTACGGCGCCGATGAGGTATTCGTGGTGAACATTGCCCACGATCCAGCCGCGCGGCTGCGGTGCTACGAACTGATCGCGAACGCCTTCCGGCTGACTACTTCGCAAACCTCCTCGATCTGAGAGCGTTGAAGCTCGGGGTACAGAGGAAGGGAGAGAACTTCCCGCGCGATGCATTCCGCCACCGGAAAAGCACCTTCGCCATAGCGTGCGTCGCGATAGGCACGCTGCAGGTGAATCGGGATGGGATAGTGAATACCGTGCTGAATCCCAGCCGCGGTTAGAGCTTCGGCGAGTGCGTCGCGATGCGGAGTGCGAATGGCATAGACACAATAGACATGGCGAGCATAGGGCATCTGGCGCGGGGTGGTCACTCCTGAATCTTTGAGGAGCAGATCATAGATGGCAGCATTGGCGCGGCGGGCTTCGGTCCAGCGTTCAAGATGCCGCAGTTTGACGCGCAGTATCGCGCCCTGCAGACCTTCCATGCGATAGTTGTAGCCGCGCAGATCGTGATAATAGCGCCGCGATTCACCCCAGCTTCGCAAGAGCCGAATGGTCTTGGCATAGTCCGGATTGGAGGTGACGACGGCGCCGCCTTCTCCGTAAGCTCCGAGATTCTTGCCAGGATAAAAACTGAAGCAGGCGAGCTCTGCCAGGGATCCGGCACGCTGACCCTTGTATTCGGCGCCATGGGCCTGGGCTGCGTCTTCGATGACGGCGATTCCGCGCCCACGGGCGATATTCAGGATCGACTCCATGTCAGCCGTCTGCCCGTAGAGATGGACGGGGATGATCGCTTTGGTCCGGGGCGTGATCGCCGCCTCCAGTTTGCCGGGGTCAAGATTGTAGGATTCCGGATCGATATCAGCGTAGACGGGCGTAGCGCCAGCATATAGAATTGTGGCAACGGTGGCGACGAAGGTAAACGGCGTGGTGATCACTTCGTCGCCGGGTCCAACACCGGCGGCCAACAGAGCAAGGTGCAAGGCGCTGGTTCCGGAGTTGACGCCGACGGCTTCGCCGGCGGAGCAGTACGCCGCGAACTCTTTTTCGAATGCAGAGACTTCTGCGCCGAGCGCGAACTGACTGCTTTCCAGAACGCCGGAGATGGCCTGATCGATCTCGGCTTTGATGCTGTGATACTGCGCCTTTAAGTCTGCGTAAGGAATCATTCTTCAGTCTTTATTATCGTAGACGCACCATTCTCGTAGACGCATCCGAGAAGGAAGGCGCCGGCAGCAAGCAAGACCAGATCTGTCGATTCCGGCGTGCGGCCCGGCAAATAGCGCTGGGCAGCTTCTCCGGCGGCGAGGATGAAGGCGGGAATCGCCACGGCCCAAAGCCATCGAAGCTTGGATTCCCGCAAGATCCACACGATACCCGTGTAGAAGAACAGCTTTCCGAAGATCACTCCGTAGTAGGATTCCGATGCTCCGGCGAACCAGCTGATGAAGGGCAGCCATCCAAATGCTTGCGGCGGTCCGTGGAAGTGGAACGGACGCAGTTCTTCAAACACGAGCCACGCAACGAGCAAGGGGGCTGCGATGCGGCACATTCCACGCAACCGAAGTAGCAAGGGTATGAGCAATCCGACACTCTCCTGCGCGAGGTCGATCGCGGACCAGGTTCGGGGCAGGAGGAACCGGAAACCTTGCCAGATCGTCCAGAGGCCTACGATGAGCGGGCCGGGGGACTCAAACGCCTCCAACCTGGAAGCCACCGGCGGACTGGTGGCCACCAACGCAACCACTGCCCCGAGCAAGGCGCCAATCGTGTTTGTAAGGAGATCTACCAAGTTGCCAACGCGGGTGGGAATAGAGAGCTGCATCCACTCGACTGAAATCGATACCAGCCCACCCAAGGCTGCTGCGGCGGCTAAGGCGGAAGGTCTGCGCCAGAGTGTCAGAAAAGCGGCGGCTCCCAGGGGCATGTAAAACACCCCGTTGAGGACTGCATCCAGAATGAGGCTGCGGCTGACGAGTGGGGTCCAAGCGAGCGTCGCAGGAACGGGATAATCCACGAACCGCCAGGGATAGAGCGAGAGATATAAGATGCCGGCGAGATAGAGAAAGCAGAATAGCGCCGCCCGCCGGTTCAGGAGAGTAGCCAGATGCAGGTATGATAACGCGGGGCTAAACTTGGGCGCTGAAGTGCTTGAACTATTCCATTGTCACTATTCGTCCTGGAAGCCGGGCTGACACTGATCGCGACCATTGTGGCTTCGTGCTGGCCGAAAACGTGTAGCGGATGGTTTGCGGCAGTCGAGGCATTTTTCGGACGGGTCGCCAGGAGACGCGCGCGAGCGGTGCTGGCAGTAGGCGCGGCGGCAGTGGGGATCCGGCTGGCGATCCTTCCCATGATGCCGATCCCGCAGCCGTTTATCCACGACGAATTCAGCTTCCTGCTGGCAGCCGACACATTCGCTACGGGAAGAGTGACCAATCCAACACATCCGTTGTGGGAACACTTCGAAAGTTTTCACATCACCCAGCAACCGACGTACATGTCGATGTACTTTCCCGCCCAAGGCCTGGTGATGGCGGTGGGACAAGTTCTGTTCGGACATCCATGGTATGGAGTTGTGCTCAGCTGCGGTTTGTTGTGCGCCGCGCTTTGTTGGATGCTGCAAGGATGGCTGCCGCCGGGATGGGCTTTTTTCGGGGGAATGCTGGCGGTGATCCGACTGGCGTTGTTCAGCAATTGGGTGAACGGATACTACGGCGGCGCGGTCGCGGCCACGGGCGGTGCGCTGTTGCTGGGAGCGTTACCGCGCATGAAGCATCGGGCAAATGTTCGGGATGGATTCCTATTGGCTCTGGGGGCGATCGTGTTGGCGAACAGTCGTCCGTACGAAGGCATTTTGTTGTGCGGTCCAGCACTGTTCTACGGGTTGAAGGAGCGGCTGGCACGACTACTGGCAGCGCCGGCAGTGCTGGTGCTGGTGGCCGCAGGATTGATGGCGTACTACAATCACCGGGTCTTCGGGAACGCACTCACGCTGCCGTATCAGATCAGCCGGGCGACGTACGCGTCGGCGCCGGTATTCCTGTGGCAATCACCGCGGCCATCGCCAGAGTATCGCCATGAGGTGATGCGTGATTTCTACCAGACATGGGAGATGGGCGATTTTCGTTTCGCGCGGACGGCCCGGGGATACCTGGCGATTAGTGTGCAGAAGATGGCTACGGGGCTGTTCTTCTTCTTGGGCTTCGCGCTGATTCCTCCTCTGGCGATGCTGTGGCGTGTGTTGAAGGATCGCCGCGTGAGGTTCCTGGTCGTCACTGCCGTAGTGTTCGGAGCAGGCCTCGCAATGAACGCGTGGTTTTTCCCGCACTACGCAGCGCCGCTTACGGGAGCGATCTACGTAGTGCTTCTACAGTGCATGCGGCACCTGCGCCAGTGGCGTCCAGGTGGATCTCCGGTCGGATTAGGACTGGTCCGCTTCGCACCGCTGGTGTGTCTGTTGCTGGCAGGAGTACGGATTTACGCGGAACCGCTGGGTGTTGAGATCCGGCGCTGGCCGACCATGTGGTACGGGACCGAGCCGTTGGGCCTTCCACGCGCGCAAGTGGCGTCACAACTGAATCG
>Ga0105248_10010654_pt1 | contig 10141 bp, 8 predicted proteins | sample KBSS34metaG_FD_81524 | JGI IMG/M metagenome (GOLD analysis project Ga0105248, IMG submission 81524) | Switchgrass rhizosphere microbial communities from Kellogg Biological Station, Michigan, USA - KBS S3-4 metaG | ecosystem: Host-associated > Plants > Roots > Rhizosphere > Soil | place... | reverse complement strand
CGAAATTCGATTTGGCGCCGATATAGAGCGCCGGATGGGCGTTGAAGATCTGCAAGCCGCTCATCAGCAGCACGAGCAGCACGAGCGCGTTGATCCAATGCGTGATCCGCACCGTGCCCGAATGCCGATAGATGACTTCGCGCGTCTCCATGATGCCTAGCTACGGTGATGGTGCGTGTTCGGGATGCGTTCGCATCACGAGTGCGGCTTGCCCCAGATCTCGGCGAGCCGCTGCGCGCGGCCGCAGCCCCATTTGTAGTACTTGTAGCTCACCGGATTCTGGTTGTGATAATCCTGGTGGTAGTCCTCTGCCGCCGTGAAGGTGGTCGTCGGCTTGATCTCGGTCGCGACCGTTTGCTTGAAGCGCGCGGCGATTTCCTCTTTCGTCGTCTCCGCCAGCTTCTTCTCCTCGTCATTGCCGAAGAAGATGGCGCTGTGATAGGCGGACCCCTTGTCGCAGAACTGACCGTCCGGATCGAAAGGGTCGATATTCTGCCAATAATGATCGAGCAACTTGGCGTAGGTGACCTTGGCGGGGTCGTAGGTCACCTTGACCGCTTCCAGATAGCCCTCATGATCACCATAGGTGGGGTTGGGCTTTGTGCCGCCGGCATAGCCGGAGATCGTCTCGGTGACGCCGTCGACCTCGTCGAACGCGGCCTCCATGCACCAGAAGCAGCCGCCTGCAAAGATCGCCGTGTCCGACGAAGCGGCGCGGCTGGGCGAAGGGCCGGAGCCGGCGGCGAGCGCGGCAAGCAAAAGGGCGGCCGCGGCCGCCAAAATCCATCGCGCGATCATGCAGATCTCCAAATTGAAGCTTGTGCGGAGCATAAGAACGTCCGGGAAACCCGGATAGTGACTCTCGCGCGACCGTGAAATGAATTGATGCTCCGCCCCGCGCCGATAAGCGCTTGGGAAGGCTGTGGCGTTTGGGCTATTCAGGGACGATACAGCAGCCACTCGCTTCTCCCTTGAGCGCGATCAAGCCGGCCTACGACGTCGTAGTGATCGGCTCCGGCTATGGCGGCGGTGTCGCCGCCTCGCGGCTCGCGCGCGCGGGCCAGCGGGTGTGCGTCATCGAGAAGGGCAAGGAGTTTCCGACCGGCTCCTTCCCCAGCCGCCTGCCTGAACTCAGGCGCGAACTGCAACTGAACGGCGGCAAGCTGCGCTCGGGCTCCCGCACCGGCCTGTTCGACTTCAGGCTCGGCACCGATATCCACGTGCTGGTCGGCTGCGGGCTTGGCGGCGGTTCTCTGATCAATGCCGGGGTCGCGCTGAAACCCGACGCCCGCGTCTTCGCCGATCCGGTCTGGCCCGACGAACTCTCGGCCGACGGGCTGCTCGAGCTGGGCTTCAAGCGCGCGGCGGCCATGCTGCGCCCGTCGCGCTACGCCAACGCCCCCGAGCTCACCAAATTCCGCGCGCTCGCATCGGCGAGCACCGCGTTCGGCGTGCCGCCGGTCGCCGCTCCCGTGGTGGTGAGCTTCGAGGATATCGTCAATCCCGCCGGCGTAGCGCAGCCCGCCTGCACGCTGTGCGGCGATTGCTGCTCGGGCTGCAATGTCGGCGCCAAGAACACCGTGGCCATGACCTATCTGCCCGACGCCAAGGCACATGGCGCGGAGATCTTCACCGAGCTCAGCGTCAGTCACCTCGCCAAAGGCGCGGGGGGCTGGGGGGTCTATTTCGCGCCGTCGGATGCGAAGGACGCGACTGCGAGCATGGTCGAGGCGAAGACGGTGGTGCTCGCCGCCGGGACGCTCGGCTCGACCGAGATCCTGCTCAGATCGCGCGAGCGTGGGCTCGGCCTGTCCGACCGCCTCGGCGACGGCTTCTCCGCCAATGGCGACATCATCGCCTTCGCCCTTGGCGGCAAGGAACGTGTCAACGGAATCGGCGTGGGCGTGCCGCCGAAATTCGATGGCGACATTGTCGGCGCTACCGTCGCCGGCCAGATCGAGCTTCCCGACGCGGCCGAACTCGACCACTCCATGATCTTGCAGGAAGGCGTGCTGCCGTCCGCGCTCGCGCCGCTGCTTCCAGTGTTCTTCATCGCCGGTGGCAGAATCCTCGGCGCGGCGCAGAGCCTGATCAAAGGCGTCTACCAGGGCCCCCTGTCCCACCTGCATACCTTCTTCGTCGTATCGCATGACGACGCCAACGGCCGCATCAGCCTCGACAATGGCAGCGCGCAGGTGCATTGGCCCGGCGTCGGCGACGAGCCGGTCTACGCCCGGGTCGACGCGGCGCTCACCAAGGCGGCGGCGGCCGTCGGCGCCCGCTACATCAAGAGCCCGCTGGCGGCCACCAACATGGGCACCAAGCCCGCCACCGCGCACCCGCTTGGCGGTTGCGGCATGGGGCAGACTGCGGGTGAGGGCGTGGTCAACCACAAATGCCAGGTATTCGACGGCCGGAGCGAAGAAACCACGCATTCCGGCCTTTATGTCTGCGACGGCTCGGTGATTCCGCGCTCGATTGGCGTCAATCCGCTGCTCACCATTACCGCGCTTGCCGAGCGGGCCATGGTGCATCTTGCCCGCGACCATAATCTGGGGTTCGATGCTGATCCGCGCGTCCGTCAGGAGGCGGACCGGGCCTTGACGTGAGGGTCTTCCGACCATGGCACGAGGCTGGCTCAGGGGTGTCGGTATTGTAGCGGCGTGCGTCGGAGGTGTTTCGCTCGCCGGCGGCTTGCTGCATGCCGGGACGCGGACTGCTCCGTGCGACCGCATCGAGCTTACGGCCTCGATCGGCGGGGTGCAGCCGTCTTCGCCCCATGCATCGTCGCTCGACCGCATGACCATCGTGCTTGTCGGCGACACCGGCTTCAACCCGACCGATGCCAAGGTCGAGCCTGGCGGCATCCGCGACGGAAAGAAGCTCGTGAGCTTCTCCGATACGCTCGCCGGGATTTCCAGCGAGGTGGACGGCGATCTCGCCTTCATCAATCTCGAGACCGTCGTCACCGACCGCAACGACCTCGCGCCGGAAGGCAAGGGCAAGGGCGCGTTTCACTTCCGGAGTCACCCCGCCGCGCTGAAGGCGCTGATCGACGCCGGCTTCAATCTGTTCTCGCTCGCCAACAACCATTCCTACGATTACGGCTCGCAAGGCGTCGAGGAAACGCTCTACCACCTCGCCGTCGCCAACGCCGAGAAGGCTATCGCCTATGCCGGCATCGGCAGCAATTTCGACGAAGCGATCCACCCCGGCTGCATCGATCTCGACGGCACGCGCGTCGCCTTTTCCGCGATCGGCATCATGACCGCCGATCAGCCGCAATATCGCGCCGGTCCGGACAAACCGGGACAAGCCTCCTACCGCGACCGTCCCGACTTCGAGGCAACCGTGGACAAGCTCACCGCCATGCCGGCCGATTACCGCATTCTCTCCATTCATTATGGGCTTGAAGGCCGCGTCGTGCCCGACGAGCGGCAGCTCGCCGATTCGCGTGGGTTTGCCGCCGGCGAAAAGAATATCGACCTCATCCTCGGCCATCATCCGCATGTTGTCCAAGGCGTCGAGCTGGACGGCAAGTCGCTGATCTTCTACGGGCTCGGCAACTTCCTGCATCCCGGCACCGCCGAGCTGTCGCGCTTCGGCCTCTGCCGCGATTACGGGTTGATGGCGAAAGTCCATCTGGCGAAGCTGGACGGCGCCTGGCGTCCCGAGGCCATCGAGGCGATCCCGCTCACCGATACGCAAATCAAGCCGGAGCGTCTCGCCGCCGCGGAAGCGACCAAGCGCATCTATGTGCTGAACCACCTCGCCGCGGGGCTCGACGATGCCAAGGGCGCCAAGGGCGTGCGCTTCACGCCGCAGGCCGACGGCTCGGGCCTGTATTGTGCCGACGGGGCCGCGGGTCTCGGCGGAGACCTCGGCACCCTCTGCCAGGGCTGGCAGCCAGCGAGCGACCCCGACAAGCCGCTCGCCGGCAAGATCGCCGCGGCCTGCCAGGACAAGCCATTCTACGGCCAGCCGTCTCTAACCAAGCGCCGGGTGCCTGCGCGCCGCGAGCCCTCCACCCCTTCTCCCTTCGGTATCCGGGGGCCGTTCTAGCGCCGCTAGCCGCGCAACTCGCCGCCGGTGGCCTTGGTGACCGCCGCGACGATCTTCACCGCCACCGCCTCGATCTCGGCGTCGGTCAGCGTCTTTTCGCGCGGTTGCAGCGTCACCTCGATGGCGAGCGACTTTTTGCCCTCGGGCACGCCCTGGCCGGTGAAGACGTCGAACACGCGCGCCTCGGCGATCAGGCCGCGGTCGGCGCCGAGCGCGGCGCGCAGCACATCGCCGGCTTCGATCTCGCCGCCCAGCAAGAAGGCAAAATCGCGCCGGACCGGCTGAAGGTCTGATGCCTCAAGCGCCTTGCCGGCGCCTTTGCGCTTCGACGGCGGAACATTGTCCAGGTAAAGCTCGAAGCCGGCGATCGGCGGATCGACGCGGAGCTTTTCCAGCAGATCGGGATGGAACTCGCCAAACGCGCCGAGCAGAGTCTTAGGGCCGAGCTTGAGCGTGCCGGAGCGGCCGGGATGGAACCATGACGGCGTCTCGCGCGTCACCGTCACGCTCGCCTGGTCGATGCCGAGTGCCGCGAGTGCGGCAACCGCGTCGGCCTTGGCGGCGCAAACGTCAGCGTCAGGGGCTTCGCCGGACCAATATCGACCCGAGCCGATGAGTGCCGAGCGGCCGAAGCGAACGCCGGCCACGCTCGTGAGCTGATCCTCGGGAAGAGCGCCCCGATAGGCTTGCCCAAGCTCGAACAGGGCGCCGTCGGCGAAGCCTCTGTCGCGATTTCGCTGCGCGGCGGTGATCAGCCCCGGCAGCAGCGACGGGCGCATCTGCTGAAGTTCCGTGGAGATCGGGTTGCTCAAGGTCAACTCGGCCTGCCCGCCGCCGAACAGTTTTGCTTCTTCCGGCGGAATGAACGACCACGTCACCGCCTCGACCAATCCGCGCGCGGCGAGCACGCGCCGCGTCAACCTTTGACGTTTTTGTCCTTCGGTCAGCACCGGCTTGGCCACACCGGCCTCGCGCGGCATCGGCGTTGCCGGCACTTTATCGACGCCCGTGAGCCTGACCACTTCCTCGACCAGGTCGGCGGGGCCGGTTATGTCAGGCCGCCACGGCGGCGGGGTGGCCTTCACCTGCCTGCCCTTGCCGTCGAGCGAGATGCCGAGCGCGGCGAGCAGGCGCTTGATGTGGCGATGCTCGAGCTCGAGTCCGCTCAGGCGCTCAACCAGGCCGAGATCGAATCTGAACGGCTTGTTCGCCTTGGGCGGCTTGCCGGCAATCGTGATCTTGCTCGGCTCGCCGCCGCAAAGCTCGAGCACCATCTGCGTGGCTAGCTCGAGTCCCGGCACGACAAAATCGGGATCGACACCGCGCTCGAATCTGAAGCGCGCGTCGGAGATGATGCCGAGGTTCCGCCCAGTGCGCGCCGTGCGCTTCGGATCGAAATAGGCCGACTCGATGAAGACGTTGGTGGTGGCATCCGTGACGCCGGTCTCCTCGCCGCCCGTCACCCCACCAAGCCCGAGCACGGCGCGGTCGTCGGCGATCACGCACATGTCGTCGTCCACGTCGTAGTTCTTGCCGTCGAGCGCAACGAACCGCTCGCCCTTCCGGCCGAGCCGCGCGCGGACGGCGCCGGTGAGCTTGTCGGCGTCATAGACGTGCAAGGGCCGGCCGCGGTCATAGGCGATGTAGTTGGTGATATCGACCAGCGTGTTGATGGGGCGGAGCCCGATCGCCTTCAGCCGACGTTGGAGCCAGTCGGGGGAGGGGCCGTTCTTCACCCCGCGCACGAGGCGTCCGGCAAAGACCGGGCAGGCATCGGCGCTTTGCTTATCGAACTCAAGCTGGATCGGGATCGGATTCGGAAAGCCGCCTCTGATCGGCTTAACAGTGTCCTTCTTCAGCGCGCCGAGCTCGGCGGCGGCGAGATCGCGGGCGATGCCGCCCACGCCGAGGCAATCTGGCCGGTTCGGCGTGATGGCGACCTCGATCACCGCGTCGTCGAGCCCGAGCGCCGCGGCCACGGAGCTGCCGATCTTGGCCTTGGGATCGAGCTCGATGATGCCACTATGCTCGTCGGAGAGCTCGAGCTCCCGCTCCGAGAGCAGCATGCCGTTCGACTCGACGCCCCTGATCTTGGCCTTCGTCAGCGTGAGATCGATGCCAGGCACGTAAGCGCCCACCGGCGCGAACACGCCCTTCATGCCGGCCCGTGCATTGGGCGCGCCGCACACCACCTGCAAGCGCTCGCTGCCGGTATCGACCTCGCAGACCTGCAGCTTGTCGGCGTTGGGATGCTTCTCGCATTTGAGCACTTCAGCCACGCGGAACGATTTCAGCGTGGTCTTCGGGTCGAACAGTTCCTCGACCTCGAGCCCGATGCGGGTCAGCGTCTCGGCGATCGCCTCCACGCTCGCTTTCGTGTCGAGATGCTGCTTCAGCCACGACAGAGTGAACTTCATGGCGTTAGGACAGTCCGCCGGCGAGGGTGGGGATGGCGAGCGGCGGGAAGCCGTAATGCTTGAGCCAGCGCAGATCGCCGGCGAAGAAGGCGCGTAAGTCCGGCATGCCGTATTTCAGCATGGCGATGCGGTCGATGCCCAGGCCGAAGGCGAAACCCTGATAGCGACTAGGATCGAGCCCGACATTCTTCAGCACATTCGGATGCACCATGCCGCAGCCCAAAATTTCGAGCCACGCATCGCCTTCGCCGATCCTGATCTCGTCGCCCACCTTGGCGTAGCCGATATCCACCTCCATCGACGGCTCGGTGAAGGGAAAGTGGCTGGCGCGGAAGCGCATCTTCACCTGCGGCACCTCGAAGAACGCCTTGCAGAATTCCTCGAGCACCCATTTCAGATGGCCGAGATGCGTCGCCTCGTCGATCACCAGGCCCTCGACCTGATGGAACATCGGCGTATGCGTCTGGTCTGAATCGCAGCGATAGACGCGGCCCGGCGCGATGATGCGCAGCGGCGGCTTCTCCTTGAGCATGGTCCTGATCTGCACCGGGCTGGTATGCGTGCGCAGCACGGCGCGCGACCCGTCGGGCGCTTCCGGGAAATAGAACGTATCGTGGTCCTGCCGCGCCGGGTGCTCGGGCGGAATGTTCAGCGCGGTGAAATTGTTGAAGTCGGTCTCGATGTCGGGACCCTCGGCGATCGAGAATCCCATATCGGCGAAGATCTCGGTGATCTCGTCGGTCACCTGGCTCACCGGATGAATGCGGCCCTCGGCGAGCGGCCCGAGCCGAACAGGGAGGGTGACGTCGGCGCGCTCGAGCGCGATCTTCTCGACGGTCGCCGCCTTGGACAGCTCGGCACGTCTTGCCTCGAGCGCCTCGCCGACGGCGGTCTTCAGGCTATTCACCACCTGGCCATAAGCCTTGCGCTCTTCCGGCGGCAGCGATCCGAGCGCCTGCATCAGCTCGGGGATGCGGCCCTTGCGGCCGAGCGCGGCGATGCGGACCTCCTCCAGCTTGGCGAGGTCCGCGGCTTCCGCGATGGCGTGAAGCAGCTCGGTCTTGAGGCTATAGAGCTCCAGCGCGCTCATGGCGAAAGGCTCCCGGGGCCAGGGCCAAGCCCCGCGTCACGCGGGACCCTAGGCCTGCGCGGCAGCGGAGGCAGCCTCGACCAGGCCCTTGAAGGTTGCGGGCTCGTGCACGGCGATATCGGCAAGCACCTTGCGGTCGAGCTCGATCCCGGCCTTCTTCAGCCCGTCGATCAGCCGGCCATAGGTGAGGCCATTCTCGCGCGCCGCCGCGTTGATGCGCTGGATCCACAGCGCGCGGAAGGTGCGCTTCTTCACCTTGCGGTCGCGATAAGCATACTGGCCGGCCTTCTCGACCGCCTGCTTGGCGACGCGGATGGTATTCTTGCGGCGGCCGTAATAGCCCTTAGCCGCCTTGATCACCTTGCGGTGGCGGGCATGGGAGGTAACGCCGCGTTTCACACGGGACATGTCGGTGCTCCTTCGAGTTGAGGTCTCGCCTCAGCCCCTAGCGGGAATAAGGGAGGAAGTTCTTCTTCACGATCTTGGCGTCTTCGTCGGACAGAACCATGGTCCCACGCGCGGTCCTGATGAACTTGGTGGGACGCTGGATCATGCCGTGACGCTTGCGCGAGGCCTGGCATTTCACCTTGCCGCTCGCCGTGACTTTGAAGCGCTTCTTGGCACCGCTCTTGGTCTTGAGCTTGGGCATTTGGCTTCCTTGATTTGCACCCCGGCCATGCGCCGTTCGAACGGCCAGTGGCAGGGGAAAGAGGTCGTTTGAAAGCATGCGAGCCGCCACGGCATGCCCTGCCGGGCGGCTCCTTGAGTGGCGCGTTATAGGGTGCATTCGGGCTGGAATGCAAGGGCTAGGGGAAAAGAGTCTGGCTCTTTTAACCAACGGGCTTAAGCCGGACTTAGGACGCGTCGTCTATCCAGGTCATATGGGGACGAGGACCGGAGGATGAAGACAATCCAACCGCTGCGCAATTTGGGCCCCTGGTACGCGCGGCAGAGCCGCACGGTGCGGGACCTGATCGTCATGGGCGCGATCGGCTTTCCGCTCTATCTGCTCGCGGTCTGGTACGACGCCCTCGACCTGTTCCTCGTCTACACCAACGAGCCGCAAAGCGATGCCATCGACTGGCTGGTGATCCTGTTCGTGTTTCTCGGCGTGGCCGCCAAGATCTACTCGGTCCGCCGTACCATCGACCTGCAGCGCGAGGTTGTCGCGCGCCGCAAGGCGCAGGCCGAGGCCCATCAAATGGCGCGGCACGATGTCTTGACCGGGCTGCCCAACCGCCGCCGCTTCATCGAGGATTTCAACGGTTCGGTCGAGCATCTTCCGCCCGGCGCGGCCTGCGCGATGTTCGTTCTCGATCTCGACAACTTCAAGCCGATCAACGACGTGTATGGCCACAGGTTGGGCGATGAAGTGCTGATGGTGATTTCGCGTCGCCTGACGGAGCTTGCCGGCGGCGCCTCCGTGGCGCGTCTCGGCGGCGACGAGTTCGGCGTGACCCTGCAATACCAAGTCGGCAGCGATGCCCCCGAGCGCTTGGCGCGCCAGATCGTTCACGAGCTTTCGCGGCCGATCCAGCTCGCCGCTCTGTCGCTCCAGGTCGGCGCCAGCGTCGGCGTCGCGACCTGCGACAAGCGGGGCTCTGGCGATACCGACCTGGCGGGAATGGCTGTGTGCGACAATGGTGCGGTGGAAACCATGCTGCGCCGCGCCGACATGGCGATGTATTGGGCGAAGGCCGATGGCCGCGGGCGCTACCGCTTCTTCGATCGCAGCATGGACGAGAAATTGCGCCAGCGAGTCGAACTGGAATCGCAGATCGGCGGTGCGATCACGTTAGGCCAGATCGTACCTTATTATCAGCGGATCGTTCGCCTCGAGACCGGCGAGACCATCGGCTTCGAGGTGCTCGCGCGTTGGCTGCATCCGAAGCGTGGCGTGCTCACGTCCGACGTTTTCATCGCCATCGCCGAGGACACGGGAACGATCGGCAAGATGACCGATCTGCTGATCGAGCGCGCCATGCGCGACGCCAAGGACTGGCCCGAGCATCTATCGGTTTCCGTCAACTTCTCGCCACGGCAGATCTCCGACCCCAACGTCGCAACGAGAATTCTCGGCCTGCTGACCAAGGTTGGCTTCCCGCCGCATCGGCTGGTGATGGAGATCACCGAGGGTGCGGTGGTCCAGAAGCTCGAAGCCGCCAAGGCCGTGTTGCAGTCGCTCCGCAATGTCGGCGTGCGCATCGCCCTCGACGATTTCGGTACCGGCTATTCGGGTCTCTATCATCTGCGCGAGCTCGAGCTCGACATCGTCAAGATCGACCGGTCCTTCGTCGGCGAGATCCTGAACAAGCCGGAGGAGGCACGCATCGTGAAAGCGATGCTCAGCCTCGGCCACGCTCTGGGTCTGATGACCACGGCGGAGGGAATCGAGACCGAGGAGGTGCGTCAGCACCTGCTCAAGCTCGGCTGCGATGCAGGCCAAGGCTATCTGTTCGGCGCCCCCGAGCCCGCCGCAATGGTGACGAGCGCTCTCAAGGCGGCGATTCCCGCCCGCCACATCGCTTAGCGGGGCGACAGCACCATCACCATCTGCCGGCCTTCGAGCCTT
>Ga0105248_10010653_pt1 | contig 10141 bp, 7 predicted proteins | sample KBSS34metaG_FD_81524 | JGI IMG/M metagenome (GOLD analysis project Ga0105248, IMG submission 81524) | Switchgrass rhizosphere microbial communities from Kellogg Biological Station, Michigan, USA - KBS S3-4 metaG | ecosystem: Host-associated > Plants > Roots > Rhizosphere > Soil | place... | reverse complement strand
CAGCCATCCGGGGTCAGGATGGGCGGCGCGCCGCCGCCGATCCTGGCGGTCGCGACCGTTCCGGCGTGCGGCCGGATGCCTGGACGCGGACAGGGTTTCCAGAACAGCGCGTCCGGCGACAGGGCGAGGTTGATCGACGGCCCCGCGCGCCATTCGCTGCCCGGCGGATAGGCGAAGTAAAGGTCGCCCAGCGGCCGCGTCTGCGCCCAGTACATGCCATCGATCAACCCTTCGAAGATCAGCATGTCCTTATTCTGATGATCGAGGACGATATCTTCCAGCCGCCAGTCAAGCCCGTTGTCGGAACTGTACAATATCGTCGAATGGCGTTCCGGGCTGACCGAGCAGGTCGTCATCAGCCAGCGGTCGCCGACCTTGCTGATGCGGGCATCCTCGACGCCATAGCATTGCAGGCTGTTCCGGGGCGCCACGGCCTTGTCGTAATGCATGGCCACGACCGTCAGCCCATCGGGGCTGAGTTCGACGGGCAGCAGCCATGACAGCGACGTCAGCGCCATGATCTTCCAGCCGCCGCCGCGCAGCGTGAACTTGCGGGGATCGGCGGTATCGGCAAGCTCGAGCGGCCAGGCGTCGAGCAGATAAGCGCCGTCGTGCCACCGGATCGCGTGGACATCGCCGTCGAAGATCGGTTTCCTCAGCGCCTCCGCCACGCGCACCATCATCAGCAGATTGCCATTGGCCAGCCGCGTCAGGCCCGGGTTGAACGCGCCCAATATATAGGTTTCGGCATCGAAATGGCCCGCGAGCGGCGATCGCGACAAATCTATGTCGTCGGGGACAACCACCAGTCGATCGATTGCATGTGTCATGGGCATCCTGCGCGATGAGGGGGACATGTTCTGGCGAAACGTCGGGGTCTAGGGAATATCCCCGGCCGCGTCCCAGGTGATGGTGATGCGGCCATTGGCCGGCACCTTATAATCGATCCGATCCTTGCCCTTGTAGCGCGGGCGGACGAAATCGCCTTCTGCCGTGTGCACCGCGAAAGCGGGCCATTGCCTTCGGCCGAGGCGGACGAGGCTGATGCTCGCGGTACATCCGTCGCCGCCGTCGAGGCGAAAGCTGAAAGAGCGGTTGCTGTTGCGTTCGCTCGCCATCAGGAAATGATCGCAGAACAGGCGGAAAGGCGCATCGGCGATGTTGTGGAACGATCGGCTCGCAAAAACGAAGGCGGCGCCCGCACCATAGATTTCCTGGCCGACCTGGCCCGGCGGCTGCCCGTCGTGATACAGGTCCTCCAGCGGAAAGGAGAGCGTCCGGTCGATATGGCCGTTGCGATTGTCCATGGCGAGGATGTCGGCGGGAAGCTCCCCGGGATAATAATACCAGGCGCGGTGCAGCGCATATTTGCAATATTCGCTGATCAGCATCCGCGCGGCGGGATCGAGATCGGGGCCGCTATCCTTCAGATAGCGTTCGAACGCCGCGAAGCTGTCGAAACATTCGTATATGGCCATATAGGGCCCGTCATGGAGGCAGGTGACGCCCAGGAAATTGCTATAATGGCGCGCGGCCCTGATCTCCGATTCCCAGATGGCGCTGTTATGAAAGAAGCTCGCCAGATAGACATAGCTCTGGCGCAGATAATATTCGTCGTTGGTGACGCGCCAAAGCCGCATACAGGCGGCAGCGCCCCACGCGGTCAGGTTCGCCTGATAATTGAGATCGAACCGCATATCCCTGGCGGCATCGATCGCCGCCCGCGCCTCGGTGAGATATCGGGCTTCGTCTGTGAGCTCATAGGCCTGCAGCATGACATAGGCATAGATCCCGCCGACGTCCGTCTGGCCGAGGCCATCGTCGTTGCGCGCTTCCACGATGATCGAGAAATCGTCGACCTTGAACTGGATCGGCCAAGCATAGCGGAAATGGTGCGCGGCCCTGATGCCGAAATCGAGCGAGGCCGCGAACAACCGCTTCGCGCGGGCGTCGCCGTCGAGCGCGAGATGACCGAGATTGAGCAGCGGATGATACAGGTACCAGCTGTCGACGGCGAGCTTGTCCTTGTCCTTGCCGACATTGGGCAGATAGCGACGCATCGTCTTCAGCTTGCGGTCGTGAAACTTCTCCAGTCCGGCCGCGAGCTCGGCCTCGAGCGGAATGGGTTCGCCGCGCCACGTTCCGAAATTCCGGATCGACGCGATCAGCGACATCTGCACCATCACGTCCGGATATTCGGCCGCCGTGTAGGGATGAGCATAACGATGCCCGTAATGCGAGATCATCGCTTCCGGAGCCGTGTTCAGATCGTGCAGCGTCTTGTCGGCAAGGCCCACCCAGTCGCGATACTCGGTCGGCGGCAAGTCGAGCTGGCGGTAAACGGCCCCCAGCAGCTGGATGAACTGGCGGGCGCTATCCTGTTCGTCGCCGGCGACGGCGTCATGGAGGACGATCAGCGCGTCCGATAGTGTCACGTCCTTGCCTTCGGGCAGGGGATCGATCGGCGGCGTGCCGCTTTGCGGCGGCGTTGGCGGCAAATAGCCGAGCTCCGGCCATTCGCCACCGACTGCACTGTCGGGGGTGGTCTTGGTGGCGATGTAATAGTCGTTCATCGCCGTGAGGTTCTGGAAGTACAGAACCGTACCGAAGGCGGGCTTGTCGATATGGAAGAAGCTCAGCCCGCTATTGAGCCCGCGCTGTGCTGCTTCGACGCGGCCTTCGGCGGTCAGCGGATCGTCGCCTTCGCCCAGCGGGTACAGGTCGCGGGGCAAATAGGGAATCAGCAGCGGGGCGACGGGCGTGAGCGTGACGGTGACGCGCAGCAGCGCCAGATCCGGGGTTGCCGTGCTGAACGCCACGATCTGGCGGCCAATGGCGCTATCAATCTCCAGACGCAGGGCTTCGCCGGCGCCGGGCCTGCGTTTTGCTATGCGCGTACAACCGCCGGGCGCATGAACGGCCCGCAGGGCGAGGCCGCCTTTGCCTTGCCGGCTGATGATCGCCCACACAGCGTCACGGCCTTCGATGACGCGAATTTCCCGATCGAGCAGCGCAAAGCCGCCAATATTTTTGCGCGGCCTTTTCAGCTCTGCCCGCAGCGCGAGCGCCGAGAGGCTCACGCCCGGCCGTGTCGCGGCAAGCGCCTTCACTTTCGCCATGATCGTCCCTGTGAAACGCACATTGATCGGGTCTGGCAACGCGACATCTGTGAAACGGTTGCAGGCGTGGCATCGGACCGCGACCGGAATTAACCTGGAGCAACAGGAAAGGGTGGCGCGCGCAGGCGATCGCACTTGGCCTAGCTGGGAAACGACGTGGCCAGCCGCCCTTGAAATCACTGCAGTGTGGCCCGCCAGTGAACTACGACTGCAAGGCGATCACACGTGTGGCGATGGACGCGGCAGCCGCCCGGTTCTCAACGCCAAGCTTGATGAAAATCTGTTCGAGATGTTTGTTCACGGTGCGCGCGCTGATATTCATGATCTCGCTGGCGTCGCGATTGGATTTGCCCTGCGCGATCCAGAACAGGACGTCGCTTTCGCGCGGGGTGAGATTCAGCGCGCGCTGGAGGATGGCCGCCTCCATGCCTTCATGAACTTCGCTGATCCGGAAAAGATATTCGTCGCTTGCGGCCTGGCCGAGCTGGCTGATCTCGATCTGTCGGCTGGCCACGGCGAGCCTGATCGCCGGCCGGTCGCCCTTTTCGGGCCCGGCACGGCTCGCCTGAATGATCCGGCGGAGATGGCCTTCTACCTGATCGATGGCGTCGGGCGGCAATGCCGATAGCAGGGCCGAAGCGAGCGGCGTGGACCAGCGGACATGCCCGTCGGCATCGGTTGCGATCAGGCGGCGGCCCGTGGCGTCGAGCGCGCTTTGGGCGCTGCGCATCATCCGCGCATTGGCCAGATGGACGTGAATGCGGGCCAGCAGTTCATCGAGCATGACCGGCTTGGTCACATAATCGACGCCGCCGGCGCGCAGACCCGCAATCACATGTTCGCTCTCGGTAAGGCCCGTCATAAAAATGACGGGGACCGCAGCCAATCGGGGCTGCGCCTTGATCAGGCGGCAGGTCTCGAATCCATCGAGGCCGGGCATGATCGCGTCGAGCAGGATCAGGTCGGGGATGACGTCACCCAGCAGGGCGAGCGCGCTTTCCCCATCAAAAGCCGGCATCGCGGCAAGCCCGGCCGCCGTCAGCGTCTGGTACAGCAGGCTGCGGGTATCGGGATCGTCGTCGACGACGAGGATCAGGCTATGACCGGCGTCCTGCGCGATGCCGCTCATGCGGGGACCGCCCCATATGTCCATTCGATCTCCAGCAGGGTGCCGATACGGTCGAGCAGCGCGTCATATTCGAACGGCTTGGTCAGGAAATCGTCATGCGGATCCTCTTCGCGGCGGCTGCGCTGGAAATCGTGGACGTTGGCGGAAATCATCAGGATCACCGGATCATCGCCATAAGCATCGCGCAGCGCCCGTGCGGCGCCCCATCCGTCGCCACCCGGCATGTTGATGTCCAGCATCACCAGATCGGGCGCATGTTCGCGATAGGCCGAAAGGCAGGCCGCGGCATTCTCCGCGAAGATCAGCTCGAAGCCCAGCGGCTCGAGCATCGCGCGGACCATATCGAGATGTTCGCGATCGTCGTCGGTCGCGAGCAGGCGCCGCCGCGGGCCTTCATAGCCGGTTGCAACGCGCCCGGAAGATTCGCCGCCGTCGGGCGATGGCGCATCCGAAAAGAACATGCGCACCTTGAAACTGCTGCCAGCTCCGGGCCGGCTGTCGACCGCAAGATCCGCGCCCATGATTTCGGTCAGCAGCCGTGTGATCGTCAGCCCCAGCCCGATGCCCGGCGCGCTCCCGACATTGCCGACCCGCTCGAACGGCTCGAAGATACGCTGCAGGTCGGCCTCGGCAATGCCGACGCCGGTATCGCTGATTTCGAACTCGGCGACCGGATCGCGCCAGCGCACGACCAGTGACGCCGTGCCTTGCGGCGTATATTTGATCGCGTTGGAGATCAGGTTGATCAATATCTGCCGCAGTCTCTTTTCGTCGGTGAAGACAAAGACGGGCAGGCGGGCGGCGCGATCATATTCGAAGGCGATGCCCTTGGCGCTCGCCTGCAGGCGGAACATGTCGACGATCTGGTCGAGCAGTTCGATCAGGTTGACCCGGTTGCGTTCGATTCGGAGCGAACCGTTCTCGATCCGTGAGATGTCGAGCAGGCCGTCGACCAGATTGACGAGGTGGCTGGTGCTGCGCCGGATCACGCGCACCGCATCCTCGACATGCTGCGTGGGGTTGCGTTCCAGCAGCTGCGCGTAGCCGGAAATGGTGTTGAGCGGCGACCGTATCTCATGGCTGACGCCGACGATATAGCGGCTCTTGGCAAGGTTGGCGGCCTCCGCCACCTCCTTGGCGCGCTGCAGCTGGGCGTCGGTCTGGCTATGCGCCTCGATTTCCTCGACCAGCATCCTGGTCTGGCGATCGGTCTCGTCCTCGGCCGCGCGCTGGCTTTCCTGCGCCAGCACGAAATACCAGGCGACAAAGGCCGAGAGCACGAGCAGGCAGGCATAGACGACGCGCAGGACCGATCCGAGCGCGCTCAGATCGATCCCGCTCTGCGACTGCTGATAATAGACCAGCATCAGCAGGATGCCGATGGCGGCCGCCACCACCGTATACAGCAAAAGAAATCGGATGATCCGGCCGTGCACGGCGCCGGTCAGAGCCTGCGGCAGGAACAGGCTCAGCAGGGCCGCGCTCTGATCGACGACGCGCGCCTCGACCTTGCAGGCATCGTGGCACCGCGCTTCGAGCGTGCAGCATAGCGAACAGATCGGGCCCTGATAGACCGGACAATGCGCCATGTCCGGCGGCTCGAACATGGTTTCGCAGACGGTGCAGCGAACTTCCCTGCTGTCGCCAAAGCTCTCCGCCGGGCGAGCGATATAATACCGCCCGCGCGTCGCGATGGCGATCAGCGGCGCGGCTATGAAGGATGTCGCGAGGCCGATCACCGGCGAGAAGACGCTGCATTCCGGCCCGAACAGGCCTGCGAAGCTGATCGTCGAGGCGATCAGCGATAGCGCCATCGCGCCTACGCCGACCGGATTGATGTCGTAGAGATAGGCGCGGCGATATTCGATGCCTCTGGGGCTGATGCCCAGCGGCTTGCTGATGACGAGATCGGCGGTCACCGCGCCGAACCAGGCTACCGCGAAATTGCTGTAGAGCGCGAGCACGCGTTCGACCACGGTCTGGATGCCCCCTTCCATCAGCATCAGAGCGATCAGCACGTTGAAAACCAGCCAGATCACGCGGCCGGGATGGCGGTGCGTCAGCCGCGAGAAGAAATTGGAGGAGGCTATCGAGCCGGCATAGGCGTTGGTGCTGTTGATCTTGATCTGGCAAATGGCGACGAACAGGCCGGTAAGCACGACGGCCGCCGTGCGCGATGGCAGCAGCGTCGAAAAGACCTGGAAATAGAGCATGGTCGGATTGGTCGCATCGACGACGGCGATCCCCGCTGTCACCGCGAGCACCGCCAGGATCGATCCGATCATGATCTTCAGCCCGCCCATCAAGATCCAGCCGGGGCCGGTCGACAGCAGGCTCGCCCACCAGGTGACGCCGCCCGCCTTCTCGCGCGGCGGCAGGAAGCGGAGATAATCGACCTGTTCGCCGATCTGCGGGAGCAGGGAAAGGAACACCGACAAGGCGATGCCGACGCTGATCAGGTTGAGCCCGCCCGATTGCCCGGCATAGCCCGTCCAGATCGCCATCGCGGCATCGCCCTTTGCCGCGACATAGCCGATCGGCGCGAGCTGCAGGATGAGCCAGACCGGCTGGGTCCAGTTCTGCACCTGGCTGATCCGGCGAAAACCATAAGCCGCGATCGGTATGATCACGAGCGCGCTGATCACATGGCCGATCGGCAGCGGTAGCCCAAAGCACAGCTTGAGCGCGGCCGAAAGGATGACGGCTTCGATGGCGAACAGGATGAAGGTGAAGGACGCATAGACGGCGGAGGTGATCGTCGACCCCAGATAGCCGAACCCCGCGCCGCGCGTCAGCAGATCCATGTCGACGCCGTAGCGCGCGCCATAATAGCAGATCGGCAGCCCCGCCAGCAGGAAGATCGCCCCTGCTATCAGCAGGGCGAGGCTGGTGTTGGCGAAACCATAGTTGATGGTGACGGTCGCCCCGATCGCCTCGCAGGCGAGAAAGGCGATCGATCCCAGCGCGGCATTGGCGACCCACCAGGCCGGCCATTTGCGCGCCTTCTGCGCCGTGAAGCGCAGCGCATAATCCTCCAGCGTATCGTTGCCGACCCACTGATTATACTGGCGCCGGGTGCGAACGATGCGCTGGCGCCGGATTTGCGCGGGATCGACGATCCGATCGGGCGCCGCCGGGTAACGGGCTTTCAGGATGACCACGCCATCGCCGCGGCCGACACCATGGTGACGAGCCCCGCCGCCTGCGCTACCCTGCGCGCGCGATACCGCAGGACGAAGCGGGACAGCCCGATGCCGGCCAGGTGCAGCGCGACCGTGGTGGCGACGAAGCCTGCCGCGAAGGTTGCGCCATTTTCACCTGCCGCCATCTCGTTTCCGTGCGCAAAGCCGTGGCCAATCGCGAACAGGCCGATAAGCGGCAGCGCCACGGTGATCGGCGCCCTGGCTTCGAAGGTTAGCGCAAGGCCGAGAATGACGAGCGAGGCGGTGACCAGCATTTCCGCGATGGGAAGCTGGCCCCCGCTCGCGCCAAACGCAAAACCGGCCAGCATGAAGAGAACGAAGGCCGCAGGGCAGAGCCATGCCTTTCGCGGAAAGGCGAATCCGGACCACAGACCGACCATCAGCATGGCGAGCAGATGGTCGAGCCCGGTGAGCGGATGGAGCAGGCCGGCCGTCAGGCCGGATGCGGGGCCGTGCCCCGGGTGGGCGAGAGCCGGGGTGGCGAGCATGAGGATGAATGCCCCCACACCGATGTTGCGCAATCGGTTCAGGAGCCCATTCGGAATAATCTTTGACATCTCGCTAGACTCCATCATGCCACTTCCTCCCGCACTTTCGGCAGCCCGCCGGTCGCCACGATAAAATCGGCGATCGCGCCGACACCTTCGCCTGCACGAATATTGGTGAACACGAAGGGCCGCTCGCTGCGCATCTTCTTCGCATCCCGATCCATCACCTCGAGGCTGGCGCCGACGAAGGGCGCGAGATCGATCTTGTTGATGACGAGCATGTCCGATCGCGTGATGCCGGGCCCGCCCTTGCGCGGGATCTTGTCGCCCGCCGAGACATCGATGACGTAGATCGTCAGATCGGCCAGTTCGGGGCTGAACGTCGCCGCCAGATTGTCGCCGCCGCTTTCGATCAGAATCAGGTCGAGCTTCGGGAAAGCGCGGTGCAACTGGCTGACCGCGGCGAGGTTGATGGACGCGTCCTCGCGGATCGCGGTGTGGGGACAGCCGCCCGTTTCGACGCCCAATATGCGTTCGGCCGGCAAGGATCCCGCGCGCGTCAGGAATTCCGCATCCTCTCTCGTATAGATATCGTTGGTGATTGCCGCGATGTCGTAATCGTCGCGGAAATGCTTGCACAGGGCATCCATCAGCGCGGTCTTGCCCGAACCGACGGGGCCGCCGATACCGACGCGGAGCGGGGACATACGATCGTTCATGTGCGGAAAAGCCTCGTATATTGGGTTTCATGGGCCATGCCGGCGAGATCGGCGTAGAGCCCCGCGCTGCCGATCTGGTCGAAGGGATCGCCGTCGGGCGCATCGGCGATGGCGGCGATGGCGGCGAACAGCGGCGTGCGCAGATCGCGGAGCACATGCTGGCCGTCCGTCTGACCCAGCGGCACCAGCCGCTGGGCGGCGGAGACGAGATTGGCCACGGCGCCGTGCAGATAGGCGGTGAGTGCGGCAAGCAGGGGGATGCCATGGCCGGCCGTCAGGCAGGCGACGACGACCGGATAACTTAAATCCTCATCTTCAATGCCATCGAGCAGGGCAAGCGCGTCGGTGGCGGCGGTGTCGGACGCGATCCGCCGGAAGGCTGCGCCTTGCGCGGTCGCCTCCAGGCGGCGCTCGCGGCTGGTCAGGGTGGCTGCCGCCAGTTCCGCAATTTCCGCCAGCCTGTTGCCGTCCGCCTTTTCGGCCGCGCGGTGGGCATGAACAAACATCAGGGCGTCGATGCGGATCGCGCCGTGCGCGATCATGTCCGCGATCCAGGATTCGGTTGAAACGCGGTCTTTGACATGACCAGCCTCGACCGCCCATTCCAGGCCGCTCGAATGCGCGAATGCACCGATCGGATAGGACGGCGACATCCAGGACAGCAGGTCGTAAAGCGCCCCCTCAGCCATGATGATGCCCGTGATCATGCGCATGGCCGCGATGTGCGGCTGCGGACTGCCCATCGGCATAGGCTCCGCCTTCGGGATCGAAGGGCGCCATGATCGCCTCGCAATGGCCACCGAGGCCCGCCACCATTTCGGCGATGACATGATCATGACGGATGCGGAGCCTGTCGCCCATCAATTGCGTCGGCAGATGGCGGTTGCCGAGATGCCATGCGATCCGCACCAGCGCGGGCAGATCATGCGCGTGAATCTCGATCAGCGCCTCGGACGCAGCCTCCACCCGCACCACGCTGTCGTCATCGAGCACCAGGCCGTCGCCGTCGCGCAGCCGCACGGTGCGCGGCATGTCGAGCAATATGCTGCTGCCCTGCCCGGTGGTGAACACCATCCGGCGGCGCGTGCGCAGATCATGATCGAGCCGCAGCACTTCGGTGGCATCCCGTGCCCCATCGGCGACGATCCGGACGATCCTGCGCATCTGATCCTTCCCCTCAGTACAGAAAATAGCGTTGCGCGAGCGGCAGCTCGGCGGCGGGCTGGCAGGTCAGCAATTCCCCGTCGGCGCGCACTTCATAGGTTTCGGGATCGACCTCGATCCGCGGCAGGGCGTCGTTCAGTTTCATCTGCGCCTTGCCGATCCCGCGCGTGGCCGTCACCGGCAGCACCATCCGCTGCAGCCCCAGCCGTTCGGCCACCTGGGCTTCGATCGCGGCACCCGAGACGAACGTGATGCACGTCGCGCCGATCGCCCGTCCGAACATGCCGAACATCGGACGGGCATGGACGGGCTGCGGCGT
>Ga0105248_10010650_pt1 | contig 10142 bp, 9 predicted proteins | sample KBSS34metaG_FD_81524 | JGI IMG/M metagenome (GOLD analysis project Ga0105248, IMG submission 81524) | Switchgrass rhizosphere microbial communities from Kellogg Biological Station, Michigan, USA - KBS S3-4 metaG | ecosystem: Host-associated > Plants > Roots > Rhizosphere > Soil | place... | reverse complement strand
CTTCGGTTGCGGCTGCTTGAAGTTCGAAGTTGAACTTGCGACAGAAACGTTTGCGCAACGCAAGGCCCCATGCCCGGTTGATGCGACTGCCAAACGGCGAGTGCACGACAAGCTGCATGCTGCCGCTGTCGTCGAAGAACCTTTCCAGTACAAGATTCTGCTGGGAAGGCATCACACCAAGAACAATCTTGGCGCCCGCAAGATACTCAACAATCTGTTCGGCACCAGAACGAATGATCTCTACTTCGTTAGTCAACCAGCTTATTGCCGGTTCAAGATTCACAGAGGACGTAATCTCTACCTCGGTCTCATGGTCGCCGTTATTTGTGACTTCACTCGATACTGTGATCACTCGCGAAGCTACTTCCTCTCGTAAACGCGCAACAGACCCCGACAGCTCTTCGCTTCTCGCCGGCGCCTCGCCCAGCCAAAACGGAATCGATGGAGGCTGTCCGTGCGCGTCCTCCACGCGAACCTTTCCTTGTTCAACCCGCAATACTCGCCACGAAGTGTTGCCTAGCTGGAATATGTCGCCCTGCAAACTTTCAATTGCGAAATCTTCATTGACTGAGCCGATGACGAGTTCGCTCGGTTCGAGAACGACTGCATAGTCGGCTGTATCAGGAATCGCGCCGCCGGAAGTAATTGCGGCCAGTCTGGCCCCTCGTCGTCCACGCAGACGTTGATTTACAGCGTCGTGATGTAGATAGGTTGAGCGACGTCCGCGCTTGGTTGCGAAACCCTCAGCCAACATGCGAACGATTGAATCGAATTGTTCTCGTTCAAGATTGCGATACGGATAGGCACGGCGAACCATCTGGAAGAGGGAATCTTCAGTCCACTCTTCGGCAGCCACAGAGGCGACGATCTGTTGTGCGAGGATATCCAGTGGCTGCCCAGGAATTTCAAGATGGTCGAGTTCACCACGCCGAACCGAGTCGATGATGGCCGCACACTCAACCAGTTCATCCCTCGACAAAGGAAAGATTCTACCCTTGGGAAAGCCTGCGACTGTGTGGTTGGAACGACCAACACGTTGCAGAAAACTGGCGATAGAACGGGTCGAACCCAACTGGCAGACAAGGTTGACGTCACCAATATCAATGCCGAGTTCTAGCGAGGCTGTGGCGACGAGCGCACTGAGTTCGCCGGCCTTTAATCGTTGTTCTGCAACAAGCCGTTGTTCCCGGGCGAGACTGCCATGATGTGCGGCGATGTTTTCGTCGCCAATCCTTTCGCCAAGATGGCGAGCCACTCGCTCGGCTAGTCGCCGCGTATTAACGAAGACAAGTGTGGTGTTGTGTTGTCGAATGAGTTCGGCGAGTCGATCGTAGACTTCATTCCATACCTCTCCGGACATAACTGCCTGAAGTGGTGTATCCGGCAGTTCGATTGCCAGATCAAGCTTGCGTTTGTGACCGCTGTCGATGATCGCGCAGTTAGGACGTCCATCGGCGTCGATGTTTTCCGTGCCAACCAGGAAGCGCGCAACTTCTTCGATTGGCCGTTGAGTTGCGGAAAGGCCGATGCGAACCAGGTTATTGCCGATAGCCGATTGTCCATTGCCGATTGGATTCACTTCTTGGTTCGACCTGACTAGTTGCTCGAGACGTTCGATGGACAGGGCCAGATGGGAGCCGCGTTTGTCTGCCACCACTGCGTGAATTTCATCGACGATTAATGTTCGGGCCGTCGCCAACATTCGGCGGCCACCTTCACTCGTCAGAAGGATATAGAGCGACTCTGGAGTTGTTACTACGATGTGTGGCGGACGCTTCGTCATTGCCGTGCGTTCAGCGGCAGGAGTATCGCCAGTTCGTACCAGGGTGCGGATGTTAACCTCGGGCAATCCCATCGATCGCAGTTCGTTTTGGATGCCTTCGAGAGGTAGCTGAAGATTTCGCTGGACGTCGTTGCTGAGTGCCTTTAACGGTGATACGTAGATAACGTGAGTGGTATTGTCGAGTTTTCCCTCAACACCGAGGCGAACGAGATCGTCGATAGCAGACATGAATGCTGCAAGTGTCTTACCGGATCCGGTGGGCGCAGCGATCAATGTGTGCCGGTGTTTTTTGATTTCCGGCCACGCCTGAACTTGCGGCTCCGTAGCCGCGGGAAAGGTTCGCGCAAACCAGCGCGCAACCGCTGGGTGAAAGATTTCCAGATTCATAAGGGAAGCATATTATACTGCCGCTGATTTGCTTTTGCATAGTTGAATCACAAGCCCAGCTGTGAAACGCGCAACCGATCTCAGATTTAAGATCTCAGATTTGAGATTTGAGATTGAAACTGCAGAGCCTGGCCTGACAGCCGGGCGATTAAAGCTTGAGGCGAGTCGAGTGGATACCGCAAAACGAAGTTTCAAGAAGATCGTTCAAAAGTTGAGATCGTATTACGGCACACCTGCGCCTCTGAAAACCAACGATCCGTTTGAGTTGATTCTCTGGGAAAAGGTCGCCTATCTCGTCGATGACGTGAAGCGCGAACGGATATTTGATGAGCTACGTGAAAAAGTTGGCTTACGACCGAGCGACATCCTGAATGCATCGATGGACCAACTTGACCAGGTCACCAAGCTCGGTGGTCCGCACAGGCACTCTTCTCAGCTCAAGGAGTGCGCTTTGATTGCTTTCAACGAGTTTGGTGGGGATCTCAACGCGGTCCTGAAACTCCCTGTCGCGAAGTCGATGAGGGCACTAAGACAATTTCCCGGAATCGGTGAGCCAGGTGCTGAAAAAATTCTGCTGTTTACAGGGACGCAGCCGATTATGGCGCTGGATTCGAATGGCTTGAGAGTCTTGCTACGACTGGGGTTTGGTGAAGAGAAAAAGAACTACACAGCTAGCTACAGATCAGTTCGCGAAGCGATCGCGGATGAAGTGAGCGACGATTGCGACAGTTTAATAGAGGCGCACCAACTTCTACGTCAACACGGCAAGACTATTTGTAAAACCAACAAGCCACGCTGCAACGACTGCCCAGTTAACCAGGTTTGCCTTTTCTTTCTGAATCGATAATCAGTGTGATGCTTGGCCAAAGTATTCGTGAGTTTGGCTCTGCCTCCTGTTGTGAGGCGTGGCTTTGCCTCGCCGTCATCGGCATCGATAATTCTTGGGGCTGCGCCCCGAGTAGTCGATAGGGCGTAGCCCAAGACACTCATGGCACGTGGACGGCAAGGCAAGCCATGCCTCACAACAGGAGGCAGAGCCGTTCATTTGAGGATTCCGACTTTTGAGGCAAGACTTGCCGCTCACATCATTCAAACTGCTTGCGAAACTCTTCAAACTGTTGCTTCAGTTGCTCAACTTCTGTACTCAAGGCGTCGATCTTTTGTTCGAGTCTCTCGGTCTGCTCACCACTCGATCGCTTCGGTACGGACGCTACTCGTTCGGCCTCGGCGAATGCCTCTACGTCGATGTCGCCCGAGAGCAAATGAACAAACCGAACTTCCTTTTGTCCGGGTTGTCGAGGGAGACGAACAACGAGCGGTTCATCACGCGAAATTAGTCCGGTTAATGTTTGTTCGACTTCATCTAGTCCAGTGAACTCATGAAATCTTGCAGCGGTGCCGCGCAATTCGCCTGGCGTTTGTGCACCACGCAACATCAACACGCATATCAGAGCCAGTTCGGCCGGATTCAGAGACAATACTTCCGGGACCACATGTTTGTACTTAGGAACACGACTGGTACTTCCGTAGAAAATGTAGGCAAGATTCTTTTCGCGCAAACTCTCGACTGCTTGCGCCACTTGATCTTCAGTGTATGAAGTGACCGGATGTCGATTGTTCTTTTGATTGCAGGCGAGGGTTAAAGCATTAAGCGTTAATGGATAGTACTCGGGAGTGGTCACCTGTTTTTCGACTAGCGACCCAAGCACGCGCGTTTCAATGTCATTTAGGATAGTTGGCATGGAGCAATTTCCGATATGCTTTAGATCCTCTTGCAAAATTCGACTGATAAGTTCCGTCTAATCGATTGATCGGCCTCCGCAAGATTCTTCTCTGTGCAATCTCTGTGTTCTCTGTGCCTCCGTGGTTAAACTAATACAGTTTCCTTACCACCGAGGCACAGAGAATACAGAGATTGCACAGAGAAAAACCTCAACACGTTTGATTCGATGGACAATCTTGAAGTCACACAAGAGGAGCAGTTCCGACAAGCTAAAAGCATATCGGACCGCATCGACTATTTAGTGCGACGACGCACACGTCGTTTTGGTTTCGGTGTGGCGCCTTTTACCGGACTGGAGACGGCGTCTTCTTCTTTCTTGGGTTTCATTTGTTCACGTATCAACTTGGCCACCGTTTCCTGCGGCACATCGGCTTCCCAAACGACCTCGTTTTCCTTTGGCAACATCCTGATTGCCTTCAAAACTGTCTGAGCGTCTTTGTCTGGTATGGCGTCGATTGCCGGCTGTAGCACGCTTGCGAGAAGACCATTAATTATCTTCGCCGTGTCGGGGTTATCTGCGTTCATTGCTCCGCGCAGATTGAAATTGGTCCCATCCATTGTGATCGCGGCGTAGAAGTCACCAAAGCGAGTGTCACAACGAGATTCACGTGGTGTTGTTTCCGTGCCCAGCAGTCCGAAGCTTTTTGCAAAGGCGGTTAGCGGTGACCCCGCGACACTAACGAGGGCATTCGGATCGCGAAGAAGCGAATTGAGTGCGGCACTGCTGATTCGTCCATTTCCAGCAGCTGCATCCACGGACGCCTTCAGATAACCAACGGTTCCTACAGCGAGTGTATTTGCATTCAGCGCTACAGCGCCGACCTCAACAAATGATTTCAGCAGAGGATTCTTCTTCGCTGCTTCCGCGATGGGATCAATCGTCATTATCGTGAGCGTCTTCGAGCCGTAGTTCTCTGTGTGTGAGCGATCTTGTAGATAGACGCCGGCGGTCGCCAGGAGTGAGTCTGCACTAAAGTCGCCGCCCACAACTACGAGCAGATCAGGTGGTACAAAGCTGAGGTCGGCCGAAGGTTTGTGGAAGCGCACGGCGATCGCTATATATTCAATGCTCGCGGGATCAATTCCCACCGCTTTCTTGATGTCAGCGAAGTCAGTGCGCATTTTCGCCACGTCGGCGGCGGCCATAACTTTCGGAGCCGCTTCGTTCAGTATTCGCTGCGGACTTGAAAAGAGAATTGTGTCGGCTTCAGGAAGCGATGCCAGGGAAGTGACAACGGACTGTGACGGACTGGCGTGTGTACTTTGCGTCGTTTGAGCTTGAGCCACAGTAGCCAGCAGCAGAACCGCGACGAGCGGAAGAGAAAGTTTTATTTGAGCAACGTACATTAAATGCCTCCAGGCTTTATTCAGAAGTCGATTGCAACGCGCAATTCTAAATGGCGTCGAGGGTTTTTCTGGTGAATTCGTTGTCCTTCTCGCCTGTGTTCAGAGTGGATACCGGCTCGAACAACAGGACGTGACACTCTTCTTCAGCGACAGGCCGGTGGTCAACACCGCGGGGCACGATGATCATTTCACCTTCCTCGATCCATGTCTGCTGATCGGTATTGTTTTCGTCGCGAAACTCCATTCGGAATCGGCCGTGCATGACCATGAATAGTTCGTCTTCGTTATCGTGATGGTGCCAGGTGAACGGTCCCTGGAACTTTACGAGTTTAACGTACTGGCCATTCAATTCGCCGGCAATTCTAGGATTCCAGTAATCATTAATAAAAGAAAGCTTTTGTTGAAGATTGATTTTTTGCATTGCCAACCCCCGAAGAAATTGCTGATTTCTGATTGCCGATTGCTGATTTGTTAATCTAATTAGTCCTTGAAAACTAAACCTAAATCAAATCAGAAATCAGCAATCAGAAATCAGCAATCACTTTCTCTTCTATTCCATTGCTTTATCCGACGCTGATGCAGTCTGCGTTTCGTTCACGTGAATCAGATTAGAGGTAGAGTCGATGTAAAGGTGCCGACCTACGAGTTGGCGACTGCTGTCAGGGTCGGCGTTGCACTTGTAAGCGTTCGGCGTGACGTCCAACGTAATGATGTAGTCTTTGAGCGGCTTGTCACCGGCATAGTGAGCAGGGACTAAGCTCGCGTCCGCCAGTTGCTTGAGCGTTGCGAACTCTCCTGAGTTACTGATGCTATAGGTTTGTTCGGCGATGGCGATGGCGTGCAACGCCGCGAGCGCAGAAGTCTCATCGGCTCGCGCTATGCTGCGCTCCAGACCTGCCGTATGTTCCTGGCAACCAGACAGTGCAGCAAGGATCAGCAAACAGGTGACTAGCAACAGTTGTCGGCTCATGCGCAACTCCTCAAGATCAAAGTTTTCAAGGAGACCATTGGCCGGACGATATTCTTAATCCGGTTGATGCGTCAATCAGTTTGTCAGAGTTGTTCGATCAGCTTTAGAGCCGCTGGCAAATTCGGCTGGCAAGTTCCCTGTACTCGATTGATCGGTCTGCCGGAGACTCTTCTCTGTGCAATCTCTGTGTTCTCTGTGTCTTTGTGGTTAACTAATACAGCTTCCTCACCATAGAGGCACAAAGAACACAGAGATTGCACAGAGGAAAACTCAGACACGTTTGATTCAGGGGCAACAGAGCAAGAGTCTCTCCGACAAGCTGAAGCTTATCGGACAGTTACTTGATCTGGTTATATCGAAAACAGGAAGGATTGTGATCGTTCACCAAGCCGACAGCCTGCATGAACGAATAGCAGATAGTTGACCCAACAAATCGAAAGCCGCGTTTCGCAAGATCTTTGCTGAGTGCATCCGAGAGAGCGGTTGTGGGAGTGACGGGCTGTCCACGTTTTCTCTTGATTGGCTTGCCGCCTACGAATTGCCAGACATAGTTATCAAAGCTACCAAACTCTTTTTTGACTTGCAGGAAGGCGATTGCATTACTGATGGTCGAGTTAATCTTCAAACGGTTTCTGATGATTCCTTCGTTCAGCATAAGCGTCTGAACTTTGCTCTCATCGTATTTCGCAATCTTAGTTGGATTGAAGCGATCAAACGCCTTCCGGTAATTATCTCGTTTTCGAAGAATTGTCTCCCAACTTAATCCAGCCTGCGCGCCTTCAAGAATTAGAAACTCAAAAAGGCCGGCATCGTCATGCAGTGGCACCACCCACTCTTCGTCGTGGTAGGTAATAGATAACGGTGTCCTGGCCCAGTCGCAACGTTTCATAAGATGAATTTTAAGCCACAGATGAACGCGGATAACTTCACATCAGGACCAATACCACTGCAAAACTAAGGATTCTCTTCTCCGATCCTTGTTTCATCTGCGTTTATCTGTGGCTCAAGAAAACTTAACCGTCTCGCCGCTCTTCACTGAGTTGTAAACGGCTTCTACCAACTTCACAGACATCAGCCCATCAAATGCAGTAACAGGCGGCGGTGTCTTATTCACAATTGCATCGATGAAGGCGCGATCTTCCTGGAGGTATCCCCACTTCTCCTCCCGCGATAACTGCTGCATCGATTGTTCTGTAAAGTGACCGCCAATGTTACTGCTGCAAACAAGCGTCTCCATCTCGCGGGTGACGAGTGTAGCGTGATGACAAAACACCTCGACGCGTTCGAAAGGAAACAACCAACTGGCGTCAGCCGATGAGGCCATTGTCGCATGCACTCCGTTGGCAAACTTCAACAGCACCGAGAAATCGTCGACTTCCGGATACTCGTGTGTTGATCCAATCGCGACCAGACTTTCTACTTCACCAAACAGGAAGCGCGCCATGTCGAACATGTGAATCGTTGTTTCAAACAGAAACCCACCGGTAACTGTAGGATCACCTGTCCAGACTGGCTTGAGAAGTTCGCCTCGATTCATCTTGATGTGGGCCGAATGAGGTTGGTGAGTGTCTCGCAGCATTTGTTTCAGTGTCGAGTAGACAGGAGCAAATCGTCGGTTATGGCCTACTTGAAAAACTCCAGTACTGTGGTCGGCTGCTTCAACGACCAGCTGAGCATCAGCAACGGTCGTAGCCAACGGTTTCTCGCAAAAGACATGTTTGCCCGCACTCGCGGCTGCGATTGCTAGCGGGACATGTTTGGTATTTGGTGTTGTGATGTATATCGCATCGCACGACGAAATGACTTCTTCTGGTGTGGACACGATTTCAACCTTACTTGAACGCGCGATTCGTTCAGCGCACTCGGGCAAGACGTCGTGGACAGCCGTTAACGAAACGCGTTCGTCGTTCGCGAGTATTCCCGCATGAACGCCTGCGATGTATCCGGCGCCAATGATGCCAATTTTGATTCTTGTCATTGGGTTGATTAGTTAGTTTTGTGCTGCCCGGTTCTGTCGGGTCGTTGACAACACTTCGGTCGTGGCCGTGTAGGCTTGTTTCGCAAGTTCGACCGGATCCATATCCCAGTATTGAGGTCGAAATATCTCTACACTCGCAACGCTGTCATAACCTATGCGACCAAATGCGGCAATGATCGCTCGCAGCGGAAGTATTCCCAGACCAGGTAACAGACGATGGCTGTCGTTCAATTCTTCTCGCGGGTGATCTTCGGCATCGTTGATGTGAAAAACAAAAAGTAGCCGCGGATCCATTGCGTCGATCATGTCAACAGTCGAACCGCCGGCGTAGAAGTGAAAACTATCAATCACTAATCCAAGATTTTTCCGATCGACAATGCGAACGATCTCGTGAGCCAGATCCAGGGTTTGAACCGAACAATCAGTCTGGCCCAGGAATTCAAAAGCTAGTGAAACGTCAAACTTCTCCGCGATGTCACACAGTTCGTTTAGAACTCGAACTGATTCCTCCATCACTTCAAAAGGGGTGGCGCCTCCGGTCGGAGTGCGACCCGGTACCACAACAATGTATGGGCAACCGATTTCAGAAGCTATCAGACTTAATTCTCGGCACTGTTGTTTGATTAATTCGTAAGCTTCCGAGTCCCGAAAGGTGATGTGCTCGATCGAGTTAATACTCAAGGGTTGAAGTTGATGCTGGGCGAAGAGATTTTTAAGGTCGGCCGTGGAATTGTTTTTTAAGTAGTCGCGAAGTTTTGAAGCCCAGATTTCCAGGTAGTCGAAGCCGGCTGTCTCAGCAGCCCGAAGGTCGGTTGCGAGATCGGCTCGCATCGTTGTTGCGCCGTTAAGTGCGAGTTTCATGTCTACCTCAATTCAGTTTTGCGAAGAATAGCATGAAGGCATTGCTGATTTCTGATTGCTGGTTGCTGATTTCGTCTTAGGTCTTTGGTTTTGGCCTTTGTAACTTCGAAATACGCGAATTGAAGGATTAAGTCAAAGACCAAAGTCGTAAGACCAAATCAACAATCAGCAATCAGAAATCAGCAATCACGCGTTTGACTTCCCACCCCAGCCGTTGTAAAAGCGTCGTAGCTTCCTGGTACAAATGAATCAAAACCCCTTTTATCCCGGTCGGTTGATCGGGATTAGTTTTCCCTCAAGGAAAGGAGATAGCAATGGCCCTACGATTAGGTGATATCGCACCAGATTTCAAAGCAGATACGACTGAAGGTCCGATAAATTTTCACGAGTGGATCGGAGATAGTTGGGCGGTTTTATTCTCACATCCGAAGGACTTTACCCCTGTATGCACCACCGAGCTCGGCTATGTAGCCAAATCAAAGCCTGAGTTTGACAAGCGAGGTGTCAAGGTTATCGGCTTGAGCGTTGACCAAACAGATTCCCATAAGCGCTGGGCAGAAGATATTAAAGAAACCCAGGGCACGGCTCTGAATTTTCCTGTGATTGCGGACCCAGATCACAAGATCGCTGAACTCTACGACATGATACACCCTGAGATCAGCGATGTATTCACTGTGCGTTCGGTATTTGTGATTGGCCCAGACAAGAAGGTCAAACTTTCGATCACATATCCGGCGAGCACAGGTAGAAACTTCGATGAGATCCTGCGCGTGATCGACTCGCTGCAACTGACCTCGAAATACAGTGTGGCGACTCCGGTGAATTGGAAAGATGGCGAGGACGTGATTATCGTGCCGTCTATATCTGATGAAGCTGCAAAAGAAAAGTTTCCGGCCGGCTGGAAAGCGCCAAAGCCGTATCTACGAATTACGCCGCAACCAAACAAGACGGCGAGCACGGATACTGCTGCAAAGACTGCGTCATAAAAGAGAGAAGGCAGTCATTAGATCAAAGAGCGCGAGGCATCTAGCCT
>Ga0105248_10010647_pt1 | contig 10143 bp, 5 predicted proteins | sample KBSS34metaG_FD_81524 | JGI IMG/M metagenome (GOLD analysis project Ga0105248, IMG submission 81524) | Switchgrass rhizosphere microbial communities from Kellogg Biological Station, Michigan, USA - KBS S3-4 metaG | ecosystem: Host-associated > Plants > Roots > Rhizosphere > Soil | place... | reverse complement strand
GGAGGGCGCGCCGGGCGCTACCCATGTCAGGCAGCCGGCTTGGCGAACGACACTTTCGGCGCGTTTTGAATGGCGGGATCGTCATCCTGGTAGAATGGCTCTTCATTGAAGCCCATCGGACGCGCGATCAGTACCGGCGGGAAGCTCTGGATCGTCGAGTTCAGGTCTCGGACAGTAGCGTTGTAATAACGCCGCGCGCCCTGCAGCTCACCCTCGATATTGGCGAGTTGATCCTGCAGCTGCAGGAAGTTCGTGTTCGCCTTGAGCTCCGGATAGGCCTCGGCGACAGCGAATAGCCGCCCGAGCATCCCGGTGAGCTGGGCATCGGCCTGTGCAGTCGCAGCGACGCTTCCGGCATTCACCGATGCAGCGCGCGCCTTCGAGACTTCTTCGAACACCTCGCGCTCGTGCGATGCATAGCCCTGGACCGTCTCGACCAAATTGGGAATCAGGTCGGCGCGGCGCCTCAGCTGGACGGTTATGCCGCTGAAGCCCTCCTTCACCAAAGCTCGCAGTCGAACCAGCCGGTTGTAGGTCGCAACAAAGTACAGAAGAACCAGGACGACAACGCCAAGGACAATCCAGCCGATCATGATTTCCCCCCAAATGCCCGTTCGAGCATAAGGAGAATGAAGGCCGTCCGCTAGAAGGCCGAGAGCCCCGTGATAGCGCGGCCGATGATCAAAGCATGGACGTCGTGCGTACCCTCATAGGTGTTGACCGTTTCGAGGTTCGCAGCGTGCCGCATGACCTGAAACTCGGCTGAGATTCCATTGCCGCCGTGCATGTCGCGCGCGATGCGGGCGATATCCAGAGCCTTGCCGCAATTGTTTCGCTTGATGAGGCTGATCGTCTCCGGAATGAGCTCGCCCGCTTCGAGACGGCGTCCGACGCGCAATGAGGCCTGAAGGCCGAGCGTGATCTCGGTCGCCATGTTGGCGAGCTTCAGCTGGACCAGCTGGTTTGAAGCGAGCGGGCGGCCGAACTGCTTGCGGTCGAGCGTATATTGCCGGGCAGCATGGTAGCAGGCCTCGGCAGCACCCATCGATCCCCAGCTGATTCCGTATCGAGCACGGTTGAGACAGCCGAAGGGTCCCTTCAACCCTTCGACATTCGGCAGCAAAGCATCTTCGCCGACCTCAACTCCATCCATGACGATCTCGCCCGTAATGGACGCTCGAAGCGAAAGCTTTTCCTTGATCTTCGGAGCGCTGAGGCCCTTCGCGCCCTTTTCGAGTACGAAGCCGCGGATCTTCCCTTCGTGCGCATCGGACTTGGCCCAAACGACGAAGACATCGGCGATCGGCGAGTTGGTAATCCACATCTTGGTGCCGGTGAGCAGATACCCGCCCTGCACCTTCTGGGCCCGGGTGCGCATCCCGCCGGGATCGGAGCCGGCGTCGGGTTCCGTCAGGCCGAAACAGCCGATCCATTCTCCGGTCGCAAGTTTCGGAAGGTATTTCTTCCTTTGTTCTTCCGACCCGTAGGCAAAGATCGGATACATGACGAGGCTCGATTGGACGGACATTGCCGAGCGATAGCCGCTGTCGACGCGCTCGACTGCGCGGGCGATGAGGCCATAGCTGACATAGCCCAGGCCCGCGCCACCATATTCATGCGGAATCGTCGCTCCCAACAGGCCGAGCTCCCCGAATTCGGTCATGATCTCGCGGTCGAAGCGCTCGTCGAGATAGGCTGAGGTCACTCGGGGCAGGAGCTTCTCCTGCGAGAAGGATTCCGCAGTGTCCCGAACGAGTCGCTCCTCGTCGGAGAGTTGGTGATTGAGATCGAACGGATCCTGCCAGTCGAACGGCAGGATTGCGGGCTCGGCCACGATAGAAGCTCCATGGAAAGGTCACTGCGGCCTTAGCTGTACTTCTGGAATGTTGCAAAACTGCCGTTTTTTCAATGCGTTGTTGCCGTCTCGCAACGGGACGGAAGATTCTAACAAATTGTTAAGAATAATCTTTGCGAACGAATTTGATCGTTTAGGCTCGGTCTCCCGAGCGCGAGTCCTTGGCGTTCGGCCGCGTACTCAGGAGGGGCCTGTGATGTTGAACCATACCCGCGCGATGCGTGTCGCGCTCCTTGCCGCAAGTTCGTTAAGTGCCGTGATCCTGGCATCGCCGGCATCGGCCGCCGATGCGATCCCGACGACGGCAAGCACACCGTCGATCATCGTGAACAACAACATGAACCCGAATGCGACGGGTCCAAACGGAGCGCTCGATACGAGCGGCGTGACGATTGGAGCGGCAACCGGGGTCAACGGCGTCGGTCAAATGACCATCGCGACCAATCCGAGCTCGACCGCGTTGCTTCTCTGCACTGGAACGCTGATCAACCCGCGAACGGTTATCTTCAACGCGCATTGCGTGAATGAGCAACCGACTTCCAGCTACGGCAAGAACGGCACGGCTTTTGGGCCCTGGGCGAACGGAACTCCGATGGCGTTCGGCTTTGGTGCCAACAATCTGCCGGCGTTGTTCGACTGGTTCGGGTTGACCGGCAATCCGGCGCTGAAATTCAACACCAACACCAATCGCGCCCTCTATGAGGTTGAGCAGGTTTGGTATGACCAGCGCTCGCTTGCGCCGTCGTCATGTACGAATCCGGCTTCCTGTTTCCTTGAAGCAGACATTGCCATTGCCACTTTGGATACCCCCGCATTCGGGGTTCCGACCTGGGCGATGCTCTTCAGTCCGCTGACTGCGGAAACACACGCAACCGTCACGGGTTACGGAGTGTCCGGAACGTCCTCGGCGATCGCATCCATCGATTTCCGCCGCAGAGCCGCCGAAAACATGGTCTCGACCCTGTCGTCGCTCGATGACCAGGACGATTTCCTGTTCGGCGAGAACGGAGGAAATCCGCAGAGCCTGTATCAGCTGGATTTCGACAGCCCGGCAGGCGCGGCGGCCTTCAATACCACGGCAGGCCGGTACGATTTCGACATTTACGACGGTTCGGCTCTTCCACACGAAGGGATCACTGCAGGCGGCGATTCCGGCGGTCCCCTGATCGTCGACCAGAAATATTCGCGGCCGGTCATTGCAGGGACGCTTTCCGGCGGATCGCGATTCTTCAATGGCCAGGCTTCGGGCAGCTACGGCACGACGAGCTTCTACCAGCCGTTATTCCTCTTCTGGGACCAGATCGTTGCCAACAACCCTTACGTCTATGCCGGCAACAAGGTCGGGAACGGCAATTGGGAAGACGGATCACACTGGGTCAGCCTTATGGATCCGTCCTACATGGTCGACCGCAACGGCGTCCTCGTGAACGACCTGCCTGACACGCCCGCTCTTGGGGTCAGCGGCAACACGGTCAAGTTCGGCAATGTCTGCTTCCTCGATTTCTGCGAAGACCTGTCGCAGGACGACGAGGCGACCGGCCTTCCAGTCGGATCGGGAACGGGCCTCCATATTCCGGGCGGCCCAGGAAGCACCAACTTCGTTCCAAACAACATTGTCGCGAACCCGAAGGCCGGGATCAACGCACGCTATTACAATGTTACGTTGTCGGCGGCAGGAACGACTACCCTCTCGTCATCGGCGACGATCGACGAGCTCACGCTCAACGGTCCCACCAAACTCTCGATCGCGGGAGGGGGTTCGCTGAACGTCCTTGGGGACATCACGCAGGTGCAGGGCTGGACCAACGTGGACGGCCTCCTGAAATCAGGCTCGGACATGCTGTTCGCGACCGGCTTCCTGACCGGATCGGGAACACTCCAGTCGCCGTTCGTGACGGTGGCCATGGCCACGGTAGCGCCTGGTGGTGCCGACCACGTCGGAACGATGACGATCAACGGGAATGCGATCCTTGCGTCCGGGTCATCCTTGTTCATCGATGCCCAGCGCGGGAGTGCCGACAAGCTTGTCGTAACCGGCGGTGCTGGATCGGGCATTCTGACGCTCAGCCAGAACGACACGACAGGGGCCAAACCCTCGATCGTGTTCAACAAGGTCACGGATGCTCCGGCCCCGCGCGCAGGCGAAAGCTACGTGATCGCGTCGGGTACCGGCGGAATTAGCGGTACCTTTGGAAACAGCTACACGTTCCAGGGTGTGCTCCGTCCGGAACTTACGTACGGCCCGAATACGATTACCGCCACGCTACGCGCGGGAAGCCTCGTCACGATCCTCGATGGACAAAATGCCACGGCGATCGCGTTTGCCAATGCCCTCGATCATCTGAGGACCGGCTTCACCGACAAGCTCTGGACTCTGTACGGCAACGTCGACTGGATGAACGGATCGCAGCTCAACGCGACGTTCAACGCGCTTGCGCCTTCCATCATCAACGAAACCGGGCTGCTTCAGGACCGCCAGAGCCGTCAGCTGTTCGGCAACGTCAGCGATCGCCTGTCCATGCTCGGCACGGGACAGGCCAAGGGCTTCAGCTTCAGCGGTGGCGCATCCGCCCTGGCGCAAACAGCCCAGGTGACGTCGCCCGAGGCAATTCTCGGCCTTCAGGGGTCGAGCCGGCCTGTGAACCTGTCGGTCGGAGGCGGGCTCAGCGGCTTCGTGACAATGAGCAGCGATGAAACCCGTTCGAGCTATGGCGACCAGCGCCAGCTCAATTCGGGCCAGCATAGCCGCTACTTCGCATCCGGTATCGAGGCTCCGTTCGGCGACACGACATTCGGCACTGCCGTCGGCTATGCCGAATCGTCGACCAGTGCAGGATCTGACGTCGCTCGGTCGAAGCTCACTCAAGCGGCCGTCTATGCGAGCCACCCCGTTGGCAAGAGCGCATATGTCGGCGCAATCCTTGCAGCGGAAAGGGCAAGCAGCGACAGCGATCGCCTTGCAACCGATACGTCCTCGATGTTCCGGCTGTCGGGTGCCTCGCACTCGAGCCGTTACATGGCGACGGCGGAGGCGGGCTTCCGCTCGGATCTCGGCCATGGCCTCTCGCTGAACCCTCGGGCGCAGCTTGGCTACAGCCGTTATTCGTTGGGTGGCTTCCATGAACAGGGCGCAGAGACGGCGCTCGAACTCAACAGCCTCAGGATCAACCGCCTCGAAGCTCGCGCTGGCGCGAAGCTGGACGGAATGACCCAAATCGCCGGCTGGACCGTGCGGCCGCAGGTGCAAGCTGACTATGTCCGGCTGGTTTCTGGCAGCCGGGGAGGAATGAACGTCAGCTTTGCGGCGGCGCCCGATTACGACTTCGCGCTTCCACTGACGAACGGAGGAAGCGGCTGGGTGGAAGTGAAGGGCGGCGTCTCGGCCACGCGTGGTGCGTTCAGCCTCGGCCTTTCGGGCCAGGCCACCGCAGGCGATGCGCCGATTTCCGATCAGCGCGGGCTTGTCAGCCTGGGCTTCCACTTCTGATCGATTCAATTGGTGAAGCAGGGGAGGCCGGGCGGAAACGTCCGGCCTCTATTTTTTCGCGACCCTTGTGCCTGTTGCGCCGCCGAAACTCTGTTTCAGCGTGATCTGGAAACTCCGGTGGCGATTACGGTCCCGGAACTCGTCGAGCATGACGTCGGGCTGGGCGCGATTGGGCCTGAACAGGATTCGATCGCGAGCGGCGTGCGTGCTCAATGCATTGTCGACGCTGAAATTGATCGCCATCGACGCCGTCGGTCGGAATTCGAAGAACGCGGTCATGTAGGCGCCGCGATTGAAGTTCGTGTCGAACTCGTCGGTTCGATAGAAGGTGGTGCGCTGGTTGTCGCTGATGTCGAAGCCATAAGAATAGCGACCGGAATCGCGGCGAACGTCTAGATCCCACTGCCAGGCGGGGTAGAAGCCACTCCACTTGCGCGGATCGCCGCTTATCGGATCGTCCACGCGTGTGCGTTGAAGCGTTCCGTTGAACTTGGCGCGTAAGCCCTTCCACAGGACGCCCAGAGGCGCATCCACCGTAAGGGTTGCGAAATATCGTTTTCCCGTCCCGAGGTTGCCGGGAGCGTCGAACGCGTTGCCCGCATCGTCGAAGATCAGGATGCGATCCTGAAGCAGGCTGACGAGATCATAACCGAGGTCGAGCTTGACGAGTCCCTCGCCAAGCAATGGATGATCGGCAGTCGCGCGGAACTCCCAGGTCCGCTGTGGCTGGAGATCTGCGTTGCTGCCATTCAGCCTCTGGGTCGAAATCTCACCGAAGCTGATGAAGTCGTAGAAATTGAGCTGCGCAACGGTCCGTCGGACCGAGAATTGCGTGTGCCACTTTCCGCCCGGCTTCCAGTCGAAGGTGAAGTTCGGTTTGAGGAATTTGAGAGTACGATCCGCCGTCGCGTCGCCGCTGACCTTAAGAGTGGAAAATTCGTAATTGACGCCGCCGTCGATCCTAATGGAATCGCCGAGGGTTCGGCCGACACTCAGGTAGACCTCGCCGCGCTTCTCCTCGACCCGGGCATCGGCGATCGGAAGGTCGATGCGAACCTTCTGGCCGCCGTCGTCGATGGCAAAAAGGTCAACCCGGTCGTCGAGCGTGTTGTAAGATCCTTCGGCGCCTGCCTCGAACGAGAAGCCCAGAAGGTTTGCGCGGGTCCAGCTCAGGCGGCCGAGGGTCTCATTGCGGTGCGCGTGGACCGATTGTTCGAAGCCGCCGACGATCGAAGCGTTGTCTTCGATGAGGCCATCGCGCTGGATGTAGTTATCGACGTCGTCTCGCTTCTTACGTGTCGCAAGCGCGACGAACTTCAAACCCCCGCCCGCAAGCGGCCGCGTAATGTCGCCGCTAAGTTCCAGTATGGGATCACGGTACGTCTGGATCAGATTGTCGTCGTGAACGGGGAGGCCCGTCGGGCTCACCCGATTATCCTGGAACAGGTCGAAGCTACTCGGCTGCCAACGGCCATTGAGATGAAGGGATTTGTTGATGCCGGTGTCGAGGGCCCAGGCTCCTGCAATGAAGGGGTCCTTGTTGAAATAGCTGTTGTGCTTGCGCCGGTGCTCGATGAGTTCCCCGGTTTCAATATTGTTGAGATCGTCCGTTCCCTCTTCGAGCTGGCGATTGCGGCCCGTTCCCGCGGACAGGTTGAAGGCTGAGGAGCCGCGGCGATAGACCATCGATCCTTGGATGTCGGTGTTGACGTAACCGGTGAACCAACGCTTCGCCGATGCCGTCACATTGGCGTCGAAACCTGCTTCCTTGGAGAGAACGACGTTCAGCACCTGGCTCTTGCCGGCATAGTCGGAGCCGTAAAGGTCGCCGGGCCCGAGTTCGACGCGGATGACGCGCTGGGCCGGAATTCTGGAAAGTGTGGTGTCGAGCGCTTCGGCCTTCGTGCTCGGTCGCTGGCCGTTGATGACGACATTGCCGGCGGTACCGGCAAATCCGCGCACGTCCTGTCCGTTGGCGCCCTGGGTGTTGCCCAGATCCAGCGCGAAACCGGGCACCAGCTTTGCGATATCGAGTGCGGTGCGCGGCGCGTACTGGACGAAAAAATTCGCTTGATACGTCGTCGTATGACCGGTTTGGCCGGATGATGGTGGTGCCGACGGCACCGCCGCATTGGCTTGCGCCAACGCTCCTGTCGCCAGGGTAAGCGCAGCCATCCCGGCCGTTGCAAGCAACAGCGCCCGAGTCATGGATTCCCCTTCTGTCTCTACAATTCGGAGAGGTATGGGAGGGCCCCGCAGCGGGCGACCCTCCGTCGATCAATCGGCCAACGTTTCGACCAATGCGCCTGCCGCGCTCTACGAACGGCGTGGAAGTAGCAATTCAAAACTCAGCGCTTCCTGCCGAACATCTTGATCTGCACGAGATCGCTCACCGGCGGCATGCTGGCTTGCCGGCCGACGGCAGTTTGGACGAATTCGGGAGTGATGTTCAGGGCCTTGAGCTCGACCAGCTGACTGACCGGAAGGTTGCGATAACCTATACGCTGGAATCCCTCGATGTAATCGGGGGTGATTCCGAGCGCGCGCATCTGCACCAGTCCGTCGCCCGGTACATTTGCATATCCGACCCGGGCGAAACCGCTGATCCACTGCGGTGAGATTCCCAGCGCCTTGAATTCCACCAGCTGCTGGATGGACGAGGGACGATAGCCCGCACCGGCCATCTCCGAGATGTAACGGCCGTCCACGCCGAGTGCGGAAAGAGCCATCAGATTGTCGATCGACGGCGTCGGATAGCGAGCAGCCGCTACGGCATCGATGACTTCGCGGCGCGCATTCACGGCCATCAACCCAAATGCCTGATCGGGGGTCGGGCGGCCGATCCCTCGGCTCTCCAGCGCCTGGGTGAAGGCGGCATTAGCCGTGAAGCGGCAATTGCCGGACGCGTAATTGTTGCCGCCGTTGCCGGCGCAATCGAGCCGGCCCGCCTCACGAACTATGGCGAAGTGAAGTGGCCTCGTGCCGGCAGCCCGAAAAAAGGACACCTCCAGCCCGATGAGGTCCGAAGGCATGAAGCCCGTGGACCAATTGTTTTCGTCGCGGCCGCTTCGTTCCTTGCGGAAACTGGCGTGGAGCTTAGCCGGATTCCCGCGCTGCGGCTCCAGCGTGAACCCAACCTGCTCGGATGGCTGCGCCATGCAGGCCGATGACACGCTGACGAATGCAAACAATAAGGCACAGATGAAGGCGAGGGGACGGTTCATGGTGGGTCTCCTTCCGGTATTTTTGGACAAGGCTCTTCCGTTCGCCTCGACGAGGCGTCTCGAAATTCCAGTCGGTTGAAATTCAGTCGCTAAGCTTGGGCGGCGCGTTATCCGCCGGGATCGGGGCTCGGGTTCACGCGTGGTGGCTGCGGCGTTCGCGGCGGCTGAGGAATCCTGGTGACACCCAGCGCCCGGAGTTCGACCAGGTCGTCAGCGTTACGAACCCTTACGCCTGATGCCTTCACACGGGCGGCAAAAGCCGGATCCACTCCAACCGCGCGGAGCTGGACGAAATCGTCGAGGTCGCCTTGGATCCCGGCGGATCTCATCGCGCTGACATAGCCACCGGTCAGGCCGACAGCCCGGGCCTCCATCAGCTCGTCGGCGGTGATGGACGGGAAGCCGGCGGCGACAAGAGCTCGCGCATAATCCGGTGTCACTCCCACTGCTCGAAGGCCACTGAAGTCGCCGAACTGCAGACTACCAAGCCGTGGAACCGCCGCACGCATCGCAGCAATATATTCCGGGGTAACGCCAACTGCCTTGGCCTCGATTGCGGCGTCGATCGCTCGATCGCGGACGCGGTGTTCGACATGGTCGGCGTCGACATAGGTTACGGCAGTTGCGCCGTTGGGTGCGACGGCAACCATCTTTCGACGGCCGCTCGAATCTGCCGGATAGACGGTGACGGTGGCGCCGGTCGGGCTTCGCGAAATGGTTGTACCATTGACGCTTTCCACCGTTGCGCCGTTCGGCGCCTCCACTCGGAAATCTTCCTGCGCCCGCTTGGCGACTACTGGCGCGACGGCGGTCGCGGCGGCGACGGCAGTCGTCACCGAGGTGGAAACACCCTGGGCGATGATGTGTGGAAGGTCGGTCGGGACTGTCTCTGCGACGGGAGAGGGCGCGGCGGCCGGCTCGCTTGCTGCAATGTGCTGCGATACCGGCTTCACGGCCTTGGGCGCGGGTGGAGTAAAAGTCAGTGCTGCAAGCGGAGCAGCGACGAGGACCGCGCCGCAGAAAACTCCGAGAGCGAAGGAGCGCGCCACGGGTCCGCGAACCGACTTGCCGTCGAGGACTCGCGCAACACGCCGGGCGAGCGAACTCTTCGAAGGAGCTACGCCGTGCGCGCCAAGCAACAGGCCGGGGCATTCGTGGCGAGCGACGCCGACCAGCAGCTGGGCATAGTCGGTTTCGGGAATATCCGCTCCGAGCACGCTGTCGTCCGCCGCTTCTTCGCGGAGCTGGTGCGCTTCTCGGCCGAGGATCCAGACGAGCGGGTTGAACCAGAATAACGCAGTCGCGACGCGCGCCAGCAGGAGCTTGACCCAGTCCATCCGGGCCACGTGCGCCAATTCATGCGCGATGATCGCTTCGGCTTCACCAGTCGCTTCAACGGCACGGCTGTTGAGCAGGATGACGGGGCGCATCAGACCCCAGCTGATTGGGGATGCGAGCTCGTCGCTCGTGAGCAAAGCGGTGCCGTGCTTGAAACCCATCCGGCGCTGGGCACGTGCGAGCGCACTCAGCCAATGGCCGTCGACCAGGACTTCCGCGCGCGCTCTCAAGGCGAAGAG
>Ga0105248_10010646_pt1 | contig 10143 bp, 10 predicted proteins | sample KBSS34metaG_FD_81524 | JGI IMG/M metagenome (GOLD analysis project Ga0105248, IMG submission 81524) | Switchgrass rhizosphere microbial communities from Kellogg Biological Station, Michigan, USA - KBS S3-4 metaG | ecosystem: Host-associated > Plants > Roots > Rhizosphere > Soil | place... | reverse complement strand
CGTCAGATACCAGGCCCATCGCGATGCCTGCCACCGGCGCCTTGAGCGGCACACCGGCGTTGAGCAGCGACAGCGTCGAAGCACACACCGAACCCATCGACGTGGAGCCATTGGAGCTCAGCGCCTCGGAAACCTGACGGATCGCGTAGGGGAACTCCTCGATGCTGGGCAGCACCGGCATCAGCGCCCGCTCGGCCAGCGCCCCGTGGCCGATCTCGCGACGCTTGGGCGAACCAACACGGCCGGTCTCGCCGGTCGAATACGGCGGGAAGTTGTAGTGGTGCATGTAGCGCTTGGACGTCTCGGGTCCCAGCGAGTCGATCTGCTGGGCCATCTTGATCATGTCCAGCGTCGTGACACCCAGGATCTGGGTCTCCCCACGCTCGAACAGCGCGCTGCCGTGCGCCCGCGGCACCACGGCCACCTCGGCGCTGAGGGCACGGATGTCGGTGATGCCACGACCATCGATGCGGAAGTGGTCGGTCAGGATGCGCTGGCGGACAAGCTTTTTGGTCAGCGACCGGAACGCGGCGCCGATCTCCTTCTCCCGGCCGGCGAACTGTTCGGCCAGCCGCTCGAGCACCTCGGCCTTGATCTCGTCGGTGCGGTCGTTGCGCTCGTTTTTGCCCGCGATGGTCAGAGCCTTGGACAGCTCGTCGGTCGCCACTGAGGCGACCGAGTAGTACACGTCGTCGCCGTAGTCGGGGAAGACGGGGTACTCGCCGGTCGGCTTGGCCGCACGATCGGCCAGCTCCTGCTGCGCCGCGCACAGCGTCTTGATGAACGGCTTGGCGGCTTCGAGGCCTTCGGCGACAACGGATTCCGTCGGCGCCTGCGCGCCGCCCGCAATGAGCTCGATGACGTTCTCGGTTGCCTCGGCCTCGACCATCATGATGGCCACGTCATTGTCTTCGAGCACGCGGCCGGCCACCACCATGTCGAAGACGGCACGCTCGAGCTGCTCGACGGTCGGGAATGCGACCCAGGTGCCGTCGATCAGCGCGACGCGCACTGCGCCGATTGGTCCGGAGAACGGAAGGCCCGCGAGCTGGGTCGACATCGACGCGGCGTTGATTGCGACCACGTCGTACAGATCGTTGGGATCCAGGCTCATCACCGTGACGACGACCTGGATCTCGTTGCGCAGGCCGTCGACGAACGACGGGCGCAGCGGCCGGTCGGTCAGTCGGCAAGTCAGGATTGCGTCGGTGGACGGGCGGCCCTCCCGGCGGAAGAACGAACCGGGGATGCGCCCAGCGGCGTACATCCGTTCCTCGACGTCGATCGTCAGCGGGAAGAAGTCGAAGTGGTCCTTGGGGTTCTTGCTGGCGGTGGTCGCCGACAGCAGCATCGTCTCGTCGTCGAGGTAAGCGACGGCGGAGCCGGCGGCCTGCTGGGCGAGCCGACCGGTCTCGAAGCGGATGGTGCGGGTGCCGAAGCTCCCGTTGTCGATTACGGCGGTGGACTCGTATACGCCGTCTTCAATTTCGACTACAGACATTTGCGTCCGTATGGCCTCTCTGGGTTCAGTGCTTTCACTGTTCAGCTGTTTCGCGTCGTCACAGCGTGTGAACCACCGGCCTAGATGCGGCTACGGCCATCGATCGAAGCTGTCGGGATTCAGACCCGGCAGCCACTACCGAAGACCGCGCGATCAGGCGGGTCCCGATATGAGACGCGGGAACGGTGCTCGCGGATATGCGGAACCGCACCCAATCGTTCGAGCCGAACGGCTGGCGAACTCGTCCATACTACATTGCAGCAGGTACGGGACCGAAATCTGGACGTGAGGAGCTAGTCGGGTCGACGTCCCCATGCACCGACCACCGTCGCAGGCGTGCTGCAAGAGCAGCGCTGTTGGTTCGGCGAGCATTGCTGCCTGACTTTGAAGCCGGATGATTTCCGCGTCGTCGCTTCCGAGAACGAAATCCGGTGTGGTCACACAGCTACTAACGCCTGACCACCCCGATTTGCGTCAGCGACGCAGCCCGAGGCGGTCGATCAGGGAGCGATAGCGCTCCACGTCGACCTGGGCGACGTACTTGAGCAGCCGACGCCGACGGCCGACGAGCAGCAGCAGCCCGCGCCGCGAGTGGTGGTCGTGCTTGTGCACCTTCAGGTGCTCGGTCAGGTCGGCGATGCGCTTGGTCAGCAGCGCGACCTGGGCTTCCGGGGAGCCGGTGTCGGTGTCGTGCAGGCCGTACTGGCCCAGAATGGTCTTCTTCTCTTCGGCAGTGAGCGCCACGAAATAACTCCATCAAATCGGTCCGCGACTTTTCTAAGGCGTAGCCACCGCGAACTGCAGCACACGCCGGGTCGGCAGGGAGTCTAGCAGCGGGCCGCGGCGAGCCGCGAATTCAGCATCAGCCCGCGGAAAGAATCGTGCGCGCGTGCTCGGTGTCGTAACCCATCGTCGCCATAAGCTCTTCTACCCGCTCGAACTTCTCCTGACCGCGGATGCGGGCAACGAAGTCCACCGCGACGTGCTGACCGTAGAGGTCCGCGTTCGTGTCGAGGACGAACGCCTCCACGGTGCCGGTGCGCCCCTAGAACGTGGGATTGGTGCCAACCGACACCGCAGCCTGGTACCGCTCACCGGGCACCACGGTCCCGGTGATCGGGCCGTGGCCGAGCACGGTGAACCAGGCGGCGTAGACGCCGTCGGCGGGGATCGCCGAGTACATCGGCGGCGCCACGTTGGCCGTCGGGAAGCCCAGCACCTTGCCGCGCCCGTCGCCCCGCACTACCACGCCCTCGACGCGGTGCGGACGGCCCAGCGCCTCGGCGGCCGCGACCACGTCGCCGGCGTCCACACAGGACCGGATGTACGTGGACGAGAACGTGATGTCCTCGTTCTGGTGGTGCTCGCTGACCAGCGACATGCCCTGCACCGCGAAGCCGAAGCGCTCGCCCGCCTTGCGCAGCGTGTCGACGCTGCCTGCGGCCTTCTTGCCGAAGGTGAAGTTCTCCCCCACCACCACTTCGACCGCATGCAGGTGTTCCACGAGCAGCTCGTGGATGTAGCGGTCCGGGGTCAGCTTCATGAAGTCGGTGGTGAACGGCATCACCAGGAACACGTCGATGCCCAGTTCCTCGACGAGCTCGGCGCGCCGGGTCAAGGTGGTCAGCTGTGCAGGATGGCTGCCGGGGAACACGACCTCCATCGGGTGCGGGTCGAACGTCATCAGCACCGACGGCACGCCACGAGTCCGGCCGGCCTTGACTGCGTGACTGATCAGCTCCTGGTGCCCGCGATGCACACCGTCGAAGACGCCGATCGTAACGACGCCTCGGCCCCAGTCCGTCGGGATGTCGTCTTGCCCCCGCCAGCGCAGCACAGCCGCAAGCCTACGGCGCAGTGGCGTGGCAGGCCTCGCTGGGCGACCAGATCAGGTGAAGATTGCCTAAACTTTCTAAACGTGAGTCCCGACGGCAACCCACGCGACCTGACCACGGTTGCCCAGGACTATCTCAAAGTCATCTGGACCGCGCAGGAGTGGTCCCTGGAGAAGGTCAGCACCAAGATGCTCGCCGAGCGAATCGGCGTGTCGGCCAGCACCGCCTCGGAGTCCATTCGCAAGCTCGCCGACCAGGGGCTGGTCAATCACGAGAAGTACGGCGCCGTGACGCTGACCGAGGCGGGCAGACGCGCCGCGCTGGCGATGGTGCGCAGGCACCGGCTGATGGAGACGTTCCTCGTCCGCGAGCTCGGCTACAGCTGGGACGAGGTGCACGACGAAGCCGAGGTCCTCGAACACGCAGTGTCCGATCGGATGCTCGACCGGATCGACGCGAAGCTGGGCCATCCCACCCGCGACCCGCACGGCGATCCGATCCCCGCCGCCGACGGCCAGGTCCCGACCCCCGATGCGAGGCAGCTGTCGGTGTGCCAGAACGGTGATGCGGGCACGGTGGCGCGCATCTCCGACTCGGACCCTGAGATGCTGCGGTACTTCGACAGCGTGGGCATCAGCCTGGATTCACGGCTGCGGGTGGTGGCGCGCCGCGACTTCGCCGGGATGATCTCGGTGGCGATCGAGGGACCAGACGGGCAAGGTGGCCCCGCCACCACGGTCGACCTGGGAAGCCCTGCGGCAGAAGCGATTTGGGTGGTGGGCTAGCGCATCACCGCGTGGCCACCAGACCATCGAGAAGCAGGTCGAGCATTCGCTTCGACTGCTCACGTGAGCCGCTGGCCAGGGAGATGCCCAGCAGGCTCGTGACCACATCGTCGGCTGGCACGTCGCCGCGCAGACTTCCGTCGGCCGCCCCGGCTGTCAGGAGCGAGTCGACGGCGGCGACGATGCGCGCCCTCGTCTCATTGGGCTCGACCGCGCCCGACTCGAAGATCGCGCGCAACGACTCGGCCATGCCACGCTTCGCCGCGACGAACTCGGCGTACCTGTCCATCCACCGGCGCAGTGCATCCGCGGGCGGATGCTCGTTCAACAGTTGCGCCGCGGATGACGACACGTCGGCGAGTTCGGCACGGTAGACGGCCTCGATGAGGGCTTCACGAGTTGGGAAGTGCCGGTAGAGCGTGCCGATACCGACGCCGGCACCGCGCGCGACCGCCTCGAGCGACACGGGGCCGTCGCCGACCGCGAACGCCGCTGCTGCAGTCTCCAGCAGACGCTCACGGTTGCGCCGAGCATCCGACCGCTCAGCCATAGCGGAGGCTCCTCCGTTTCTGTTATCGTAACTAACCGGAGGTTCCTCCGTATCTGCAAGTATGCCATCTAGGAGCACAAATGACCGACCTTTCGCGCGTCGCCCGGATCGGCTATGGAGCGATGCAACTCGGCGACGGCGTGACGACCGACGATGCGATCGCCGTTCTGCGCCGCGCCATCGAGCTCGGCGTCAATCACATCGACACCGCCTCGTTCTATGCCGGCGGGGAGGTGAACAGGCGGATCCGGCAAGCGCTGGCGCCGTACCCCGATGACTTGGTCATCGTGAGCAAAGTCGGCGCGGCACACACCACCACCGGCCCTATCCCCCTCACGGCGGCGCAGAAGCCCGCCGAACTGCGGGCAGCTGTCGAGGCGGATCTCGAGCAACTCGGTATCGATCGCATCCCGGTCGTGAACCTCCGGCGCCTCGACCTCGGGCCCGGCCTGCAGGCCGAGGGCGATCAGATCGTCAGCGTCGACGACCAACTGGCCGAGATGATCGCCATGCGCGACGAGGGCAAGATCGGCGCAATCGGTATCAGCGCCGTCGAGGCCGACGTGGTGCGCCAGGCACTTGCCGCCGGACTCGCCTGCGTCCAGAACGCCTACAGCCTGCTCGATCGCTCCCAGGAAGCGACGCTGCGACTGTGCGAGGCAGAGGGCATCGCGTGGGTTCCGTTCTTTCCCCTCGGATCGGCGTTCCCGGGCTTCCCCGACGTCGCCGACGACCCAGTGGTCAACGAGGTGGCCGACGAGATCGGCGCCACCCCTACGCAGATCGGGTTGGCGTGGCTGCTCACCCACTCGCCGAACACACTGCTGATTCCGGGCACGCGCTCGATCGCCCACCTCGAGCAGAACATGGCCGCGGGTGACATCACGCTGACGGCCGATTCGGTCGCCCGCCTCGATGCCGTCGGCGATCACTCTCCCCGCGCTCACGGCATCGAACCGTTCGTCAGCGATTAGCGCGACCGCGGGCAAGAGAGGCGATGCCTGCCAACACCGCAAGCGCGATCGACACGCCGAACACGACCGTCAGTCCCTGATGGAAGGGACCCGAGATGAGATCCGGGAAGAACTCGCGGCCGGTGATCGTGGCGGCGTTCTCGGGCGGCAGGTGCATCAGCACACCGCTCGGCGCAAGCAGATGTTCAAGCGGATTGACGCCCAGGACAGCGGCGAACAACGTCGACACCGGGGGCAACACCGCGACCTGCGCAGCGACGGCGTGCGGCACGCCCTGATCCTGCAGTCCACTCGTCAGCGCGGTGGGCAGAGTGTGGGCGAGGCCGATGACCATCAGCGAGAAGAACACACCGATCGACAGCGCCGTGCCGCTGTTCTGGAATGTCGCGCGCATGCCGGACACCACACCGCGCTCACTGGGCAGCACGCTGCCCATGATCGCGGAGGTGTTCGGCGCGGCGAACATGCCGCTGCCAATTCCATTGAGCGCGATCAGGAGTGCGAACGCCCAGTACGGGAAATTGATCGGCAACATGAGTAGGCCGACGAAGCTCAGCCCGAACAGCAGCATGCCCACCGATGCGATGCCGCGCGCACCGACGCGGTCCGACATTGCTCCCGCCGCAGGACCCGCGATGAGGAACCCGGCGGTCAACGGCAGAATGAAGATGCCCGCCCACAGCGGCGTGTCGGAATAGTCGTAGCCGTGCAGCGGCAGCCAGATGCCCTGTAGCCAGACGATCAGCATGAACTGCAGGCCGCCCTGTGCAAGGGCCGCCGCCAGCGTCGCGAAGTTGCCCGCGCTGAACGCCCGAATCTTGAACAGGCTCAACCGAATCATCGGTTCGGCGACCCGGGATTCGATGACGACGAACGCGATCAGCAAGACGATGCCAAGCACCAGCGTCGCCAGCACGAAGGGGCTCTGCCAGCCGGTCGGGTGACCGCCGTGTGGCTGGATGCCGCTGGTGATCGCGACGAGGACCGCGGACAGGCCCACGGCGAACGTGATGTTGCCCCACCAGTCGATGCGGCCGCGGTGCCGTTCGCCGGTGTCGCGCAGGCGCCGGTATGCCCAGATGGTGCCGAAGACTCCGACGGGCACGTTCACCCAGAACACCGCCCGCCAGTCCCATGCGGCCAGCAGTCCCCCGGCCACCAGGCCGATGAATTGTCCCGCCAGCGCAGCCACCTGGTTGAAGCCGAGCGCGAAGCCACGCCGGTCGGGCGGGAACGCGTCGGTGAGAATCGCGGCCGAATTCGCGGTGAGCATCGATCCGCCGACGGCCTGCAGCAGGCGCCAGCCGATCAGCCACTGAGCAGCCGCCGCACCGCTAAAGGGGTCGAACGACAACAGAATCGACGCGACCGTGAACACGGTGAAGCCGAAGTTGTAGACGCGCACGCGGCCGTACATGTCGCCGATGCGGCCGAGCGTGACCACGAGCACCGACTGCACCAGCCGGTAACCCATGATCATCCACAGCAGGTAGGTGATGTTGGCGGGCGCGAGCGGATCCAGATGAATGCCGCGGAAGATCGCGGGCAGCGAGATGATGACGATCGATCCGTCGAGCGCGGACATGAAGACCGCCGCGGTGGTGTTGGTCAGCGCAACCCAGCGGTAGTTGTCGTGGGCCTCCACCTCGAGCTGGTCGGTAGCCATCTACAGGTGGTAAGCCAGTCGTTCGATCAGCGGTGCGGCCACGGCAAGCTGCTCGAGTTCGGATTCGGTGAAGTCTGCGAGGCCCTGCGCAAGCTGTTCCACGCGGGCGTTGCGCCGCCGATTGAGCTCACGCCTGCCTGCGGCGCTGATGGACAACAGGATTCGCCGACCGTCAGTGGGGTCGGGCTGACGCTTGACGAGGCCCCGCGCTTCGAGCTCACCCAGCGTGGCCCCCATCGACTGGGGGCTGATCTGCTCCTGCCGGGCGAGATCCGCCGCGGCCGCGGGACCGCCGCGGTCCAGCCGGCCAAGCGCCGCTGTCTCAGGGAACGTGAGTGCGCCCGTGACCGGCACCTGCCGCAGCCGGCGACGCAGTAGGCCCATGCACAACAGCAGCGCCCTCGCCACGCCTTCGGTCTGCCGGTCGACGCGCATATTTATCAGCCTAGACTGATCAGTAGCGGCTGATCAAACCTCAGGTCAGTCGAGCGTGGCGGGACGCAGCACCACGACCGACTTCGTGCGGTTCCGCTGATCATGCAGCAGCGCGATGACATGACCGTCGGGGGCGGTCGCGGCGTAAACGCCATCGATGCCTGCGGGCGGCAGGGCGCGTCCGTGCCGGGTGTCCTCCGCCTCTGAGGCAGACAAGTCGCGGCGCGGAAACGATTGCAGGCAGGCCTCGTCCAGCGAGTAGCTCAAGCGAGGTTTCTCGGCGAGGACGTCGAGAGTGCGGGCCTGCTCCAGTCCGAACCGGCCGACCCGGGTACGCCGCAATGCGGTGAGATGGCCGCCGACGCCCAGAGCCGCGCCGACGTCGCGGGCCAGCGCCCGGATGTACGTGCCACTGGAGCAGTCGACCTCGACGTCCACGTCGACGGGCCCGTTCTGGCGCCGGATGGCCAACACGTCGAACCGATCGATCCGGACGTTGCGCGGCGCCAACTCGACTGCCTGCCCCTCGCGGGCCAGCGTATAGGCCCGCTTGCCGCCCACCTTGACGGCACTGACAGCCGACGGCACCTGGGCGATCTCACCGCGCAGCGCGACGACCGCCGCATCGATCTGCGCATCGGTGAGGTCATCGGCCGAAACAGACTGCAAGACTTCGCCTTCGGCGTCCTCGGTCGACGTCGTCTGGCCCAGTCGCATGGTCGCCGAGTACGACTTGTCGGTGGCGGTGAGCAGTCCGAGAATCTTGGTCGCCCGTTCGATGCCGACGACGAGCACGCCGGTGGCCATCGGGTCGAGGGTGCCCGCGTGGCCCACCTTGCGCGTGCCGAAGATTCGCCTGCAGCGGCCCACCACATCATGGCTGGTGACACCGGCGGGCTTGTCGACGACGACAACGCCGGCCTCGGTCATAAGACGATCGCAGTCAGCGCCAGTCCGTCGCGCACCGACCACCGTCCTGACAGCGACTCGAGAGGTGGGCCCGATTCGGCGGCCGGGTCGATGAGGATGCGTGACTCGAACCCGCCCGAAGTGCCGCTGTCGTCGACGTCGAACGTGATGTGCGCGTCCTCGAAGCCGAGCCAACGGTGCGTCAGCGGATACCACGCCTTGTACGTCGCCTCTTTGGCGCAGAACAGGATTCGATCCCAATGCAGGCCGTTGGGCATCGCCTGCAATTCGATACGTTCCTTGGGAAGGCTGACAGCATCCAGCACACCGTTCGGCAGCACGTCGTGCGGTTCGGCGTCGATGCCGACCGAGCGCACCGCTCCGTGCCTGCCAACGGCCGCGCCGCGAAAGCCCGTGCAATGGGTGAGGCTGCCGACGACGCCGTCGGGCCAACAGGGTTCACCCTTGTCCCCCTTGAGGATCGGCATCGGCGGCACCCCCAGTTCGCCGAGGGCCTGCCGCGCGCAGTACCGCACGGTGATGAACTCGTTGCGCCGCTTGGCCACCGACTTCGCGATCAGTGGCTCTTCTTCCGGCAGCGGCGCCAATTCCGGTGGATCGTCATACATTTCGGCCGCCGCCAAAGTGTCGATACCTGGCAGGACGCCGGCGAGCAGCGGGGCGGCCGTCATGACTGTCTGGCCCTGGTGCGCTCCTGCACCTTCTCGGCGTGGTCCCGCATCTCCTGGGTGATCTGGAAGTGACCGCCGAACTCGTTGAGGTAGCCCGGCGCGTACTTCGGGTCCGGCAATATCTGCCGGAGCCACCGATAAGGCTTGCGCCGCCGCCATTCTCGCGGATAGCCGACCGACACCTCTTCATGCCGCACACCGTCGTACCAGGTGGTGCGCGGGATGTGCAGGTGGCCGTAGACCGAACAGACAGCGTTGTAGCGCGTGTGCCAGTCGGCGGTCGCGGTGGTGCCGCACCACAGCGCGAACTCCGGGTAGAACATCGCGTCGCAGGGCTCGCGCACCAGTGGGAAGTGGTTGACCAGCACGGTCTGGTCCATCCAGTCGAGGTCCTCGAGCCGCTTGCGGGTAGCGGACACCCGGTCGCGGCACCAGGCGTCGCGGGTGGCGTAGGGCTCGGACGACAGCAGGAACTCATCGGTGCCGACCACGTTGCGTTCCCGGGCGATGGCCAGCCCCTCGGCCTTGGTCGCGGCGCCCTGCGGGAGGAAGGTGTAGTCGTACAGCAGGAACATCGGCACGATGGTCGCCGGGCCGCCTTCTTCGGTCCACACCGGAAACGGGTGCTCCGGGGTGATTATGCCCATCTCGTCGCACATGTTGACCAGGTAGTCGTAGCGCGCCTTGCCGAAGATCTGCATCGGATCCCGGTTGGTGGTCCACAGCTCGTGGTTGCCCGGCACCCAGATGACCTTGGCGAACCGCTTGCGGAGTAGGTCGAGCGCCCAGCGGATCT
>Ga0105248_10010645_pt1 | contig 10143 bp, 5 predicted proteins | sample KBSS34metaG_FD_81524 | JGI IMG/M metagenome (GOLD analysis project Ga0105248, IMG submission 81524) | Switchgrass rhizosphere microbial communities from Kellogg Biological Station, Michigan, USA - KBS S3-4 metaG | ecosystem: Host-associated > Plants > Roots > Rhizosphere > Soil | place... | reverse complement strand
TCACGCCACCCTGGACGCCCCGGCTGTCGACGCTCGAACGCGACATCGACGGCCAGTCGCGCAGTTTCGTGGGGGAGTCTGAGCCGGGCGTCGGCACGTCCCTCCGTTTCGGCGACGGAACGCACGGCCGCAAGCCCGAACCGCAGCTTGCCTTCACCGCCCGCTATCGCGTGGGCAACGGCCGTCCGGGCAATGTCGGCGTCGACTCCATCCATCACATCCTTTCCATTCATCCGGAGATCGACCGCGTCTGGAACCCGCTCGCCGCCGCGGGCGGAGTCGACCCGGAGTCGATCGAGGAAGCGCGCCGCAAGATCCCGTACGCCTTCCGCACGCAGCTCCGCGCCGTCACCGCGGCCGACTATGCGGCGGAGGCCATGCGCGTGGCCGGCGTCCAGCGCGCCGGCGCGCGCCTGCGATGGACCGGCAGCTGGTATACCGTCTTTGTCGCGATCGATCCGCTGGGCGGCGAGCTCACCGAGGCCATCAAATCCCGCGTCCGTCTCGCGCTCGAGCAAAAACGCATGGCGGGTCACGATCTCGAGATTCTGCCGGCCGCCCTGGTGCCGCTCGCCATCGAAATGCACGTCTGTGTCGCCCCCGATCACTTCCGCGAGCAGGTGCGCTCCGCCATCCTCGCCAGGTTGACCAGCGGACTTCAGCCGGACGCGACCCCCGGATTGTTCCATCCCGACCGCATCATCATGGGCGAACGTTTCTATCTCAGCCCGCTTTACGCCGCGGCGCAAAGCGTCGACGGCGTCATCGACGTGCGCATCACCCGCTTCGGACGGGAAGACCAACCCGACCAGCAGGGCCTGGCCGACGGCTACCTCACGCCGGGCGTGGCCGAGGCATTCGCGATCGAGAACGATCCGAATTTCCCCGAGCGCGGCACGTTCACGCTGATCGTGCAGGGAGGCGTATGAAGGACTGCCAGTGCTGCGTCGGCGTCGAGACGCTGACTCCGGCCGTCATCGCGAACCCGCCGGGCCTCAGTACCATCCTCTATCGGGTTGGCGAGCACGGTTCATTCTTCGAGAGCATGCTCGCGCAGCTCTCCGGCGATCGCGATTTCGGCCTGCGCACCCGCGAGACCGACGACTTTTCGATCGCCGTCCTCGATGCCGCCGCGGTGGTCTGCGACATCCTCTCCTTCTACCAGGAGCGCTTCGCCAACGAGCACTATCTTCGCACCGCGAAGGAGCGCCAATCGCTGGTCGGATTGGGACAGCTTTCGGGGTATCGGCTCGCGCCCGGACGGGCCGCCTCCACGTTCCTGTCCTTCACGCTCGAATCCGCCGTCGTCCCTCCGGCGCTGCCGGTCTCCGGCCTGGCGCCCCCACCGTATTCAAAACCGGGCCGAATCGAGGGTGTGCCTGCATCCATCGTCATCCCGGCGGGCACCAAGGTGCAGAGCGTGCCCGGGCCCGGCCAGAAGGCGCAGATCTTCGAGAGCATCGAAGACATCACCGCGAAGCCGGAATGGAACAGCATCCCGCTGCGCCTGCGCGCCCGCTACCCCGCCACGGCCGCCGGCTTCTCGCAGATTGAGCTCGCCGGTTTTGTCAGCGCGTTGAAGGAGGGCGATTTCGTCCTGCTGAAACAGGATGGCGGCACCCCGGTATTGAAACAGGTGGCCAAGGTAGATGCGCAGGCGGCGCAGAACAAGACGGTGGTGGCGTTCACCACCGGTTCAACGCCCGCCGCGCAACTGCCGCCGCCCGGCTCTCCTCCCACCAGCGCCCCGCCGGCGGATTTCGACGACGGCTTCGTGACCGCGGCGATCCGCGGCAAGTCGTGGAAGCAAACCGACCTCGAGACCATCGCCGACTCGCGCCGTTGGGATACCGATCGCCTCGAACGCGCGATTCGCGGCTCGCAGGCGGCCGATTCTCCTGGCCTTTCGATGATCGTGCTGGGTGCTTCGGCGGCGTTGTTCGGACACAATGCCCGCGACTACACGGAGGAAGGCGGCCTCGAGATCCTGGCGCTGGTGAAGTCGGCGCAGCAGGTGCTCGGCTACACCATCAACTTCGACACCGACTCCACGATCGCCAAACAGAAGGCGGCGTCGAATTCCTTCTTCCTCGACAACACCAATCAGGCCGCGGTGCCGGGCCGCTGGGTGGTGCTGGAGCAGGATGGCAGAGGCCCTCTGGCCGCGGTCATCGCTTCGGTTCGCGACGTGTCCGTGTCCCGCTTCGACCTGCGCGGGCGTGTGACACAGGTGACCTTGACGAACATGGTCTGGCTCGATCATGCCAGCACGCTGGGCGAGTTCAACCTGCGCAAGACCCGGGTCCTGATCGAGACGACGCGTGCCGCGGCCGCGCCGCCGCGCATCGAGCTCGCCGCCGGATACTCCGCCGCCGGCGGCTCCTCGCTCTTGCTCGACGGGCCGTACTTCGGCCTCAAACCCGGACACGAGGTCATCGTCACCGGCGAGCTGCTGTCGCTCCCCGGCCAGAACGCCTTCGAGCCCGCCACCGTGGCGGCCGTCAACCTGGACGATGGCTTCACGGCTCTCCAGCTCACGCAGGTGAGCGGCCCCGCGCTCGTCAACCTCTACGTGTGGGAAACGGTTCGCGTGCTGGCCAACGTCGCGAAGGCCACCCATGGCGACAGCGTCAACGAGGTCCTCGGCTCGGGCGATGCCAGCGCCAGCTTCCAGCGTTTCGCCCTCAAGCAGAATCCGCTGACCTTCATCAGTGCCGCCGTTCCCGGCGGGATCCGCGCGGCCATCACCGTACGCGTGAACGGGATCGAATGGCAGCTCGTCGACAACCTGTTCGCGGCCGGCCCCCAGGATCATGTGTATGTGTTGGAGACGGCATCGGACGGCAAGACCTATGTCGTCTTTGGCGACGGCGTCACGGGCGCCCGTCTGGCGTCCGGTCAGGAGAACGTCACCGCACAGTACCGCCGCGGCATCGGCAAGGACGGCAATCTCGATGCGGGTCAACTGTCGCTGGCCTTGAGCCGTCCGTTGGGCCTCAGTGCGGTCGTCAACCCGGTGGCCGCCACCGGCGCTGGAGACCCCGAGACGCTCGACGAAGCGCGTATTTCCCTGCCCTTTCCGCTTCGCACTCTCGGGCGCATCGTGACCCTGCAGGACTACGAGGACTTCGCCCGCGCCTCCGCCGGCATCGCGAAATGCTCCGCCCACTGGATTTGGGATGGGCACCGCTGGGTCGCGCTGGTCACCATCGCCGGGCCCGAGGGACAGGTGATTCCCGCCGGCACGCCCGCATTCGACGACTTGCGGTCCGCCATGCAGAGCTCGGGCGACCCGCACGTGCCGGCCAGCATCACGAACTACCGTCCGCGTTTTTTCGATCTCGACGCTTCGCTCATCGTGGCCTCCGATCGCGTCGCCGACACCGTGCTCGCTGATGCCAGGAACCGCCTCCGCGCCACCTTCGGCTTCGCGCAGCGCGCCTTCGTGCAGCCGGTCTTCCTGAGCGAAGTGATCACCGTGCTGCACAACACCGATGGCGTCATCGCCGTCGATCTCAACGCGCTCTACTTCACCGGCGATGCGCCCGACTTCATGGCCGCTCCGCCCGAGGCGTTGACCGTGGACGGTCCGACGCGATCCGGATCGACGCTGCTCGGTGCCGAGCTGCTGACGCTCGACAGCGGTTCCCTGCCTGGCGTGCGGCTGAAATCATGAGATACGACAAGCAGTACCTCCTCAGCCTGATCCCGTCCATCTATCGCATTCGCGACTACCTCCGCGAAGATGCGCCGCACGGGCCGCTCGAGGCCTTGATCGAGGCGATCGCCGAGCAGGTGGGCGCCCTCGAACTCAACGTCGAACAGCTCTACGACGACCTGTTCATCGAGACCTGCGCCGACTGGGTCGTGCCCTACATCGGCGACATGATTGGCTACCAGCCGCTCAGCGGCGCCACCGCGTCGGTTTCCAGCCCGCGCGCGGAAGTCGCCAACACCATTGGCTATCGCCGCCGCAAAGGCACGCTCACGGTTCTGGAAATGCTGGCCGACGATGTCACCGGCTGGCCGGCGGTGGCGGTCGAATGCTACGCGCAGCTGGCGCAGACCGAATATCTCAACCACCTCCGCCCGACCCGTGCCGCCACGCTTTCCCTGCGCAAGCCGCTGCCCGCGCTCGCCGACCGGCAGCTGTTTCTCGATGTGCCGCGCGCCGCCGACGTCCGTCGCATTGGTTCCGGCCGTGGCGTCTGGAACATCCCCAATGTCGCGATTTATCTCTTCCGCGTCCGGCCCTACGCCGTGGTCGGCGGAGACGCGGCGGCCATCGATGCCGCCCATCCAGAGCGGTTCACCTTCCATCCCCTCGGCCTCGACACTCCACTGTTCCAGCCCGAACGCGCGCTGGCGGCGGACCAGGCACGCGCCACCCGGCCCCAGAATGTCCCCGCTCCGGCGTCGCGTCGCCTGCTGTTTGCCGAGCTCGAACAGCGGCGCGCCTTCGTGGCCGCCGGTGAGACCGCCACGTTCATCGAAGAACATGCCGTTGGATTCACCGCCGCCGATGCGGTCGTCGATATTTCTGTGGGTGGCGTCGGCATCGATCCGCAGTTCCTCCAGGTCTGTGACCTTTCCGACTGGACGGGATCCGCGCTGGCCGGGATCCGCGCTTCCGTGGATCCGACGCTCGGGCGCATCGTGCTGGCGAGCGATCCTGCCGGCGCGCGAGTCTCGGTCGATTACTGGTATGGATTCCCCGGCGAATTTGGTGCGGGCACCTATGCCCGCACCGATCCGTCGTCGGCAACCGACGTCGCGCCCACGGACAGTCTTGCCGCCGCCGTCACGGCCGCACTGGCACTTCCTGTCGCCGATGTGCGTGTGCCCAACAGCGCCACGTTCGCCGGCGACCTGACGATCACACTGGCCCAGAACCAGAAGCTGTCGCTCCGCGCGGGATCTCGCAACCGGCCGGTGCTCGACGGACGGCTGACGCTCAACCTGGGCGCGGACGCCAGTTTCAGCCTCGTCGGATTCATGGTGGCGGACGGCATCGTCGTAAACGGCGGTACAGGCGCGGTCGAGATCCGGGAGTGCACGATACGGCCGTCGGCCGCCGGCGCCGTATCGTGGCAAGGCAGTAGCGGTGGCAGCCTGGTCGTGACGAGGTCCCTGGTGGGTCCGCTGCTGATCGATCCGCTGGTGCAGGTGGATGTCACCGAATCGATGGTGGATGCTGGCGCGGACGGCAGCGCCGCGATCGATTCGACCGCCGCGCTGGTGCCGGCCGGGATGCTCTCGCTCGACAGCGTGACGGTCATCGGCACCGTTCGGGCGCGCGAGATCAAGCTGATTCAGAACTCGCTCGTCACCGGTACGGTGTCGAGCACGCGCACGCAGCAGGGCTGCGTCCGCTTCACGTATCTTCCCGCTGCCTCGGTCACGCCTCACCGCTACGAGTGCCAGCCGGAAAGCGCGGTGCGGCGCGCCGTGGCCGCGGCGCGCGAAGCCGGGGCGACGCCAGCCGAGCTTGCCGCCATCGCGGCAGCGGTCACGGCCAGAGTGCGGCCGGAGTTTACGAATCTCAGTATCGCGAGTCCCGCCTACGCGCAACTGGGGCCGCGCTGCGCCTCGGAAATCCGCGGCGGCGCCGAGGACGGATCCGAAATGGGGATGTACCGTTCGCTGCAGCAGATACAGAAAGAAAACAACTTGCGAAAGCGCCTGGCCGAGTACTTGAGGATCGGCCTCGAAGTGGGAGTGCTGAATGTCAGCTGACCACGACCGGCCGCGCCAGTGCCTGCGCCTGGCGCGAGCCTTCGGACATTTCTGCCTGGAGCACGCCCTGGCAGCCCTCCCCAACGCCGCGACGAGGAGTTGACGACATGAAAGGCGATTTTTCGAGAGTGACGTTTCGGCCCGCACGCCACTACCGGTCGGTGCTGCTGCAGCAGGGCCGCGTGACCGTGGATGCCGATCCCAACGAGCAATCTGACATCCTCAATCGCCGCCAGGACGATACGATGGCTGACGTCATCGGCCCGGCGGGCCGGCCGCAGGGCGACTTTACCGTCACCCTGTCCGGCGGCACGCTCACGATCGGCCAGGGCACGCTGTATCTGGGCGGCATCCCATGCGTGAACGACGCGACCTGCCCCATTACGGCCCAGCCGTTTCTGCCGCTTGATTCTCCGGCGCTCGTCAATTTTCCCGATCTCGCCGCCGGCGCCGGCACCTACGCCGTGTATCTCCGCGCCTTCGAGCGCCTCGTCACCGCCGTTGAAGACCCCGAGATCCGCGAAACGGCGCTCGGCGGCGCCGACACCAGCGTGCGCTCGCAGCTGGTCTGGCAGGTGCGCCTGCGCAAGATCAACCCGCCTGCATCCGGCGTCACCTGCGCCAACATCGGCACCGCGTGGCAGGCGCCATTCACTCCCGGCGCGATGACGGCGCAGACCGTCGCGCTCGGCGGCGGCAGCAGTCCCTGTGTGCTGCCGCCGAAGGCCGACTACCGCAGTCTCGAGAACCAGCTCTATCGCGTCGAGATTCACCGCGGCGGCCCGTTCGCCACCGCCACCTTCAAGTGGTCTCGTGAGAACGGCAGTGTGCTCACGGCGGTCGTCAAGCGCAATGCGGCCGATACCCAGACCGCCGGCCCGATCCTCTCGGTCGCCACCACCGGCCGCGACGCCGATGTCGGATTTGGCAACGAACAGTTTGTCGAGCTGCTCGACGATCGCCTCGAGCTGTCCGGTCTCCTGCAGCCGCTATCCACGATCAAGGATGTGCGCTCGGCGCTCAATGAGATTGAACTGCACGCCGCCGCCGCCGCGCCCGTACGCTTCGCCAATTCACCCAAGCTGCGCCGCTGGGACCAGCAGACCGGCGCCAGCACCGGCATCCCGGTGAATTCCGCGGCGCCGATCACGCTCGAAAACGGCATCGCCGTGACCTTTGCCCCCGGCGACTATCGTTCTGGCGACTACTGGATGATCCCCGCGCGTACCGCCATCGATCAGGAGACGGGCGTCATTCAGTGGCCGACCGATGGCTCGGGCAATTTCCTGCCGCAACCCTCTCGCTACGTCGAGCACACGTGTCTGCTGAGCGTGGTCTCCTGGAATGGCGCGGCGCTGTCCGCCGTGTCTGGCTTCGAGCAATGCGTGCCGGATTTCCCGCCCCTCACCGCGACCGCCGCCGGGAGCGATTGCTGCACGCTGGTCGTCAAGCCCGGCGCACATTGGATGGATGTGTTCAACGACATTCCGCCCGCCGGCGCCCATCTCTGTTTCCAACCCGGCACCTACACCCTGAACAAGAGGATCGACATCCTCAACAAGACCACCATCGTGATCTCGGGCCTCGGTGACGCCGCCAAGGTCGTTGCCCTCAACGACGAATCCACTCTTCGATTCGCTAATTGCAATTCGGTGACGGTGCGCGATTTTTCCGCCGAAGCCCGGGTCGCCCAGTTGGGCAGCGGCGCCGGTGACGGCATCCTCGGCGTCATCGCCGTCAAGGACGCTGCCGACGTCCTGATCGAAAACTGCCGGCTGGCCTCGGCCGACGGCCCGCATCGGACCACGGCGTGCCTCAGCGTGCACACGGCCAATCGCGCGACCATCCGGGACAATCGGTTCGTGGCCGGCGTTCAGCAGGTCGGCGTACTGTTCTCCAACGTCAAGAACGTGGTCGCAGAGGACAATCTCGTGACCGGAACCCAGCGGACGGTCGGCACGGCCGGGCTGTTGACCGATGCGCAGTTTCTGGCCGGGGTCAGGACTCGACTTGTTACGAATCTCTACGTCGGTCCCCCGCCCAAGCCGAAGGAGCCCAAGGAAGCCACGACGAACGTCAGCGCGGTTGTCGGCGGGCAACCGGTGCGATTCCTTGCGCCATCCACTCACGTCGCCGCGTGGGGGACGCTATTGAGCCAGCATCCCCTGGCCGGCAGTCCCTTGAGCAGGGACATCGAGAAGCACATCAAGGCGCTGGCGAATCAGATTCTGCGACTGAACGCTTTTGCACCCTTCTCCGCATTGCGGGCCTCCATTCTGGCCAGCATTACGCCGTCGGCTCAAGGCATCACCGTCGGTGGCACGGTTGGGGAGTCGGTCCTCATCCGCGGCAATCGCATCGCATCGTTCGTCGAAGGCATTCACGTCGGCCTGAGCGCCCACAACTCGAACTCCGCGGTCCAGCGCGTCGTGATCGAGGACAACTACGTCACCGTCACGCTCGGCGCCGGAAGCACCCGTGGCCGACACGGCATATACGTCGGCAACGTCACCAGCCTCAAGATTCGAAGCAACCGGCTCAGCCTGGAGAGAGCGACGGGCTCGCAGGGCCTGGAGATTGACGGAATCCGCGTGTTCGGCCGTCTCGGCCGTTCGGTGATCGTCCGCGAGAACCATCTCGACGGTTTCAACGTCGGCGTCAATGTCGTACCCCGTGGATCTGCTCCGAGCGGGAAGCCCATGTGGCTGATCAACGACAATCTTGCGGAGGGTTCCAACCCGCCCGTGACGGGTCCGGACAGCCTCGGCAAAGCCAGCAATTGGGGTTGACGCGCGGCGCAGTCCGGCGATATTCTCGGGCTGCGCAACGATTGCAGGGCAAGCATAGATCGAAGTAGTAGAAGCATCTGGTTTGGTAGCAGACAACTGCTTAACTGGTCCAGAAGTCAAAGCGAAAATCGATCAACTGGGGGGTTCGAGTCCTCGATGGGGCGCACGAACGCGGAGTCGCAAGGCTCCGCGTTTTATTTTTCCGTCCGCAACGCCATCCTTCCCACCAAGCGACAAGCGACCGCCGTGTCAGCGACTGTCGACGCCGGCGAGATCGCGTCTGCTGCCGCGAGATAAGCTGAGCGGATGCTGCGCATCGGGGCCCACATGTCGGTGGCGGGCGGCGTTTCGGCCGCCGTCGATCGCGCCGTCTTGCACGGATGCGAGTCGCTGCAGATTTTCAGCAAGAACGCGAGTCGCTGGCAGGCGCCGCCGCTCGATTCCGGCGAGGTCCGGCGCTTTCGAAGCCGACTGGAAGAGAGCGGCATCACGCCAGCCGTCTCGCACGCGAGCTATCTCATCAACCTGGCCGCGACCGCTCCCATCCTGCGCAACCAGTCGATCGCGTCGTTGGTCGACGAAATCGACCGGGCGCACACGCTTGGCCTCCTCGGCGTCGTCCTCCACCCGGGCACCTGCACGGCCGGCAGCGAGGCCGACGCCCTCTCGCTGGTGGCAGACGCGCTCCGTGTGGCGTTCGATCATCGATCGGACGTGCCCACGATGGTGCTGCTGGAGCATACGGCAGGGCAGGGTCGCACGCTCGGATATCGCTTCGATCATCTCGCCCACATCATCGACCGACTTGATGGCTCGCCTCGCGTCGGCGTCTGCCTCGATACCTGTCACCTGATCGCGTCCGGTTACGACATCAGTTCCGAGAGCGGTTATCAATCGACGATGGCTGAGTTCGAGCGTACGGTGGGGGTGGAGCGCCTCAAGGTTTTTCACGGCAACGACTCGAAGAAGCCGTGCGCGAGCCGGGTCGATCGCCACGCGCACATCGGCGAAGGATGCCTCGGACTCGAGCCGTTCCGGCGCTTGATGCACGATCGCCGGTTCGAGGGCCTGCCGATGCTCATCGAAACGGAGAAATCCGAACGTCTGCAGCGCGCCGGCGTCATCGCGCGCGATCCTCTGGATACGAAGAACCTGGAGATGCTGCGGCGCCTGCGGTCAGAGCCGATCGAGCGATCGTGATCTCGTTTTGCGACATCCTGCCAAACGGTAGAGGTTGACTTATTCGAGTTAGATTTCTGCGCGCGCCATGCATTTTTTCTCAAGAATAAGCTCCCGTCGCGCTTGACCGACACACGCCGCCGACATAAGATTTTCCTCCGTCACACTTAGGTTCTTCTCCTCAGCAACACTTCAGCGCTTTCTATAACTTCCAAGGTCCGCTCCAACTGCGGGCCCGGCTTGGTCGCCTGTCGGCGATACGTCTGTGGGGACGAGGTCACGCTTTGGAGAGCCGCCTCTCCTATCGAGTGCTTGAGCCCGACGATCTGCCCGGGCTCCAACGCTTGTGGGAAGAAGAAACTGAATGGGGACCGCTCGAGCCGGTATTTCGCCACTGGTACCAGGACAACCCCTGCCCCGGATCCTTTGGCGTGGTGGC
>Ga0105248_10010644_pt1 | contig 10144 bp, 8 predicted proteins | sample KBSS34metaG_FD_81524 | JGI IMG/M metagenome (GOLD analysis project Ga0105248, IMG submission 81524) | Switchgrass rhizosphere microbial communities from Kellogg Biological Station, Michigan, USA - KBS S3-4 metaG | ecosystem: Host-associated > Plants > Roots > Rhizosphere > Soil | place... | reverse complement strand
GCCGAGCTGTTCGATTTCTTCGGGGGTGTCGCGGAGGCCGGCGGTGTCGACGAGTTCGAGGGGGATGCCGTCGAGGGAGATGCGCTCGGTGACGAGGTCGCGGGTGGTGCCGGGGATGGCGGTCACGATGGCGCGGTCGCGTTCGACGAGCCGATTGAAGAGGGAGCTTTTGCCGGCGTTGGGACGGCCGACGATGGCCATGGTGAGTCCGTCATGAACGATGCGGCCACGGGCGAATGAGGCTTCGAGGGCTGCGAGCGGCGGGATGAGCGAGTCGATGCGGCGGGCGATTTCGGATTGAGGAGTGACGTCGACGTCGTCTTCGCCGAAGTCGATGCCGGCTTCGAGAAGGGCGATGAGTTCGACGAGGGATTGCTTGAGCGGAGCAACGCGGCGGCTGAGTGCACCGCCCATCTGGCTGGCGGCCTGACGGGCCTGGGTGAGTGTCTGGGCTTCGATGAGGTCGCGAACGGCCTCGGCCTGGGTGAGGTCGAGCTTGCCGGAGAGGAAGGCGCGCTCGGTGAATTCGCCGGGGTTGGCGAGGCGAGCGCCGAGGGAAAGGGCGCGACGAAGGAGAAGGTCGAGGACGACCGGAGAGCCGTGGGCGGCGATTTCAATGAGGTCGTCGCCGGTGTAGGAGTTGGGGGCGGCGTAGAAGGTGATGATGGCTTCATCAAGCTGCTGGCTGGATTCGGCTTCATCGAGGACCGAGGCGAGGCGGGCGCGGGAGTGTTCCAGGGGTTGGCGGAGGCTGACGAGTTGGGCGGCGATGGAAGCGGAGTCGGGGCCGCTGAGGCGAACGATACCGATGCCGCCGCGGCCGGGTGGCGTGGAGATGGCGGCGATGGTGTCGACGATGGCGGCGGAAATTTCTGGAATGGCAGGCTTGTCTTCGCTCACGCTAATTCAATTGTAGGGAAGGGAGCTAAGCCTTGGGAGCGCGTTCGATTTGGCGAACGTGGTGGAGGCAGATGAGGAGCGGAATGGCACCCAGAATGCCGAAGCTGCAGTCGATGAGACGCCAATAAGGCGGTATGCCGCGGATCGGTCCGGCGATGAGGGCGAGAGGAATGACCCCGGCACAGGCGATGACGCCGAACTGGAGTACCCACTTGTTGCGGACAGCGTCGATGAGCGGACCGATGAAGGCTATTGCGATGGCGAGGTGAGCGAAAGCCAGCCAGTCTGTACCGTAGGCCATGAATGGATAGGACTGGTTTGTGTGAACGATGCCGTCGTGGACGCGGCGCAGCCAGCTATGCAGCGCGGGCTCTCCGGCGGATGGCGTCGCACTGACGCGGAAGATCTGGTTCAGGATCGCTGTCTCGCGTTCGAGTGGGAAGGCCGTGATTCCGCTAAGGATTAGCCCGATGATGAAGAGGACGAGCCAGATCCGGATTTTTCGGAGGCTTAGGGCTTGCCGGGTGGTGGCCACTCCCCCAGTGTAGTGTCAGACATCGATGGGCTATGCGCTGCACAGAGATAGCAGAGTGGGTGCGGCAGCGGAGATCCCAGGAATTGGTACCGACTAATTCACATCAAAGTGGTTTATTGATGATTCATGCCGAATATCGTAGAACTGGATGCGCTGATCGAGAGATACGCGGCGGCCCTATTGCAGCTGAACCTTGAAGGGGATGAGCAGGAAGAGTACAGCACGATGCTTCTCTGGCTGCAGAACCAGGTTGAGACGGGGGAACCGAGCGAGAAGATCGTTCTCAGGTGCATGGAATATTTTCGGCATTTCGAATCACGGGCGGCTTGAAGACTTCCACATCGAAACTCTCCCAGGCTCAGTACAATCTCGGCTACACTTCCTCCCCAGCACACGCCACTCATATTCAATTGACTTAAGCGCCTTTTGCTCTCGCGATGTAACCCCGAGGCGACGAGGGTTGTCGAATCCATGAGTGTGCATCGGATGAGTCCATCTATTCAGATAAGGGCGGCAAAGTCAGCCGATTGCGAACGGCTGGCGGAACTCTTTCATGCGTTGTGGCCGACGGGGTCGGTTGAGGAGCATGGGAAGGAAGTGCGGTCGCTTGTGGATGGTACGGCGCGTCTGACGATGCCGATCGTGGTGATGGTGGCCGAGTCAGACCTCGACGGCGTGGTCGGGTTTGTGGAGGTGGACTTGCGTTCGCATGCGGATGGATGCGACCCCGCGCAGCCAGTGGGTTACGTCGAGGGGTGGTATGTGACGGAGGGATACAGGCGGAGCGGGGTTGGCGCGAAGCTGATTGATGCTGCGGAGACATGGGCTCGCGGTCTCGGATGCGTCGAGATGGGCTCGGATGCGGTGATTGACAATCTGGTATCGCAGCAGGCTCACTCGGCTCTGGGTTATGAGGTAGTAGATCGCTGTGTGCACTTCCGGAAAAGGTTGTGAAGGCCATGGGCTAAGAGAAGGACGGCTGCCCATCAGCCTACTCATCGCACGCTGGGGGCGCGCGATGAAAAGGGATACATCGTTCTGAGTACCAAGGCTGAGCTACTGATCACAAAGGAGTTCTGCAAAAAGCTTTTAGTAGCCTTCTGAGGACTATAATTCTGTGCAGTTCCGCGCGCAGAGACGAGAGTTCATCAGACGCGTGGGATCTATCTGCATTTCTAAGGCAGTCCATTGAAAACAGAGATTTTGTATGCCAGCCGCTTGGGTCGCGAACGGGCCCTGAAGTCTTTTTGCTCTCTTACGATTTTCATCCTGGTCACGATGTTATTCGGGTCTGCGCAATCGTTGTCGCAGGTGCCGTGGAGTGGTGTCCTGCGCAATGCGGCGGGATCGCCGATTTCGGATGCGACGATCACCCTCACCTCGGATCACGGAAGGGGTGAGGCTCGGACCGACACGAACGGGCGCTTCACTCTGCAGGTTCCCGAGGGCAGCTACCAGCTGACCGTCGCCGGGAAGGATGCGAAGGCAAACAGCAACCAGCCCGTGGCTGTAAAGGTGAATGGGCCGGAGGCGTTGCTGACGCTTGCGGGTCGCGGCGAACTGACCGTAGGTACGCTTGTCGAACACAAGGAAAAAACCGGGACAGGCGGCGAAGAGCTGTCGAGCCAGGCTGTGAGCGAACTGCCGCTGAACAAGCGCGACTTCAGCTCCCTGCTGCTGCTGGCAGCTGGAACGATGACGGATGCGAACGGCGCAACGAACTTCACGGCGCAGTTTGCGATCAATGGGCAGCGCGGAGTGGAAGCGACGTTTGCGATGGACGGGGCGGACGTCAGCGATCCGGAGATGGGCGGCGCGACCTTCTCGAATTTCAACGTGGATGCAGTGGAGGGGATCGACTCAAGTTCCGGTTGGATGCCGGCGGAGATTGGGCGCGGTGCGGCAGGGTTCACGAATATCCACACGCGAAGTGGCGCTAGCGGATTTCATGGATCGTTTTTTGAATTTGTGAGGAACTCGTCGTTCGATGCGCGGAACTATTTCGATAATCCGACACCGGCGTATCCCGGGCGAATTCCGCCGTTCCGGAGAAATGAGTTCGGGTTCACGAATGGCGGGCCAGTGTATCTGCCGCATATTTATGACGGGCCAAAGAGGACGTTCTACTTTACGCAGTACCAGGGCTTTCGTCAGGTGCTGGGGACGACGCAGGTGATGCCAGTGCCTGCGGTGTATGAGCGGCCGAATAACAGCGCCAATCCCTGCCAGCCAAACGTATGCGACACGGTGACGTTTACGAACCCTGATGGATCGAAGTCCAAGGACACGCTTAGCATTCCGGTGGATCCCGCGATCGCTGCGATATTGGACAGGTACCCGTTACCGAATAATCCGACTGGACCGTACGGGGACCGTACGTATGCGACGGCGTCGAAGGTGATAACGGATGCCAATCAGTTTTCAGTGCGCATCGATCACAAGTTCAGCGATAAGGATCAGTTTCTTGCGCGTTTCAATCTCAATAACCTGACCGGACCGACGACAAATCCGGAACAGACGGCGATCGATCCCAATTTCGGCATTGAATATGTGGACCGGCAACGAAACGTTCTGGGGACCTGGACACGAACGGTGTCGCCACGGCTGATCTTCGAATCGTCGATCAGCATTACGCGATCTACGCCAGGGTTTCCGACGAGTGACCACACCGATCCGGCGATCACATTCAAGGACGGATTGTTTGTGGCGTTCAACGCAGCTGGTGGATCAGTGATGCAGGCCTACGGGAACCTGTTCCATGGCCGCGAGAACGTGTCGTATACGCGTGGCAATCATGCCTTCAAAGCGGGAGTGGAAGTTCGGGTGAATCGCGACACAACCTATTTCGGAACGCAGCCGAACGGAGACTACGACTTCGGCAGCGGACCGGCGTACTACAACGGGAGCACGATCATCCGCTCCAGCAGCGGCACGCACGATGTTGCTCCTGGCCAACTGTTGCCTGACACACTTTCGGCGTTTCTTGCGGGGAATCCGTTTTCGTACACGGTGGCGATTGCAACCCCAGGAATTTCAGGCGGAGAGCATATCGGCCCCGCGGCTATCAGCCGCAATAACGTCTCCGCATATGCGCAGGACACGTGGAAGATCAACCCGCGCTTGACATTGGACTATGGTCTTCGCTGGGACTTGTATACGCCCATTACGGAGCGCGCGCATCGGACTTCGTCGTTCAGAACGATCAACGGCAAGCAGGAATTCGTGATCAATCCGCAGCCCGGATATGAGACAGACTGGCGAGCCTTTGAACCGCGAGTGCAAGTATCATGGCAAGCCACAAAAAAGATTTCGGCGCATGCGGGTGGCGGCATCATGGCGATCCCACCGAATATCTGGCAGGACAACTTTTTGACCGGATCGACCCCCTACTCAGTGTACCCACGCGTTGTGGCTACGCCGAGTTCTCCCCTGAGCTATGGGTTTCAGGTTACGCCGGATCAGCTGCCGCAGGTTTACACGACGTCAGGGGAAGACGTGTTTACGAAATGGCAGGTCAACGAGATTCCATCGAACACAATTATGGATGTCGATCGGTATCAGAAGGATCTCGCGGGACTGACCCATCAATTTGGCGCGCTGAACCTGAGCGGGATCGACGCGAAATTTGGCAATGCGACGATGTACACCTGGACGTTCGGACTGGAGCGGAAGCTGGGGAATCTGACGGCTGATGCGGCGTACGTGGGAACAGCCAGCGCGCATCTGCCACACTATACCTTTCCCAATGCATTTGCGGGGGCGTCACCAGGCTTTGCGCCTTACACGGAATTCGACAGCAGCGGCAACGCGGTGGGCGGGTTCGGGGTGGAGAACATCATTCAGAGCAACTCGCACTCGACGTATCACGCGCTACAGACGTCTCTGGCGGGAACCGTCGGGCATGGCGGGCCCGGGATCCAGGCAAGCTACACGTGGGGCAAGTCGATCGACGACACAAGCTTTGTTCTTCCCGGAACCGGAGCGACCGGAGCGGTAGCTGCGGGAACTGCGCAGAACCCATTCGACGATCATCCGGAAAAGGGGCCATCGTCGTTTGACGTCAGGCATGGGTTTGGACTGAGCGTTGCGCAGGATCTGCATCTGCAGGAGGTGAACTTCCTGCGGCCGATCAGCCGGAAGATCACGGATGGATGGGAGATGCTGAGTATTTCGAGCATCAGTTCCGGATCGCCCTTCACGGTGTACTCGGGGATTCAGCAGACAGGATACGGGGCTGGCGGCGTGGATCGACCAGATCAGATAGCAAAGCCTCAACTCTCGACCGCGCGGAAGGTACGCGAAGATTATTTCGGCCACGGCGACGATAACGGCGTGGACTTTTTCTCTGCGCCGGTTCACGTACCTGGCGGAACTGGACCTAACCAGGGACGGTTTGGCACGCTTGGGCGGAACACGTTTCGCGGGCCAGCGTTCTATAACTTCGATTTTGCATTTATCAAGGACACGCCGTTCGGCCGCAGAGCGAGCGGCGCGGAGCGAATGGATCTGCAGTTCAGAGCAGAGCTGTTCAATCTGTTCAACATCGTCACGATGGGATTGCCTTCGAATACTCTGCAGGTGAATCAGACGACCGGCGAGATCCTTACGGGGACCGGATTCGGGAAGATCAGCAAGACGGCCGGAAACTCGAGGCAGATTCAGTTTTCGTTGAAGCTTATCTACTAGGAATCAAGGGCCAGTGATAGTGATCAGTCGTCGAAGACGAGAGGACAGGGAGTAAGGCAAGCCGGGACTAAGAACGAGGATTTCGGGCCAGAACTTTGCGTCGGTGATGCCGATGGCGGGGTTCTGGTCTTTGTTTTGGTATAAAGGGTGCGCTGCTGAAATGGGGGAAAGATAAGTGCGAATGGATCGCGGTGTTTTGACGGCTTTGTTGGGGATTGGTTTGACGGTGAGCCCCTTGGCGGGCTCTGGGCAGCGGGCTGCGAAGGCGAGCGGGGGCGAGTCGAAAAGCGGCAATGTTGATATGACCCTGGTGAAGCCGGAGACGGTGGGGTTCTCGGCGGAGGGAATGGAACGGCTGCATACCTTGATGGAAGAGGCCGTGAAGAATCAGCAGGTGGCGGGAGTGGTAACGATCCTGGCGCGACACGGAAAGGTGGTGGACTACCGCACGTACGGGATGCGGAATATCGAGAAGAAGGAGGAGATGACGAAGGACACGATCTTTCGCGACTACTCGATGACCAAAGTGGTGACTGCAGTCGCGATGATGAAGCTGTATGAGCAGGGGAAGTGGCTACCTTCCGATCCGATATCAAAGTACATTCCGGAGTTTGCGCATTTCAAGGTGTATGCGGGAACAGATGCGAGTGGGAAAGTGCAGCTGGAGGATCCGGTGCATGCGCCGACTATGGCGGAGTTGATGACTCACACGGCGGGGTTTACCTATGGGATCTTCGGAAGTACGCCCGTGGACCAGATGGTGAAGGATGCACATCTGTTCGAGTCAAAGGATCTGCATGAGTTTGTGACGAAGCTGGGCGGGCTGCCGCTGTCGTATCAGCCGGGGACAAAGTGGGTGTACTCGGTGTCGATGGACATCCAGGGTTACATCGTAGAAAAGCTTTCGGGGAAGACGCTGCCGGAGTTTTACCGCGAAGAGATATTCAAACCGCTGGGGATGAAGGACGCAGGGTTCTTTGTGCCGGAAGACAAGTGGTCGCGATTCGCTACGGTGTACTTTGTGGAGCCGAACGGCGGACTTTCGGATCACGGGTCGGCGAATGTTAATCGGCGCGACTTTGCGCACGAGCCGACGATGGCATCGGGCGGCGGCGGGATGGTGTCAACCGCTGAGGACTACTTCCGTTTTGCGGAGATGCTGGCGCATGACGGGGAGCTGAATGGGGCGCGCCTGCTTTCACCGGCGAGTGTACGACTGATGAGCGCGAACCATCTGGCACCAAATTTGCTGACCGGTGAGTTCAGCATCGGAGCGCAGAGAATGCGGCCGGGATTCGGATATGGATATAACTGCGCGGTGGTGTTCGATCCAGGCGCGGCGAATCTGCCGGATGGCAAGGGGACGTTCTTCTGGGATGGAGCAGCGGGAACGTGGTTCTGGATCGACCCGACGAACGACGTAGTTTTTGTGGGAATGATTCAGCGGATGGGCGGCGGGCCGAATACGGAGAATCTGCAGTATCTAAGTCGGGGTGTGGTGTACGGGGCGCTGGTGGAACCATCGAAGTGAGACGCCATACGCAATGCCTGCGCCGCGCTAGGGGCAGGAATGAGTGATTGGAGGAAGGTTGATCCGCAGAATCCGCTGCTCCCGGATCAGCCGTCTGACTTCCATGGTGGTGCGAAAGAGCGACCGGTGAGCGTCACGCTGATTGCAGCGTACCAGTGGATCAAGGCTCTCTTGTTCCTACAGCTCTTTTGGTACTCATGGATCACGCCACCTCTCACCCACGGTGACTTGGCCATAGGAGCCGCAATTGAAGTCGGAAAAAACTACACGGCATTGCTCCTTGCTGCTGTAGCGGCATACTTTGTGGTATTGGGATTTGGGCTGTGGCGCCTTCAAAAGTGGGTGCTCCTCCTGCTGCTACTCGTTTGGCTTCCTGACTTGGTCTACGGGTTTTGGCCTGAGCAATTCGGTCTACAGCATCTGGCTGACTCGTGGTTAGGCGAAAGAACTTCCTCTCTATTAATCGGGATCACGATTGCAGACACCGCGGCTTTGTTCACGTTTGCGAATCGCGATACATTCAGGGCGTTCGACGCGGAGGATGAAGCGAAGATCTTGTGGTGGCTCCTCTGGTGGACGTGAGCAAATCACAAGCGCGAGGAATCGAGTGTCGGTTGACTGGTGCTTGGCTACGGGCACTGATCTTCAGCTACTTGAGGAGGTCCAGGGCCATGGAGGTCATGGCGATGACGCCGGTTTTGATGGTGGGGGTATAGACGGGGGCAAAGAGTGGGGAGTGGGGACCGGGGAGTGGAACTCCGGTTTCGCGGGCGTGAGCTAACTTTTGCGGATCGACTGCGCCGAGATAGAACATCACGCCGGGAATTTTGTTTTCCATGCGGAAGAGGCCGACATCTTCCGAGCCCATCAGTGATTTTGAGTCTTCAACGTGCTCTGCTCCGAGAGTGCGGACAGCGATGGCGCGCAGACGATCGGCGAGAGCAGGGTCGTTGAACAGAACGGGTGCGATCTCGGTTTTGCTGACGGAGACGACGGGCATGCGGTCCTGGGGAAGGCCGTATCCGACAGCGATTCCCTCGGCAGTGCGGCGGACGGCGGCGATGATCTGATCACGTACTCCGTCAGAGTAGGCGCGCAGGGTCAGGCCCATCGTGACTTCTTCCGGGATAATGTTGCGTTTGGTGCCACCGTGGATCATGCCGACAGTGAGAACTGCAGGCTGCTGAGGATCGATCTGGCGGGCAACGATAGATTGCGCAAGGACGACGAACTCGGCAGCCATAAGAACGGGGTCTTTGCCATTTTGCGGAGCTGAGCCGTGAGAACCAATGCCCCGCATGATGACGTCGATGCTGGTGGAGCTGGCCTGCTGGGGTCCGCCTCTGATGGCGATGGAGCCCGCAGGATAAGTGGAGGAGTCGTGCTCGGCGAGGATGAGGTCTGGCCGGCCGAAGCGCTGGTAGAGGTTGTCAGCGAGCATGGCGCGCGCCCCATCGATGGTTTCTTCAGATGGCTGGCCAATGAGCATGACGGTGCCATGCCACTGCGATTTGCGTTCGGCAAGTTCGCGGGCTGTTCCCAGGAGCACGGTGACGTGGATGTCGTGACCGCAGGCATGCATCACAGAAACGGCCTGGCCTTGGGCATTTGTGGAACGGACCGTTGAGGCGTAGTCGAGGCCGGTTTTCTCCTCGACTGGGAGCGCGTCCATATCTGCGCGAATGAGGAGGCGCGGGCCGGGGCCGTTCTGGAGAATGGCTACGACGCCGTATGCCTGGGAGCCGTCCTCGTATTTGCCGACGCGCTCGGTGACGGAGTAGCCGAGTTTGCGCAGTTCTGCGGCGAGCAAGGAAGAGGTCTTCTCCTCGTGGTGGGAGAGCTCGGGGCTGTGATGAAGGCGCTTGTAAGTCTCCGTCAGTGCCGGAAGCTGCTTATCAACAGACGAGGAGAGGCTGGAGGCGGCCTGGGCATGAACGAAGTTGCAGGCAGACGCTATCACAGCAAACGCAAAGAGACGCTGATTCATCGGGTTCGAGCTCCAAGGCCAGATTGAGGCAAGGCTACCACGCGATACAAGCCGCGCTGCTCGTCACAAGTATTCGATGGCACGGTGGCCTTCCTATTGCGTTCCCATATAAGAGAGCGTAGAGTGCTCCTATTGCGGACCCATAGGAGAGAAGAATGGGCGACAAGACGGATGTGTGGCAGGGCACGCTGGCACTGATGATTTTGAAAACGCTGGAGACGATGGGCTCGCAACATGGGTACGGGCTTGCTCGGCGCATCGAGCAGACCAGCGGTGATCTGCTGCAGTTGAATTATGGGACCCTGTATCCCGCGTTGCTGAAACTGGAGCAGGAGGGGTATGTACGTTCCCAGTGGGGCACTTCCGACAACAACCGTAAGGCGAAGTTCTACGAGCTGACCAAGGTGGGGCAGAAACAGGTTCGCAGAGCGACGGCGGACTGGGAACAGACGACGGAGATTCTGTCGCGATTTCTCACGCCGGCGGAAGAGGCATAGGCGGAGCG
>Ga0105248_10010641_pt1 | contig 10144 bp, 13 predicted proteins | sample KBSS34metaG_FD_81524 | JGI IMG/M metagenome (GOLD analysis project Ga0105248, IMG submission 81524) | Switchgrass rhizosphere microbial communities from Kellogg Biological Station, Michigan, USA - KBS S3-4 metaG | ecosystem: Host-associated > Plants > Roots > Rhizosphere > Soil | place... | reverse complement strand
CCATTGTCGCCGAAGGTGGCCCGGTCGCGCTGGCGCAGCCGGCCGACTTGAACGGCGAGCACGGTGTAGAGCAGGGCGAGAACAGCGAGATAGGTCGCGGTGATCGAGGGCAGGTGCATGTGCGTCTCCTCGCGGGCTGCGTCTATCAACGACGTCATTCCGGGGCGACGCACAGCATCGAACCCGGAATCTCGATATGAGTGAACTTCTAGATTCCGGGTTCGCGCTTTGCGCGCCCCGGAAAGACGGGAGCGGAATTTTACGCCGCGCCGACCCAATTGCCGTGAAAGCCGTCGGGCACGCGATGGCCGAGATGCACCAGCGCGACGGGCCCCGACTCGACATCCTGCGCGTTGAACACCGCGAGATCGCTGCGATTCTCCCGCGCGCGCCACACCGCCGACAGCAGCCAGCCGTCGCCTTCGGCGGCGTCAGCGCCGCGTTCGACGAACACCGGCTCGGAAATCGTGTCGCCGGCGGGCAGCAGATAATGCCCGAGCCGCTTGCCCTTGCCGTCGACGTGCACGATGCCGGAGAGCGCGCCGAACATCGGCAGATCGGGGTTGGCGCAGGCGTACCAGCCATGGCTGTTCGCCTGTCCCGCGCGGCGGTCGTCGATGCGCGGGAATTCGCCGGTGAGATCGTCGAGATAGGTTTGCGTGAAGCGGTCGGTATTGCCTGCGAGGTCGAAGGTCCAGCGACAGTACCGCGCGCGGGATTTCTCCGGATCGGTCTTCGAGCCGTCGGGATGGGGAAACAGCGGCGCCTCCTCGAACTGCATCACGTCGGCGATGATGCGGTTGCCTTCCTCCCACGCGTTCATGACGTGGAAGACGTAGCAGTTCTCCGCGCGGAACCAGACCAGATCCGCAGGCGTGCCGTTGCGCTTCATAATGCCGACATACGCGCCTTTCTCCGGCTCCCAGGCGTAAGGCGGCTTGCCGCGCATCGCGCGTTCCATGCTGCCGGTGATGGGCAGGATCGGAAACAGCATATGATTTTCGGTGACGATGAAGTCGTGCACCATGCTGGCATAGGGCGCGTCGAACCGATCGAACCGCGTCACCACGCCCGCGGCGTTGACCGATCCGAAGGAGAGGGCGGGGGTAAGCGGGCCCGCGGCGTTGTAGCCGAAGAACACCATCTCCCCGGTCACGGGGTCGATCTTGGGATGCGCCGTGAAGGGGCCCTTGATGGCGCCCTTGTAGTCGCAATAGCCGAGGCGATTGAGCGTGCCGGGCTCGATCTCGGTCGGCAGATGGCCTTCCTCCAGCGCCAGCAGCTTGCCGCCGTGGAAGATGATGTTGGTATTGGCGACGCCGCCATCGTCGGTGATTCCGGCCGGCGCCCCCGGCAGCTTGCGGCCGAAGCCGCCGAACAGGGCGCGGCCGGCGTCGTGCTCGGCCAGCCATTTCGGGGTGCGGACCCAGCGGTTGCGGTAGCTGGCGCGGCCATTCTCCAGATGGAAGGCGTGCAGCATGCCATCGCCGACGAACCAGTGGGCGCCAGGCGCGTCGAACTGCGGGTTGGGGCCGTTGCGGTAGAGCGTGCCGTTGAGTTCGCGCGGCAATTCGCCGGTCACCTTGAGATGCGGCGCGTCGCATTCCATCGGGATCGGCGCCAGATTGGTCCGGGCTGCCTCGGTCTTCACCTGGTCGAGCATCTTACGTTCCCTCCGGTTAAATCTTTACATCGTAAAGATACCAGTAAGGATGTTACGGGCCGCCGTCAAGCAAAATCTTTACAGTGTAAAAATTGCGGCTATAAGGAGTCGTATGGCAAGAACATCTCGAGAAACCAGAACGATCCGTCCCACTGCGCGGCGCAGGCCGGCAAAACCCGTGGCGGAAAGGGCAGCCAGTCAGCGTCGCCGGGCAGCCGGCGAGACGCCCTATCATCACGGCGATCTGCACGACGCCTTGCTCGCCGCCGCCGAGCGGGTGCTGGAACGCGACGGGTTGCCGGGCCTGACCTTGCGGGCCGTGGCGCGCGAGGCCGGCGTGTCGCATGCCGCGCCGACCCATCATTTCGGCGATCTCACCGGGCTGCTCAGCGAGCTCGCGGCCATCGGCTTCCGCCGCTTCAACGAGGCCATGATTGCGGCTCGCAATAGTGAAACCCATCCGCTGAGGAAGGGGATGGCCAACGCGAAGGCCTATGTCGCCTACGCCCAGGCGAGTCCCGGCATGTTCAGTCTGATGTTCCGCAACGAACGGATCGACATGACGCGGCCCTCGCTGCACGAGGCGGCGACCGCCTCCTTCGAGGGGTTGGCGAGCGCGGTCGGCGCCGGCCGTAACGAGAAACTCGCCGGTGAGGCGCTGGAGGCGCTCTCGCTCGACCAGGCCGCGGCGATCGCGCGCGCGTGGTCGCTGGTGCACGGCTTCGCCTCGCTGCTGCTCGACGGGCGGCTGAAGGACATCCTGCATCGGCTGCCGGAAGGCACCGGCGTCGACCAACTGCTACATGCGATGCTGCTCTCGACCGTCGCCCGGCCGCCGGGGGCTTGATACTCCCTGCCGGAGCTTGGGTTAGCAAGCGGGCAGGGCGCTCGCTTGCTAACGATGGCGCGGCGCCGGCCCACAATGGTCGGCTTACGACCGTGCGTCAGGGCTTCACATACGACCAGCCCTTCTCCTGCAATTCCATCACGCGCACAACGCCGGACGGCACGATTTGCGCCTGCGGAATGATTGGAATGTCCTTGCCCTCCGCCTTGCGCATGTTTTCCTGGGTATTGCCGCAGGCTTTGAAGGAGATTTCCGGCGTGCTCAACGCGAGCACCTCGATCCGCGCCTTCACCGGCGAGGTGTCGTCACGCAGCATGTGCAGGCCAGGGCCGAAAGTGACGACCTCGATCGACACCTTCTCGCCGCGGCCCTTGTAGTATTGCGCGACGTTCGTCGCATTGTTGAGCGCGAGATTCATCATCGCTGGTTCGTTGGTGTTTACCTGCAGGACAAGATTGTGCAACTTCTTGTCAGCAACGGCCTGCTTCTGCGCTGTCGCTTGCTTCGTCGTCGGCGCCGCCGTTGATCGCGCCGCGACGACCTGCGGCCTTGTTGGCTTCTTCGCCGGCTCCGCCGCCGATGACGGCGCGAGGATGAGCACCATTACGACTCCCATCGCCGCTCTGACGGCATTTTCAAATTTGATCATCACGCATCTCCCTTGAACGGTTCCCTGTTCGTTGCCCCTTAGTTGCGTGGCGCGGCAATGGCTTGCGGCCATCTGCATGCCGCAGCCAGCTTTTCTCGCACCATCTTCAATCCGCCGATCGAAAAACTCCCCTCGCGGGCGACACCCGTTCGGGGAGAAAGGCGAACGGTGACCTCGCCCTCCTCGGGGAGCGACTGCAACAAGCCCACGACGTCGCCCTTGAATGCAACACCGGTTCCAAACGATGGCGCGCCTGCCGCAGCTTGCACCGGCTGATCGCCATTGACCCGATAGAGCATGGTATAATCTCCGCCGCGGCCAGAGATGGCCGGTCCGGCGACCACAAGTTCAGTGCGGCCATTGCGACAGTAAATGGAGAGCTGCATCGCGGAGCCTTCCGTGCCGCCACGAGATGGTGTAACGGCCACGACGAACGGCATGTAGTCCACAGGCGATGTCGTCTCGCTAATGGTCCAGTTGCCGACCGCCGGCGTCGCCGGCGCCGGGGGGGCTATGATGCGCGACAGCCGGTCCAGGCATTTCAGCCGCTCTGCGCGCTCCATCAGCGAGCAGTCGCGAAGTTGCGCCAATGCATCGCTCGGGCTCTGTGCGAGAGCAATTCCGCTCGTCAGCTCGAACGCGACAAACCAGGGGATCGCAGCGGTCCTCATTGTGATGCCCGCTTTTCACGTGCCTGACGATCCAGCCATGCCTGCGCCGACGAGGAGCGGGTTAATCCGGGGACCGTCGCGGCAAGATTGATCGATTTCCATTTCGGGTCGAAGCCAGTCGCCTGCAGCCTGTCGACCCGGGAAAACAGGTAATCGACAAAGCGTGCGATGCGCTGATAGCGGTTCGATTGAGGCGACCAATTGAAGGCGACCAGAACGGTCGGCACCGCGATCGTCGACACGCGTTCGCCTTGCTTGATCAGATTTGGATATTCGTTCGCCTCCAGCACAGCGGGAAGATAGTAATCCTCGAACTTGCTCTCGTAGGCGACTGGAAGGAACTTGAAGCCAGGTTCCCAGCGCCCACGCAGGAAAGCGTCAACGGGCTTCGAGGTGATGAAAACGACGGCTGCCATTTCGCCCTTGCGCATCTGCTCCAGCGCGACCTGATGGGGGATGAAGGTCTTTTCGACGTTGATGCCGAGGCGGCTGAAGATCAGCGGTCCCGAATAGGCGGCGGCCGTGCCCAGGGTGTTGAAATTCACCTTCTTGCCGGCGAGATCCTGCAGGCTCGTAATTTCCGGCCGAACGAAGATATGCAGTTCCGACGGGAAGAGGTTGAGAAGGTAGACGACGCGCTGCTGAATCTCAGGCACCTGAAGCTTGTACTCTTCGAGCGCGTCGGAGTTGATGATCGCCATGTCGACGCCACGCAGATAGAGCAGCGCATTCATATTTTCCGTGGCGCCTCGGGTCACGATGGGCAGCACAAGCATGTTCGGCCCGTCGTCGACGACGCGGGCGATCTCGGCAGCAAGACGGATAGGTGCGCCCTCCAACAGGCCGCCGGCGAGTCCGACCGTCCAGGCATTCATTCTATCTTTTTGCGTCTCGTACGATGAGCTTCGCGGCGGGCGGGAGCTCTGCGCCTGTGCACCGACTTCGGCAAGCTGAAGTGCCAGCATGACCGGCGCCAACATGCCGAGCACGAGCAACAGGCGTGATCTAGAAAATGTATTCATCCGAAAATTCCTCTTACGTTAAATTCGACTTCCACCTGGCCATCGCCCCGGCAAGGCCCGATGCTGAAAATGTAATCGTTTCACTGAGTCAACGCGTCTTGTCGATTCTTGGCCTCCTCTATTCCGCCAGCATGAGCCTTCGCATAGAGTTCGCGCGCTTTCGTCGCTTCGCCGCGCGTTCCGTATGTCCCCCACATGGAAAGAATGACCGGATCATACGTCTCCGCGAGCATGAAATTCGCCTGTGCGCTGCTTGTCTCGGCAGCGCGCTCGAGGACGATTCGCGCCGCACCGATGTTTCCCTGAGCGAGCAGCGTGCTGGCACGCGCCATCAATCTGGCTGCTTCCGGGTTGCAATGCGTGTCCGCGGCCGCTGGCTGCACTGGAGCGGCCGGCTCTACAGCTTGGGTCGCCTGGCTGATCAGGCTATTCGGAGCAGGCCCAAGCGCAGCGCGCGCATCTGCAATCGGCCTGAACTTCGCCGCATCGTCGCGGAACTTGTTCAACAGCGTCACGTTTGCCTCGATTTGGCCGCGCGCCGTCGCGAGTTCGCGCGCCAGGGTGTCGCGCTCTTTCTGCTGTTCCGCCGACGTCCTTTCCGCAATCTGCCTGAACTTCGCCGCGTCGTCGCGCGTCGTGGTCAGCTGCGCTGCGATGGCCTCGATTTCGAGGCGCACCACCGCGAGTTCGTGCGCCAGCGCGGCTGCGTGCGCGCGCTCCTCCTGAAGCGCGTGGCGTTGTTGCTCGGTGCTTGCCCCGTGTTCGTGTCGTGCGGCGGTGGCCTCCAGTGCGAGAGCCACCGTCTTTTCGCGCTCCTGTTCGAGCCATTGTGCAGAATTCACAGCGGCGGGCGCCCGCAGTTGCAGATTGGATCCGTCGATCGCGCTGCGAGCCTCGGCAGCTTCATTCGCCAGGGTTTCTGGACGCGGCTCCTTCTCCAGGGATTGTCCGACCTCCGGTGCGGGCGCCTTCGCGGCCTGCTTGAGCTGCGGAATCTTCCGCGGCTCCGGACCCGCCAACCGGGTCGCTTGCGCAACGGTCTGCCCGCCGATCGCGCCGACGATATCCTGCTGACCGGCGTTTCCCGTCACCCAGGTGGCGACCTCGGCGCGGAAATACAGACCGGTCAGCGCCGCCGCAATGAACGCTGCGGTGATGGAGAAAGCTGCAAATCGTCGACGCGCACGGCCGGCGTGAGAGGAGGGGTGCGCTGGTTGAAGATATCGATCGTGCGGCAGCGGCTGCCAATGCGTCGGCGTGATCTTGCTTGGCCCGCCGTTTTCACTGATCCATTCGCCCGCTTCAGGCGACCAGTGAGCGACATCAAAAATTCCACTCGCATCATCCTCGAGGATGATGGCCTCTTGGTCCTTGGGTGCGCTCTCGATCGTTTGGCGCATAAAAACGCCTACTCTGAAGGTACTATTTTCTGAAGTAATTACCGGACTATCACTTCTCCGTTGCCAATAAGGCAAGGCTATTCCACCCGCAGCACGGCCTCAAGCACCCAGAAGTTGGGAAACGCGTTGGAATCACGCGCGAATTCGTCCGTGGTTTTACGGGCATGCTTGTCCGCGTCGGGATGGACCTGCGCGGCGACGATGCCGATGGCGCGCCGCTCAGCAACCCCTGCAAATCTTGGTTTGTCGCGCGAGCCTGGCGTCGGCCTCGGCGTCTTCGTTGGGCTGCCGCGTCCACTCGTCGTAGCGCGCTTTGACGTCTGACCCGGCTGAGGCTTCCGCTGAAGTTGATTTGGGCGGGGCGCCATTCAGCGGGCCGAGAATGATCTCGCGATTACGGGCTGTCTTTCGCTTTTGCGGCCGTTTTTCCTGGCCCGGTTCGTCGTTTGCCGTCGGCGCATCGCCCAACCCGTCCCAGGCGACCGGCGCGCCCGGGGTCGTCGAGGTGGCGCAGCCGGTGCCGGACGCGCAGCAGCCGGAGAGGGCGGCGCCGGCAACCAGCAGAACCATGAATCTCGTTAGCATCGTTGCTCCGGTGTGGCCGACGTTAAAACCCGTGACGTGAGAATATCAGGCACTGAAGGCTGTAGCTTTGACGTTATTACGGCGAAAACACGCCGGCCGCGGGCTGCATTAGCGCTTTGCAAGGCTGACGGCGGCGCCTTTTTCACCGATCACCTTCACTTCGTCCTTCCCGCACTTGAAATCACGGGCAAATTCGTCCGCCGCCTGGCGCGCGAGCTCGTTGGCATTGCGGTTGGCCTGGCCGTCGATATAGGCGACATGGCAGACCGGCCCCGGCGGCAGCCGCGTCACGGCGAGCATCGGTTTTGAGGTCGGGCTTCCGGCCTTGTCCGGGTCGTTGTTGTCGGCGATCAGCCAGCGCTGAATGATCGCGAACGGCTTGCCATCCACCGCCCGCCATTCGACGGTGGGGGCGGTGGAATTGAAGGGGGCAAACCAGGCCTCCGCGGCGGGCTCCTTGCTGGCGGCGATGCGGTCGGGCCCGACCGAGACGGTTTGGCGCAGATCGTCCTCGCTGATCACCACCACCAGCCCCGATTTGCCGGGGCACACCTGGGTCGTGCTGCCGTTGTCCCCGGGCTTGCCGATGGTGCGGCAGTCCTTCTCCGCTGATGATGTGTAGCTGCTGCTGAATGTTTGGGCGCTGGCCGGTGAAATCAGGCCGAATGCAGCCGCGAATAGTGCCGTGGCGGCCGGCACGATGGCTTGCCGATGGGAAACACGTTTCATCTGCACCTCTTGCATGGAACCTCCGGGATCAGACGTGCGCAATCTGGGGAAGGTTCATGGCAAAGGTGCGAAACACCTGACATTGCCGCGGAATCGTTCTAGAAGAGCGGCTCGCAATTCCATCGTCCCGAGCGTGCAGTCAATCAGTCGTCATGCCCTCCATACCTTCGAACAAGCCTTATCGCGTCGGCCGCTCCCCTACCGGACTTGGCCTCTTCGCCACCAAACCGATCAAGAAGGGCACCAAGATCATCCGCTATTTTGGGCCGCTGCTGGATTGCAAGAAGAAAAAAGACGACGCGATCGAGAACAAATACCTGTTCGAGCTGAACGACCGCTGGACCATCGATGGCTCGGTGCGCAAGAACATCGCCCGTTACATCAACCACGCCTGCAAGCCCAACGCGGAATCCGACGTTCGCCCACGCAAGCGCAAGGTCTTCATCCGCGCCATCAAGAACATCGAGCCGGGCGAGGAGATCAATTACGACTACGGCACCGATTATTTCAAAGCCTATCTGAAGCCGATCGGCTGCAAATGCGCGGCCTGCGAAAAGAAGCGCAAGAAGCAGCGCGCCGAGGCGCGGGCGGAGAAGGCCCGGCTGAAAGCGAAGGCCGAGCGGAAAGCGCTGAAGAAGGCGGAGAAGCTCGCCAAGGAGAAGGCCAAGGCCAGGGAGAAGGCCAAAGCGAAGCTGGAGGAAAAGGCTGAGCGGAAGGCGAAGGAGGCGCTCAAGCTGAAGGGCCATTCGCTCAATGGCAAATCCCCCAATGGCAAATCCCCCAATGGCAAATCCCTCAATGGCAAGTCCCCCAATGGCAAGCCACCCAACGGCAGGTCGGTCAACGGCAAGCATCTGAACGGCAACAGCCGCGTCAGGGTTGCCGGCAAAAAATCGAACGTCGGGAAGCCTGCGGTTTCCGCGCCGGCGCCGGTCCTTGAGGTTCAGCCCGCTGCTGTCTCCCTTGAGGCTCAGCCCGCCGCCATCTGAAGTCTCATCCGCCGGCCTTGTGCACTGACTTCGGCAGCAACGACTCGCCGAAGTCGACCGCCGAGCGTTGAATGATCGCGCCGGTCTCGTCGACGACGACACGAAACCGCCGGTGTTCGGAGAAGAAGGTCAGGCGGTGCCGGCCGGAGTCGGCATCGACCCCGCGCTCCGCAAGGCTCGTGATCCGGCCCGCGCGCATCTCTTCCTGCAGCAGGGAGGGCGCCATGGCGAGCCCTTCGGCGACGATGGCGGCGTCGATCTGCACCGTGCCGTTTTCGAACTCGATCGGTTTCATGCGTTGCACCTGAGCCCTGTCATGGTTTCTTGCAGCCCTCACGCAAGTGCCGGGCTCCGCCCGGCGGTTGCCGGATAGGCGCATTCCGCCAGCGTCGTGGTGTCGAGTTCGCGCATGAACGCCTCGCGGGCGGCCGCGAGTTTTGCTTTCAGCCGGCAGCGCGGCATCAGCACGCAATTGCCGCCATCCTCGCGAAAACATTCGACCAGCGGCGGCCCTTCCAGCGCGCGCACCACTTCGCCGATGGTGATCGACTGGGCGGGGCGGGCCAGCATGAAGCCGCCACCTACGCCGCGCTGGGTCGTGATGAAGCCGCTATCGGCGAGGTCGCGCACCACCTTGGCCAGATGGTTGCGGGAAATGCCGAACTCGGCCGCGATCTCGTTGGTGGCGAACGACCGGCCCGGTTCGCCCGCCAGCCGCATCAGCGCGCGCAAGGCAAAATCCGTGAACGACGTCAGGCGCATGGGAGATCCTCGAAAAGTTCTGCTTGCAAATCGACTATAGCCGGGTAAATAGGTATTTGAAATACCTATTTTAGGAGCGGCGAGATGGAGGCGATCGTGACAGGGCCGGAGCGGCGTGAGCGGATCACGGCCGGGATCACGGAACGGACGGGCATTGACGAGCCGATGATCGAGCGTCTGGTGCACGGCTTCTACGCCAAGGTCCGCGCCGATGCGGTGCTGGGGCCGATCTTCGAAGCCCGCATCAGGGATTGGGCGCCGCATCTGGCGCAGATGTGCGCGTTCTGGTCATCGGTCGCGCTGATGACGGGCCGCTATCACGGCACGCCGATGGCCAAGCATCTGCCGCTGCCGGTCGATGCCGGGCATTTCGATCGCTGGCTCGAACTGTTCGAGCAAACCGCACGCGAGACCTGCCCACCGGATGCGGAAGCGCATTTCGTGGAACGGGCGCGTCGGATTGCTGCGAGCCTCGAACTCGGTATCGCCGGCACCCATGGCGTCATGCTCGGCAACGGGGAAAGATTTCGGCGCAATCAGGCAGGAGCAGTGTGATGGCTAATCGTGCGCATGTCGCGACCGGCAAGGAGCAGGCCGATCCATATTCAGGCAGCAGCCTGGTGCCGATGCTGGTCATCGGGCTGGTGCTGACTTTTGCCGGGATGATCGCCGCGTTGGTGTTGAGCTAGCAGTATTTTCCGTCATTGCGAGGAGCGAAGCGACGAAGCAATCAATGCCTCGGCAAGCGGAGAGGTGGATTGCGTCGCTTCGCTCGCAATGACGGTCAGGCCGTCACCACGCCGCTGCTCCTGCGCAGCCCGACATAT
>Ga0105248_10010640_pt1 | contig 10146 bp, 13 predicted proteins | sample KBSS34metaG_FD_81524 | JGI IMG/M metagenome (GOLD analysis project Ga0105248, IMG submission 81524) | Switchgrass rhizosphere microbial communities from Kellogg Biological Station, Michigan, USA - KBS S3-4 metaG | ecosystem: Host-associated > Plants > Roots > Rhizosphere > Soil | place... | reverse complement strand
TCCGATGGCCAAGCCGGCAACCGTCAAGATCAAGCTCGTCAGCAGCGCCGACACCGGCTTCTTCTATGTGACCAAGAAGAATCCGCGGACGCAGACCGAGAAGCTTAGCTTCAAGAAATACGACCCCGTCGCGCGCAAGCACGTCGAGTTCAAGGAAGCCAAGATCAAGTAAGCCGAGCGGCGTGGCCGCACGGAACCATTCTCGTGAAAACGGGGGCCAGCCAAAAGAGATAGAAGGGGCTACTGCTTTCGCAGGAGCGTAATCATGCCTCTTCGCCGCCGGGCTCGCCTGGTCCCGGCCCTCCATCGCCTTCATCTGCCCAGCTCGCGGGCGATTCGCCCGTCGGGTCGGTGTCGCTGCCCGTTTTGAGCAGGCTGTCGACCGTCTGCGCGAACTTCACCACCGAAATGGGTTTCGAGACGTATGCCTGCGCACCGGCCGCACGGATTCGCTCCTCGTCGCCGTGAGCTGAATAAGCCGTAACTGCCATGATCGGAATCGAGGCCAGCTGACGGTCCTTCCGGATCAACCGAATGAGGTCGAGACCGCTGACATGCGGAAGCTGGATGTCGGTGATCACCAGATCCGGTTCGAATTCCCGCGCCGCGTCGAGTGCATTGCGACTGTCCGTTACCGCTTCCGGCTTATGGCCATGCGCTGCGAGCAGGTCGCAGAACAGCTTGATGTTGAGGGCATTGTCCTCGACGATCAGGATCTTGGCCAAGTTTCTTCCTTCGAACCTCTAGCAATGGTCTTAAGCGTTGCAGCGCACAACAGACAATGACCCGATGACGCTCGCGCTTGCAGCGCTTGCGGCAACGCTTAGTGACGAGCGACGGGCCCGGCGGTTCATCGACCTGACCGGAATCGGGACCGATGAATTGAGAGCGCGCGCGAGCGATCCTTCGTTGCTTGCCGCGCTGATCCGGTTTCTCGAAGCCCATGAGCCCGATCTGCTTTCGGTCACGGAAGCGATTGGCTCCCGGCCTCAAGACCTCGTAGAGGCGCGTCGCCAGCTCGAGGAAGGAACCCAATGAAGACGATCCTGATCACCGGTGCCACGGCGGGTTTCGGAGAGGCAGCGGCGCGCAGGTTCGTTGCCGGCGGGTGGAAGGCGATCGGTACCGGGCGGCGCTCGGATCGGCTGAAGCGGTTGCAGGAAGAGCTGGGAGATTCTTTCCTTCCGCTCGACATCGACATGCGCGATCGCGCCTCCATCGAAAGCCTCGCTCGGCTCGATGCGCCCTGGAGCGAGCTCGACCTTTTGTTGAACAATGCAGGCCTCGCGCCTCCAACCGACCCGCTGCCGGAAACGGATTGGGACCGGATCGAAACCGTCATCGATACCAACGTGACGGGGCTGGTCGCGCTGACCCGCGCTCTCCTGCCCCGGCTGATCGAGCGGAAGGGCCAGATCATCAACTTGTCGTCGGTTGCAGCGACCTACCCGTACAAGGGCGGCGCAGTTTACGCAGGCACCAAGGCGTTCGTCCGCCAATTCTCGCTCGACCTGCGTTGCGACCTCGCCGGGACGGGTGTCCGGGTCACATCGGTTGAGCCCGGAATGGCAGAGACCGAGTTCACCATCGTCCGCACCGGCGGCGATGTGGAGGCATCCGACAAATTGTATGCAGGCATGAATCCAATGACCTCCGAGGATCTTGCCGACCTCTTCTTGTGGCTGGCGAATCTGCCGCCACACCTCAACATCAATACGGTCGAACTGATGCCGGTCAGCCAGAGCTGGGCCGGCTTCAACATCAACCGCGAGGCTTGATTCAGCCGCTGCCGAGTGCTTGGGGGCTGGCCATGAGCATCGAACAACGCCTTTCCGAACTTGGAATCACGCTGCCGCAACCGGCCGCTCCGGTTGCAGCCTACGTCCCTGCCGTCGAGCAGAACGGCCTCCTCCATATCTCTGGGCAGATCAGCTTCGCCGAAGACGGCAGCCTGATCAAAGGTCGCCTGGGGGACGACGTCGATCTCGATGGGGGAATAGCGGCCGCCCGGCGCTGCGGCGTAATGCTGCTCGCCCAGATGAAGGCAGCGCTCGGATCGCTCGACCGAGTCGAGCGCGTCGTGAAGCTCGGAGTTTTCGTGAACAGCACACCATCTTTCACCGATCAGCCGAAGGTTGCAAACGGCGCTTCCGAGCTGATGCAAGACGTCTTTGGGGAGTCCGGCCGGCATGCGCGGAGCGCCGTCGGAGTCGCCGTGCTCCCTCTGGGTGTCGCCGTCGAAGTGGATGCGATCGTCGCCGTCAGGGCCTGATCCGCTTGATCCGGGCCCGGCGGGTTTTGCTCACCGGGGCCTGCACTTCGGCTCGATCGCTGAAAACACGCTTGGCGCATTCGAGGCGGCCCTCGAGCTTGGCGCAGGCATCGAATGCGACCTGAGGCTGACTGCGGACGACCGGATCGTCGTCTTTCACGATGCCGATGCGCGTCGATTGTGCGCCAGCCCTCTCAGGATCGGCAAATCCAAATTGCAGGACCTCGCCGGCTTGAGGATCTCGGGGCAGCCAATCCCGACGCTCGGGCTACTCTTGGGAGAAGTCGCTGGGCGCGTCCCGCTGCTCCTTGAGGTGAAGACCGAGCGTGACCTGCGGCGCTGGGGGCCGGTCTTGAAGCGCGAGCTTGCAGGTTATCGTGGCCCGTTCGCAATCCTCAGCTTTGATGCGCGCCTCCTTCGGCTTTTGCGATCCGAGCTTCCTGGCGTTCGCCGCGGGCTGAATGTCGGCAAGAACCTGCATCCGCTCCGGCGATCGCTTGCCATTCGCCTCGCGGCTCCTGACTTCCTGGGAGTGGATCTGGAGGCGGTCGGACGATCCTGGGTTGCTACGACGCGTCGCGCGATGCCGATCTACAGCTGGACGATTCGATCCCCTCAGGACCGCGCGCAAGCCGAGGTTCATGCCGACGCGCTCATCTGGGAAGGCGATGGCCGACCGCGAAACTGAGATCATCGCGAAGATCGCTTCAGGCGTCTCGGGCTTGAACGCGCGTGCCTGGGACCGGCTAAACGATGGCGGCCCTTTCACGAGCCACGCGTTCCTCGCGGCTCTGGAAGATTCCGGTAGCGTGGGTCCGGGGACGGGCTGGACACCCGCGCCGATCCTGGTCGAGGACGGCGAAGACCATCTGATTGCCGCAGCGCCCGCCTACCTCAAGGCTCACAGCCAGGGCGAATATGTATTTGACCATGGCTGGGCCGAAGCCTGGCAGAATGCAGGCGGCGAATATTATCCCAAATTGCAGGTGGCCGTGCCGTTCACGCCGGTGCCTGGAATTCGCCTGCTGGGTAGCCGGCCCCAGCAATTGCTTGCAGCGATCGAGGCCGTGACCGTTCAGCACCAAATGTCGTCGGCGCACATCACCTTTCTCGACGGAGCGGGCGTGGCGGAGTGCGAGCGTCGCGGCTGGCTGATCAGGGAAGGGATCCAGTACCACTGGTTCAATCGCGGCTTTGGAAGCTTCGAGGATTTTCTCGCTGGCCTGACCAGCCGCAAACGGAAGGCGTTGCGTAGGGAAAGGGCGGCGGCGCGCGAGGGTCTTGAATTTCGGACGCTGCGCGGACCGGAGATCGGCGATGCAGAGTGGGACGCGATGTGGACCTTCTATCAGGACACGGGCTCCCGAAAATGGGGCCGGCCTTATCTGACGCGGGAGTTCTTCGATCTTGTCGCTGCAGGGATGCCGAACGACATATTGTTGTTCCTTGCCTGCCGCGACGGACGTCCGATTGCGGGAGCACTGAATTTTCTCGGCCGAGACACCCTTTTTGGCCGCTATTGGGGAACGAGCGAGGAGGTTCCGTTCCTTCACTTCGAACTTTGTTATTATCAGGCAGTGGAGTGGGCGATCGACAACGGACTCAAATCAGTCCAGGCGGGCGCCCAAGGCGAGCATAAAGTTGCGCGCGGCTATGAGCCGGTAATCACCAAAAGCGCGCACTTCATTCCGAACCGCAGCTTCCGAAATGCGGTGGCCCAGTTCCTGGCAGCGGAGCGGGAGGGAGTTGCGGTTGAAGTCGAATGGCTGCGCCGCGACCTTCCCTACCGCTCATCGTCCTCCGAATAGACTCGAACGATTCGCCCCGTCGAGTCGGCCATGCCGCGGTACATTGCGGGCGTGGTGAAACCCCAGGCTGCGTCGCCGTCGGCCGAAACCGCGATCATGCCGCCCTTCCCGCCCAGTGAGTTGACGTCCGCGAGCACCGCGTCGAGCGCTTGCTGCAGGGGCTCGCCGCCGATCCGAACGCGCTCGGCAAGCTGGTGCGCCGCAACGCTTCGAATGAAATATTCTCCGGAGCCGGTTGCGGACACGGCTGCAGACCGGTCGTCGGCGTAGGTACCCGCACCGATCAGCGGAGAATCGCCGACTCGACCCCAACGCTTGGCCGTCAGCCCTCCGGTTGAGGTCGCCACTGCGACATGGCCATCGACATCGACCGCGACTGCTCCGACCGTTCCATATTTGACTTCGTCGTCGAAGCCACCGGCTGCCATCAGCTCGTCGAGCTGGCGGCGGCGCTCCGGAACTTCGAACCAATGATTCTCGACCTGCTCGAACCCGTGATCACGCGCGAAATCGTCCGCGCCGTGGCCTGAAAGGAAAACGTGCGGACCATGTTCCAGCAGCCCTCGCGCCAGGCTGATCGGAGCCCGCGTCGTGCGCAGTCCCGAGACTGCACCGGCGGCGCGGGACCTTCCATCCATGATCGCCGCGTCGAGCTCGATGCAGCCGGTGGCCGTCAGAACGCTTCCGCGACCCGCATTGAAACATTCATCCTCTTCAAGGACGCGAACCGCCGCCTCGACGGCGTCGAGAGCGCCTTCGCGCTTTTCCAGGATCGCAGCACCAGCAGCCAATGCGGCTTCCAGCCCCGCGCGTGCGCACCGTTCCTGCTCGGGATCGAGATTTCCAGGGCGCATTGAACCCGCCCCCCCATGAACCACCAAACGCCATCTCGTTTCCGTCATGGCAGCCGCCTTTAGCGACGCGGCTTTGCACGCGCCAGTTGACGAATTCGGATTAGGCATATTATTATGATATCATATTTAAGGAGGCAGAAGTGGCGAACGACAAAGTCATTGCACTGACCGCGACGAGCGAAAGGACTGCTCTGACATACAGCGGGTATGTCATGCTGATCGTACTGTTGCTCGCGATCCTCGCCGACGCCTTCGGCATCCGGCAGCTCGGGACGTTCAACGGTGCCGGGATGGGCTTCATCGTCGTCATCGCTGCAACGCTCATCTTCATTCTCGTGACTCCGGGCTTCTACATGCTCCAGCCCAACCAAGCCGCGGCCATCACCCTGTTCGGATCCTACATCGGCACCGACCGAGCAACGGGGCTCCGCTGGACCTGGCCTTGGCTAGCCAAGAAGAAGCTTTCGGTCCGCGCAAACAATTTCATCTCCGAGAAGATCAAGGTGAACGACCTGCGCGGCAACCCGGTCGAAATGGCTGCGCAGATCGTTTGGCGCGTCGTCGATACGGCGCAGGCACTGTTCGACGTCGACGATTACAAGCAGTTCGTGCGGGTCCAGGTGGAGGCGGCGATCAGGACGATCGGATCGCGCTATCCGTATGACGACTTCACGCACCAGGAAATCACGCTTCGCGGCAACCACGATCAAGTGGGCGCAGAGCTTCGCAGCGAACTGATCGCGCGTCTCGCGGTGGCCGGGATTACGGTAGACGAGTGCGGTTTCACCCACCTCGCATATGCGCAGGAAATTGCAGGAGCGATGCTGCGCCGCCAGCAAGCGCAGGCCGTTGTTGCAGCGCGCAAGACGCTTGTCGAGGGCGCGGTCGGAATGGTCGAGATGGCGCTCGACGCCTTGTCGGAAAAGAATGTCGTTCAGCTCGATGACGAGCGGCGCGCGGCAATGGTCTCCAACCTGATGGTCGTCCTGTGCGGCGAACGCGACACCCAGCCTGTCGTCAACACCGGCACGCTCTACCAATAGGTGTGGACCGGTGCCGGACGGCGAGCGCAAAGCCTATCCGTTACGCGTCGATCCGACCCTGTGGGCGGCAGTCGAACGCTGCGCCGCCTCTGACCTCCGGAGCGTGAACGCGCAGGTGGAGTGCCTTCTTCGCGAGGCCCTGGGCGCGCGGGGAATCAAGTTGAAGTCGCCACAGCCGCGCAAGCGCGGACGGCCGCCGAAGGAGAAGAGCTAGGTGGATGACGGTCCCGAATGGTTCGCGCCAAAGCGCTATGGCTACGGAACTGGCCTTCCGATCACTTGGCAGGGCTGGGTGCTGACCCTCGGCTTTGTGGCGATCGCAATCTTGCTGTCTACGCGCCTCGCTCAACGGCCGATCCAGCTGGCCGCTGTGCTTGTGCCAATCACCACAGTCTTCCTGGTCGTTTGTGCGCGAACGACCCGAGGGGGCTGGCGCTGGCGGTGGGGCGACGAGGATTAGCCGACCGATAGATCCCGTTGCTGGTTAACCAGCCGCCATTCATCGAGGTCCGCAAGCATGATTCGCGCAGCCTGCTCAGCAAGGTCTGCCGCACGCGACAGGCTGACCTCCTTGCTCAATTCCTGTTCGATTTGGCGGAGGGTGTTGGCCGTTGCCATCGATCTCAGGGCATCGCCGCCGAAATCGGCCTGGAACCGGATTCCGAAAACTGCGGTGCCAAGCGCCGGGAAGCCGGCCGACACCAAGGTGAACCAGTTGCCGTAGCGGTTAACGAAAGTCTCGCCGAAAGCGACGCCGATTAGTGTCGCGATAGACACCAGCACCGTGGCTGCGAACAGCACCATTCCGGTCTGCTCGAGCCGACGATCCAGCAGCGCGATCTGGGTGGCGTTGCGTTCATGGTAACCGACCTGCGGTTCGACCTCATGCTCCGCGATCGCCCGTCCCAACTGTGCGGCGCAGGCACGGTCGATCGCGCCCGACGGACAGCCCATCGCTCGCCAGATGCCGCTTGCATACCAGTCGATCCACCGCTTCGGCACGGGATTGGTAGCGGTCCCCGGCGGATCGGGCGACGCAATTCCCAGGAGCTTGAGGCTGCGCATGGGCCGCAACCGTTCGGCAAGCTGGCGGTAGTCCAGCCAGCGCCGGTGCCACTCCTGTCGCGACCCGATCACTGCGTTGAGGATGATCGCGAGCGTTATCAAAAGTTCCAGCGCGGCCTCTTCGAAACGCAAGTGGGGGGCCATGAAGGCCGCAAGGCCCAGGCACACTGCGACACCGCCAAGCACGAAGTTGAAGATATGCCCGCTGCGATATGTCTGGGCGAAGTGCGTCGCGAGTCGGTCGGCCCAGCTGTACGAATCCTCGAGCACTCCGATGGGGGCGTTGATGTTGTGGGCTTCGGTGCAGCCGGCACGATAGCGGCGCCATTCGTCGCGGATCTGCGCTTCGGCATGTGTGGGATTGAGGTCGCGAGAACTGATCCGCCGAACGCCCGCAGCGGTCAGGAGCAAGGGATATTCGATGCGCGCGCGAATGCGCGGCAAGTGCTCGCTCAAGAAGCGTCTCAGGAAGCGCGTTTCCTGTTGGTCCGGCGGCGGCATCAGCAGGCCGCGAAGCAAGGAGTCCACGTCGGAACGCGCAAGCGGCCGGGCGACCCCGGGATCGTCCGCCACGGTGATCACTGTCGGATCGAACGCGCTCCACAGGATGCGCGTATCGCCGCCTGGCGAAAGCGGTACGTGAACGATCGCCGTCCCGCGAGTGAGGGCAAGCTGGACCACTTCTCCAGTGCCTCCACGGCCCCGGGGTGGAAGGCCGTCCCAGATCGCTATGAGCACGTCGGAGTGGGAAACCGTCGCTCGACCGGTCATGACGTAGGCGTCGAGACCAAAGCTCGGATCGCCTGGCAACTCCAGCAGGCAATCAGCCTGCTCGAGCAGCGCATCGAACCGCTCCCGTGCTCCGTGATTGGCGAGGCTCGCTCGATATTGCATCTTCTCGAACGGGAGGATCGCCTGCAGTTCCCAGCCAAGCTCAATTGCGACCTCGGCCGCAATCTGGTCGGCTCCGTCCGCGATCGGGGAGACGAAGCGCAGGCGCGGTTCGAATAGTGCAAAGCTGTTGCGCTCGGCGGCAAGCAGCGCCCGGCCCGATTGCTCGATCTGCTGGAGCACGTCGCGGACGCGCTCACGAAGAACCGGCACGCTGCCTGCGGGAAGCACGTCGGCGCGATGGCCGGTCACACCGACGCACAGGACGAACGGGACGGGCGGCGGTCCGGCCGCTGGATTGGTCAAATGGGCCCGCTCTGCATTGTCATCTGTTCGACCGATTCCTGGTGAACATCGGAATGGCAAAGAAGTAGACCACGGCTGCCAGAAGCGCGATGCCCAATACGATCACTGCCCAATCCATGCTTTTGCCGGGACCGCCATTGTCGACGATCGGATCCAGCGGCGGGGCGCCGACAAAGTTCAACTGATAGGTATAGGCACCCGCGGTCGTGTTGCTGTCAGGAACGGTCAGTTTGATGCCCGCATCTGGCCCGTTGGTCGCCAACACAACCGGTTGAAACTGCGGGTCGACACCGCTTACCGGCTTGCTCGTGCCACTCTGGATGTAAATCGGGCTGGATGTCGGCGGATTGTTGGGCGCAAAGGTGATTCCCTGCGGATCGACGATCTTGAACGTGATCGTCGCAGTGTTTCCCACGTTGACCTCTATGTGCTTGTAGTTCCCAGGGCCCTGGCCATTGCCGGACGCATTCATCGACATGTTCCATTGCTTGAAGACCCCATTCTCCCTGACCGGGATGACTCGGACAGTCGGTGTCTGATTGCTCATGATAATCCCCCTCCTTTACGTTTTCCCGCGCCGGCTCATGCGAAGCCGGGACCGCCCCCTCCATTGCTGACGATGGGATCGCAGGGATGCTGCGAGCCATCTGAAGCCACGACATTAAGCTGATAGCGCATGGTGCGCTCCGGCCCCGTGTTCATGTCGCGGACCGTGAGCTTTCCAGGCGTGCAGTCGGTGACTTCGATCTGGTCGGTATTGATGCCTGTCGGCGGGCACCCTTCCTGCTCCCAAACGAAAATCGGACCATCGATCTCGAAAGCTAGCCCCAGGCCTGTCTTGTCCTTCAGCTTGAACTCGATGGTCTCCGGCGGTGCGCCCTTGTCGATATGGGTCTTGTGATCCTTCGCCGGCTTGCCGTCCGGTGAATCCCAGACGACCGCTCCGCTCTGCATCCTGGCGGTGAATTCGACGTCTTTTCCCATATTACGTTCCTTACGGGCTGCCCTATACGGGCAAGCGGTATCCCATTGAATTGAGCCTTGCGGTGAGCGGCTGCGCCTCTCCAGTCCGGCCCAGACGCTGTAGAATGGTGGCGCGTTCAGCGATTTCGTCAGGCTGCTCCGTGATCCCGGCAGGCAAAGCCGCCAACGCACTTGCCCAGGCCGAATGCGCGGCGTTGGCATTGCCGAACTCGCGTTCAACATCGCCACTCAGCCGATATGCCCTCGCCAGCCGCGAAGCGTCGGCGAACCGGTCGACACTGTGGACGATTCTGGCGGCATTCACTGCTCGCTGCGCGAAAGCGCGCGCCTGGTCCCGGTCGCCATTCGCCAGCGCTAATCGTGTTTGCAGCAGAAGACAGTTTGCGAGCCCCTTACGCCATTCCGACTTCCCGTTGCCGCGTTGCAGGAGTGCCTGGACAGTTTTGCAGGCCGCAGCGGCCTGCTCGGCGGCGGCATCGTGCTGACCCGTTGCCAGAAGCGCTCTTGCAAGATCGAGACGGCCTCTAAAGCCATATTCGAGCCACAGGGTGTTGCTCGGCTCGACGCTTGTCAGCATGTCGGCATCGGTGATCCCCGCCTGATACTGTTCGATCGCGAGAGAGGTTTTGCCCGTTTCGGCGTAGAGTAAGCCGAGCGCCCGCCGCGCGGGTATCAGGCGCTGACGATACTGGACGTCGCGCGTCCGCGCGAGCAGGTCGTTCAGGACAGCGATGTCGCGTTGCCGGCTTGCAATGGCCTCGTTCAACCGGCCTACCGCGCGCTGTGAATCGGCGAGCCAGGCAAGGGATTCCGCTGCCCCCTGGCGGTATTCGTTGCTTGTGGGGTCAGCGATCGAGATGGCTTCAATGGTTTTGAGGGCAGCCTCGAACTGAGTCACGGCTTCGGCGAAACGGCGCTGATCG
>Ga0105248_10010638_pt1 | contig 10147 bp, 8 predicted proteins | sample KBSS34metaG_FD_81524 | JGI IMG/M metagenome (GOLD analysis project Ga0105248, IMG submission 81524) | Switchgrass rhizosphere microbial communities from Kellogg Biological Station, Michigan, USA - KBS S3-4 metaG | ecosystem: Host-associated > Plants > Roots > Rhizosphere > Soil | place... | reverse complement strand
GCGCCGCGACTACATGGAGAGCCTCAACGCCGCGCTGGCGTTGCCGCAGCCGGACGGCTGGCTGCACATGACCCCGCGGTTCCTGGCCAACCGGTTCGCGATCTGGGACGACCGGCTCGAGGACGCGCGGGCCGACCTGTTCCGGATGCTGGCGCTGGTGGAGCGCGGCGGCGGCGAGGAACTGGTGAGCGTACTGCGCAGCCTCAGTGAGGTATCGGTGCAGGCCGGGCGCTGCCGGGACGCGCTCGAGTTCGCCCGTCGAGGACTGCAGATCGCGCAGGAGGCGGGGCTCAGCCCGGGACCGATGTGGTACAGCGCCGCGTTGGCCGAGCTGGCCGGCGGCAGCATCGCCCGCGCATCGGCCTACGCGGAGCGTGGCCGGCGCGCTTCCGAACAGGAGCGCGACGCCATCCACTTTGGACGGAACATGCACGCGCTCGGCCAGGTGCGGCTGCGCTCGGGCGACGCCCGCGGCGGGGTCGACATGCTGCGCAAGGTCCGCGACCTCGAGCATGCCCAGGGTCTGGTCGAGCCGCTTGTCCTGCGCTGGCACTCGGACCTGGCGTCAGGGCTCGTCGCGGTCGGCGAGCTGACCGAGGCCGAGGACACGATCCTCGGCGCCCGCGCGGCGATCGCCAACCGCACCCACAACACCGGAGTCGCCGCTCAGCTCGACCGGGCCGAGGCGCAGCTGCGGGCCGAACGCGGCGACGTCGAGTCGGCGGTGGAACTGCTGGGCGGCGCCACCCGCCGGTTCGACCTGCTGGGCCAGCCGATCGAGAAGGGGCACACGCTGTTGGTGCTCGGCCAGGTCGAGCGCCGCCGGCGCCGGTACGCGGCCGCCCGGGCGGCGGTCGGCGAGGCCCTGGCCGTCTTCACCCGGATCGGGGCGAAGCCGTGGGCCGAGCAGGCCGCCCGCACCCTCGCCCGGGTGGACGGATCCCCGGCCGAGGGGTCCGCCAACTTCCGGGACCGGGTCGACATGAACGGGTCCAGCCCCGGGGCGTTGGCGACCCTGTCCGTCACCGAGGCGCGGATCGCGACGATGGTGCGCGAGGGTGCGAGCAACCGCGAGATCGCGGCCCGGATGTTCCTGTCGGTAAAGACGGTCGAGGCCACGCTGACCCGGATCTACCGCAAGCTCGGCGTACGCTCCCGGACCCAGCTCTCGTCCCGACTTGGCGCGGACTGACCGGCGCCACAGGCCGGCGTCAGTTGCCGGCGTCACCGACGGTCCAACCGGCGCTGACCGGGCGTACAGACGGCCTGTGACCCCTGTCGGTTTGGCGTCTCGCACCGCGTGTACGGCTACGAACCACGCAGATCCTTCGCTATGGTGCGCCCATGACGGACGAGCAGGTGGAGTCAGGCGAGCTGACCGAGCGCTTCCGTGCGTTCCAGCAGACGGTCGACCCCGAACCGAGCAAGGCCCTCCCGATGACCTTGATCGCCCTGGCCGTGGTGGGCGTTGCCGTCCTGGTCGTCACGATGGCGGTCGTCTTCGCCTAGGCCGCGATCGTTTCTGCCGAGGCCGTGTGAGCGGATCCGGCGGCGGCATTCGCGGATCCGGCGCTCCGTGGCCGGCCGCGGCCCGACAATGACAAGTGGTTGACCCGCCCTGGTTTGGGTAGCTCTGCCGCACGCCATGGTCCGCCGCCGCTGAGGAGCCGCCGGTGCGAGTCGGTCGCCCCCGCCTGGGAATGGTGGGTCCCTTTCCACCGCACCGGTCCGGACTGGCCGGCTACGGTGGCGAACTCGCGCGGTCCCTGCGCCGCGAACTCGACGTCGTCGTGTGCGCGGTGGACCGGTACGGCCTGACCTACTCGGACGACGTCGTCGCCGTGGTCGGGCAGGACCGACTCGCCGACTACCGGCGGGGCGCGCGAATCCTCGCCGAACACCGGGTCGACGCGGTCCTCATCCACTACGACGACGCCGCGTACGGCGGTCCGGCCGGCGCCCACATCCTCGACCTCGCCCACGAGCTTCGGCTGCGCGACATCCCGTACCTGGTGCAGCTGCACTCGCTGCGTCGTCCGGCCGACCCGACGTGGCTGCGCACGGTCTCGGCCCTGGGGCACGGTGCGGCCAGGGTGCTGGTCACCACCGAGGACGCGCGGTCCTTCCTGACCTCGCGGCACCTGGTCGACCCCAGCCGGATGCGGGTCGTGCGGGTGGGCGCCTCCGGGTCGGCGGCGTCGCCGGTACGCCCGGTGGTCGTCGACGCCGTCGCCGGGGCCGGACACGTGGTCACCACCCTCGGGTCGATCCGACCGGGCAAGGGCCTTGACACCGCGCTCGACGCGCTGGCCAAGGTCGCGGCCACCCGGCCGGACGTGCGCTACGTGGTCGCGGGCACGGGCGAGGGCTACGCCGACGAACTACGCGGGCAGGCCGAACGGCTCGGACTCGGCGGCGTCGTGCGCATCCTCGACACATACCTCTCCGGCGCCGAGATCGCGGACCTGCTGGCCCATACCGACGTGTACCTGATGCCAGGGCTGCCGTCCGAACGGACCTGGTCGGGGACGCTGACCGGGGCGGTGGCCGCGGGGTGCGCGATCGTCGCCGGCGAGCACCCGTTCACCCGGGAGCTGCTGGGCGGGGCGCGACCGGCCGGCCTCGTCGTTCCGGCCACCGCGGACGACCTCGGTCTCGCCGTCCTCTCCGTACTCGATGACCCGTCGATCGCCTCGTCGCTGCATACCGGCGCGGCCCGCGTCGGCCGGACGATCGACGGCCCGCGGGTGGCGAAGCGGGTGGCGGGCGTGGTTCGCGAAGTGGTCCGGCCCGCGACCGTCGAGACCGGGGTACCGCTGACTGCGCTGGCTTCGTTCCTGACCGCGGACATCGCGGAGGACCCGGCGCTTGAGGCCAGGCGGGCGGTGGTCGCCGCCGCGGTTCTGGGGGCGGCACCGGCGGTGGTGCCCGGCGAGGCGTTCTCGGCCGCGGCCGGCGTCGCCCAGCGGTCCTTGCGGCGACTCTCGTCGGCGCATGCCTCCGATGGCGAGTCGCTGGTCGGCCTGTCGATCTGGGCCGCCGGCGTTCTCGCCAGCGGATCGGGCGTGCCCCAGCCGGTTCGTGAGGAGGCCCGCGCCGCCGGCTCTGCCTGGTACGACCGGCTGCCACTGACGGCACTGCCCGCCGCGTACGCCTGCCTCGGTCTGGCCCGGCTGCGGTCAGCGCAGGCTGATCCCGTGCTGGCTCGGGCCGCGGCACGCATCGACGCGGCGGTGCTGCGGGCCGCCCGCGGCGCATCGTGGCCGTGGTTCACCGCACGGCTCGACGGCGAGGGCGTACGGGTTCCGCACGCCCTGATCGCAGCCGGTCTACGCCTGCGCGACCCGTCGATGGTCCGCCGGGGCCTGGGCGCGTTGGACTGGTACACGGGAAGGGTCGGGCTCGGCCCGGCCGACGGGGTGCTGCGGCTCCCCTGGTCGAGCGCCGGCCTGGAGCCGGCGACCCATGCGGGCGCCCTGGTCGAGGCGTTGGTGGCGGGGCACGGCGCGACCGGATCGTCGCACTACGCGCGGCTGGCCGTGCGGGCCTGGCAGTGGTTCCTCGGGGCGAACCGGCACGCCGAGCCGATCTACGACGAGGAGGGCGGCTGGTGCCGGGTCGGCCTGCGGCCGCAAGCCCCGGACCGCACCGCCGACGGCCTGCTCACCGTGGTCGATGGTCCATCGATATCGGCGTCGCTCGCCTTCGCCGCGGCCACGCTGTCCCTGCACGGCGCCGGTCTGGTGAGCCTGCCCGCGGTCGGGGTGCTCGCCGCGGCCTGACCGTCCCGTGTTCCGGCCAGGGTGGCACGATGATCGCGTGGCTGCGGACTCTGTGCTTGGGCGACTGGTGGGTGAGCCCGCCCTCGATCGCCCGGACCTGCTCGCTCCGCCCGTGCTGGCCGGGCTGAAGGCCTCCACCGTCGGCCAGGTGCTCGTCGCGGCGATCGACCCGGACCTCGCCGACACGGCGGCGTTCTGCGAGGCCTACAACGTGCGACCGGAGGACTCGGCCAACTGCGTCGTGGTCGCCGGCAAGCGCGAGGGCGAGACCCGGTACGCGGCCTGCATGATCCTCGCGACCACCCGGGCCGACGTGAACGGTGTGGTGCGGCGCCGGCTGGACGTGCGGAAGGCGAGCTTCGCCCCGATGGCCGAGGCCGTCGAGCTGACCGGCATGGAGTACGGCGGGATCACGCCGATCGGACTGCCCGAAGGTTGGCAGATCCTGGTCGACGCCGCGGTGGCGTCGGCCGATGCCGTAGTGATCGGATCCGGGATCCGCGGCAGCAAGATCGCGATACCCGGCCGCGCGCTGGTCGCGCTGCCCGGGGCGGTTGTGGTGGAGGGCCTGGCCAACCCCGTGGTGCCCTAGCTGGTCGATCATGAGGTTGGACGGCCATGACCGCGGCGATCATGACGATAGCTTCATGATCGCGGACGATGTACCGGTCGCGGCCAGCAACGTCAGGAGCGGCGGTACAGGCCGGGGTCGGCGTTGGGGTCGGCCTCGTGCTCGGAGGCTGGGCGTTGGGAGGGGATCAGCGTGTTCAGCGTGGGAGCGAGCCCCTCGCGTCGGGCCACCTCGGCCAGCACGGACCGCAGCGTGGCGGAGTCCTGGGCGCCGGTGACCGCGTACTTGCCGGCGAACACGAAGGTCGGGACCGAGGTGATTCCCACGTCGTGGGCGTGGGCGATCTGGGCCCGCACGTCGGCCGTTCCCTCGGTCGAGGTGAGGAACTGACGGGTCCGCTCCGCGTCGAGACCGGCCTGCTCGGCCAGCGATACCAGCACGTCGAGCGAGCCGATGTCGAGGCCGTGGGTGAAGTGCGCCCGGTGCAGCGCGTCGGCCAACTCGGCCTGGGTGTCCGGGCCGGCCCCGTGGAACACGGTCTGCGGCTGGTCGGAGAACCACAGCAGCCGATGCGCGTCGAAGGTGTTCGCGATCAGCGCCCGCTCGAAGTCCAGGTGCAGACCCTCCGCCCGGGCGAGCGCCGTGACGTGGGCCACGGTCTGCCGCGCCCGGTCGGCGCCGCCGAACTTCTCGCCCAGCCATGGCAGCAGTGGCCGGCAATCGTGGGGTGCGTCCGGGTCGAGTTGGAAGGCCCGCCAGCGGACGGTGACCTCCGCCTCGAAGCTGGCGAGCGCGGCCTCCAGCCGCGTCTTGCCGAGGTAGCACCAGGGGCAGACGACGTCCGAGTAGATCTCAATCTCCACGGGCAGTCCAACCGTCGCGAGAAGTGCTCACATTCCGGGCCGAGGCCGTACTCACAGTTTGGCGGAAACATCCCCAAGTGGCACATCCTCGCGCGTGTCGGACGTGCGGTGGCGAAGCTCGACCACTCCTTCGGAGAGGCGCCGGCCGACCACGATCGTGGTCGGCACGCCGATCAGCTCCGCGTCGGTGAACTTCACGCCGGGCGACACCCCGACCCGGTCGTCCACGATCACGTCGAGACCGCGGGCGGCGAGCTCCTCGCCCAGCGCCAGCGCCGCCTGGATCTGGTCGCCCTTCCCGGCCGCGACGATGTGCACGTCGGCCGGCGCGACCGCGGCCGGCCAGGCCAGTCCGCGCTCGTCGTGGTGCTGCTCCGCGATCGCCGCGACCAGCCGGGAGACCCCGACGCCGTACGAGCCCATCGTGATCCGGATCGGCTTGCTGTCCGGGCCGAGGGCGTCGAGCGAGAAGGTGTCGGCGAACCGGCGGCCCAGCTGGAAGATATGGCCGATCTCGATGCCACGTCGCATGGTCAGCTGGGCACCGCAGCGCGGGCACGGGTCGCCCGCGCGTACCTCGGCCGCTTCGATCGTCCCGTCCGGGGTGAAGTCCCGGCCGGCGACCACGTTCACCGCGTGCCTGCCCTCCTCGTTCGCGCCGGTCAGCCATGACGTGCCGGCCACCACCCGCGGGTCGGCGAGGTACCGGAACGCGGTCAGTCCCTGCGGCCCGATGTAACCGCGGACCAGCCCCGGGTTGGCCGCGAAGTCGGCCGCCTCGAACAGCGCGGCCGTCGCCGGATGGATCGCGGCATCGACCCGCTTGAGGTCGACCTCCCGGTCGCCGGGCACACCGACGATGAGGACCTCGGTCCGCCCGCCGGGGTGGGTCAGCTTGAGTACGACGTTCTTGAGGGTGTCGGCGGCGGTCCAGTCGGCCCGGCCGCCGAGCTTCTCGGTGTTGGCCAGGTCGACCAGCGAGTCGATCGTGGGCGTGTCCGGGGTGTCGTGGGCGGCGAGCTCCGGCCACTCCCGCTCGACGACGGCCGGCGCCGGCGTGGTCACGGCCTCGGTGTTCGCCGCGTAGTCGCAGGCGGTACAGCCGACGTAGGTGTCCTCGCCCACGGCGGCCGCGGCCAGGAACTCCTCCGAGCCGCTTCCGCCCATCGCACCGGACATCGCGGCCACGATCGTGTACTCCAGCCCGAGCCGGTCGAAGATCCGGATGTACGCGTTGCGGTGCTTGGTGTACGACTCGACCAGACCCTCGTCCGACAGGTCGAACGAGTACGCGTCCTTCATGAGGAACTCGCGACCGCGCAGCAGGCCGGCCCGGGGTCGCGCCTCGTCCCGATACTTCGTCTGCACCTGGTAGAGGATCACCGGGAAGTCCTTGTACGACGAGTACAGGTCCTTCACCAGCAGCGTGAACAGTTCCTCGTGGGTCGGACCGAGCAGGTAGTCGGCGCCGCGGCGGTCCTTGAGCCGGAAGATGTCGTTGCCGTACGCGGCCCATCGACCGCTCGCCTCGTATGTCTCGCGCGGCAGCAGGGCCGGGAAGTGGACCTCCTGCGCGCCGATCGCGGCCATCTCCTCGTGGACGACCGCGGCGATCTTGTCCAGCACCCGCTTGCCCAGCGGCAGCCAGGTGTACCCGCCCGGCGCGGCCCGGCGGATGTACCCCGCCCGGACGAGCAACTTGTGGCTCGGCACTTCCGCCTCCGCGGGGTCCTCGCGCAGGGTCCGCAGGAACAGAGTGGACATCCTCATCAGCACCCGGGCAGCGTAGCCCGGCGTCGGCGCAGGCCCGCGGGTATTACCCCGGCCACACTTGCCCCAGCCGTACCGGTCGGCGGTGGCAGACTCTCCTCGGCTCGGAGGTAGGGAGGTCATGGTGCGTTGGCGCAGGTACGTGGCGGTGGGGGACAGCTTCACCGAGGGGATGAACGACCTTCGCCCCGACGGCACCTTCCGCGGCTGGGCGGATCTCGTCGCCGCCCGGCTCGCCGCCAACGACCCGGATTTCGGGTATGCCAACCTCGCCATTCGCGGCCGGCTGTTCCACGCGATCGTGGACGAGCAGGTGCCGGTCGCTCTCAAGCTCGAGCCTGACCTGGTGAGCTTCGCCGGTGGCGGCAACGACGTGCTCAGGCGCAGCTTCGACCCGACCGCGATGATGGCCCGGTTCGACCGGGTTATCGGCGACTTCCGTGCCACCGGCGCCGACGTGGTGATCTTCCGGTGGGCCAACGTGACCAGCCGGCTGCCTGGGCGGCGGATGATCCTGCCCCGGATGGAGATTCTGAACCGGGCCGTGGGGGACGTCGCCGCCCGGCACGGCGCGATCATGGTCGACATGTGGAACGACGCGGAGTTCCACAATCCGCGCCTGTGGAGCGAGGACCGGCTGCACCTGGCGCCGATCGGCCACCGCCGGGTCGCCGCCCATGTGCTCACGGCGCTCGGCGTGACACCGGAGCTGTCCTGGTTCGACTCCCCGGGGCCGGCGGTGCGCCGTAGATGGGTCGCGGCCCGGGCGCGCGATGTCGAGTGGGCAGCGCGCTACCTCGCCCCGTGGATCAAGCGGCGCCTCACCGGGAAGTCCAGCGGCGACACGATCACGGCGAAGCGCCCCATTCTCACGCCGATCGCCGAGCTCCTCGACTGAGCCGCTGTCCACGGCCAAGCCGCTGGCCACTGCCAAGAGCACCACAACTGCGCATACGTTGTGGTGTGGAAGCGCTCCCAGTGGCACAACATGTGTCCAGTTGTGTTGATCTTGCGGCCGGCCAGGCGTGGCGGTAGCGTGCCCCCGGCGACTGGAGGGCATGACGTGACCAGACTGACCCGGTTGGCGACCGCGGCGGTGGCCGTACTGGTCGCCGTGAGCGCCTGCAGCGGTGCGCACACGCTCCCGATCCTGCTTCCGAGCGGGAGCGCGCCGGACGTCGCTGCCGTGATGGGCACGCTGCTCTACGCGCCACCCGGCGCACCGCTGCAGCTCTGGGCGCCGCCGGCGGCCCCGACCGCGGCGGCACCGCTCGACGACGCCGAGGCACTCACGGTCACGCTCTCGCCAGACGGCAAGCGGATCGCGTACGTCCACGGGGGTGCGGCGATGGTGGCGGCCGTCGACGGCTCCGGCGGCCGGTCCGTCCTGACCGGGGTGGATCAAGCCTGCGGCGACCTCGACTGGAGCGCCGACAGCGCTCGCCTGACCGTCGCGCAGGGCGGCAAACCGGGCACGGTCCCGGCCACGGGCGGTTCCTTCACGCCGTTCCCGACGGCGGTCGCCGGCTGCCACGTGATCTTCTCCGGCGACGGGTCGACCATCGCGTACGCCACCGGCGACGGCGGCATCATGGTGGCCGAGGCCGACGGTTCGAACGCCCACCCGGTGCCGCGGCTCGGCGCAGACGGCGGTCCGACGAAGCGGCGCAGCAACCACCCGATGAGCCTGTCGGCCAACGGGAAGCAGCTCGCGCTCTACGTCCAGCAGGGCGATTCCTCCGAGGGCGCGGACAACGGTGCCGGGCGGGCCCTGGTCGCGAATGAGATCGTCGACGTGGCCACCGGCGCCACGGTGAGCCTGCCGGTCACCGGCGACCTCGAGCAGGCCTACTTCTTCCCGGAGGGCGGCCTGGTCGTCCGCACCCAGGACAAGGATGGCCTGAAGGTCAGCGTGCTGTGGCCCGACCTGAAGGTGGAGGGGACGATGGCCGAGCCGCCGACCCTGACCGCGGCCGTGCTCGTCGGGTACGCCGTCCGCCGCTAACGGCCGTTCAGACGTACCGGTCGCGCCGGCCTTAGGCTGACGAGGTGAGGGTTGAGGCGAGCGTTGAGGACGAGCGAGCGGAGCGCCCGGTGAGCGGCGGAGTACGTGTCGTCCCGCCACCCACCCCACGCCGGCGGCGCTCCCGCAAGGAGGAGATCCTCGCGATCGCGGTCGAGCTGTTCGCGACCCGCGGTTACCACGGCGTCTCCATGGACGACATCGGCGCGGCGGCCGGGGTGACCGGGCCGGCGCTGTACCACCACTTCAAGGGCAAAGAGGCGATGCTGGCGGCCGCGCTCTATCCGGTCAGCCACAACCTCCTCGAGGGCGGCAAGAAGCGGGTTTCCGAGCACGCCAACGATCCCGAGCGTGCGCTGTCCGCGCTGGTCGACTTCCACGTGGACTTCGCGCTGAACAACCCGGCCGTGATCGCGCTGCACCTGCACGAGCTGGACCGGTTGCCCGAGGAGCCGCGACGGGAGATCCGCCGGCTGCAGCGCCTCTACGTGGAGGAGTGGGTGCGGACGCTGACCGCCTCGCGCCCGGACCTCCCAGCGGCCGACGCCCGCGTGCTCGCCCACGGCGCGTTCGGCTTGATGAACTCCACGCCCTTCCTGTCCGGCGAGGTCGACCGTCGTCGCTGCGCTGACCTGCTGCGTGCGGCGACCTTGGCCGCGCTGACGGGCCCGGTTGGGCGCCCTGATTAGGGCGTCGGACGCCTTGGTTAGGCTCGGCAGTCCGCACTGCGGGATGCTGTGTTCAGCGTCACGTCCGTACACAGGCTGTGGATAACCGTGTGGACAACCGGTGGACGACGGGTCGGAGATGATCATGATTGAGTCGCTGTTGGTCGCGAACCGCGGTGAGATCGCGCGCCGGGTCATCCGGACCGCGCGCCGCCTCGGCATCCGGACCATCGCGGTCCACTCCGACGTCGATGCCGAGCTTCCGTTCGTGGTCGAGGCGGACGAGGCGGTGCTGATCGGCCCGGCCAACCCCGCCCTGTCCTACCGGAACGCGCAGGCGGTGCTGGATGCGGCGAAGGCGACCGGGGCCGCGGCGATCCACCCCGGCTACGGCTTCCTGTCGGAGAACGCCGACTTCGCCCGGGCCGTGGTCGAGCAGGGCCTGACCTGGGTCGGACCGGGCGCCGAGG
>Ga0105248_10010635_pt1 | contig 10148 bp, 14 predicted proteins | sample KBSS34metaG_FD_81524 | JGI IMG/M metagenome (GOLD analysis project Ga0105248, IMG submission 81524) | Switchgrass rhizosphere microbial communities from Kellogg Biological Station, Michigan, USA - KBS S3-4 metaG | ecosystem: Host-associated > Plants > Roots > Rhizosphere > Soil | place... | reverse complement strand
TGCGCCAGCACGCGCCCGATGCCGGCCGCGCGCCCGATCCGGCTGCCGAAAAAACCGCTCTTGGCCGGCGTCCGTCCGGCCGCCCCGCCGCGTGCGAGATTGGCGGCTGCGAGTACACGGCCGAGATAGCGCCGGGCGCGCTTGCCGCCCTGCCGGCGGATGCGCCCAAGGCGCGGTTCGAAGTCGGTGTCGTCAGCCATGATTCTGTGTCCGAAGGCGCGGGAGCACGATCATGGCGCGCGCACGCTCCCATGAAAACCGGTGCCACCGGACAGCGGGGCTTTCCGGGATTGCCGGCGCGAGCGGCACCATCGCCCAAACAACAGTGCCGAAAGCCATTCCAAAAAACGATGTGCAGACAAAGGCTTATGGAACGCCAGTGCCATAGCTTTATCTTGCCTTACGCCGCCCTCCCCCCGCTGAGCTACCCGATCCCTCATAATCTCCACCCTCGCATCACGCTTGCCAACGCGAACCGAGGCAAAAGGAAGCCGGGACACGATGCCTGTCCGGCACCGCGTCCCGGCTGCGTCGCGCCGTCCGATCAGGCCAAAACAGCAACGGCCTTGCGCGCCTGTGCTGCGCTTCCGAACGTGCGGCGACCGACCAATCCGTGCGCATTGCCATCGCCATCGACGATGCTCACCGCGACGAACCAGCGGCCATCCCAGCGCCCGATAATACCGACGCGATCGAGCCACGCCTCCTCCTCATCCTGTGTCTGATAGGCACCGAGCCAGCGTTCCGAGACCCGCGCCGCCCACAGAAAATCGCTCTCCTCGGTCTCCAGAAAAAGCTGCGCCAGCGCCGCGCCGGCCCCCTGCCCGAATTCCGTCTCGAGCCCCGCCACCAGATCCGCCAGCACCATGTCCGATGCAGCACCATGAGCCTGTACCATCGTCATGACTAACCTCCTTCGCTTGAGATCCTCTTCATCGAGGACAGCCCTCCGACGACGGGCGGCGGAGCGGCTGTCAGGGCCGCTGCAGGCGCAGCCGGAAGCGCCGCGCCAGCGGCGGCGGAGGAACCGATTTGCGCAGCAAATTGGAGGGGCCGCCAGCCTTGAAAGCCGCTCAGCTGCCCGTCATGATCGGACCTGCCGAGACGAGCCCTCCCCCGCTCAAGAAATGCGCTCTCCGCCAAACGCGCGCCCGCCGCACCATCCGCATATGATCCCTCAATCGGGTGTGCGAACGACGAACAGGCGGTCGGGCAGCCCCTTTGGGGTTTCCGATATCGGCGTCTTCGGGCCGTCCGTTCCATCGCCCCGCAACACCACGAACAGGCCAGACGGCGCTCGCTCACCCGCCGCCGGCAATGGCGCGCCCACCGATCCTGAAACCATATCGAGATAGGCACGCGTTTCCGCCGGAAGCGGGCCACCCCTCGCCCGCCAGGCCGCATAACGACCGGGGCCGGCATTGTACTCGCCGAATAGTCCGGGATAACCGAAGCGGTCATACATCGCGCGCAGGAAGGCCGTGCCGGCGATGATATTGTCATGGGGATCATGGGGGTTGGACCCCAGACCATATGCCGCCCGCATCGCGGTCCAGGTTGCCGGCATCAGCTGCATCAGCCCCATCGCGCCTGCTCTGGAGGTGATCGGCCGCCGTTCGAGGATCGTCAGACCGCCGCTTTCCGCGCGGATCACCCGCTCGATCCAGGCCATCGGTATGCCGAACCGCGCGGACGCCTCGGCGATCTGCGGCCGCCAGCGCTGGACCGGATCGGCCGCGGCAGGCGCGGTGATCAGCAAAGCGATGCCGAGCGCGACCGGCCTCAGCGCGTCCATATGGGCGTCGCCTGGCCGATGATATCGGATGCCGATGAGGGGCCGAAATTGCGGCCATCGAATGAATCGGGTGAACCGGTCATCAGCAGCAAAAACATGCCCGGATCGAGCCGGATGCAGCCCCACCATGACGGCAGCGGGCGTCCCAAAGCATCGGCTGCACGGCGGGTGGCGGCCGGCCGGCCGTTCACCGTCACGACGCTTCCGGCCCCGCAGATCGTGTCGCCGGCGACCGCGGCGACCCGCTTGATCAGCGGCACGCCGCGCGGCAGATACGTGCGCCGGGCAGCCAGATCCCGGACACGCATCGGCGGCCAGGCAATGACCATGTCGCCCCGCGCGATTGGCGCTCCGGGCGTCACCACATAGAGGCCGACCGGCGCACTGGCGCTCGCATTCCACACGAGGCGAGGCCGTGGCGCCCAGGCGATCGTGGTGCTTAGAGCCGCACTCCCGAACCCGATCGCAACCGCGCGGCGCAGCAATGCGCGGCGGCGAAACCGGGCCGCGCGCAACGCATCGCCCCAGGCGAAAAGCGGCAAGTCAGGGCGCTCAACCATGGTGCCCACCCCGCGCCCGCGCCGCCGACCAGGCCTCGATATCGTCGATATGGTAGCGCCAGGTGCGGCCATGACGGCGGCATTTCGGGCCGGTGCCGAGCTGGCGCAGACGCTTGAGTGTCGAATAGCCAAGGCCGAGATGAAAGGCCGCCTGCTTGGCGGTCAGAAAGGGATTGGTCTCGCGCGCGGCCTGCGCGCGTATCGCGGTATCGTCCATGATCGGGGTCCATCTGCGCCAAGCGTCACGCATCGGCTGATGGCCCGGATTGGACCGGTAAGGCCCGCTTCGGCAGGGTCGCAAATCGCAGGAGACGATTGGGACCCTCCGCGATCCGCGCCGCTGGCGATGCGGGCGCGCCCTCGAAGGCGCGGCGGCCGGATCGATCGACCGGTCGCGGAGGGGGTGCGAAGGCGCCCCGCAGCCCTTTTCGGAACAGGGCGGCGAGGCGCGATCTTGCAGGAAGCGGTGTGGGTTGAACCGGGTGGCACGGCTTGTCGGACCGTGCGATGGAAAGCGGATGATGCAGACGTCCCCGCCTGCAAAATCCCTCGCGAGCTATGGCAAATCCGGCGCACCGCCTGATGTCCCGCGCCTCTGCGAGGCGCGGGACATGCCCCTCAGTCGGCCGGGTTCCAGATGATCGCGAAGGCGTCCTCATCCTCCTGGCCGGCGGCGCGGCCGAGATTGGCGTAGAGCCGGCGCGGACCGAATTCCGGCGCGGCGAGCGACAGCGACACATAGTCGCGGCCGGACATTTCCCCGCGCCGGACCCACCCGGCCCCGACCTCGACGCCGGCGGCCGAGACCCGGTAATCGGGCTGGGTGTCGCCGGTCTTGCGGGCGTTGGGAATGATCTCGATGTCGGTGCGGATCGAGAGCGTCCTGAGCTGTCCCTTGAAGCCTTCTCCTTCGCGGGTGACATAACCGATGGCGGGCATTGATAATCTCCTTGAAACGTCGCCTGAGAACCATTTCCGGGCGATGGGCGGACCACAGGGACGGCACAAGCGGACTTGCGAACCGCCAGGCCGAAGCGCCAGCGCAGGACCGGAGCGGCCGGCTGATTTGGAGCGCAAGCGTCCGCGAGGAGCCCATGGCCATGGGCGGGGAAATCAGTCGGCAAGCGATGGTTTCGCAAGGTCGCGGCCGTCCCAGGTCATGCGCCCGAGGAGCCAGATGGATCTCAGGCGGACCAAAAGGAACGACCGATGCCCCCCCGGAATGATAAGCCGAACAGAAGCTTTTAGCTGGAGGCAGCGCGCGCTCGTCGCATTTGGACAGCACGGTCCCCTACGCCCGATTGAAGCCAATCACCCGTTCCGATAGGCTGACGGCCGCCGATCCGATGCGGGAACATGGGACCGGCCGGAAGGGCACATCACGGCATCATGGACGATCGTTTCGAGCTCGCGGGCGCCTGGGACCTGGAGGACATCCGCCGGTTCACCGCCGATATCTGGGCCGATCTGGCGTTCGATGAAGATGGCAAGGCCGCGCTCCGCTGCGACGGTTTCGCGATCGAAAGCCTCCGCCTGACCGGGCCGAACCCGTCCATATTGAGCGTGCAGGCCGACGGCCGGATCAGCGTATCGGCGACAGGACCGCGGGACGGCGCCGCTTTGATCGACCTGTGGCGGCTCTATGTCATGCGGCGCCTGCGTGACGGGCGCGGCCATCGTGACGCCGCCTGAGTCCCCTGGTCGCGACACCGGAAGGCCCGGTATCGGCGACCGGGAGCTATGGGCCTGCGCGCTGCAGGTCATGCAACAGCATAAGGACGGGGCGTGGTTTCATGCAGCGCAGCGCGCCGATGCGCTGCTCGCAGATGGCGATCTTGACGGCCATCGGACATGGATGCGCATCTTGTCGCATATCATCGCACTCGAAGCGGCAGAGGCCCGCTTATCTCTGCAATAACACGCGCCGCTTGACCCGACCGCGCGATAGGGGTCGGATATCCCGATCATCATCGTGGAGTCGCTGACATGCTGAAACGCTTTACCGTCACCCTCGTCTCCGTCCTGCTCGTGGCAGGTACGGCGCTGCCCGCGATGGCGGCCCCCTGCCGGGATGCGAAGGGCAAATTTGCAAAATGTCCGCCGGCAGCCGCCGCAGCGGTGACCAAGGACGCCAAAGGCAAATGCCATATGGCCTCCGGCCCGAAGAAGGGGCAGTTCACCAAATGCCCATGACAAAAGCAAAAGGTCGGCGCCCGGGAGGCGCTGAGCCCTTAACGCAATGAGCACCGCGCGCCGCCGCCCGCCAGGGCGCGGCGCGCGGCCGGACGTCAGCGAAAGAAGGAGGGCGGCAATGCGCCGCCCTCCGCATTCTCAGGCCGCCAGCGGCTGCGGTTCGCTCGGCTCGACAAGTGCTGGCAGCGCAACCTGTCCAGCGGGCGCGCAGGGGTCGGGATCGCGATCTGGATCGCCATCGCGGTCATCATCACCCATCGATCGCGGCGTGACCGCCCGCGCGGTCCGACCTCTGGCATCGGCCGTGACCGTGCCGACACCGCCGCGCTCGGTATAGGCGCTCGGCGGGAAGCGCATCCAGCGCGGCACCCAGCCGGTGACCCTCGAACGGCCATTCTCACCCGTCAGATGGTCGCTGATAATGGCTTTAAGCACCTTGGTCGTCTCGCTCTTATTAGCGGCGGCAATGCTGTCGCCAGCCACTTCCGCGACGAGCTGCCCAAGAACCTCGCGGTCGCGGGTCAGGCTGAAAAAGGCCGCATCGGCTTGCCAGTATACGGCCATGTCGGTGCCGATCTGCCGGCCCACCGCCTCGATCATATCGCCGCCACAGGCAAGCGTTTCGCCGATGATGATGGTCAGCACCGCCATCACCTCGGCATCCGACAATGTGAGCAGGCGCTGAAACAGGACGGGTGCGTTACGGTCGGCACCAATGACGGTCGGTGCGTCGGGATCGACGCCGAGCAAGGCCAGCACCGCGCGGCGGCTGGCGTCGAACACTGCCTCGGCGGGACTGTTTTCGGCGCTTTCGGCGATGGCGTCGCTACGGGCGACACGCGGGTCCGCCGTCACCCGCCACAGCTGCGATCCGGCAATGGCATGGGCAACCATCAGCCTGAGCGCGACCGGCGGGTGTGCGACAAGATCGGCGCGAACGGCGGCGTGGCGGTGCAGGTCGATATAGGTCTGCAAGGCGGCGGTAAGTTCGGGACGCGCAGGCTTCTGTCGCGCCGTTTGCGAGTCGCCTCTGGCGATCCGCTGCGCCTCCTTCGCCGAAATATAGCCCTCATGGACGATTACCTCGCCATGGCTGCGGACATCGATATAGACGCGCCCGCCTTTGCGCTTCTGGGCCTTTTCATATTCCCATGTCGCAAAATGATCGGACGGCGGGACGATCACGACATCGGACCACCCAGCCTCGAGATAGGCGGCGCGTCTCGCGTCGATCATGGCGTTCTGCGCGGCCCAGAAAAGATCGGCATCGGCGAAATAGCCGCCTTCCCCGAACAGGTCGGTGACGACCGGCCCGCCCTCTGCGGCGGGATCGAACAAAGCATATTTGACCGGGATCGACGGACCGCCGAACAGCCAGGCTTTGAGCTGATGGCCGGTTGGCCGATAGCCGTCCGGCTCGTCCGCCAGAGCGAACCACGCCTTTTGCTGGCTGTTGCTGGCCAAGGTCAGATGGCGGATGGTGGTCGCGTCGATCTCGCCTTTGCGGTACAGGTCGCGGATGCGCGGCAGCAGATTGCCAAGCGCGAGCGTGCGCCTGACCGCGATATCGGGCAGGCCGAAGGTCGTCGCGATGTCCTCGGCGGTGCGGCCCGATCGGACAAGGCGGGTAAAGGTTTCCCAACGGGTGACCTCGTCGGGGTCGAGCCGTGCGACATTCTCGATCAGCGAGGCCTCCAGCGCGGCGGCATCATCGCCCGCCTCGATGATCGCACAGGGCAGCATCGAGGTCGCGGGATCGGGCGCTTCCGCCTCGCCCGCGACAATGCGCGCGGCTTCGAATCGCCGCCGACCGGCGACGATCTCGAAGGTTGCCCGACTACCGTTGGGCCGTACCAGCACGGGGACGAGCACGCCCCGCGCGCGGATTGACGGCAGGATATCGGCAATATCACAGGGGCGTTTTCCGCCGCGCATATTGGCCTTGCTCACATCAAGCTTGTCGAGTGCGATAAAGTCGAGTTTCATGGGTCTGTTCCTTCCCGTAAAAGGGCCGGACCCATTCGCCTGTTCGGGGACAAGAGAAGAACGGGTCCGGCTTTATCTGCGGCGAACCGCGCCGCGCGTCTGCCGCCGGTCCGACCGGCGAAAGCTCATCGGTGATCAGCGCGGCTTCCGGCGCAGCTCCGCCTCGGCCAGCAACAGCGAGCCCAGACGGCGCGCCGTTTCCGCCCAGACCGACAAGGGCTGATCGCTGGCAAAACACAGGTCGCGTTCGATCCGCAGGCCGAACGGCAGGCGCACGCTGGCAATCTCGGTCAGGCTGAACGACCCGAGTTCAGGACAGTCGAATCCCAGATCGGCAAGGCCGAACAAAGTATCGCCGTCAGCGTCGAGTTCGGTCGCCAGCCATGTCGCGGCCCCGCACGGGTTGAAATATTTGACGACCGGGGCCGGGTCGGCCCCGGGGTCCGCCGCGCCATTGGCAAGCAGTCGAGTGCGCAGGTCGAGGGGCAACAGGATCATGCCCTCGCCTCCTGTCCAGCGACGCTGCGCGCCGCCCGCCCCTTGAGCGGCATCGCAATCCCTTCGCGGTTCGCCTCAGCCGCACCTTGCTGGATGAAGGCGAGCAGGAAATCGGCGGCCTTGCTGGCGGCGCTGGCGGCGCGGAAGATCGCGCGATTGTCGTCGCGCAGCAGGTCGAGCCAGCTGGCGATATAGTCAGCATGGCGGACGGTCGGCACGATCCCAAGATGGGCGCACAGGAAGGCCGATCCCATTTCGGCGGCGAGTTCTTCGCGCGCATAGTCCCTGGCGTCGAGGCCATGGGCTCCCAGACGCGCGAGACGGCTGGCGTGACCGGTCCAGTGGGTCAGTTCATGCAGCGCGGTGCGATAATAGTTGATCTGCTCGAAGAAAGCGGGCTGCGGCGGGACCTGAATATAATCGTGCGACGGCACGTAAAAGGCCCTGTCGCCGCCGATGCGGAAATCCGCGCCGCTCGCGGCGATCAGCGCCTCGGCGACGGGCACGACCTCGCGCTCGGGAAGCGGTTCCGGGTCCGCCGCCAGCCCCGATCGCAGACCCTCGCACTGCGCGACATTGAAGACGGTGAAGCGCTTGAGAAAGGGCACCGCTTTGGCATCCTCGCCCGCTTGTGCTGCGCGCGCCGCTTCGCTTTTGGGAATGAAGCGGTCGGCATAAACGACAGTCGTGCCGCGCTCGCCCTTGCGGACGGCCCCTCCCGCCGCGATCGCCTGCCGGAACGTCAGCCAGCTTTGCGACGGAAAGGCACGATCGATCACCGCCCCCCACAGGATCAGGATATTGACGCCCGAATAGGCGCGTTCGGTCAGCGCGTTGCGCGGCAGGCCGGGCGAGACCCCGGCGCTTGTGGACCGCCATGGCTGCACCCACGGCAAGCGGCCCGCCGCCAGTTCGACGACGATTTTGGCGGTGATCTCGTCATAGAGATTGTGGCGAACCGGCTGATGCCGGGACCGATCCCCACCCGCTTCCTCGCTCGCAGCTTCGCGGTTCCGACGCATCGCCTGTCTCCCCGCTCCCCAAAACTCGCATGGCCGCCCCCGGAAGCGGGGGTGGGCGGCGAGAACGACCGGAGAGGCCCGCTTCGAGCGGCGACGGCACCCGCAGGGGCGCAATGCAATGGAGCAGCCGCAGGCACAGCCAAGGCTTGCCGCCACCGCGAGCGGGCCTAGCAGGGAGCGCCGCCCACAGCCGCGCACCGGGCGTGGCCACCAAAAGGCGCCGCCGCGCCGCGCGCGGCGACCGCGTCACGGACCGGCATAGCCCGGCCGTCGCGCCACCGATCGTGACCGCAGGCCGAGATCCGGCAAAGCCGGAGCTCGGTGGCGACGACAAGAGGCGCGCCGCTTGTCAGGCGCCATAGAGCGGGATCGCGCCGGCCAGCGCCGGCGCGAGGCACCAAACCACTTTATGCCGATCGGCGCCTGCGTCCAGACGTAACAGGCGACGATGTCAGCGTGGATGCCTCATGTCGCTGTCGCCTCGACCGTTCAGGATCAGCTCCGGCGATCGGACGACTTGCCCGGCCACCGTGATTGCCGCAGCAACTGGCGATATCCGCCCCGCGCCATCAGGCGGGCGTCGCGCACAAGCCGTCGCACGCGCGATCGCAGCGAGTCCGACACGCCATTCCAGTCCCGAGCCACCCGGTCTTCCCCGAAGAGCGCCGCCCCGATGTCGCGCTGGCTCGCGCCGCCTGCGAGGGCATCGTGGACCCGCAACATATCGATTCCCCGATCGATGCGGGGATCGCGCGGAAACAGCGAGCGTGCGAAGCGACGATGACGGCACAGGTCGAGCAGCCGGCGCAGCGACAGCAGGCGCGGTTCCGCCGACGCGAGGCCCTGCAGCCGATATTGGAGCAATACGGTTTTTTGCCCGGTCAGCCGGCCTTCCTCGACATCGAGCCGGATATGGTGCCAGCCATCGGACAGCACGGCATGTTCACGGCCCTGACCGTCCGTGGCGATCATCAGCCAGGGCAAAAGCCGATCGAGATGCAGGCTGTCGGGATGGGCGGGATCCGACGGCATAGCGACGACCTCGATCGCGCCGGGATCATAATCGGCATGCCAGATGATCCGCGCCGAGGGTGCGGTAAGGCCCGGATGCTCTGCGAAAGTGCAGCCCCCATTGCAAGGGATCCTGGTCCGGCGTGGTATGTGTTCCGCGCGTGGCGCCGCTCGCGCTCACATGCCAGGCGATATAGCGGGCATCGCGCCGCAGCCATTCCCACATCAGCCCTGCCCGGTCGATCCCGCGCAGCCGGTCATAGCCCGCCTTCACTCTCCATTCGGGAAAGGAAGCATTTCGTCCGTCGACCCCTGTCATCGGACGATCCTCCACTTCCCGTTTCGGAACCGGCACAAGATAATCACAGTATAATTACGTATAAAATGGTCATAATATGAAGTTGTTTTTACCCGTGACTCTAATCTTTTTGCATTCTTCGGCTTATGATAATAATCTGTTCTTTCTGGAGTCGTCGAATTGCGACCTGAGAATCCGTTCTTCGACCTGTATATACGGGAAAGGGCAATCGCGGGGCATGCGGTGGCTTGAGACACCGCCCGTGATCGCGAAGCAGTTCGATGAACATGCACGCCATGGCGATGCGGTTCATGCAGATCATTCAGGCGGTCGGGAGCGCCGACGATCTTGCCATCGCGATGGCAGAGGTGGCGTCGGACCTCGGCTTCCAATATTTTGCGATGACCCATCATGTCGACATCGCCGCCACGCGGGGCAACGCAATCCGGCTGCACAACTATCCCGCCCGATGGGCGGACTATTATGATCGCAATGCGCTCAGCGTCGTCGACCCGGTCCACCGGGCCAGCCATGTTACGAGCATGGGTTTCAGCTGGTCGCGTATGCCGCTGATGATCCCGCTGACGGTTACCGATCGACGGATGCTGGCGCTTGGGCGCGAAGAAGGAATAGGCGATGGCTTCACTATACCCGCACATGTTCCCGGCGAGGCGCGGGGCTCCTGCTCCTTTGCCAATCAGGCCGATCGGGGGATGCCCGAGACGATGCTGCCGCTCGCGCAACTGGCGGGCAATTTCGCTTTCGAGGCGGCCCGGCGATTGTGA
>Ga0105248_10010630_pt1 | contig 10149 bp, 7 predicted proteins | sample KBSS34metaG_FD_81524 | JGI IMG/M metagenome (GOLD analysis project Ga0105248, IMG submission 81524) | Switchgrass rhizosphere microbial communities from Kellogg Biological Station, Michigan, USA - KBS S3-4 metaG | ecosystem: Host-associated > Plants > Roots > Rhizosphere > Soil | place... | reverse complement strand
GGTCGAGGACGGTGCCCTTCTTGGCCTTGGTGGTCGAGTCGCGCACCACGCTGACCTCGAACCCGGCGTCCTGGATCAGCTTGCGGGCCTGGTCCTCGGTCTTGCCGACGACGTCCGGCACGGACTCGGGGCCGTCGGAGAAGAAGAGCGTCACCGTAAAGCCGTCGGCGACCTGGCTGCCGGGTGTCGGGTCCATCGCGACCACGTCGTCCTTGGGCTCGTCGGACTCCCTCTGCTCGAGACTGACCCGGAAACCGATCGACTTGAGCTGCTCGGCGGCGCTGTCCTTGTTGCTGCCGACCAGGTCCGGCACCTCCTGCTGGGGCTTGCCCTCGGACACCGTGATGTCGATCTCGGTCTTCTCGTCGACCCGCTCGCCGGCGTCGGGATCCTGGGCCATCACCTGACCCGCGGGGACGTCCGGGCTGGTGTCCTCGCTCACGCGACCGAGACGCAGTCCGGCGTCGGTCAGGGCGCGCTCCGCCTCGGTCTGCGTCATCCCCGCCAGCGCCGGCACCGTCTCCTGGGGCGGTCCGTTGTCGAGAAGCTTCGGAAGGAGGATCAACCCGGCGACCAGGATCGCGAGCACCACCAGCACGAGCAGGATCAGCACCCTCCGGTCGCGCTTCTCCGTCGCGTCGTCCTGGTCGCCGACGGGCTGGGCGACATTCGTAGGGGCGTCGGCCGGCAGGAAGGTGGTGTCGTCGGCCCCGGCCAGCAACGGGATCGGCGCCTGCACCGGCTTGCCGGCCAGGTAGCGGTCGATGTCCGCCTTCATCGCGGCGGCGCTCTGGTAGCGCTCGGTGAGCGGCTTGGCCAGCGCCTTCATCACGATCGCGTCGACCTCGGGCTCCAGCTCGTCATCCAGCGTCGACGGGGGCGCGGCCTGTTCGCGGACGTGCTGGTAGGCGACCGAGACCGGGCTCTCGCCCACGAACGGGGGGCGACCGGTCAGTAGCTCGTAGAGCAGGCAGCCGGTGGAGTACACGTCGCTGCGCGAGTCCACGGACTCGCCCCGCGCCTGCTCAGGCGAGAGGTACTGGGCGGTGCCCACGACGGCGGCGGTCTGGGTCATCGTGCTGTGCGCGTCGGACATCGCCCGCGCGATGCCGAAGTCCATCACCTTGACGTCGCCCGCCGGGGTCAGCATCACGTTGCCGGGCTTGATGTCGCGGTGGATGATCCCGGCCCGGTGGCTGTAGTCCAGGGCCGCCAGCACGCCGGAGGTGATCTCGAGGGCCCGCTCGGGCAGGATCTTGCGGCCCTCACGGATGATGTCGCGCAGCGTGCGTCCGGCGACGTACTCCATCACGATGTAGGGCTGGGCGACGTTCGTGCCGTCGGAGGACATCTCCTCACCCGTGTCATAGACGGACACGATCGACGGGTGGTTCAGCGACGCCGCGGACTGCGCCTCGCGCCGGAACCTGGCCTGGAACGTCGGGTCGCTGGCCAGGTCGGTGCGCAGCCGCTTGACCGCCACCGTGCGCCCGAGCCGGGCGTCGGTGCCCTTGCGGACCTCGGCCATGCCGCCACGTCCGAGCATCGCCCCGAGCTCGTAGCGGCCGCCGACACGTTGTGGAGTCGTCACTTGTTCTTTCCCTTGCCGTGGCCCTCGTTGCTGTCGCCCTTGTTGCCGTGGCCCTCGTTGCCGTGGGCCTTCTTGCCGGGCCCTCCGTGGTCGCCGCCGTCCGTCGGCGCGGACTTCTCCGGCACACCCCAGACGGTGAGTGTGATCGGCTCTTCCACGCTCACCTGCCCGGTCGGCGCCAGGCTCGCGACCGTGCCGGTCTTCCCGTCGGCTGAGCCCTGCCGCGTCGTGCGCTTCACATCGTCGTAGCCGAGGGCGTGGAGCTTGTTCGTCGCCTCGTCGGCGTCGAGCCCCACGTAGTCCGCGGCATCGATGGTGTGCACGGCGGCCTTCGCGGTGACCCGTCCCGACGGGCTGCCGCTCGCGGCCTTGTCCGGATCGGCCGCCGGGCTCTGGCCACCGCCACCGCCGCCGGCGAGCACGGCGGTCACCAGCAGGACCACGCCCAGCACGGCGAGGGCGGCCAGCGGCCACCAGGTCGGGAGCCGACGCTGGTCGCGGGAGGGCGGCAGCGCCAGCGTCGCCCCGTCCGCTTCAGCCGCCTGCGGGGCCGGGTCAGCCGGGAGCACCCCGGTTAGCACGTCAGGGAACACCTCGGCGGACGCCCCGAGCGCGGCCGCGAGGGCGGCGGCGTCGAGGTAACGATCGTCGGGGTCCTTGGAGAGTGCTCGGCGCGTCACCGCGGCCAGGTCGTCGGGGACGTCGGCGGGCAGGTCGGGCACCGGTGAGCGGAGATGCGCGAGCGCGGTCGCCACCGGGGTGTCGCCGGCGAACGGGCGACGTCCGGTGAGGCACTCGAAGAGCACCACGCCGAGTGCGTACACGTCGCTGGCCGGGGTCGCCACCTTGCCCTCGGCCTGCTCCGGGGAGAGGTAGTCCGGCGTGCCGAGCACCTCGCCGGTGCCCGTCAGCGCGACCGAGTCGGCCGCGCGCGCGATGCCGAAGTCGGTGACCTTGACCTTGCCGGCCGGGGTGACCAGCAGGTTGGCCGGCTTGACGTCGCGGTGCACGATCCCGGCCGCGTGGGCCTGGGCCAGCGCCTCCGCCGCCTGCCGGATCAGGTCCCGCACCTGGGCGGGATCCATCGGCTGGTGGGGGCGGATCAGCTCCGAGAGCGGTCGACCGTCGACCAGCTCCATCACCAGGTAGGGTCGGCCGCTCTCGTCGGCGTTCTCGCCGAAGTCGAAGACGGCGGCGATGTTGGCATGGTGCAGGGAGGCGGCGTGCCGGGCCTCGTTCTCGAAGCGCTCCCGGAAGCGCGGGTCGTCGGCGTACTCACGCTTGAGCAGCTTGACCGCGACCGCCCGGCCGAGAACGGTGTCCTCCGCGCGCCAGACCTCGCCCATGCCGCCGGTGGCGATCCGCTCCTTCATCTCGTAGCGGGACCGCGTCATCGGGTCGGGGGTCACTGGATCACCGCCTCCATCACCGACTTGGCGATCGGCGCCGCGAGGCCGTTGCCGGAGATCGCATCGCGTTCGACGCCGGCGTCCTGGACCAGCACCGCGACGGCCACCTTCGGGTCGTCGGCGGGGGCGAACGACACGAACCAGGCGTACGGCGGGCGGCCCGGCGCGCTCTGCGCGGTGCCGGTCTTGCCGGCCACCCGGGTGCCCGGGATCTGCGCCGAGACCGCGGTGCCCTGGTCGACGACGCCGACCATCATCTCGGTGAGCTGGCGAGCGGTGGCCGGGCTGATCGCGTCGGAGAGCACGCTGGAATCGGTCTTCTTGAGCACGTCGAGGTCGGGTGACTGCACCTCGTCGACGAGGTAGGGCTTCATCACCTTGCCGCTGTTGCCGACGCCGGCAACCACCATCGCCATCTGCAGCGGTGTCGCGCGGACGTCGTACTGCCCGATCGCGGAGAGCGCAAGGAAGGCAGGGTCGAGCTTGTCACTGCCCGGCGGTGGGTCGGAGAAGTGGCTGATCGCCTGCTCGGTCAGGGAGTCGTCGAGCTCGGTGAAGTACCGGTGGCCGAAGCCGTACGCCTCGGACTGTGCCCGCATGTCCTTCTCGCCGACCTTGAGCCCGAGCCAGGCGAACGCCACGTTGCAGGAGACCTCGAGCGCACGGGCGAGCGTGATCGTGGTGCCGCCGCAGGACGAGCCGTTCTCGTTGGGGATCGGCCTGCCGTTGGTGACGTCGAGGATCGCTCCGCCGGGCACCTTCGAGTCCGGGTTGAACCGGGACTTGTCCAACGCCGCCGACGCGGTCACCACCTTGAACGTCGATCCGGGCGGCAGTGTCTCCTCGATCGCGCGGTTCTGCAGCGGCTCGGCGGGCGAGCTCTGGAGCCGGGCCTTGGTGCGGCCCGCGGCGGCGAAGTCGTGGGTGGCCAGCTTGTTGGGGTCGTAGGTCGGGCTGGAGACCATCGCCAGGATCTTGCCGGTGGCCGGCTCGATCGCGACCACGGCGCCCTTGACGTTCGTGCCGAGCTGGCGAAGGCCGTCGAACGCCGCCTTCTGCGCCTTGGGGTTGATGGTGACGGTGACGTTGCCACCCTTGGGGTCGTCGTTGCCGAAGAGGTCGATCACCCGGTTGACGAACAGTGCGGAGTCGCTGCCGGAGAGGATCGAGTCCTGGGTGGCCTCGATCCCGCCGAGCCCGAAGTCACGTGAGAAGTAGCCGGTGATCTGGGCATACTGCGGACCCGTCGGGTAGACGCGCTGGAACTCGTAGCGGTCCTTGGACTTCACGCTCTCGGCGATCGCCTTGCCCTGCACGAGGATCGCGCCGCGCTCGCGCGAGAACTGCAGGTCGCGCACCCGCCGGTTGTCGGGGTGGGCGCTGAGCGAGGACAGGTCGTCGGCCTGCCAGTACTGCAGGAAGGTCGCGTTGGCGAGCAGCGCCACGAACAGCAACATGCAGAAGACGCTGAGGTTGCGAATCGGCTTGTTCATCGGGGCCCCCGCGGAGGCGTGAGCGCAGCGAGCGGCTTCGTGGGGTGAGGTTTGTTCATCGAAGCGGCACCACCTGGGTCGCGTCGGTGTCGTCGTCGGGGGCGAACAGCTCCGGCGGTGGCCGCCGGGCCTGGTCGGAGATGCGCAGGAGCAGCGCGATCATCACCCAGTTCGCGACCAGCGACGACCCGCCGTACGACAGGAACGGCGTGGTGAGCCCGGTGAGCGGGATCAGCCGGGTCACTCCGCCGATCACCACGAACACCTGGATCGCGAAGACCACCCCGAGTCCGGTCGCGACCAGCTTGCCGAAGCCGTCACGGCAGACCAGCGCGGTGCGCAGCGAGCGTTCGACGATCAGCGCGTAGAGCAGCACGATCGCCATCACGCCGGTGAGCCCGAGCTCCTCCCCGAGGGAGGGCAGGATGAAGTCGGAGAACGAGAGCGGGGTCAGGTAGGGGCTGCCCTGCCCGAGGCCGCGGCCGATCAGCCCGCCCCACGCCATGCCGTACATGCCCTGGATCAGCTGCGAGGCGCTGTCCACGTTGCCGAACGGGTCGAGCCAGCCCTCGACACGGACCTTGACCTGGCCGACGAAGAGATAGCCGACGTAGGCACCGAGGGAGAACATCAGGGTGCCGATGACCAGCCAGCCGGGCCGCTCGGTGGCGACGTAGAGCATCACCAGGAAGAGGCCGAAGAAGAGCAGCGAGGAGCCCAGGTCGTTCTGGAAGACAAGGATGCCGAGGCTGATCAGCCACATCGCGAGGATCGGGCCGAGGTCGCGGCCTCGGGGGAGGTCGACGAACAACAGCCGCCGTCCGGCCAGCGCCAGTGCGTCGCGGTGCTGCACGAGGTAGCCGGCGAAGGCGATCACCAGCAGCACCTTCGCGATCTCGCCGGGCTGGAAGCTCATCGGCCCGATGCCGATCCAGATCCGGGCGCCGTTGATGTTCTTGCCGATGCCCGGGACAAGCGGCAGCAGGAGCAGCGCGATGGCGGCCAGGCCCGCCGTGTAGGTGAACGCCTGCAGCCGGCGGTGGTCGCGGAGAAGCACGAGCACGGCCACGAACAGCAGCACGCCGATGGTCATCCACATCAGCTGCGCGTCGGCATAGGTGTGCGCCCCGGGGTCGTTGACCTCGGCGGCGTGGTCGATCCGGTGGATCATCGCCAGCCCGAGCCCGTTGAGCGCGGAGACCACCGGCAGCAGCACCGGGTCTGCGTACGGCGCGGTGAAGCGGATCGTGACGTGGCAGCCGATGACCAGCGCGGCCAGCCAGCCGCCGTAACCGACGATGTCGGTGGGCACCGTGCCCTCGGTGCCGAGCCCGACCGCGGCGTAGGCGCCGATGCCCACGATCAGCGACAGGATCAGCAAGAAGAGCTCCGCGCCCCGCCGCTGGCGGTGCACGAACCCCATGAACGAGCCCTCGCTGCCCACGTTGCTCATCCGGGGTCCCCGCGGAAGCGTGAGCGAAGCGAGCGGTTTCGTGGGGTGGTTCTCATGGCGTCGTGTCGCAGTCGTCGGGCGACGGGGTGGCCGTGCCGGTGGGCGAGGGGCTGCCAGAGGGTGTGGTGGTCGGGCTGGCCGATCTCGTGGCCGATCTCGTGGCCGTCGGCTTCTTGGTGCCGGAGGGGCTCGGGGTGCGCGACGGCTGCTTCGTGGCCGTGCCGGACCGGCTCGCCGACGCCGACGGGCTCGGTGTCGCGGTCGCCGTGGCGCACGCCGCCGAGCTCTGCAACCGGGCCACGATGTTGCGTGCGTCCTCGAGGTTGCGGGCACCGATGCCGTCGCGGACCTGGCCCTGGGTGAAGTCGGGAAGGTCGGTCATCTTCACCTCGCTCGGCTGGTAGACGCGGTGGAGCTGGACCACCGGCACCTGCGCCTGGACACCCCTGTAGATCGCGACCGTGTCGCCGTCCGGGGCGACGTAGTACTGCTTCTGGGTCCAGGCGTAGGCGGTCGAGGCGGCCAGCCAGACCAGGACACCGATCACAGCGAGCACCAGGATCCGGCGCAGCCACGTGAACCGACGCGGTGGCCGGGGTGCGTAGCGGAGCTCCTCGGGGTCGACCGGCGTGCCGGCCTCGGCAGGGACCGGGTCGAGCTCGCCGGTGTCGCTGCGCCGCATGGCGCGCAGCTTGCGGCTGCTCAGGCCCTTGCGCTTCTCGGCGGCGGCACCGACCACGATCGGGCCGAGCGCGACCGGACCGGTCTCCTCCGGGTCGGCAACGGCGGCGTCGGTCACGTCGGCCACGACGACGGTGACGTTGTCGGAGCTGCCGGCGTCGAGCGCGGCGCGGATCAGCTCGACGGCGGCGTTCTCGACGGTCCCGGTGCCCAGGATCCGGGCCATGTCCTGGGTGGCCAGCACGCCGCTGGCGCCGTCGGAGCAGAGCAGGATCCGGTCGCCGGCGACCACGTCGACCAGGAACAGGTCGGGCTCGGGCTCGTGCTTGCCGTCCACGGCGCGCAGGATCAGGTTGCGGTGCGGATGCACCCGCGACTCCTCCTCTGTGATCCGACCCTCGTCGATCAGGCTCTGCACGAAGGTGTGGTCCTTCGTGATCTGGCTGATCGCGCCGTCGCGGAGCAGGTAGCCGCGGCTGTCGCCGACGTGGCCGACGCCGACGCGCGTGCCGTCGAAGACGGCCGCGGTCACCGTGGTGCTCGTGCCGTCGAGCTCGGGGTGCTGCTCCACCAGGCCCGCGATCTGCCGGTGCGACCGCTCGATCGCCTCGGCCAGCGCGGCCTGCAGGTCGTTGCCCGGGGGTTCGTCGAGTGCCCGGAGCTCACCGATCGCGGCGCTGCTGGCGACGTCGCCACGGGCCGACCCGCCCACGCCGTCGGCGATCGCGAGGAGGTGCTCGCCGGCGTAGCCCGAGTCCTGGTTGTCCTTGCGGACCCGGCCGACGTCGGACAGCGCCGTGTAGCGCAGCCGGAGCCGGCCGGTGGCGCCGGTGGTCGGGTCCCCCGAGGGCTGGTCGGCCATCGGCTACTTCCGCAGTTCCAGGATCGTCTTGCCGATCCGCACCTGGCTGCCCAGGGTCAGGGTGGTGGGCTGGGTGATCCGGGTGGTGCCGACGTAGGTGCCGTTGGTGGAGCCGAGGTCCTCGACGTACCACTGGTCCTGGTTGGCGGCGATCCGCGCGTGGCGGGTGGAGACGTAGTCGTCGTCGAGCCGGATCGCCGCGTCGGTGCCGCGACCGATCAGCAGCGGGGCGCGGTCCAGCGACACGGTCTCGCCACGGTTGGCGCCCTCCACGATGGTGACACTGGACGGCGAGCCTCGGCGGGGCTTGGGGCTCTTGCGGCGCTGCTGGCGGGTCGGCCGCTTGTCTGCGGCCTCCTGGCGGGCGGCGCGGGCGCCGAACATGTCGGAGCGGATGACCGACACCGCGGAGAGCACGAAGATCCAGAGCACTGCCAGGTAGGCGAACCGGATCAGCAGCAGGGTCAGCTCAGACACCAGCGGCACCCCGGCCGGATCCGTCGGTCTCGCCCAGGTGCAGGGTCAAGGTGGTGTTGCCGATCCGGATCGTCGCGCCATCGGCGAGGACCGCCGCCTCGGTCTTCCGGCCGTTGACGCTGATCCCGTTGGTCGAGCCGAGGTCGTGCACGCTCACATGTGGATCACCGCCGTTGTCGTCGACCCGGAGCTCGGCGTGGCGCCGGGAGACGCCCGGGTCGGTGATCCGCAGGTCGGCGTCGTTGCCGCGGCCGATCACGATGCCGGGCGGCAGCAGCGGGTGGCGCTTGCCGTTGACCTCGATCATCGCCGCGGCCCGCCGTACCTGCGTCTCGGAGGGGTCGCCGCTCGGCGTGCTGACGCTGCTGATGGTCTGGCTCCGCACCCGGAACCGACCGGTGGTCAGGTCGTCGGCCGGCTCGAGCTCGATCGTCACCGGGCCGGTGAACACGTAGGACTGCTGGGCGGCGTGGTCGCGCAGCATCGCGATGAGCTCGCTGGTGAGCTTGGGGCCGAGGCCCTGGAGGCGCTCGAGGTCGGTGCCGGACAGCTCGACGTGGAACTTGTTCGGCACCAGCCGGCGGTCGCGGCTGAGGATCTGTGCGGAGTTGTCGATCTCGCGGTTGAGCGCAGAGGAGATCTCCACCGGCTGCACGGCGCTGCGGAAGGTGCGTGCGAACACGCCCGAGATCATCTGTTCGAGGCGGTCCTCGAAACGGCGAAGCCCGCCCATGGAACCTCCTCGTCTCTGCTGAACGCGCTGTCGACCCTCCCATGCCCGCTTCGATCCTAGCCAACGCGCCTCGCTCGGTTTGGGCGCCGCCCTCGGGGTGCGTTAGCCTTTCGCTGCTTCTCGCGCGAGTGGCGGAATAGGCAGACGCGCACGGTTCAGGTCCGTGTGCCCGAAAGGGCGTGGGGGTTCAACTCCCCCCTCGCGCACAGCACCACGACGGCTCCGGGCTCCGGCCCGGGGCCGTAGTCCGTTCCTGCCCGGCGACTCCGGCTCAAGGTCCGTGTGCCGCCGAGGCGTGGCCCGCGAGGTACGACGCAACCAGGCCGCCCAGGGTCGGCAGGTGGTAGCCACCCTCCTGGACCACAACCGCGGGCAGGCCCAGCCCACCGATGATCCTCCCCGCCTCGCCGTAGCCGTCACGCGTGACCAGCAGCGGGCTCTCCGGGTCGTCGGCGGCCGCGTCCACGCCCAGGGACACCACCAGCGAGGTGCAGTCCGCGGCTGCCACCCAGTCGGCGAGCCGGCGAACCGCGTCCAACCAGCCGTCGTCGGCGGTGCCCGGCACCAGCGGGATGTTGAAGGTGGCGCCCGCGCCCTCGCCGACGCCGACCTCGTCGGCGAACCCCACCACGTGCGGGAACCAGCCGGCGCCGGGGTCGACGTGGACGGAGCCGTACCGGACGTCGCCGCGGTCGTAGAAGATGGCCGCCGTGCCGTTGCCGTGGTGGGCGTCGACGTCGACCACGGCGACCCGGCGGGCACCTCCGCGGCGCAGCGCCTCCGCCGCGGCTGCACCGTTGTTCAGGTAGCACGACCCCCCGTAGCCGGCGCGTGTGACGTGGTGCCCCGGTGGCCGGCAGAGGGCGTAGGCCAGCGGCTCACCCGCCGTCACCAGCGCGGCGGCCCCGAGCGCGCAGTCGACCGCGGCCCGCGCTGCGGCCCAGGTGCCCGGACCCACCAGCGTGGTCGTGTCGTAGCCGAACCGACCCGCGTCCGCGTGCACGGCCGTCGCGCGGCGCGTGGGCAGCCCACCGGTCATCGCCGGGGACGGGAACAGGTAGGGCAACACCCGGTCCTGGCCCACAAGCCGAGAGTAGGGCCCCGCCGCCCATCGGTCGGCCGCGGTGCGCATGAACGACAGCAGCTCCGCGTCGTGGATCTCCTCGAGCACCTCGTCGGGCGCGGGGCCCGCCTCCACCAGCCGGTGACCGGCGTCCCGGAGGCTCTCGAGGATGGTGTCGACCCGTGCCGCCACCTCGGTGGCGTCCGACGTCGTGCCGAACCAGACCTCGTGGTTCGGGTCGTGCGCACGGGTCGTCGGCGACCACACGACCGGAACGTCCTGCTGGGCCATGCGTCAGTGTCCCCCGGGAGGGTCGCGTTCCGGCAAGATGGCGGCATGCCGCGTGCCCGCGAGACCGGGATCCGGATCGGTGACCTGCGGACGGGT